>ENA-ORXM01001043-ORXM01001043.1-marine-metagenome-genome-assembly--contig:-NODE-1043-length-41521-cov-5.762354_pt1 | contig 41521 bp, 15 predicted proteins | sample MGYA00237867_ERZ511480 | MGnify/ENA primary metagenome ERZ511480 (study PRJEB26309, sample SAMN06266103) | marine metagenome | isolation source: Algal blade | place: United Kingdom:Sidmouth, United...
CTCGCGAAAGCGTCCAGCTGGAGCTCGACAAGCGGCAGCGCGTAGGGGCAATAGGGTAGAAGCGGCATAGATATACCGATTCTTTTTCGGGATATCTATACAGCGGATGACCTGGTCAACCACCGATGCGGGTAGGCTTAGGATGCTAGGCGAGATCGGTGTGTAGATGCCTCCAAATAGAAAACCACTTAGAAAATTAATAAGCTATAATATAGCACACAAAAAAAAGCCCGACCTCAAAAATGAGATCGGGCTTTTTTTATTATTAATATCGAGTGCCTACTAGTATCTAATACCTAGAGCCTTCAATGTCTCAACATCTAACTGACCAACTGGAAGCCCATTTTCTTTCTGGAACTTAGTAAGTGCTGACTTCGTCTGACCACCAAATACGTTATCTGAAGGACCTGGGTTATATCCTCTGCTTCTAAGCGCATCTTGGATCTGACGGTAAGTGTAATCAGTAACCTGGTTGTTACAAATAACTTCTCTCCACTCCGTAAAACCACCTGGCTTAGTCAATCTTCTCTTAGTAACAGTTGCATACTCTGCAGGAATTTCGATTGCATTAGTACTAGCTGCAGACTTAACTACTTGTCTAGTCTGTGTAGCGTACTCAGCAGGTATAGCTTGTACTTCCTGAGAAGCAGCATTCTTTAATACACGCTTAGTTACTGTAGAAAATTCAGCAGGTATAATTTCTTCTCTTGTAGTAGCTGGCGTCTTTAATACAGTCTTAGTGATTGTCTTAAACTGTGCAGGAATAACTTCCGCTCTTGTCGAAGCAGGCGTTTTAACAATACGCTTAGTTACTGTAGAAAATTCAGCAGGTATTACTTCTGCTCTAGAAGAAGCAGGAGTCTTAATAATCTGCTTAGTCACTGTAGAAAACTGAGCAGGAATTACTTCCTCTCTTGTAGTAGCAGGAGTTTTAATTACACGCTTGGTTACTGTAGAAAATTCAGCAGGAATCATCTCTTGTCTAGTAGTAGCAGGAGTCTTAACGATTCTCTTTGATTGTGTTCCAAATTGTGCAGGAATCTCAACAGTCTTAATACAGTCATCACCACTATCGGTGTATCCTTCAGAACAACCTTGTCTAATTTGCTTAGTTACAGTCTTGAATTCAGCAGGAACTTCTACCAAACACCATACTAGACAATCGTTTGGATCTGCAGAAAGACAGTTTCTGTCCGCTTTTTTCTTAACCCACTTAGTAGAAGCAGGCTTCACTTCGATAGTTTCTGTCTCAGTAGTGTACTTCGCAGGAACTCTATCGATTCTTGTAGAAGCTTCCTTGATCATTACTTGCTCCGTAACAGTTTCGTAAGTAGCAGGGATAGGAATAAGTCTAGAAGACTCAGGCTTCACCATCATTTGCTCCGTTACTGTTTCATACTCAGCAGGAATAGGAATAAGTCTAGTAGACTCTGGCTTAACCATTACTTGCTCCGTTACTGTCTCATACACAGCAGGGATAGGAATGATTCTCTGAGATTCTGGCTTAACCATTACTTGCTCCGTAACAGTTTCATACTCAGCAGGAATTGGAATCATTCTCTGAGATTCAGGTGATACCATTACCTGCTCTGTTACAGTTTCATAAGTAGCAGGCACTGGAATCAATCGTCTTGATTCTGGCTTTACCATTATTTGCTCTGTTACAGTTTCAAATTCCTCAGGCTTAGTAAGGATTCTTGAAGATTCAGCTTTCGCTAATACTTGCTCAGATACCGTCTCGTAAGTAGCAGGTACAACTTCTACTCTTGTAGAAGCACCTCTTACTAAAACTTGCTCTGTTACCGTCTCGTACTCATCCGGAATCAAGCATTTTGCATAGCATTTACCTGGTTCATTATTAACTGGAAGATCACCAGGTTGCGCCATTACACTTGTTGCAAAGAACAAACATGCAATTGCAAAAAATAGGTTCAAATTTTTCATATTTGAATTATAGTTTTTGATTAAAAAATAATATTTAAAATTGTATAATATATACGTTCAAATTCGACACAAATTTACTCCAAATCTTTCGGATAACATAAATAATACTTAGTTATTATTTGTTCCTTGATTACGTCGTCAGAAATCTCCGAAAGGGGCTTTGTTTCACCTGATTTCAATAACATTTTTATTTCCTGCTTAGAAGTACTATAAGCAGTGTTATGCTCTGATCCTGAAATAATTAGATATTCTATATCACATTTTTCACCAAACTTTTTCCTCAATTTTGTACCTATTTCCAATTTTCTATCGTCGTCAAATTTCTCATTACTCATTTCTATCTTAAATAGCCTCCTAGACATAATACTACTCGCTAAAAAAGAAAGAATTTGATCGTCACTTTTCTGCCAAATTTTAAGATTGCTGACTACATCATAGTCGTCCAATTGAGCAAAGTTTTCTATCATTTCATACTTATCTGCATAAGCATTGGGCGTAGGATTCTGTAAAAAAGATCCGAGAAGTCCAGAGCAAGGAAATTTATCGGGCTCGGCAGTAAGCAATTCTTGTGCTCGTTGCACAGTTTTGATTAACATCTGTTCTGCATTCAGCACAGTCTTGTGAAGGTAAACTTGCCAGTACATCAATCTCCTAGCAACCAAAAATTTTTCGATTGAGTATATTCCTTTTTCCTCAACCACCAAATGATTGTTCGATACATTAAGCATGCTGATGATACGCTCATGACCTATAACACCCTCGTGGACTCCCGTAAAAAAACTATCTCGTTTGAGATAATCCATTCTGTCCATATCAAGCTGACTACTGATAAGCTCATGAAGAAAAGTCTTTTCGTAGTCTCCTTTAAAAATCTCAATAGCTAAAGACAATTGCCCATCGAATTCATCATTGAGCTGTTGCATAATCATCATGGAAAGTTCTTCATGATGAAATGGCAATATCTTATGCTCTAAAGCGTGTGAAAAAGGACCATGCCCAATATCATGTAGTAAAATACCAATTTTTACGCCTTCCTCTTCAGCGGGATTGATATGTATTCCCTTTTGTCTCAGCACACCTACTGCCATCTTCATCAGATGCATAGCACCTAGAGCATGATGAAATCGAGTATGCAAAGCGCCAGGATAAACATAATCAGTCAAACCCAACTGTTTTATTCGCCTTAATCGTTGGAAATATCTATGCTCTATAAGCTTGAAAATCAAGCCCCTTGGCATGTCTATTAATCCATATATAGGATCATTAAGCAATTTATTATGCTTCATTGATTCGTTTTTTCTGCAAAGATGAAGCAATAAGATTATAGTATAGCAATAACCCGAAAAAAACTATCGTTATTAGCCTGCATTTCATACCGATGCTGCAAATCATTTTTTGCACAGTTTCTTATTCATAAGACTGCTATATTACATTTTTGGTTGCACGCCATAACTGCAGCAAATTATTTATTTTAAGTTTTACCTTTAAAAATCTATCGGCTGGAAAAATATCTCTACTTTTAATACCGCTTATATTTTTAAAGACCTCGCTCTACTTTTGCTATTGTTATTGAGCAATGCGCCAGGTAGAAATATTTCGGTACTATTATCTAAAAACACATAATTATATGGATAAGATCAAAATTCTTTGGGCTGATGATGAAATAGATCTGCTCAAGCCTCAGTTGCTATTTTTAGAAAAGAAGGGATACGATGTCATTACTGTCACCAATGGGCATGATGCACTCGAAGAGATTGAAGAGCGCAACGATATAGATGTTGTATTTTTGGACGAGAGTATGCCTGGTCTTACCGGACTGGAGACCCTAAGTAAGTTAAAGGAAAATTCTCCTTCCATGCCAGTGGTAATGATCACTAAAAATGAAGCAGAAACAGTCATGGAGGAAGCGCTTGGGAGCTCTATCACAGACTACCTTATAAAACCAGTCAACCCCAATCAGATATTACTTACGCTCAAAAAAATTGTTGACAACAAGCGTTTGATAAAGGAAAAAACGACCTACGATTATCAAGTAGATTTCCGTCAAATATCTATGGAGATCATGGATAATCCTGATAAAGAAGCTTGGGTAGATATTTATAAAAAAATTATCAGTTGGGAGCTAAAGTTGGACGCCTCGAGTACGACCGAAATGACGGAAATACTTGGTATTCAAAAAAGCGAAGCTAACCGAGCATTCTCTAAGTTTATTGAAAAGAAATATGTACCGTGGATAGGAACAGATAAAGAAAATGCGCCCATTCAATCTCATAATCTACTGACAAAAAAGGTGTTTTCGCAGATGAGCGACGACAAACCAACATTCTTTTTATTGTTGGACAATCTACGAATGGATCAGTGGAAAATTCTAGAGCCGATCATAACGGAGCTTTTTAGAGTGGAAGAGGAAGATTCTTTTTACAGCATTTTGCCCACCACCACGCAGTATAGTCGTAACTCTATTTTTGCAGGATTGATGCCAGGAGAAATAGAAGAGTACTATCCGGATTGGTGGAAAAACGATATGGATGATGGCGGTAAAAATAACCACGAATCTGATTTTCTCAAAGCTCAAATTGATCGTGTTTTTCGTAAGCCTATCAAGCACGAATACGTCAAGGTGACCAATGCGGCTAAAGGCAAACAATTACTTGATAATGCGCTCAACTATCTCAATAATGATCTCACGGTTATTGTTTATAACTTTATCGATATGCTATCACATGCACGCACGGAGATGGAGGTATTGAAGGAGTTAGCGGGTGACGAGACAGCATATAGATCCTTGACGCGCTCTTGGTTCTTACACTCTCATCTTTGGGAGATGTTGCAAAAAGTCGCGGAAAAGGATATTCAATTATTTATCGCTACAGATCACGGTACGATTCGCGTTAAGAGTCCATCAAAGGTGATAGGAGACAAAGATACCACTACTAATTTAAGGTATAAAGTTGGACGCAATCTTAAATATGAAAAGAAAGATGTATTGGCTATTTTAGATCCCAAGAAAGGATTGCTGCCAAAGCCAAATATTAGTTCGACTTTTATATTTGCCAAGGAAGATAAATTTTTCCTTTACCCTAATAATTACAATCACTACAATGCTTACTACAAAAATACTTTCCAGCATGGTGGTATATCTTTAGAAGAAATTATCTGCCCTATTATTCGGCTGGAGTCTAAATAATGTTTTTTTATTTGGGGCCATCCCTTCACAAAATACCTGACCGCAGAAAAAGCGGTCAGGTATTTTTGTGAAGGGTCGTTATGTTCCGTAGCTCGGCATTCGCCTCGGTCTCAAGCAAGTCGAGAGAGAGGCGTTCGCCTCCCTCTCGACTTGCTTGAGACTGCCCCACTGTGAGAGATGCGAGTCATCGCATCTCTCACAGTGGGGCACTACTGCACAGCACTTGTCCGTATTCACCTATACAGTTTCAAAAGTTTTAATGACAAGACTAACTAAGAAGTACATATTTCTTATTTTGGGGCCAAATTGAAGATTATGCATTTGAGATTATGCTTTTACCTTATATGTGCTGCTTCATTGTTCGGCTGCCAGTCCGATGGAAATATCAGCGATTGGAAAACGCTTGATTTGTTGTCTTATGGCATACCTTTCTCTATCCTAGCTCCTGATAGTGCCCGAGTAGAAACAATAGATTTTGGAACTATTATGAAAGATGTCACGATAAAAAGTAGTGACGATTATTTCGTACAAATATTTGCTTCTGACGCGAATACCACCGACATTAATAAACTCAAGCAGGAACAACTCAATGAAGTTAAAGCGGAAAAACATTTTTCTAAGATCATTGAAGAATCTGATCAGGGCTTTATATATGAAAGTGTAAAAGATTCGACTTTCAACTACTATGGTTTCCGTTATATTAGACTGCAGGGAACGAAAGAATATATATTGCAGAATGGTTTTAGAGGGTTTTTTAATGAAAACCAAGCTAGATCTATGTTTAAAGCAGTTGCTATAGAACCAAAAAAGTAATTTTATCAAAGCTATTTATAGCAAAATGTGACATTCTAAATAATTGGTTTACCATAGTATCGCTTTATGTCATTGATGTTTACAAAGTGAATATGTGACCACATATATCATAATTTCCCCAAGTTAAAATACCACTTTTAGGGTATTTCAGACTCTCTCAATCACCCCTATCTTTGTGTCAAGAGTTTTAAATAATGATTTGAAGCTCTTCAATGAACACTCAGTTTGAATTTCCCATGAACTACAACAATACATCTCTATCTGCTTTCCCGATTTTATTCGCAGATCCGAGCCCTAAGTAAGTTGTAGAAAGCTGTACCCAATTGCTTTCGATAGGGCTTATACAGAAAACAAGGTTTTATGAACATTTGGATAACTATTACAAAGTAGTTTCCTTTTGAAATTAAGGTTATAATCCACACATGCAACATCTATCAGACCCTCGTCTGATTGGAACCCTGCCTATGTGAGTTTTGGTCTTACTCATTAAACCCCTCAATTTTTAATTAAGTAATAAATATCGAGTTGCCTGAATATTTATGGTGACTAAATAAACCAATATGATTAAAGATTTACTGTTATATTTTGCTTTGCTATTATGGTTTGTTGTGCCCTCGCAGGCACAACCTACCATATTTACCGAAGATGTGTCTGGGAGTAAAGACCAAATAGTGGAGGTATTGATTAAGGTAGAAGATTTTAACGATGTTGTTGCTTTACAATTTACTTTCGAGTGGGATTCTTTAGTACTAGAATACGTTGGAGTAGGGGAGTTCAGTTTAGTAGATTTGGATAGCGTAAATTTTGGTCCTGCCGCTCCAGTTAATTATTTAATTTCTACATGGTATGAAAATCAACTTTCTCCTGTAACTGTTCCAAACAGCGATTCTATATTTAGCATATTTTTTAAGGTTATAGGAGAACCTTCTGCCACTAGTAAATTATGGTTTTCAGGTAGTGTACTACCAAACTTGGCTAGCATCAATGGACAGCAAGCAGATTTCTTCACTAAGATGGCCGAGTTTAGAGTGCTGGAAACTTCTAATTCTACCACTACTTTACCCGCAAATTTTGACCTCAATATCAGTCCTAATCCTTTTGATGCTTCTACACAAATAAAATTCTTTCTCGAAAATAGTCAAGAAGATTTTACTGCCTCCATCTATAGTATGGAAGGGAAGTTACTTTATCATCAAGTAAATGATTTTGCAGCAGGTGAAAATTCAATTGAGATTGAAGCCAACCAATTAGGAGCCAACGGAATGTATATTCTGCATTTAAATGGCCAACAAATATTTACCACCCACAAGCTTATTTTAGAAAACCATTAACTAATTGTCCCAAAGTCCTAAGGATATGAATAAGATTAATATACTTTTTACCATTTGTTTTTTGTGGATTGTATCGATCCAACTCGATGCACAATCTTTAACTTTCGATTTCGGACCTGCAGCTCTTTCTGCTAATGTAGGTGATGAAATAGATGTTGATGTAATTGTTGGAGACGGCTTCGATAATTTAGCTGGCTTGCAGTTTGGCATCAATTATAATGGAGCTGCTTTAGAATATATAAGCAACTCATCCAGCGATGATAATCCACTAAATGGTTATTCCGTAGCAAAGCGTCCTAATAAATCAGAAATAGTAAATGTCTGGTTTCATTTCGCAGTTAATCCACCATCGATTTCTGTAGCGCCTGGGACTAAACTTTATTCCTTAAAGTTTCTAGTTCTTTCAGATATAGGTAATTCTATAGATATACTATGTGGAGAAGGTGAAGTGCAGTGTGAAATTATCACTGAAGATTCACAAACTTTTGATGATATTACGGTCGATCAACAAACCGATATTAATGGCGGTGGGGATGCTCAAAACCTTGGACCTATTGGTTTTGATATTAGTAATGAACAAACTACAACTGGATCTCAATCTTGTGTACAATTTGCAGTCAGCGACTTCGTGGATATTCTATCTATGCAGTTTTCTATTCAATATGATGAAGCTGTCTTGTCTTACTCAAATATTCTTCAAACTAACAATAACTGTCCTGGTGATCCTCCTTCATCTGTTTCTAATCCGCTGTGTTTAGATAATGGAAATATTGACTTATTTGCACCAGGAACTTTAAATTTTACTTATAATGATTTCAGTGGTGGAACTGCCTCTACCCTTATAGATGGGACTGTAATATTAGATGTTTGTTTCGATGTAACAGGTGCTGGAGGAACATCATCTGATGTATTTATTGACGGCAACCCATTGCAGATAGAAGTAACAAAAAACGGAGAAGGCGATACTAACTTCGGGCTTACTACTAATGTCGGTTCTGTTACGGTTACTGGCGAGGGTGGACCACTAGAAGTAGTTGCATATACTATTGGTGCCATAGGAAGTGATATGGGTACCAATGCTTGCGTTCCAGTTACTGTGACTGAAGGCTTCACAGACATCACGGGTTTTGCTTGGAGTATTGATTATGATCCTTCTATCTTAAACTATACTGGCATCCAAAATATAAATTCAGAGCTATCTAGTCTTGGAGTAAATGAATCTTCAGCTGGTAGTCTTTCTTTTGTGTGGAACACTTTTATAGCTAATTCAGAAGTTACGCTTGCTGATGGTACAGTCCTCTATGAAATGTGTTTTGATGTTATCGGTAACTCTGGACAAATGAGTCCACTGACTTTTTCTGATGACCCTACGCCTATCGAAACAGTAAAAGTAGATGGACCAGATCCTGATATGGAACAAGATCTAACTATTGTAAATACCACCGACGGTAATATAACAGTAACTAATTCTGAAGGTTTTAACTTGATTGTCTGTGAAATGGATGTTTGTCCATCAGATCAGATATGTCTTCCAATGCTTGCAGTAGGTGCGACACAAATAACTTCATTACAATTTACTTTAGACTATGATCCAGCCGTAATGACATTCACAAATTTTGTCGGTGATAATAATGTATTAGCTAATGAAAATGAACCTGGTAAAATTGGAGTAATATACTTTTCTTTATCTGATCCTCCAGAGGAAATAAACTTAGAAGACTGCGAAGAGTTTGGTGTATTTTGCTTTGATGTCATAGGAGCTCAAGGGACCAGCACTGTAGTAGAGATCACAGATGACCCTGTAGAATATACTGCAGCTGTTATCGGTGATGATGGTTTTCCAGAACCTATTCCAGTTGCATCTACTCCTGGATCGGTAAGCATTGACTGTGGTGGTAGTCCAGGAATGCCGATAACAAACTGTGTGTGCGGAGTAGCATCTACTGATCTAGCTATTAATGAACTTGATACGGAAGTAAGTGATATTACTTGTAACGGTGATCAAGATGGTTCTATTATTCTTAGTGTTACAGGAGGAGAAACTCCACTCACCTATGCTTGGTCAAACGGTGCAGACACAAAAGATATTGAAAACTTAGGTCTTGGTACTTATACGATAGATATTACAGACAATGCAGGGGAAATGGTTTCTTCAACATTTACAATTGAAGAACCACTAGTGTTACAGCCAAATTCTACGGCTACTAATACAAGCACTCCTACGGCCAATGATGGATCTATTAGCTTGAATGTTAGTGGAGGAGTTGGTCCTTATACTTATGATTGGACTGGTGGTTTGACTACCGCTACTATCAACAATTTAGCGCCTGACACATATAATGTTACTATTACGGATGCGAATAATTGTACGTTAGTTACAAGTCGCACTGTAGGATCAAACTTAAGCATTGGTCCTATAGGCGGTCCTGGATCACCAGCTGGTACAACAATTATAACTGACGTTGCTTGCTTTGGAGAAAATACGGGTAGCATTGAATTAGCTTTAATGGGTGGTGTTGCACCGTTTAATATTAGCTGGAATAATAGCAGCAATCAAGAAGACTTATTTGGATTAGCAGCGGGTAACTACTGTGTAACTGTTGTTGATACCAATGGAGAATCTATCGATCAGTGCTATGAAGTTACTGGACCTGCATTCAGTCTAGATATCATAACTGTCTCAGAGACACCTCAATCATTACCTTCAAGTAATGATGGAGCTATTGATATTAATGTTGCGGGTGGAGAAGGAGTATACACATATAACTGGAATGGTCCTGGCATCAATAATGTTAGTACACAGGATATTAGTAATTTAACAGAAGGAAGTTATACTGTAAATGTTACCGACGATAGAGGATGTGCAAGATCTAGAACATTCTTCGTAGATACTGCTGGAGAACCATTGTCAATTAATTCAGGCACTACGCAAGTAGCTACTATTAGCTGTTTTGGAGCAAACGATGGCGCTATAAATCCTGCAGTTAGTGGTGGTACTGCACCTTATACCTATAGCTGGAGCGGCCTCAGCTTTACTGCTAATACGGCTAACATAAGTGGACTTGCGCCTGGTTCTTACCAGTTAACAGTTACGGATGCAGCAGGTATGACTGCAGAGTCTGTGCTCTTCTTAATATCTCAGCCAGCTTCACCATTATCCGCTTCAGCCCAGATAACAGCGGAGTCTTCTCCAGGACAAAATGATGGAGGTATTGATCTTACCGTTACAGGTGGTACACCAGGCTATAGTTTCGGATGGAGCAATTTTAATCAAAACGAAGACAACTTTGCGCTCACTATGGGTACTTATTCAGTAACCATTACAGATGCAAGGGGATGTACGTTTACAGATTCTTATGAAGTTCCTTTCGACGCTGATCCACTAGTGATTGACGCTTTAGGAAGTACAGTTAACAATGTAAGATGTTTCGGTGATTCTAATGGATCTATTTCACCAGTTGTAAACGGGGGATTCCCACCATATAATTATAACTGGGGATTCAGTACGGACAAAGATATCAGTGGTTTAGCTGCTGGAAATTATACACTAACAGTCACGGATCAAAACGGTGTTTCTGACATTCAAACATTCTTGATCCAATCTCCTACATCTTTAGATATCAATGTGGATAACTCAGTTAGAGAATCTGCTGATGGAAATGATGGAGCTATATTTATTACCGTTACTGGTGGAACACCTACATATTCTTATTCATGGTCTGGACCTAACATGTTTGCTTCTACTGCTGAGGATATTACTAATCTGTCTGAAGGTTTATACACCATTACTGCCATAGATGAAAATGGCTGCTCAGAAAGTAGAAATATTGCATTAGGTGCGATTCTTAATATTGAGAACAAGTTTGAAATTGATGTAGACTGTTTTGGAGAGTGTACTGGAGAGATTGATATAGTGGTAGTTGGTGGTCAGCCACCTTATCTATATTCTTGGTCTGGGCCAGACAGCTTTAGCGCGACTACTCAGGATATTAGCAATCTCTGTGCAGGTACATATGCTGCTACTATCTCTGATGCCTTAGGTCAGGAAGTATTTACTACTTGTAGAATAGATGAGCCCTTATTAGCATTAAATATAGCTGATAACCCAACTATTATAAACGAGGTTGTACCGAATAATGGATCTATTAATATAACGGTAAATGGAGGAACAGCTCCATACTCTTATAGCTGGAGTAATAGTGATACCAGTGAGGATCTTACGGATTTAAAAGCTGGCTTTTATAGAGTAACTATCACGGATGCAAATGGTTGTATTACAATCTCTCCGGAATATGAAGTAGAGCGTATTCCTGTACCATTGAATATTGAAAGTTTAGTAATCAATGCGCCAACCTGTGCGGATGACTGCAACGGTTCTGTAACTATAGAAATTCAAGGCGGTGATGCGCCATACGAATTTGCCTGGAATGATGGTGAGAACCAAACACTTTCAACAGCTAATCCTACTTACGCTAGAAATAATATGTGTGCTGGTACTTATATTTTGACAATTTCTGATGCAAATGGTCAAGAAATAATGAGGACCATTCTACTTGAGGATCTAGATCCGATAGTAATTATGGCCGAGTTAATGCATGAAACAAATGGAAACGATGGTGCTATAAATACTACTGTTACAGGAGGAGAAGCTCCTTATTCATATGACTGGGCACCAAGTACATTACCTGATACACCAGACCAAGAAAACTTATCTGCTGGACTATATATCGTAACTGTTACAGATGCAAACTCATGCATCGTTATTGAATCTTTTGTTATAGATAATAATGTTGGACCGCTTACCATTGAAAATAACGTATCTATAATACAGATAGATTGCTTTGGAGATACCAATGGAAGTATTGATATCTCAGTTAGCGGTGGAGTTATGCCTTATACTTTTATATGGAGTGATAGCGGAGCGCAAAATACGGAAGACGCTATAGGTTTAGGAGCGGGTTCATATACTGTGATTATTACTGATGCTGTGGGAGATCAAGTTACAGGTGGTCCTTATACAATCAATATGCCTAGTGAGATCACAAGAACGTTTCCAACATTTACTAACGCTACACCAGGCGAATGTGATGGTGTTGTAGAGATAGTTGTTGAAGGAGGACAGGCACCATATGATTACATGTGGAGTTCAGGAGAAGATCTAAGTATAGCACAACTACTTTGCGAAGGTGTACAGAATGTTACTGTAATAGATGCGCTTGGATGTGTAAAGATTTTCGAATTTGACTTGAATAACCAAAATATTTCCATGCCACAAGGTATTCCTACGATTGAAGATGTTGACTGTAATGGTAATGCGACAGGCTCTATTAGCTTAGAGGTGTTTAACGGAATTGCACCTTATACCTATGAATGGAGCACTTCGGCTACCACGCCGAATATTGGGGGTTTAATCAGAGGTTTTTATACTGTTACCATTACCGATGAACAAGGAACAAGTACCGTTGAAGGTCCATTTGAAGTATCCGAACCAGAAGAGTTGGTAATCAACTTCAATGTTACACCAGAATCTGGTATGTTGACAGGAGATGGTTCTGCTCAAGCTATTGTAAGTGGTGGAATACCTCCATACACTTACCAGTGGAATAATCCAGATGGAGGTGGTTGTAATACTTTTAATTGTGAGAATCTGACTGCTGGAACCTACTTCGTAGTAGTACAAGATGCCAATGAGTGTATTTTAGTTGACTCTGTCGTAATTGCGAATACATTTGGCGGAGAATGCATGGAGACTAGAAATATTATTACACCAGATCAAGATGGAAAAAATGATTCATTCTTAATACAGTGTGCACCTAATAGTATTAATACTTTAGAAATTTACAACAGATGGGGACAGCTCGTATTCCTTGCTGACAACTATGATAATTCATGGGAAGGTACCAATAGAAAAGGGCAAGCATTACCAGCAGGAGGATACTTCTATGTATTCATTTTAGAGGATGCAGTTACTGGAGAGTCTATTCCTTTCCAAGGACATATAACCATACTAAGAGAGTAAGCATTACCCCATTAACCATTTATAAGAAATTTATACCCATGAGCATATCAAATTATACATCGATGAAATATTTATTATCTGCCTTCTTTAGTGTGATTCTTCTAGGATCTATCAATGCCCAAGATGAAAGCATCTATACGCATTACCACCTCAATCCTGTTTTGATTAACCCTGCAGCTGCGGGTTTTAATGAGGGACATGAAGTGTTCTTAAACGCAAGAGTACAGTTCGCAGGTTTTGAAGGTTCTCCAAAGTCTTACGCACTTTCATATAATGGAAGAGTATCACCAACTTTCGGTTTAGGAGCTATGGTCTTTAAGGAAGATATAGCATCATTGAGCAGAACAAGAGTTCAACTAAATTATGCTTTTCAATTCAATAGATTTGAAAACCTAAAATTAGGTGTCGGCTTTTCTACTGAATTTGAAAGTAATAGAGTACCTGCTTCTTATATGGATAATCCTTTGGTGGATATTGATGATATTCTTTTGATCGAAACCACCGATGGAAAAAGCTACTTCGATGCTGCTCTGGGTGTGTGGGGTAGATATAAAGAAAAGACTTTCTTCGGTTTATCTATACCAAATTTGATTAGCCAAAGAATTGATGATATTGGCAACCCTGATGTTTCAGAAGATACAGGCTTGGCTAAGTATTATATGTTAGCTGCTGGTCACGAATTTGAAGTGGAAGGATTCAACTTTATTTTAGAGCCATCTATTTTGATCAGAAAAGCAAAGGATTCTCCTTTTGGTGTTGACTTTAATATCAAAGCTAAATACCTAGAAGAAAAAATTATTGCAGGTCTTTCTTATAGATCAGGTACAGGTGGCAACATAGGCCTTTTGTTAGGTACTAAATTAGATGTGTTGAGAATTTATTATTCATACGATTTTGCATTTCAAAGATTTCAGAGATATAACAATGGCTCGCATGAGTTAACTTTGAACTTTGAGTTTGGCAAGCAAGAAAAAGATCGCGCTGCTAAGAGGCGTAAATAGATCAAGATATGGTTTTTGGGATGGCCTCTCTCTGCAATGGTAGAGGGGGGCTTCCCAAACCCTTTTTTACTGTACAATCGATTTTACAAAGTCTACTTTTTACTCATAAACCGTTACATCAAAAGAAGAGAATAATTATTCTCTACCCCGTTCTTAAACCGTAACTTTCTGTTTAGAATTGTAGTCATTATTTAGAGAGTGACTTATATCATGGCAGCATTTTTGCAGCACAATTGATGTAATCCCCCGTTTTCCCAAAGGGATGGATATAACTCGATTACACTTCTTTAACCGTTTACGAACTTATAAGTGCAAACTTATGAGATTGTTGTGTTTTTGTGCCATACTTACTAGTGTACCCTTTTCACTTTCGTCTCAATGCACCATAGCTTGCAACGACGAAATGCAAATTAATCTCAACCAAGACGGTTATTTCGTAGTTACACCTGCACTGTTACTGCAGGGGAATTTAGCCAACTGCCCTAATCTTGGTGTACAGCTATTCAATCAGAATCTTGACCTTATTGGAGATACGCTAACTTGTCTAGAAGCAGGTACTATTGTTACGGGTAGATTAATCAACTATGATAATAATGTTTTCTGCGATACAGACTTATCTGTATTTGATAATACTGATCCTGTTATAGAATGCACAGAATTATTTATTTTTTGCAATGCACCTTTTTCTCCAGATTCTATAGGTTACGCAATTGCAACGGATAATTGCTCCTCGTTTACGCAAAGTGATTTATCTTTTTCAGACAACATGATCGACCTGGATTGTTATACGACTTACAATGGGACTTCTGTCACTGCACTTATAGAAAGAACGTGGTTGGTGACTGATGATAGCGGCAATCAAGGTTCTTGTGTACAGTCCATTTACCTACTGACAGCTACATTAAATTCTGTAATATTTCCTTCAAATTTAACTGGACCGACATCACTTACTTGTAGTATCGACGATCCATCTGACTTAGAAGTTTCTGGTGAGCCTCTTATAGGAAACCGAAAAATTAATGCCAACGGATACTGTGACATCTCCATCATATATAGTGATCAAGTTTTTGCTACTTGCGGCGGAGCTAGTACAATTATTAGAGAGTGGGTAGCGCTTGATGTATGCTCTAATAACACTACGACACATGATCAGATAATTGAGTTACAGGATAAAATAGGTCCTGCAATTATTTGTCCAGCTGATCTTACAGTAGACGCCTCTAGCTTTAGCTGCGATGCTACTGTAGAGATACCGGTCGCCATAGCTAGTGATGAATGCTCTGACTTTACACTTTCACCGAGCTGGGAATTTGGTCAAGGATATGGTAGCTATGATAATGTCCCTGTAGGTACGCACGTATTGACGTATTCTGCTAAAGATGATTGCGGTAATACCGCTAGCTGTAGTATTAATATTACGGTTGTTGATAACACTCCACCAACTCCCATTTGTGAAAATAGTATCAGCGTAAGTTTACTTCCATCTGGCGTTGCTAGAATTTTTGTAAACACCTTTGATGAAGGAAGCTTTGATAATTGTAGTATTGATCGTTTTGAGGTAAGGCGAAGTGGTCAAACTTTTGGGGCTCATGTTGATTTCTTTTGTGCTGACATAGTAAGTAGTCCAGTCCTTGTTCAGCTGCGAGCATACGATGCTAATGGATTATTTAATGATTGTTCGGTTTCAGTATCGGTATTTGATTATTTTGGTCCTGACATCTCTTGCCCAGCAAGTTCTACATTGGATTGTATGGAAGATATTGATAACCTGTTCCTTTCAGGACAACCTAATGTTTCAGACGCCTGTGGCGTGGATACAGTGTATTATTCTGATAGCGGAGACTTGACCTGTGGAGTAGGAGAGATTCAACGTCTATGGACGGCTGTGGACCTCAACGGCAATTCTAGTACCTGCACACAGACTATAAGTATTGTAGATACTGCGGTATTGGATATAATATTTCCTGATAATATCATTATTGACCTATGCGGGAGTAGTATTGAGTCAATCGATACAGGTATTCCATTGATTAATGGTAAAGGATGTAAGAATGTGTTGACTAATGAAGAAGACCAATATTTTACATCTACTTCTACCTGTTACTCTTTATTTAGAACATGGACAGTGATCGACTGGTGTAGCTATGATCCCAACAGTGGGTCATCAGAAGGGGAGTATACCCATGTGCAAAGAATTGATGTTATAGATAATACTAGTCCCGAAATAACTTGCTCCGCTGATACTATATACCTTAATTATTCCAATGATTGTTCGGCAAAATATCTTAATCTATCTACTCCATCTTCCTCAGATTGTTCGGGCAGTACCTTTATTAAAAATGATAGTCCTTATGCAGATGGTGTTGACGAGAATGCTAGTGGTACCTACCCAAATGGAATACATCAAATCATATATACTGCTTATGATAACTGCGGAAATTCATCTCAATGTATCCAACAGATTGAAGTTAGAGATGCTAAGGCTCCAAATCTTGTTTGCGCAAGCGGATTAGTGTTTGAGATGTCTAGCAGCGGAACTATATCTATAGATCCGAGCTCTATCGTTGAAAGTGTTTCGGATAATTGCACACCTACCAACCAGCTAACTTTTGAGCTAATTCCAAATACTTTTGAATGTGATGATATTGGAATGCAAGATGTAGTATTAAATGTAGTTGATGCGGACGGAAATAGAAGTACTTGTAGTACCATTATTGAAATACAAGATAATATGTTTGCTTGCTCTCCTGCCCTAATTAATATTTCTGGACAACTAAGAAATGTTGTAGGTAAAGCAGTTGAAGGAAAAGATGTAGTTGCTAATGGCGTTTATTTTACGACCACGGATAGCAATGGAGATTACGAATTCAGTAACCTTCCAGCGGGACTTGATTACACAATTTCTGTATTAGATGAAGCGGTAGAAATAAAAGGTATTTCTACTTTCGACTTGGTATTTATTGCCCGACACATATTGAAAATACGAGTAGAAGGAGATCCTTATAAATTAATAGCTATGGATGTAGATAATAACAATTCAGTTAATGTTTTCGACATGATTGGCATACGGCAAATTATACTTGAAGCAGTCACTAGATATGCCTCAGATATTGGTTGGAAACATATTGATGCTAATTACATCTTCACGGATAGTGCGGATCCATTTATGGATGAATATCCATTAACTCTCGATTTTACCGCGCTATCTGCTAATATTAAAAATGCAGATTTTATAGCAGTTAAGTTAGGAGATGTAAGTGGTGATGGAGTGGATTTAAAACATGGAACTGTTCAGGAAAGATCTTTACCAGACTTTTATATAAATACGGAAAATAAAAAATTTAACGAGGATGAATTGAAAGAGGTAAGTTTTCTTTTCGATTCAGAAATCCTCTGTACAGGAATACAGTTCGAACTTAGAGTAGATCCTGAATATGCACAAATAGAGAGCGTGAACCTTGCAGATCAATTAGATATAAATGAAAACAATCTTATATTTGATCAGGAATTGGGAGTAATAAAATTTTCTTGGAATTCGAACAGTACTGCTAAGTTTATTTCCAACGATCAGTTCTTGATCTCGATTTCTGCTCGTGGTAAAAGGAGGTGTCATGTGTCAGATTTTATTACGCTGTCTTCTGAAAGGCTAATGCCAGAACTTTATGATAATGAATTAACACAATATAATTTGAATCTTAATTTCATAGATTTCCAGGCTTTCAAAGTATATTCTGATATACGATTAGGACAAAATTTTCCAAATCCAGTTAGAACAAAAACGACGATCCCTATTTATTCAGATTCTGAAAAGCAAGCTAAAATTCTAATTACAGATCTTAGTGGAAAAACTATTTTAAATCGAAAGGTTAATTTAGAACATGGAAAAAATAATCTTACACTTGACGTTACCAACTTTGAAAATAGAGATCCACTTTTATACTATACATTGATTGTGGATGATCAAATTATTGACACTAAAAAAATGATAATTACATCCGACTAATATATAAATTTTAATCATCTAAAATATACCAGTTTAAGGTATTGTATTGATCGCAGTAGTCGCTTAAATTGTATCTATTACACAAATAATTAATCGCTTAACAATAAGTGTTTAAAAATGCACTTTCAATTTTTAAAAATTTTAGCAATACAATATTTTAGCTGGTTAAATAACTAGCTGTTTAAGATACGGTTTTTGGGATTATCTCTTTGCAACTTTCGGGTTGTAAAGAGGTCTTTTAGCTCGAAGGAAATAATATTGACAAAATATATTCTTTAAAAATATCTCTTAATTACTTTTGGGTTGTAAAGAGTAATTTTATTTATGATTAAGTAGTCAGATGAGAAAACAATTTACACTGCAATACAAAGGATAACCAGATTATAGTTGTCGTAAAGACTAAGATTGTAGAAAAATATGACTTGAATCTAAGTAGACTAAAAATTTTTAGAATAAAGTCAATCGACTTTATGGTGCTTAACCGTTAAATTAACAAGGTTAATACATTTTGTGAAATAATAGTCTTGGACCTTAAAAAATATCAATATTGAGCACCAAGTTCTGATGCTGGAAAAAATAGAGATGGCGCTTTTGTGTTTTAAAGCTTAGGGTTATACTGTATCTTGGAAGGCAATAGAGTTTAGTACTTACAAATATTTAGAACCCTTGCTGAGAAATTTTATATCTTAGTTGCCAATAGTAATACGCCTTATAAGGCTTCTAAATGTAATTAAGAAAAATAATAAAATATGCGCTACTTTGGCCATTGGATATTTATATATTTCATCATCTGTACAAATTTATCATGTGGCGAAAAAGCTCCAGAAATAAATAGCATCAATGTTAATCCGAAGGAAGGCGAACTACAAACTGGAATACAGACTGAATCTACCAAGCAAATGGTACATTTACTCCAAGAAATTCATTCAAAGATAAATCCGCAGTATGTTTCTTATTTCAATAATACGAAACGAGCAGAGATGATGAAGGATCGTTATATGGCGGAGAATGAACCCGTTCAGCGGATGTTACATAAGATGCGCTATGGAATGGAATTAATAAGTGCAGGTAAAAATGAAAATGCAGTTTTAGTTTTAGAGTCGGTCGTAAATGAAATGAAACAGATCAACTATAGCGATCTGAATCAGTTTTATTCTGCGAATAGAGCCTTAGCAATCGCTTATTTAAGAGTTGGCGAAATTGAAAACTGTCTAGACAAATCTAATCCAAAAATGTGCTTGATGCCCTTGTCAAAAGAAGCTGCATTTCAAGATAAGCGCAGTGTCAAAATGGCTATTTCTATTTTAAAAACGATGCTTACTATAAGCGATAAAAACGAAGAAGCAATTTGGCTGCTCAATTTTGCTTATATGGCGTTAGGGGAATATCCTCAAAGTGTACCACCTAAATATCTGCTTGAACCTGAGTCATTTAAATCCGATTATGAATTTCCTAATTTTCCTAATATTGCAAGTAAGGTAAATGCTAATACGAGAGGACTTTCTGGTGGTTCTATTATTGATGACTTTAACAACGATGGTTTTTTAGATTTGATTTCTACGTCTTGGGATATGCATGATGGCATTCAGATTCTTTTGAATAATGGCCATGGTATATTTACCAATAGCACACTACAGTCTGGACTATTAGGGATCACTGGTGGACTTAATATATGCCAAACAGATTATAATAATGATGGGAATCTTGATATATTTATTATGAGAGGTGCATGGTTTGGGCAACATGGAAAAATTCCTAATTCTTTACTTAAGAATTTAGGAAATGGTAGATTCTCTGATGTTACAGAGGAAGTAGGCTTGTTGAGCTTTTACCCGACGCAAACCTGTATCTGGAGAGATTTTAATCTGGATGGATTATTGGATGTTTTTATAGCAAATGAATCAACGTCAGAAAATAAAAATCCTCATGAATTTTTTATCCAAAATTCTAATGGCACATTTAATAATATTATCCATAATATACCTTCTTTAGCTACTTCCAGTTATTTTGCAAAAGGTTGTGCAGCAGGAGATATTGATAATAATGGTTTGGAAGATATTTATATTTCTAATAACGGTTCGCCTAATCAACTTTTTTTAAATACGAGTAGTGCAGATAAAATTTCATTTAAGAATATTTCAGAACCATCGAATACCCTAGAACCTAATAATAGTTTTCCTACGTGGTTTTGGGACTTCGATAACGATGGGTGGGAGGATTTATTTGTTGCTGAGTTCGGTCAAGTATCTAAACCAAAATCCGCTTTCGTTACTCAAAATTATCAAGGGATAAAGAATGGAAACCAACCTCGAATTTATAAAAATTTAAAAGATAATACGTTTGCTGAGCAATCTGAGAAAATGGGTATTACAGATGCTATTTTTTCTATGGGATCCAATTTTGGAGATCTAGATAATGATGGATTTTTAGATTTTTATCTCGGCACTGGATCACCTAACTTTACGTCTATTTTCCCTAATCGAATGTTTAGAAATAATCAAGGAGAGTCATTTCAAGATGTTACCACATCTGGCGGCTTTGGGCATATACAGAAAGGGCATGGAGTTTCTTTTGGAGATATTGATAATGATGGCGACCAAGATGTTTTTTGTGTCTTAGGTGGCGCCTATGAGGGTGATGTGGCCAATGATGCGCTTTTCGAAAATCCAGGAAACGAAAACGCCTGGGTTACGCTCAAATTAGTTGGTGAAACTGCTAATAGATTAGCTTTGGGTGCAAGAGTTCAAGTTAAATATTTAACAAAAATGGGTATAAAAAATCAATATTTAACTGTAGGTTCTGGGAGTAGTTTTGGTGCGAATAGTTCACAATTGGAAATCGGACTAGGCGAAGCCACTCGTATTGAAGAAGTTATTATTAAGTGGCCAACATTGGATAAAAAGAAAACAGTCTTAAAAATAATTGAATTAAATACTTTCTATACTATATATGAGTTAGGCGATCGAGTGGAGCGAATTGAGAAATCAAAGGTGAATTTTTAGAAGCTTATTTTGCGAGCGTCTATTTTCTTTTCATAGAGACTGTAAAAGATAAAGTCTTGTTCTTTCGGAATCTGTTCTCTCTCGTCATAGATTTCTTTATAGACAAATTTACAACCTCTACTTGGGTAGTGTCTTTTTGATCCTTCACTAAAAAGGGGGGAGCAACACAAAATTGATTTGATTTACATGTTTTTTTCATGCGTAATATAGGATTGAAATTTTGCATTATTATTCGCTATTAGAATTAATTTATTTCCTTTAAAATCAATCATTTTCATGTGCTTAACATCACCTGGTGTATAGAAGCCAGAATCTCCTAGATAGACCTCTTTATAGTTTCCATTTCCATCTCCAAGCATATACATACCGTAGTTTGCATCTGCACTACTTGTTTCTGCTTCTGTATTATACATATTACCCGCAAGTAACAAATCATTAAAGCCATCTTGGTTAAAATCATATTCTACAACCCCTGTTATTGCAGATAATTGTCCGAGCATTGGAAGCGGGATAGTATTAAATTTACCGCCATTATTCTCTAATATAATTGAGGCAAAAGTCTTAGCTTTTAGAACAAATGCTTTGTCCAATTTATCACCAAAGATATCATCCATTTCAGCCTCACCGAAAGACGCAAATGTTGGAAATTTTTCTTTGATAAATGGCATTTGTTCAGAAGAACAATCTCTTCCTCTTACTGGATAAAATTTATCTTCTTCATGGTATGCCAGCACAATGTCAAGTTTTTCATTATCATCAAAATCATCACTATATATTTGAAAGGGTTTCTCTTCACTTGCTTTAAATTTATGGTTCAGCCCAATATTTCCGCAGACGTAATCCATGTCTCCATCTTTATCAAAATCTACTTCTTTTACAGTGAACCACCATCCTTCAGTATTTTCTAAACCTACTAATGCGGAAATATCAGTTAATTTTCCGTTGGTATTTTCAAACAATTTTATACCCATCCATTCGCCAACCAAAATTAAATCCTTATCACCATCATTATCATAGTCTGTCCATTCTGCACTGGTTACCATCCCAATAGTAGAGATGGAAGAATTAATGTTATCTGTTTGATTTGTAAACTTGCCTCCATCATTTATTAGAATAGAACTTTGGGGAGTTGTTGGGTATAAGCCTGGAACTAATCTACCTCCTACGAATAAATCAAGATCCATATCGCCATCTATATCTGCTGCAATTACGACACCTGTGCTGCTAGTGTTATTAGGTAATGCATTTTTACTTTTAGTGAAATTTCCATTGCCATCATTTATATATAGTCGATCTTGATAATACTTTGAGTTTATTGGATACTCATTGCTTCCACTAGTAACATAAAGATCATTATCCCCATCCCCATCCGCATCAAATATTGCTGCGCCAATATCTTCATATGGACTTTCTAATTCCCATATCTTATCAGCCTTTAAAGTATAATTTGTACCATTAGATAAGTATATTTTTGAAGCAAAATCTCTTCCTGACCCAATGAAGATATCATCTTGCCCATCATTGTTTAAATCCCCTGTGGCTAATGCAGGTCCTAATTGTGAAAGCTTATGAGGTAGGAGCAATTCTTTAGCATAATCATCATATATAATTTCTTTATGACTATTTGTTAAGTTCATCGCTTGTGAAGCTCCTTTAAAAATGCTTCTATATACTTTAGCAGGGCGATTATCTATACTAGCATTTGCATAATCTAATGTATAAGTTTCATTAGCGACTAAGTTTTTCCTTATTAATTCATACCTTTTATCTGGCCATATTATTTCTAATGAGTCTATTTTATTTTGTTCACCAAGTCCGAAATGAATCAGGTGCTGACTGCTTGATATAAAACCTCTGACTACATATTGCTCAGCATATTGTATTTGACCGTTATAAAAAATTTTCACTTTAGCTCCAATACCATTCCTGTTTTTATTACTACCTTTTAGCTTAAAGTTTATATTACTATTTCCGTTTTCCTGACTATTATTTTTGTAAATCCAAATTTTTTCATTTATGTTATTCACAAGTAAATCGAGATCTCCATCATTATCAAAATCTCCTGACGCCAATCCATTAGAGAACCCTTTGTCTGCAAAGCCCCATCTCTCAGAAACATCCTCAAACTTGCCTTCTTTTCTATTTTGAAAACAATAGTTTTGCACTTTAGTAGATACAACTAAATCCATATGTTGTTCTAAGGTTAGTTTTCCGCCAGTATTAGCAGAAAGTTTATTTCCTTTCGTAGCGAAATCTCTGTCCTTGATATCATTCACAATTCCATTCGTTACTAATATATCACGGTAACCATCATCATCAATATCTATAAGGAGTGTCCCCCAACTCCAGTCAGTTTTACCAACATTGGCATATTGAGCTATCTCACTAAATATTCCTTTAGCCCTGTTCAGTTGTAATGAATTTCTCATATATTGAGGAACAAATCCTAGGTTGCCGAGCTCTTCAAAAAGTTGAGGATTCATGGAGCCCATGTTCATGATGGATCGCTTTCTCTCTTTCGGTAACATTTCTACTTCAAATATATCTAACATTCCATCATTGTTTATATCTGCAATATCAACTCCCATTGCAAAGTAGGATTCGTGCTTAAATGATCGCTTAGCATTTTCTATGAACCCATTACCTTTATTGTTAATATATAAGAAGTTATCCATACTAAAATCATTGGTAATATATATGTCTGGGTAACCATCTTCATTGAAATCAGCAATACCTATACCTAAACCATTTCCCCAATTTGTGATGCCCATTTCGTAACTCGCGTCTCTAAAGACACCATTTTCATTAATATAAAATGTATCACTATTCTTTTTAGCTTTAGTGCTCATTCTCCTCTTTGCGAGTTCTTTTATTTTTATCTCTTTGGTATCGACTGGCTGATTTAAAAGGTATAAATCAAGATCGCCATCCAAATCAAAATCGAAGAAAACAGATTGAATAGTCACATTTGTACTTGCTATTCCATATTGCTCGGCGCTTTCGATAAATGTATTGTCCTTATTATTAATATATAATAGATTGACTCTCTTTAAGGGATCTTTATCCGTAAAAATTCCCTTACTAATGTAAATATCGAGATAGCCATCTTGGTTAATGTCCTCCATCATCACACCAGTACTCCAGCCTTCAGTTTTTAGCAGACCTGAGTCGTCACTTATATCTTCAAATTCAAAGTCTCCTTTGTTGAGGTAAAGGGCTGGGGCTTCTTGATTTGAGATTGCAATAAAATCTTCCAAACCGTCATTATTTATGTCGCCAACTGCTATTCCGCCACCTGCATAGATATTATTATTATTTATCATGGTGTTCTCAATGGACTCTTCAACATTATTTGCAAAATGGACATTGGAATCGCTTGCTTCTAATCTTTCTAATTGAATAAGATTATTTTTTGAGGATTTGACATCTTGCTCACATGACGATAATGAAAAGGTCAAGATGAGTGTCAGCAAATAAAATTTGAAATACATTTTCAGCAGTATTATGAAATTAATTGATTTAATAATTCAAAGTTAGTAGAATAACTTAGCGTTAAAAATACCCTTTATTGGGTATTCCTAACCTAGAAGCTTTGAAGTATCTTTGAGCTTATTACATCTCTCCCTCTCCCACAAACCTAGAGGTACAACATTGTTGTATCCTGCCCATTCACCGTGTATGTACATTATTTGTACTGAATCTGTCTTATGATAGGTTCGTTTATTGGCGTCTTATTGTCAATAAAAAAATGTTTTTATTTTTTGTTAACCTATAAATATTAGTCTCATGAAGAAAGAGAAATCTTTGAATTTCCTTAGTTCTAAGTGGTTGATGGTAACCTTCCTAGCTTTAGGAATTTTGTTGTTTAGTAATACTAATGCTAATGCACAAAATGGTCCTTTTGCTTCCAAGATTGCTACAATGACAGAATTAAGGGACGCTTTTGCTCCTAGCAGTGCCAAATACGACATTGTGCAGGAAGCAATCGACTACCTTGTAGTATTGGAAAGCAACCACGTTGCAAATCCAAACTACCTACTTAACCTTGCGGATACCACAGGCAAGGAAGCTTTAGAAGCGGATAAAATCCGTAAAACACACAAAACCATTTTGGCAGAGTATTCGTCAGCAGAGCTGGCAAACTTTACTCAGTTACAAAATGAGTACACAACTGGAACAAGTCCAGATCCACAAGCTGCACAGAAATTGCAGTGGATTCTTGATGCGAATGCTTACTAGAAAACCATGAATATTAATCGAATTTTTTAAAAAACAAATTATTATGAAGAAAATACTTTATACTTTCTTTTTTCTGGGGAGTCTTATGGTATTTACAAATGCGGCATTTGCGCAAGCAGGTTGTCCAGATTGTAAATATACCTTAACAGTTGCAGATTCATTCGGTGACGGATGGAATGGTGCTTCTATTACTGTATCTACTCCTACAGAAGTTATTACTAATGCAGGTCCTACTGATGGATCTGGCCCTGAAGATATTTGCTTTGCTGTCAATTCAGGAGATGTGGTTACTGTTACTGAAAATGCTGCTGGTACTTTTGCTAACGAAGTTTCTTATTTTATAACTGGACCTACAGGTGATACTCCTGTAAATGTTCCTACGGGAACATTTACTGGAAACTCAACTTTTAGTTTTGCTGCTGTTTGTCCACCACCTCCAGTTTGTGCTGAAGGAGAGTGTGCATTAGCTGTGACGCTTACTTTCACGGATAATTTTGGTGATGGCTGGGATGATTCTACACTTACAGTTGATGTAGGTGGAGAAGTAAATCCTATAACTACTGTTATTTCAGATGAAACGGTTACTTATACTTACGCTGATTTATGTATCGCTGAAAATGGTTCTGTTGATATCAATGTAGATTTCGTGGACAATACAGCTTTTGATAACGAAGTTACTTGGGATATTGCTGTTACTACTGACGGTATATTTACGGATCCAATGGGTCTTTTAACAAGAACAGCTGGTGAGTTCGGTGCTTTTACTACTTCTAGTGAGTCTGGTACTATTACTGTTACTTGTCCTCCAGTAGAAGAATTACCTACACCTACCATTACTTGTGGTATTTATGAGATAGGTAAATCTGAATTTGTGCAAGCGCCAGGCGTAAGCGCAGAATGTACTAATGGCTTTAATTGTGCGCCAGCTGGAATGGCTGATTGTACTGCTGCTGCTGCTGATGCAACGGGTACTACTACTGGATCTGCTACAGCTACCGCTGCTGCTACAAGCACTGCTGGGACTACATTTTCTATCGCTTATGCTGCTCCAGGAGCTGATCCATTAGGTGCTATTGAGCTTGTACTTTGTGCTTTCGGAGATATCGACGGCACTGGTGGTAATAGAGAGGCATATGATTTCACTTTTGAAGATGGTTCTACTTTTGCTGCTGGTGAAACTGGTACTTTTGCTGACCAGTGTAATCCTGCTGGAAACTGTGTAACCGTTTGTGTACCTGCTAGTTCAGATGCTAATGATGACGGTTCTCTAGATATTACTGTTGCTAGAACAGCTCAAGTTAGTACGACACTTTGTAATGCAAGTAGTGGAGATTTTTGGTCTGCAGATGCTACTTTCTTTTTCGTTCCTGCTGAAACTGATGCTCCAACAAACGCTTGCGTTTCTTGGTTCGCTGGACCTTGTAGTTTAGACGAAGCATTTTTTATAGGTGAAAATTTACCAATAAGTGTTATACAAGATTTAATTGCTGCTGGCGATTTAGATCCTTCTACGCTTTGTCATGAAGGTATCGCTACATTTTTTGTTGAAATTTCTTGTGGAGGTGCGCCTTCTGATAGAATTCCTGTTAACATTTTCGTATTTGATACTTGCGCTGAAGGTTGTCCTCAATACCTCGAACTTACTGATGGTGGTGGAGACGGATGGGAAGGTGCTAAATTAATGGTTTCCGTTAACGAAGGTGCTTCTGAAGAAATTAAGCTTACTGCTGCTCAAGGTGGTTGCTTTGTTTACCAATATTGTGTTCAAGATGGTGGTTCATTAGACATCCAATACTGGGAAGGAGGTGACAACGCGGAGAATGGCTACAATGTGATTGGATTTGATGGAGAAGTACTTCTTGCTGAAGGACCAAGCCCATCTACTGAAGTGCGTACTGTTAAGGCTAGTTGCCCTGACGTTGCATGTGAAGGTTCTACTGTAGATGCTACTGTAAGAGTAACTGTAGGCCAATTCCCAGATTTCATGTCATGGGAGATTTATGACGGTTTTAATAACGTTAATTGCCAAGGACCTCAAGTTTTCGGTATTAATGCTAATACATACGCTGGTCTTGCGCCAGGTACACAAATTACTTATCCATTAACTCTTGAAGCTTGTAACGAATATACTGTTGCACTTTTTGATGGTTTCAACATTGGTTGGAATGGAGGTACATGGGAATTAATTTCTTCTGATATTGATTATGGTACTGAAATAACTAATCCTAATGATCCTTTCTTTGGTCAATCTTCTGTGAAGATAATGACGGAATTAGATTTTGGACCAGCTAATGATTTGAATAGTGCCTTACCTGGTGATGAAGCGAGAATGGCTTTCACTTTCCCTTGTAAGCCTGATTGTACTGATGCTACTCAAGTGTCAATAGCTGGATCTTGTGTTGGTGCTGAACTAATTCTACCTGTTGCTGAACCAGAAGTATGTTACCCAGATTGTAACCATGCTCTAGGATGCGATATTCAGATTAGACATACAGTTCTTATCTCGCAAAATGATAATAATGCAATTTTACTTACTGATTTTATTGCCTATACAGGTCAAACTGAAGTTGACTATGCTGGTATCGTTAATGGTACTATTCAAGCTGGTTGTCATTCATATGTTACAGAATATTTATACTGTGATGGTTTGATAACTAAGTGTACTGCTGACTATACTGTATTCGTACCAGAGACGTCTAACTTTACATGTAATGATAACGTAACTGTTCCTTTATCTCCTCCAAATGCTAATCCAACTGAAGGTGGTTTTGTACAGTCTTTCTCTGATGATTTAGGAGAATGTGTTATTCGAATTACTGCTGATATGGTTATTGAAGCTGGTGTTCCAAGTATTCTTGCTTGTGAGTTTGCTAACTTTAATGATTTCTATGAAGTTATTATTCTTGATGCTAACGATCAACCATTAGTTGTATTTAGTTCAAGAGGGTTACCATTAGACTCTAATGGTGCTGAAATACTTCCTGGTCAAAATACTGTTCCTGCTAATAACTTTGTTTCTTACAATGAAATTAAGCAGACCTTAAAGTATGTTGTTACACATAAGATAACTGGTACTACTTGTTGGGGTGAATTAACTGTAGAAGATAAGAATGCTCCTACTATTATTTGCGTTGACTATGATGTTAACTGTAATGATCCTAACGCATTGGATGAGTTCTACTCTGAGACTACGACTTTACAGTCTAGTGCTGCTGCAGAATTACCTTTCAATATTGCAGGTGGTGACGTTGGAGTATTGAGATCTAACACATGGATTCCTTTTACTGTTCCTTGTGGAAGATTGGGTACTACTATTCAAGATATTCAAGTTAGCTTAAGCCTTACTCATAATGAAGTTACGGATTTAGGTGTTGAATTACACATACCAGATCACTTTAACGCGACTTTAGTTAATCCTTTCCCAGGTGGAATTTTAATTTTAGATCAAATTGGTGATGTAGGAGCTGTAAATACTTATACTCCTAATCCAGTTAATGATTCTCCAAGTTTACTTGGTTTATTAGGTGCTTCTTGCAAGACTGCTGATTCTCACAAAGATGTTGAATTTGTTTCTGAATCAACTGGTGATGCTACTCCTGAAGGATACGGTAAGACTTGGTACTTAAGAGTAACTGATAATGGTGTTTCTTTCCCTGTACCTCCATTTGGTGGTGGTCAGATTACTGCTGCATCGTTAACTATTACATGTGGATACCCATTCCCTTATCTAGCATTTGATTGTGCATTAGATAATGTAGAATTAATTTCTGAGATAATTGAATCTAACTGCGCTCTTATCGCAGACTGGAATGGTGCTCAAATTAAGAGAGTATGGAAAGCAACTGATGCTTGTGGACAAAGTTCTACTTGTACTCAAACTGTTAACCTTAAAGCTCCTAGAATTGCTGATCTTACATTACCTGAGAATAACGTTGATATTGAATGCGGTACTGAGCAGTTATTGCCTGATGGTTCTGTAGACCCTGCTCAAGCAGGTGCTCCTGAATTCTGTTGTGATCAAGTAACTGATGAAGATTTCTGTAAGCTTACTATCTCTTACGAAGATGATGTTTTCGAAAGCTGTGGTGATTCTTACAAAGTAATCAGAACTTGGACTGTATTTAACTGGTGCTTGCCTACTAACGCTCCTATTGAGTATACTCAATTGATTGTTGTTGGTGATCACACTGGTCCTATCGTAAACGTTGGAAACGCTATCACTATAGATGCTAACGATGATTGTGAAGGTGCACTTGATCTTTCTGCTCTTGATATTACTGACGCTTGTTCAGCTATCACTGGTGTAAGATTAGAGTATACTACTGGTAGCACTTATGCTGGTACTTCTACTAACTTTATCGTTGATCTTTTTGCTGGTCAAACTGCTACTGGACTTCCTGCTGGAACTACAAATGCTACCTTGATCGCTACTGATGAGTGTTTTAATACTACTTCTGTTGATCTTGTAATCAACGTTGTTGATAATAATATTCCTACTGCTATCTGTGATGATGGATTAAATATCTCTCTTAACAGCAATGGTACAGCAAGAGTATTTGCTACTGATTTTGATGAAGGTTCAAATGATAACTGTTCTGATGTAACTGTTGCTATCAGATCTCTAGGATGTGTTGGTGGTGGATTCGCTGAATTTGCTGACTTCGCTTGTTGTGATCTTGGTACAGTAAGAGTTGAACTTCAAGTAACTGATGCTAACGGTAACTCTAACATTTGTTGGGCTGATCTTCTTGTTGAGGATCCAATCGGACCTCAAATTGTTTGTAAGCCAGACGCTACTATTACTTGCGATGAAGCTTTACATGCTGATGGTGGATTTAGCGATCCAGAAGGTACTGATAACTGTGGTGTTTCTATCACTGCTGGTGATATCACTACTGTTGAATTAGCAAACTGTGGTCAATTATTGACTAGAACATATACTGCTACTGATGGATCTGATAAGTCTAATGACGTATCTTGTTCTCAGACGATCACTGTTGTTCACGTTTCTGACTTTATTGTTCAGTTTCCAAGTGATTTGACTATCGATACTTGTCCTGAAGATTTAGGAGATATTCCTGGTCCTATCGTTACTGAAGATGACTGCGAAAATATAGGTATCTCTGTAGAAGATAGAACTTTTGTTCAGGTTGAAGATGCTTGTTATAAGATCGAAAGAACTTATACAATCGTTAACCACTGTATAGTTGAAAATCCATCAGCTGGTGGATTTACTGATCTTGGTACGCCACTTCCTATACCTAGAACTTTCAGAGATGATGACGGATACTTCCAGTATACTCAAATCATTAAAGTTACGGATAGCGAAGCTCCAACTTTAAGCTTTACTGCACCAGATCCTTGTGATTTTACTGACGGATGCGAAGGTGAAGTTGTATTAATTGCTACTGGTGAAGATGCTTGTTCTGATCTTGCTGCTCTTGAGTTTAGCTTTAAGATCGATGCATTCTCTGATGGTACTTTTGATATCGAAGGAAACGGTGCTGATGCTACAGGAACTTTCCCATACGGTGATCACATCATCAAGTGGATCGTAACTGATGGTTGTGGAAACGTAACTGCTGAAGAATTCCCATTCTCTGTTAGAGATTGTAAGAATCCTACTCCAGTTTGTCAAGGTGTTACTACTGTAGTTATGAATGATGGTAGCTGTGTTGCTATCTGGGCTCTTGATCTTTTAGAGTATGCAGAAGATAACTGTACTGAAAGAACTGATGAAGAGTGGGATGATAACGCTAGAATTAGAAGAGAAGGAGATAATGGTCCTTTGACTACATCTCTTGATATTTGTTGTGCTGACGTTACTGATGGTGCTGTAAATGTTGAAGTATGGATCGAGGATGAAGCTGGTAATGCTGATTTCTGTATCGTTTCTGTAGTTATCCAAGATAACCTTGGTAACTGTGATGATGGTGCTACAGGTTCTTCACTTCTTTCTGGTACTACTGCTACTGAAGTAGATAACAAAGTAGATAACGTTGAAGTATCTATCAACTCTAATGTTGTTATGACTAACTATAACGGTGTTTATAGCTCTAGTGAGCAGAACAACAGCATGTATGAAGTTACTCCTGAGAAGTTAGACGGTGTTGCTGAAGGTATCACTACTTTCGATTTAGTTCTTATGGCTCAGCACGTACTTCAAATCAATGAATTAACTACTCCTTACCAGCTTATAGCTGCGGATGTAAACCTTGATGCTAAGATAGATATCTTTGATATGGTTGAATTAAGATCTTTGATCTTGTTCTCTATCTCTGAGTTTTCTAATAATACATCTTGGAAGTTTGTTGACGCTGATTATACTTTCCAGAATCCTACTGCTCCTTGGAGTGAGGCTTATCCACAAAGTATATCTGTTATGCTTAATGAAGCGAAGGTTGAAGATTTTATCGCTGTTAAGATCGGTGATCTTAGTGGAGATGCTAAGAAGTCTTCATTCACAACTGCTGAAGAAAGATCTTTCCCTACTACGTTGACAATGAACATTGATGATGTTGAAATGACAGCTGGTAACACATATAAAGTTGATTTCAGAGCTTCTGATTTCAATGATATCACTGGATACCAATTCACAATGAACTTTGACCAAAATGCTGCTAACTTTATTTCAGTAGAGGCAGGCGCATTAAATGTAGACGAAAGCAACTTTGGATTTACAATGCTTGATGAAGGTATTATTACTACTTCATTCACTCAAATGGGTAAAGGTGTAAGTGTAGAAAATGATGAGGTATTATTCTCTATCAATTTCACAGCTAACGCTAATGCTACATTGCAGAACGTATTAAGCTTAACTAACCAATACACATTGGCTGAAGCTTATAACACTGAAAGTGAAGTAAGTGATCTTAATATTGCATTCAACAATGCAGGTCTTATCACTACTACTGGTGGTGACTTCGAATTGTTCCAGAACAAGCCAAACCCATTCAATGAATCTACATTGATCGGATTTAACTTGCCTGCAGCAACTACTGCTACATTGAGAATTTATGACGTGTCAGGTAAGACATTGAAAGTAATTACTGCTAACTATGCAAGAGGGTTCAATCAGGTTAATGTTAACCGTAATGACCTTGGTGCTGCTGGTGTTCTTTACTATCAGTTGGATACTGACTCTGACTCAGCTGTTAAGAAGATGATTATCTTAGAATAATTATATAGGTAGTACGGAGCGAATCCTCCGTACTATCCTTTTTTTCTTTTCAGTCGAAAGACTCAATACCAAGCGCCTTTTCATTCTTCGGAATGAAAAGGCGCTTTTTTATGCGCATAGAATATAGGCAGATTTTGAAGTATGGAAAGATAACCGCAGAGCGGTTAAATATTGGTAGCCGTGGGTTGCCACCCACGGAAATAGGCAATTCAAGATCCAATTTGGCGTGATTTTTAGAAAAATCAAGACAAATTGTAAACTAGAATTCCTCATTTTTGGTGCAAAGTTTAGAAAACGGAGCCTTCCAAACCATTAAAATTTTGATGATCTTCCTATGATTATATTGATTAATCTATTTGTAAAGATCTCTGATATATTCCACCGATATATTATCACATTTTCACCTCCTTGATACGTCCTAAGCCTAAGATACAAGTCACTTTACATTTTATTTATATATAAATAATCTATAAAGTGTTGTCACAAATTGCCAAAAGTCCGCGCAACACCTAATTGCTTTACCTTGCATATTTGTCTTAGAATGTTTACCGCATTCCTAGGCTTGAGACCCTTTCTATAAAAATTTACCTTTTAATTTTATTTGAACTTTGATGACCTCGCTCGAGGTACATCTGCTATCCTGCTACTATAACTACTATTCTAGTAAGCACAGATTAATGATTTGCCCCCCTTTTTATTCAAACCTAGGGATGGGATTTCCATGTCTAGGAATTAAAAACATTTTATTAATCTAATTAAGAAATTATGAAGTATGTAAACTATTCATGGAATGCCAAATTCACGGTGATTCCAAAATCTAAACCTAAATTATTAGAAATCAGGAGTCTGTGCTCCTTACTTATTTTGTTCATGAGCATATTTAGTTATGCCCAAGCTCCATGTAATTCAATGCCTACTCAGGAATGTTTTAATATGGCAAGTTTTGAAACTCCACCAGTAGCACTTGATGTGTCAAGTTTAGTCTGTGATGGCGACGCAAGTGGTTCTATTGATGTATCCGCTGGTGGATTGTACACAATAACAATTGCTGAAGGTAATTCATATTTATTTTCATTAGTGCCAAGTGGTAACAACTTGAGTGATCCTATATTTCCAGGCAAAATGGATTTATTTCATGATCAGACACAGTTAGATATTGCTGCCTCTTCTGGACCAGTCTCTGCTTCCGCTGGAACTACACCAACAAATATGACTTATGTAGATAATTCTACAGAAGATAATGAACTTTACTTAGCCGTATGGGATAAGTCATGTGCAGGTAGCTGGAAGGATTATTCATTGAGTGTTACTTGTACATCTTGCGCCATCACTTGTGCAGATAGACAAGTAATTGCAGCAAATGAGTCTGGCTGTATCTCTGCAGCCAGTGCTTTTCCAGTGCCAACAACAACGGGACCATGTGATGCTTCAACATTAAATATATCTAATGACGGAGGTACTGGAGCTACTATTACTGGCAATATGGTATCCGTACCTGCTGGACTAGCAGCAGATGTTTATTCAGTTGAATTTACAGTAATGAATTGTTCTGGTATTACTTCTACTTGTACTACAGAGCTAGTTGTTGAACCAACTTCAGGATGTAATTCTCCAAATATTAATCTAACAAGTGTTTGCAACACTCCGTTGACTGCAAATATGTTTCTTACAAATCTTTGTGGTGGTAACGAACAATACACTCTTTATATAAATGGGGTAGCAAGTAGTTCTGTAAGCGAAGCTGGAACGTATAATATTTCCGTTAGATATACACCTACGATGGACGGCACGGCAGCAACTGGACCCAATACTACAAATCCATTTTTCAACAAAGAATTATGTTGGAAGGCTGTCCTTATAGAAGATAAAAATGGACCTACTTGTAATCTTCCCCAAGCGGATAGAGAATACAATTTCGTTTGTGGATTTGAAGGTGCAACGGCATCACCGACTTTTTTCGATTGTTCAGGGGATGGCAATATCGTAGAGAATCCAGTGCAAGAAACGCTTATTGGCGACTGTGGAGAAATTGCTGGTATTACTAATGGTAACAGTAACTTAATTGATGATTTTGACCCAGTAACTATGACACTAAATTTTATGGGTATGAGTATTCCTGCACCAAGTGAAGACGAGGCTACTACATTATCGAATGGTGGCTTTGCTTTGGAGAGAATTGAAAAGAGAACTTTCTCCGCAAGTGATGGGCAGAATACAGGTAATACGTGTGATCAATTTATATATATATGGAGGCCTACAGACATCTTAGCACCTGGAAAAGCACTTCTATCCTGTGGCTTTGCAACTACACCTTCTGCTTTGGTAGCAGAAGATCCTAAGTTAGTTCCTTATTATGCAAACCCACTATATGATCTAAATAATGACAATAGTTTTTCCAATGACTTTATGAAAACCAATATCGTTGACCCGACTTTTGTCTCTACTAAAGTAGATGACAATGGCAACCCAGAATTTGTTGGTATTGCAGGTCAGGATCATAGCGTGTGTAAATTCATTGTTAACAATGTGGATGGTCCTGAAAGCACTCCTTGCGGAAATACAGTTAAATTCATTAGAAGGTATACTGTAACGAATTGCTGTACCGATGAAATCATCATTGATAACGCATCCCAGCTTGTTGAAACAAGGGATGATATAGTGCCTGTATTTTCAAATTGTCCAACTGGTAACGCTGTTGGAACGATTACAAATCCTGATACCGTAAGAATTACTTCGAGCACCTCTTGTAGTGCATCAGTAGATTTTCTTGGTTTAGGATTGGTAGCAACAGATGAATGTAGTGAGCCGTTATCATACAATGCTTCATTCTTCGATACTGGTGCAATTACTACGGGTACGGGTACTTTAGTTGCCACTGGCACAAGTCCTCTTCTTCCAAAAGGAAACTATAGAGTAGAAGTCACTGCAACCGACGGTTGTAATAATACATCTGCACCTTGTAACTACTTTGTCAATGTTGATGATACAGTAGTACCTACGCTTCAATGTCATGGAACAGGTATTTCGATTGATGGCAATGGAAATGCAGAAGTATGTGCATCTGATAATGCAACACCTAACGATAACTGCAGCATTATTACAAGTCTTCAAGTACGTAAGATGGAGGATGATGATTCCGCTTTTGATGATTGTATTTTTATTAATTGTACTGATGCAACTATGGACGCCAATGGTTCTCTTTCTATCGTTTTAGTTTACAGAGCGATTGATGCATGTGGAAATTCAAATATTTCTATGTGTACTTCAGAAGTGCAAATAAAAACTGCACCGAATTTTTCTTGTCCGCCAAATGTGACTATTGAATGTACAGAATATGATGCACTAGGTGACATCAATGGTGTTGGACCAACTATAGGAGGCAACTGCGGCACTATGTTTTCAACACGTTTTGAAAATGGTGCATTTATGCCAGGTGTTTGTGATGGAAGTGGAACTATCATTAGAACTTATTTTTTAGTGCAAAACGGTGCTGATATAGCTTCTTGTACACAGACTATTACTATACAAGATAATACGCCACCTACTTTTGATCAAATGTTTCCCATGGATATCACTGCTGAATGTAGCGCTATTCCAGATGGTACGGAGATTACGGCTACGGACTCTTGTCCTGAAGGAAGTATGGCAGTTGTAACTTTTACGGATATGAGAGCAGATGGGAATTGTACTGATAATTATACTATTACCAGAACCTTTATAGCTACAGATGATTGTGGTAATTCGGTGAGCGGAACACAGACCATAGAAGTAAGTGATAATACAAGTCCGACCTTTATTAATACTCCGATGGATATAACTGTATCATGCAATAACATCCCCGTAGCATCAACCATTCCAGCTGAAGATAATTGTGATGATGATGTTCTAGTTGAAGTTTCTGATGGACCGCCAGTTGCTGATATGTGTCCTAATAATAATTCATTTGTTAGAACTTTTATAGCTACGGATAATTGTGGAAACTCAACTGTAGTAATGCAGTCTATAACAGTACAGAATATTCCTATACAAGTAACTGAAGCGCCAGATCAGACATTAATTTGTAGTGAAATGGATGATTTTATGTTTACTCCTCCTACAGTAATTGATTCGCCTTGCGCATCTACTAATCCCGTTACTAGTGAGGTAGTTATAGAGACAAGTGAGCCTGATGCGATGGGTAACATTGTACAAGTAGGGACCTTTACTGTTACTGATGATTGTGGGATTAGTGCTTCAGCAGTCACAACAATTACTTTTACAAGTTGCTGCCCAGTAGTTACAATTCAAAGAGATATTATTACTTGCAGTGCTTTTTTAGGTACAGTTACGATAGATCCATTTACTACCTATTCTGGAAACTTAAATGATCTTACGTTCAGATTAATAGATGATCAGGGTAATCAAATCGGTATGGATCAAATAGGCAATGATGTATTTACATTTATGCCAGCTGCTCTGGATGGTACGGAGTATACTAGCCAAGTCTTTTTTAGTGACCCGAACTTGGCGGCGACATGTCCTGGAGATGAAGCAGAGCCAGTATCGTGCGCGGCTAACCGCATCGCCGGCCGCATATACAACGAAGAATTTATTTCCATAGAAGATGTAGAGGTTGAGCTAATGGATACTGAGATCCCAATGAGCATGACGAATGTAGAAGGTACGTATAACTTTGAGAATTTAGAAGATCAAGGATATACGATCGCTGCACATAAAGAAGAGGATCCAGCCAACGGAATTTCTACCTTCGATTTAGTATTGATGGCACAGCATGTGCTACAAATTAACGAACTGGATAGTCCGTACAAGTTGATCGCTGCCGATGTAAATATGGATCAGACGATTGACATACTTGATATGATAGAGCTTAGACAATTGATACTATTTGCCATAGATGATTTTTCTGTAAATCAATCATGGAGATTCGTTAATGCCGATTACGTTTTTCCAGATCCGAAAAATCCATGGTTAGAGGCCATCCCACAAACCCAAAGTATCGAAGCTTTAAGAGAGGATAGAGAAGTAGATTTTATCGCCGTAAAGATTGGTGATATGAACTGCTCCGCGCAGACAAAATCTGCGCTTACTACAGTTGCGGAAAGAGCAGCTAAGCCACTTGTTTTGAATACCAACAATGCAGCTATTTCTGCAGGAGCACAATTTTCAGTAAGCCTTGCTACAGATGAGAATTTCACTCTAAGTGCAGCACAGTTTACCTTAAATTTTAATCCTGATCTTGCTACTTATGATGGTGTGCAATCACCAATATTAGGTATTAGCGATGGTGCAGTTAGTCAAAAATTTGTGCAAGAAGGTTTATTACCATTTGCTTGGTACACCCACCAAAGTGCAGAATTTACGGAGGATACAGAACTTGTATTTACATTTACGGCTAAGCAAGATATGATGATTGCAGACTTGTTTGAAATTAATTCTACCCTGACAGAGGCGGTTGCATTCTCCCCAGCGGGTGAGCAATATAATATTGAATTAAATATTCAAGAAGCGGTTTCTTCACTTGTAGAAGGAGCATTCAAAGTATATCAAAATCAGCCAAATCCATTTAGCAGTCAGACCGTTATAGGATATGAAATGCCTACTGCGCAGTCTGTTTTGCTTACTGTATTTGACCTTGATGGGAAAGTAATACTTACACGTAACTTAGCAGCAGAAGCTGGATACAACGCTGTAGAATTGACAAGTACACAGATCAACAAGACCGGTGTGTTGTACTTTCAACTCAATACAGCAGAATACTCTGTAACGAAGAAGATGATCATTTTGGAATAGATAAATGCATCATAAAAACTTGCTAATTTTTTAGCAATTCGGGAGCCTTTACTCAATGGAGTAGGGGCTCTTTTTTTGCCTAAGTATGATAACTAAAGATATTGCAGCACTGTTTTGTTTTAGGAAATAGTTGCTGCAAAAATCTCAATTTGACGACTCGTAAAATTAAGAATATCATTTTTTTCAAAAGTATAATCGCGATGCGGAGCGAGCCGTGACTGGACAAGGGATAGAAGTGTTATATCCATGTGAACGGGCAGGCCAGAGGCGCACAAGGCAAATGGATGTAGTAACGTATAGCCCAGTGCCGATGACAATCGGTATGGCCCCTAACCATAATAAATAGACCGCGTATTATTTCTATAGAGGAAAGTAAATCAGAAGGAAAGCGTTAGCCCTGCAACTAATTAACTATAACTGTACCCATACTTAAAATAGATTTGGGGACTTGTACCTTGGTGTCAAGCAGCATAAAATATCGGTATATCCATCAGCTATTTCTCTCGCGAAAAGGGGATAATAACGAGTCACTATTTAGCTCTATGATACTAATCTAGTAATACCGTTGTTGCAAACTATACAAGAGTAGTTTAACATAAAAGTTAAATTCAAGATATAGTTTTTATAATTCACCATTTTTATAGCAGGTTTTTAAACCGCGGTCTTCGCGGCCCAACATCCCCCAAGCGCTCCTTCTTATCTTTCTCATATGCAGAATAATTTCCTTCATAGAATCTCAATACGCCTTCATCTTCATAAGAAAGAATGTGCGTAGCAAGTCTGTCTATAAACCATCTATCGTGGCTGATGACCAGAACACAGCCCGCAAAATTTTCGATCGCCTCTTCCAATGCCCGCAAAGTATTCACATCAATATCATTGGTAGGCTCATCTAATAATAACACGTTTCCACCTTCTTTCAAAGTGATAGCCAGGTGCAACCTATTTCGCTCCCCACCCGAGAGAACACTTACTTTTTTCTGCTGATCGCCACCTGCAAAATTAAACTTGCTGATATAGGCTCTCACATTCACCTCTTTTCCTTCCACTTGTATCAGATCATTTCCGTCACCCACTACTTCGAATATAGTCTTCTCTGGCTTGAGCGAATCGTGGGACTGATCCACATAGGCCAACTTCACAGTGTCACCTATAATGATGCTACCACTATCTGGTTTTTCCTCACCCATTATCATTCGGAAGAGGGTAGATTTACCGACACCGTTAGGGCCGACGATACCGACGATTGCATTTTTTGGTATAGACATGTCAAAGTTTTCAATCAGCACTCTATTTTCATATGACTTAGTAAGATTCTTTATATCAATCACAGCATCCCCCAATCTTGGTCCAGAGGGAATCGTGAGTTCTAGCTTAGCCTCTTTATCTTTCTGTTCCGCATTACTCATTGCCTCATAAGCGTTCAGTCGAGCCTTCCCTTTAGACTGCTGACCCTTGGCATTGGAGCGCACCCATTCCAGTTCTCGCTTGAGTGCCTTCTGTCTTTTACTGGCAGTCTTTTCCTCATTCGCCATACGATTCGATTTTTGCTCCAGCCACGTACTATAGTTACCCTCCCATGGTATCCCTTCGCCACGGTCTAGTTCTAGTATCCATCCAGCCACATTGTCCAGAAAATATCTATCGTGTGTCACAGCGATCACCGTACCTGGAAAGGATTTTAGAAACTGTTCTAGCCAGTGCACACTCTCCGCATCTAAGTGGTTTGTAGGCTCATCCAGAAGTAAGATATCTGGCTTACTTAGTAGCAATCTACATAGCGCTACTCTACGCCGTTCACCACCCGACAGTACCGACACGCTGGCATCATCAGGAGGGCAACGAAGTGCTTCCATCGCTTGGTCCAGCGTCTGATCTATTTCCCAGCCACCTACTTGATCCATTTTTTCTAACAGTTCTCCCTGCTCATTGATCACCTTCATCATCTCATCCTCCGATAGCGGTTCTCCTAGTTTGGCGGATACAGTTTCGTATGCAGTCACCACCTCCATAATCTCTTTGAGACCTTCTTGCACGACCTCCTTCACCGTCTTCGTCTCATCGAGCACTGGTTCTTGAGCAAGATATCCAATTTTATATTCCTTATCGAATGTGACTTTGCCTTCATAGTTGGTGTCCAGACCAGCAATGATCTTGATCAAGCTCGACTTACCAGATCCATTCAGACCGAGCACTCCAATCTTCGCTCCGTAGTAAAAGGAGAGCCATATATTATTGAGCACCTTCTTAGAGGGTGGATAGGTCTTACTCACGCCTTCCATTGCAAAGATCACTTTTTTATTATCAGCCATATTTTTTTTCAGTTTTGTTTATATAAATCTACAACCCTGTGTTGCGCTGTGCGAATATAAGAAAATGAGTAGCACTAACTAGCGTATTAGAGTTTGGGGCCATTACTATCCCAATATTTGGGATAGCAACCGCGTCGTCCGTTCCTACATCCCGCTCGAAAAAGAGCGGGATATACCACTTCCACCGCTTGTCCGGGACAGGCTCGCTTGCGCATCGCGAAGGCGTGAACTGAACCAGCTGAACACTGATAATTTGCTATTTTATCATATATGATTTCCCATCTTGCTTGTCCGAGTTGGGCTTGCTGATGTATTAGGTTTAAATAAAGCTGAAGCAGCTTAAAAATGGCTCCATCATCAAAATTACTCAAGCCATTCGTTAAAATATACTGAATAAAATCAGTAGGATTGGCCCTTTATGTTATTTTCACTTACGTAAAGACCATCACACTAGACGAAACAAATTTTATGAAGAGAACTTATAGTTTGGGGGTATTCTGGACGAGCTACACTCGCATCAGGACCGCGTCGTTCGTTGCTACATCCCGATACGATATAGAGATATAACCCGTCGGACTGTCTAGCAAAAGCGTAGAAGGGTAGTCACTACCATCACTTGTGCAGGACGGACTCGCTTAGGCATATTCAGAAGTAAGAGAAGATAACCGCAGAGCAGCCCGTCCCGATTTTCGGGAGTTAA
>ENA-ORXM01001044-ORXM01001044.1-marine-metagenome-genome-assembly--contig:-NODE-1044-length-41513-cov-33.101554_pt1 | contig 41513 bp, 30 predicted proteins | sample MGYA00237867_ERZ511480 | MGnify/ENA primary metagenome ERZ511480 (study PRJEB26309, sample SAMN06266103) | marine metagenome | isolation source: Algal blade | place: United Kingdom:Sidmouth, United...
GGGGCTTCCCCATGTGAAAGTAGGTCATCGCCGGGTTTTATTTACAACACAAGGGTCACCCAATGGGTGGCCCTTTTTGCTTTGTGTATATCGACTTTGATCTGCTTAGATACTTACCTGTATAGCTTCAGTTGTCCATGAGACAAAAACGCCTGGTGCGTTTTTAAACATCGCGTAGTCTGCGCTGGCCCCGCAGGGGCGAGGCCCACGACGGGCCGAGTAAAGTAGGGCTTCAAAGGGTTTTATTTGCCACGTCACGCTACCCGTGTAGAGTGACGCAGTGCTTCAGAAGGCCATCTCATTGCAAGATGGCCTTTTGTCGTTTTCAGTATTTGAGTTTAAACGCGGTAATGCTTCTGTCAATCCGATGAAAATCACGCGCATCGACGGAATCAGAGTCACGTTTGGGAATACGTTGCAAACGCGCCTAGCCTGGACAACCAGTTCTCTTCGCATGAAAGGTCGTAAGTTAGTTGTTACAACCTCAAATCCTTGCCTATTCGCATTATTGCGGCCTTTTCATCTCCTCGAAATATCGGCATTGTTAACGATCGGTTCTGTGCGCGCTGAAATCGCCGCTTGCTGATTAGGCGCATCTCCGAATCCTCTACCAATGCCAGCACTCTGCAATCGGTTCGTTCCCGTTGCTCAATCTCGATCTGGCAAAGCAAAGCTTCATTAAGTTTGTCATTGGTGGTAGCGAAGAACATGGCACCTTTCAGTGCCGTGGGGTCTCTAGGCCTTATAACCAGATCAGCTGGATAGTCGGATAGGTCGGCATCGATAGCGTCATTCTCATCAAAGTCGGCCTTGCCCTCGAATCGTTCCTTCAATGCGGATATGGCGTCTTCGCGAAACGTGGATCTGACGGTTTCCAGCGCAAGATATTCGATATCTCTGACGCGAATAAGAGCAGACAGAAATCCGATCAACCGCTTTCCCAGTTCGTCTTTGCTGAAATGGGCACTCTTGATCTCGTAGGTATCGCGGTCCCAGTAGGCGTCAACACCTTCCAGAACGGCGTCAAGCAGTTTGGCTCTTCGGCCCGTATCGATTGGAAAACCTGTCGCAACCATCGTGGCAAGATAGTCACCGTCATCTTCAATGTGAAAACTGTCATCATCCTCGATAACGTAGAAACCGAGTCTGTCTCCCGAGCGGTCGCTGAACAGAGTGCTGACAGCTAAGCCGCTGGATACAGGATTGACCGAAATAGAGGAACAGAATGTGTTGCATAAGCTGTCCTGTAGATATTGAAGTTCGCTCATATCAATGGTCCCTTGGGTTCGTGCATTCTAAAAAATACAAGCGATTTCTGCCAAAACCCCTGCTCTGTATAGGCAACGACACGCCGATGACTGCCCGCCGAACCAGGTACTCGCACCAGATCGGCGATGCTGCTGGGCCCATTTTCAAGACCACTGCGCTCACAGTGCGAGTGTGCATGCAGTCCGGGATGCGCGCCATGGTACTCAAGCCTTGCAATAACAGACGCACCCTCATCACTCAGTAGCATCAGCCATGCCTTCCAGTTTTCTCTCTGTGCGTTGCATTGAAGCAGAAGAGTGTACCGATGGTTTTCACTTTCAGCTTGAGCCGATCGCCAACGCCAACCTGCTCTGATAGGTTTGGTTTTGGTGAACACCGGAGCGCACCGCGGTGGTAAATCGTTGGCGCACCAATCAGTGTCCGTCATGATGGTCTTGTATTCTCTTATCAGCTTTCGTATTCGCATATTATTTGAATATAGTGTACCCGGTGGTCGTGTAGGTAGTGCGATGTCTATATTCAGCTCGTTGTTTGTTCACGGAGAGTGTTAAAAGTACAAGCATTGTCATTTGCCTGCTGACTCACTGCCCTGTTGATCACCGAGTGTCTTCCTTGGCCACGGCAACAACCTTTCAAAAACACCTCGTCAAAAAAACTTTCAAGAACGTAGAAGCCAAAAGGTTAGATCTGGCAGCACATGTCCGGTGGAATTTTGACACTTTAAAAGCCGCATGTATATGACGTCTCGGCAGTGCGGCGTCGCATAGGTCCCCTCACTACTGAGAGCATCCAACAATACGTGATCTTGTCGACAGATAGTCGGCAAAGCGGTAACCTCCTGATACGTCTGAAATTGTCCCGTCGCACACTGAACTAATGAGAAATACTGCACTCACTGCAAACGTTTTAACGATACGCCATCCGGATGATTGCATGCGCGGTACTGGCTAAGTGAGCGATCGCTGGACCGAGATCACCGAATCAGAATACGTCTGGGAAAAGGAAGCCTTCACCTACCTGAAACGCCACCTGCCTGACAGGGAGCCCTATCGTGCGTGGTCGAACTTCGAATTTATCGCACACAACGGCTTCATCAATGAAGTGGATGTACTTGTTCTATCGCGAAATCGCCTGTATTTGGTGGAGATCAAGAGTCGCCCCGGACGCTTGACGGGCGATGCAGGCACGTGGAAGTGGCACCGTGAAGGGCGGCCGTTGTACGACGATAACCCTCGCAAGCTGGCCAACCTGAAGGCCAAGAAGCTTAAAAGCGTGCTTGAGCCTTACATGCGCCAACGCAAGGTGCGTATGCCTTTCATCGAGGCCATCGTGTTTCTGTCGAATCAGCAAACGCAGTGTCAGCTGGATGAGAGCGGTCGCGCTGGTGTGCATCTCAGGCACGGTATCAAAGGCGATTCGCAGCCGCACATCATCGAGGTGCTGTTCCAGCGCGATGCCGACGGCGCGCTGCGTCTGGACAATGACGACAAACCGATTGATTCGGCGCAGGCGCGCGCACTGAAGTGGGCCATGGGTCAGGCGGGTATTCGACGTTCACAGAAGAATGCCCGGGTAGGGGATTACCGGATAGAGGAGCTGTTACGAGAAACAGCGCTCTATCAGGATTGGTTGGGCCGCCATGTATCGCTGGAGAAAACGGTGCGGCGCTTGCGGATCTATCCGGTGGCACCTGACTCGACGCCTGAGTCGCGCACTTTGCAGCAGCGCGCTGCCAAACGCGAATTCGAGCTTCTGGAAGGGCTGGATCATCCGGGTATCCTGAAGGCCAGTCAGTACTCACCCAATGAACGCGGTGAGTGTCTGGTTTACGAGCACGACGTGGATGCCCAGCGGCTGGATGCCTTGATTGAGCATACGCACAAGAAGATGGATGTGGGCAGGCGCATCGATCTGCTGCGACGCATCGCAGAGGCTGTGAAATACGCGCACGGGCACAACGTGTTTCATCGCATGCTCAGTCCGCAAACGGTGTACGTATCCAAGGCTGACACCCAAAATCCGGCGGTGAAAGTCACTGACTGGCAGACCGGTGTCATGGCACATGAGACGCAAACCACGGTGCAGACCCAACTCGGGCAGACCCTGCACGTGGACTTGGTCGGCGAGGACACCAGCCTGCTCTATGCCGCGCCGGAGTTGCGTTCCGGTCATTCTCAGGATGGTCAGGCGCTGGACATCCATGCGCTGGGTGCGATTGCCTATCATCTGTTTTCTGGCGAACCCCCGGCTTACAACCTCGAACAGCTTGAGCAACAGCAGCGCAGCGGAAATGGTCTGAGTCTGTCTGCTGTGCAGGACGGCGGTATCGAGTCACTCGAATTCCTGATACTCACGGCAACAGATCCACAGGCCGACATGCGACCCAGCAGTGTAGGCCAGTTTCTGGAGCTCTTGGACGAGGTTGAAGAGGAACTCACGGCACCTGGCGCTGAAGATGGTGTGCATCCCAAGATTGCACGGCCCGGCGATAGACTGACCGGTGGGTTTTCAGTCATCAAGCGCATCGGTTCGGGTTCCACCGGTTTTGCGCTGCTGGTAAAGCACGATGATGGGCGAGAAGGTGTGCTGAAGGTTGCCGACACACCCGAACACAATGAGCGCATTCTCAAAGAGGCCGAAACGCTGGCACCCTTGCGTCACCCCAACATTGTCCAGCTTTACGACACGGTAGAAATTCAGGGTCATCAAGCTTTGTTCATGGCCAAGGCCGGTACCGATAACAAGGGCGGTGCACTGACGCTGGCACACCGGCTACGCCAGGATGGTCGGCTTTCGCTGGACCTATTGCAGCGCTTTGGTACGGAGCTGCTGGATACACTGGTGTGGATGGAGCTCAACGGAGTATCGCACCGTGACATCAAACCTGACAATATCGGCATCGCCAGTGCGGCTCGAAGCGGCGCACTCACACTGGTGCTGTTCGACTTTTCACTCTCAGGTGTCTCGCCCGACAATATACGGGCCGGCACGCTGGGTTATCTGGATCCTTTTCTACGCTTGCGCAGGCCACCGCGCTGGGATGTGGCTGCCGAGCGTTACGCTGCTGCGGTCACGTTGCACGAAATGGCCACAGGTCAGCTGCCGGACTGGGGTGATGGTCAAAGTGATCCAGCCGCCATTGAATGGGACGTTACGCTTGAAGTTGATCAGTTCGATACTTCTGTTCGCGAACGCCTGACGCATTTTTTTCGTGTGGCGTTATCGCGCGATGTACCGCTGCGATTCGACAACGCGGAGCTGATGCGTGAATCGTGGCGCGAGGTTTTTCGCTACATCGACAGCGGTACCATCACCACTTCGCTGGGTGATGAGGAGGAGATTGATTACAAGGCCATCTTCGAGCTGGCGACCCGTGAAACACCGCTGGCACAGCTTGGGCTCAGTCCACGATTACTCGATGCGCTTGATCGGCTGGGAGCCCATACCATTGCAGAGTTGGTGAATCTCAAGGGGATTCGTCTGTATCGCAATCGGGGTCTGGGTGGCAAGGTCGTTGCCGAGATTCGTGAGCTGTCGCGACACGTGCCAGCGCACCTGCGCAACGCTCCCGCCAGCTCCGTGGCCGAGGCTGTGGTACGCCAGGTTGATGACGAAGAGCGGCAATCTGCCAATGAGCACTGGAGTGTCGACAGACTGACCAAGCAGTTGGTGACTGATCGCATTGATCCCGAAGAGGCCGATATTCTGCGAAAGTCCCTTGGACTTGTGCAGGAGGGCGAGTCGTTTGCCGCACCAGCGGATGTCGCAAGGAGGCTGGATATCTCTACAGTCAAGTTGCGTGCAACATTCACCGCCGCCCGACAACGCTGGGTAGAAAGACCATGGATGACATCGCTTCGAACCGATGTTGCCACGATTGTCTATCGGCATGCTGGTGTGCTGACACCGTCGGAACTTGCTGATGGCCTACTGGCCATGCGCGGGTCGCACCTCGAAGGCGAGTCACGCTCGGCAGCAGCGCTAGCGGTGGCGCAGGCTGCCATCGAGGCAGAGAGCGAGCGGATTAACAGTGCGCGTTTCGAGCTGTACCGCTCTGGTGCAAGAGTGCTGATTGTTGCCACATCCACGGCTGAGTACTCGCTGGAAGCCACTACCCAGGCAAGGGCGCGATACGCGCTGGCGCTGGGTGATGCCTGCGATGCAATGGCCCAGGAGGACACTCTATTGGCACCAGAGCGTGTGGTTGAACGGCTGGCCGCAGTGCAAGCGCCCAGTGGTGATGAACCGATGACCACCGTTCGGCAAAGGCTTCTTGGTGTGGCGACATCAACCCAAGCGGCGTTGTCAACCCGCATGGAAATCTATCCACGCGGCATGGACAATTTGCGTGCTTTGCGATTGGGCGCAGGCTCCTTGCTTGGGCCCAAAGCGCTTTCGTGTGAGGAGGTGGTGTCGCGTATTGGCAGCCGATACCCCATGGCCCAGCCGCTGCCCACATTACCCTCCAGATTGGCTGATCTGCTGCGTGCCGCTGAAACCGGTTTTATCTGGAATAACGACAAGAAGCAGTTTCTGCGACCGCAAAGCGCATTATCGCGCTTCACCGAATCCACGTTGCATCGCAGCGGTGGTGCCACTGTCGGTGAAGAGGCTGAGGCCAAGGCGCGGGTTGCAGCCCGCAAGGTGGACGAGTTGCTGCAGAACGCCATAGAAAAACGGCGTTTTCTGGTCATTGCTGCCAGCCCGCGTCGTCTGCAATCCATCGCCGAACGACTCACGATACGCTTTGCTCTGCAGACTATTTCTCTGGAACGCGAACTCATCAGCGCACTGGACGAGCGTTTAAAAGCGATCAATGTGCAGTGGCAAACCGTGCTGCGCGCCGATAGCCCTGTACGTACCGAACGCGATGCTCAACGCCTGAGTGCCGTGGTGCGCCAGGCGGTCGATGCGGTGGCAGAGACGGTAGACAGCACAGAACAACCGCAATTGCTATTACACGCCGGTTTGCTGGCCCGCTATGGTGAACTGCGCATCCTTACCGCCTGGCAGGAACAGGCAGACACTAACCACAATGCACCAGTACGATTGCTGCTGCTACCCATGGATGAGCAGAGCAGCATGCCCATGATCGATGGTGTGCCTTTTGCCGTGCCACTGGCATCGCGCTTCGTGCGTCTGGGTGGTCACTGGCTGGATTTCACCAACACGTCAGTGCAAGACACTGGCAACACACCCTCGAGAGCGGCGCATGCCAGTTGATCAAAAGGCCCTGCTGAAGGATTTGCAGCGACAGGTCAAGAAGCTGGAAGCAGACCTGAAACAACGCGCCGCCGATTCAGCGGCACCCGACGTGGGTGAGCGGCTAAAACAGGAATACCAGGCCGCACGAGAGGCAGAACGCACCGCTGAAACCTACAGTGCGTGGCAAGGCGCCGCACTAACGCAGGCAGCAGTGGCCTGGGTGCTGGGAGGTGTGTTCATCCGCTTTTTAGAAGATAACCGGCTGATCGAGCAGCCACTGATTGCAGGTGCTGACGAACGAGCCGAACTGGCAGCCGATCGACGCGACAATTACTTTCGACAGTTTCCCAACGAAACTGATAGACAGTATTTTCAAGATTGTTTCAAAACGGCAGCCAGGTTGCCTGGCATGGCGGCGCTGTACGACGAGCGGCACAACCCGGTGTGGACCATTCCTATCTCAGGTGATGCCGCCAAGGAGCTGATGCAATTTTGGCGTGCCATCGTGCCCGCCACCGGAGCACTCGTGCACGACTTTACCGACGAGCAGTGGGACACACGCTTTCTAGGTGACCTGTATCAGGACTTGTCTGAGTCGGTGCGCAAGCGCTATGCCTTACTACAAACGCCTGACTTCATTGAAGAGTTCATTCTTGAGCGAACGTTGCTACCGGCCATTGAAGAATTCGGGTTGGCTGAAACACGCATGATTGATCCGACGTGCGGATCAGGGCATTTCCTGTTGGGTGGCTTTCACCTATTGCTGGATCGTTGGCAGAAAAAAGAGCCCGGCACTGGTGAACGTGATTTGGTGCAGCGTGCGTTGAATGGTGTTTATGGTGTGGACATTAATCCTTATGCGACAGCGATTGCACGCTTTCGGTTGTTGATTGCGGCGTTGAGGGAGAGCCATATCGATACGTTGCGCCATGCGCCTGCGTACGAGATTCATCTGGCAACGGGGGATAGTTTGTTGCATGGGCCACGTATGTCGACGGCGGCTGATGCGTTGACTTCACATTCAAGCAGTAGAGGCGAGTTGGATCTTGATGGTGAAGCCGAGCAATTGAGCCGTGTGGCAGGGATTGCGCATGCGTTTGAGTCTGAGGATATTGATGATCTGAATCGGATTCTGGGGCAGCAGTATCATGCGGTGGTGGGGAATCCGCCTTACATTACTGTCAAAGATAAGGCCTTGAACAGTCTCTATCGCGGGCGTTACAAGACTTGCTACCGCAAATACTCTGTAGCTGTTCCATTTTCAGAACGTTTCTTTCAGCTTGCTTGTTCTGACAGTTTAAAAGCGGGTCGAGTTGGTTATATCGGCTTAATATCTTCCAATGCGTTTATGCGAAGAGACTTTGGAAAGCCGTTTATTGAAAAGATGTTGGTCAATTTGGATATGCAATCTGTAATCGACACTTCAGGTGTCTATGTGCCCGGTCATGGCACACCTACTTTTATCTTATTTGGCAGAGATCGAAAATCAACAACAGAAATAGTTAGGGTCGTCATGGGTATCCGGGGCGAGCCAAATGTGCCAAAAAACGCACGATTAGGAGAGGTGTGGTTAAGTATTCTCAATCTGATAGATTCGCCGGGGACGAGTAATGAGTGGGTGTCAGTGGCTGATTTACCCAGATCAGACCTGAGTCGCCACCCTTGGTCTCTAGCTGGTGGTGGCAAGAGCGCATTAAAACTCTTTGTGGAAGAGCACACTGAGGTAGAGCTAGGAAAGATATGCGTCTCGATAGGGTTTGGTGCAATATTGGGTGAAGATGATGCCTTCACCAGACCGGCCGCGAAACAAGCACAACTAGTTGCCAACCTACCATTGCGACCCTTGGTGGAGGGTGTTTATGTCAAGGATTGGAATCTCGTTACCCCGGCAGTTGTTGCGTTTCCATACGATAAAGACATCGTATTTAGTTGGTCAGCAGAATTTGATCGATCATTTTGGTCTTTCCGCTCATTACTTTATGGAAGGAAGGCGTTTGGCGGATCAACCTACTTCGAAGCTGATCGTCCATACGGAGAGTTTCATCAAATACCCGTGAAACGCAATTGCGTGCCCCTCTCAATAACCTTCGCCTTCGTAGCCACCCATAACCACTTCGTGCTCGATCGCGGTGGCAAGGTGTTCAAGCAGTCCGCGCCGGTCATCAAGTTGCCGGCGGAGGCAACTGAGCAGGATCATCTGGCGTTGCTGGGGGTGCTGAACAGCTCGACAGCCTGTTTCTGGATGAAGCAGGTGTTTCATAACAAGGGAGTTGGTGGGATCGGTGGTGGGATTGGAGACGAGGCATGGGAGCCGCGGTACGAACACACCGGCACCGGCCTGAAAAAATTCCCACTCCCCGAACATCGTCCCACCGCGATCGCCACAAACCTCGATCAACTGGCCACTGAACGCCAGTCCCATCTGCCAGCCCAGCTGTCTAGTCAGTTGCCGTTGACGCGTAAGGCACTGGATGAGCATCGTGCCGTGGCCGAGAAACTGATGGGCCGCATGATGGCGTTGCAGGAGGAGCTGGATTGGCGGTGCTATGAGCTTTATGGTTTGACGGATGACGCGCCGTGCATGCCGATCGTGTTGAATGATGAACCGATCGATACGGAACAAGTGCCGGGCTTGCACTTAGGTGAGCGGGCCTTCGAGATTGTCATGGCACGGCGCATTGCGGCAGGTGAGTTGGACACATCATGGTTTGCGCGACATGGCTCATTACCCATTACGCAATTGCCGGAGCACTGGACAGATGAATATCGCGGGCTGATTGAATCGCGCATTGCTATGATGGAGTCGGATCGCAATATTGGTCTGCTGGAGCAACCCGAGTTCAAGCGTCGCTGGAACCTAGAGTCCTGGGAGGATCAGGAGAGGCGGGCACTGACGCTGTGGTTGCTCGACAGGCTAGAGACCCCAAGCTACTGGCCATCAACGACGTTGCGCAGTGTGCGGTCACTGGCCGAAGTTGCTGAACGTGATGACGAGTTTCGAGCGGTGGCGGAGTTACTGGAGGGGCGCCCGGATATTGACTGGTTCCCGCTGGTGCAGCGGCTGGTAAAGGATCAGTCGGTACCGTTTCTGCCGGCCTTGCGCTACAAACCGTCGGGTTTAGTGAAACGTGCCGAGTGGCAGGAAACCTGGGCGACTCAACGTCGTGAAGATGCGCTGGATGCGGAGGTAGCGACTGCTGTGTTGCAAGACGCTGGCGAGGACGATGATGCCTTTGCAGCGCGCCTGAAGGATGAGCAACGTGCTGCACGGTTGGAACGCATTGGCAAACCGGTGGCACCGCCCAAATACAAACAGACCGACTTTATCAATGCGACCTGCTGGAGTTTGCGTGGCGGCCTTGATGTGCCTAAGGAACGCTTCATCAGCTACCCCCACTGTTCCGCGGCCCCGCATGATGGTGAACTGATTGCTTGGGCAGGCTGGAATCATGTGCAGCAAGCCATTGCGCTGACCGCTCATCTGGATACGCTGAGACAGGAATTCTCATGGGACGCCGAGCAACTCAAACCCTTGCTAGGCGGTTTGCTGGAGCTTCTGCCCTGGTTGGACCAGTGGCATGCCGAGCCCGATGCTGACTATGGCGGTGAACGCATGAATCAATTCATTGCCGGTGCACTGGCCGGTGATCTGCAGCAACTGGGTATCACTAAAGCCGATGTGCGCAACTGGCAGGCACCGCAAAGTACTCGTGGGCGACGAGCGCGGGCGGGTTCATGATGCCTGTCAGCGGCCCACTCAGCACAAACTTATGGCTCACCTGCACTTGCACGAACAAGGACCTCTGATGACGACGATCGATGATGTTTTCGAGATTCCCGACAGCGTTCAGGACGGGGATTTTGTCCTCAAGCTTACCGAAGGGGTCAGTCGCCCCGACACTACGCTGTCTGACTATGTGGTCACGCCGCAACTGGCCAGCTCGTTCGGTGCTGCCATGACGGCCATTCGCAAGTCGCTGGAATCCGGTTCCAGCAGTGGTGTGTTTCTGCACGGCAGCTTTGGTAGCGGTAAAAGCCATTTCATGGCGATTCTGAGTCTGTTACTGGAACGTAACCAGACGGCGCGTGCCTTGCCAGAACTGGCTGATGTGGTCCGCGACAGTAACGCCTGGTTGGACGAGCGCAGGATTCTGGTAGTGCCCTATCACATGATCGGTGAGGAGAATCTGGAATCGGCGATACTTGGCGGCTACGCTCGCTTCATTCGCAAGCACCATCCTGAGGCACCTACCCCCGGGTTTTATCAGTCAGAAGGGCTGTTCCGCGATGCGCAGGGCATTCGCGACGCCATGGGCGATGCGCCGTTCTTCGCCAAGCTAAACCACGCATCAGCGGAAGACGATGGCTGGGGGGCGCTGGGTGCAGGTTGGGATACCACAGGCTTCGAGCGCGCCATCACAGCAGCACCGGGCGATGCCGAGCGCGACCGGCTGGTGGGTGATCTGAAAGATACTTTCTTCGCCGGGCAGCGAGACGCAGGCCAGGGCAGCGAACGCTATAGTCCTATCGACGAAGGTCTGTCCATCCTGTCGCATCATGCCAAAGCACAAGGCTATGCGGGCATCGTGTTATTTCTGGACGAGCTGATCCTGTGGCTGGCTGGCCACTCGGGCGACATGAACTTCCTGCAGCGAGAAACTCAAAAACTGGTGAAGCTGGTAGAGGCGCATAATGCCAACCGGCCCATCCCCATCATCAGCTTCGTGGCCCGTCAGCGTGATCTTCGCCAATTAGTAGGGGATCACATGCCTGGTGCCCAGCAACTGAGTTTTGATGACACCTTCCAGCACTACGAATCGCGCTTTAGCACCATCACGCTTGACGACCGCAACTTGCCGTTGATTGCCGAAAAGCGTCTGCTGCGGCCTCAATCGGACAAGGCAAAAGCGCTGATTGATGAAGCTTTTGAAAGCACTGCCAAAGTACGCAGAGAAGTGTTTGATATCCTGATGACACGCGATGCGGATCGCGGCATCTTTCGACAGGTGTACCCGTTTACGCCTGCGCTGATACAAACTCTGGTGGCTATCTCGTCATTGTTACAGCGCGAGCGCACCGCACTGAAGATGATGCAGCAGCTGCTGATCGATCATCGCCACCGCCTGAGGCTGGGTGACGTACTACCGGTGGGTGATCTGTACGATGTGATCGACACGCGCGATGAACCCTTCAGCCAGGCCATGAAGCGGCGGTTCGACGATGCCCGAGAGCTGTTTGCCCGAAAGCTGATTCCCGTGTTGGAACACGAGCACAAGATCGCCTTTGATGATCTGCAGCTTGAGGGCGTGGTAGCGCCTGAGAAGCGTCAGCAGTTTCTCAACGACGCCCGGCTGATGAAAACACTGCTGCTGTCTGCGCTGGCCGAGAATGTGGATGCCTTGCGCAATCTGGATGCCAACAGGCTGACCGCTCTGAATCATGGGACTGTCAATTCGCCGGTACCCGGACGTGAAACACAACTGGTGGTGACCAAGCTACGCCGCTGGGCGGGGGAGGTGGGTGAAATCAAGGTGTCGGATGATCAGGCCAACCCCACGGTTGCCTTGCAGATAGTCGGCTTGGATACCGACGGCATCATTGATAACGCCCGTAGCTTCGACAACAACGGCAACCGCATCATGCTGGTTCGCCAAATACTGTTTTCTGCATTTGAGATCGATGAACAGAAACAACAGCTGGTGGATATGCAATACAGCTTGCAGTGGCGCGGCACTGAACGCACCGGCACCTTGCTCTACGACAACGTGCGCAAACTATCACGTGAAGCGTTCCTGCCCCCGGATGAGAGTTGGCGTGTCGTAATTGACTACCCGTTTGATCCTGATACTCAGTCGCCCATGGACGATGTGTCCAAGGTAGATGATATTCGGCGCACCTCTGAGGCCATGAATACGCTGGTCTGGTTACCGTCGTTTCTGACGCCTGCAGCGGCGGACGAGCTAGGCAAGTTAGTGATCCTGGAGCATCTGCTTATTGGTACGCGACTGAACGAGCATGCCTCGCATATTTCACAATCCGAACGCGAGGTGGCCCGGCAGTTACTGGCCAGTCAACGCGATGCCTTACGCCAGCGAATTCGTAACTACCTGCTGACGGCCTATGGCATCACGCGTAGTGATCTCAGCTGTATTGATCAAACGCACGATCTTGGCAATCACTTCCTGTCACTCAATCCAGGATTCACACCGGCCACACCCAACGGTGCCGAATTCAAGTCCACACTGGACAGTCTGCTGGATCAGGCCTGGTCTTACAGTCATCCGAAGCACCCGCAATTTGCCATGGAAATCCGGCGGCCGATGCTCAATCGTTCGCTCGATGCGATTCGCAGTGCTTGTCAGATCAGCGACAGGCGGCTGGAGATAGAGCAGAAGCATCGACCGGAAATAAGGGCAGTGGTCGTTCCGTTGAACTTGGCTAATCTGGATGACACGCATCTGGTGATGCGTACCGATTTCAAGGAAGAGTTTATGCGCCGCATGCACGCCGAAGGCGTAACGGATCCAACCGTAGGCCAGCTCCGCCAGTGGTGCGATGAAGGCGGTCAGCGTGGTCTGCGAAAGCCCGAAGCGGATCTGGTGATCATCACCTTCGCCTTGCAGAGTGACAGAGCCTTCTTTTTGCACGGTGGGCCGGTTGAACCGAAGCTAGGGGATTTGAACGACAAGGCGGAGCTGCGGGCACAGGCGTTGCCATCGCAAACCACATGGGATGCAGCGATTGACCGGGCTGGGCGTCTGTTCGGTTTCGAGGGTTCTCGAGTTCTCAGTGCGCGTAATGTGGCAGCGCTTGAGCAAGAGCTTAAACAACGGGCTACCGATCTGCAGTCAGACGTTCATCGCCTGGCTGATGCGCTTGCGCAAAGACTGGCGCTGCGAGAGATTGATTCGTCGGCAGCCGAGCGTTTGACGAGCGCCAGGTCAACAGCGGCACTGTTGAGTGACTTGCATGCGGTGGCAGCTGATCAGGCCATCGATACATTGGCAGAAGCCGATATTGCGACGTCCGCAACCTCGGTGTCGGATGTGATTGGGGGGGCGTCGGGGATGTTGGCAAGTCTTGAGAATACCAAGTGGGGCACTTTCGACGAACTGCACGGGTTGAGTGGTGAGTATCAGCAGGACATAGACAGTCTGTCTGAACAAGTTGACGCTGTGCTGTGTGCCGATGAGCATGTGATTCCTCTAAGCGCAACGTTGCGTCAGGTAGAGGATGCAGCGCTGGCCTTGTTGGTCAAACTGGCCAAGGCCAACGCGGTGGCGCAAGCCACCGCAAAAACGGCAGAGGCAGTGGCAGGATCGAACGATGCTCACACTGAGGATGCCGCATCGGCGAGTGCGTCGACAAGTGATTCAGACAATGCAGCAGCCCTAGATGCGACAGCCGGTTCGCCGCTTGGACTGCGTGGCCAGTTGACGGTACCGATAGGAGAGCTGGACGCATTCGCGGCAAGACTGCGGACTGAATTCGCTGATGATCCTGAGGCAGAAGTTGACGTCAGCTGGAGCGTGAGTACCCGCCAATGAAACTGGCTCGCGACATTGTTGAGCGCACCGTTGATGGCGAACTGAAGCGTGATGCCAATGCGCGCCTGATTGGCATTCGCGGTGAGGCACTGTGGGAGGGTGAGCTGGACGTGACGCTACGTGACACGCCGTGGCGTCTGGTGTCTTGTGATTCACGACTTGATATCAGTGCCCATCTGGCGCGTGCCGAGGCTGATCAACGGCTAGTGCTGGTGGCACCGTTTGACGACAGCACCATCGGCCTTGATGTACTGTCACGTCTTGCCCGTCAGCGCATGCTGGAAGTGGATCGCTGGCAATTGGTGCTTGATCGCTTTGGTGCGAGCAATGTGGATAGTCGCGTGCCAATTGAACCTTGGTTGGCCGATCTGTTGCTCTCCCCCAATGCTTCGGTACCACAGGTGGCAACCGGCTGGCTCGATGAAGACACCTTGTGGCGCACAACTTTCTTGCAGGCCATGGATCTGGACAGTGGCGCTCCCGATGCGCAGGCGCTACTCCGCTGGAGCGTGGAAGAACCGCGTCGTGCGCGGTTTTATGCCTTGCCTGATGACGCTCGGGCCGGTCTGCTTAAGCGTCTCGGAGACACGCTGGGAGCGCTGTCACAACCTTTATTAGCGCTGCTTGGCTCGGGCCAGGCCGCTGCCTTACTGCCACTGGGTCTGGTTTGCGAAGTGCTTTTTCCCAACTCGGGCAAGCGCCGCTCAGACGCACTCAAGGACGCCGTCACTCGTCTGGAGCGCGTCCTTGATGAGCATACGCTCGAGTCCTTGGAGGGGCAGGCCTGGCGGCGTGTTGCCATGAGTGTCTTCGACGCTCTGCCAAATGCCGAGCGTGATGTTCAACAGCAACACGCCAGCGATTGGCTGGAGCGACTCAAGATTGGCAACAAGGCGGGCAATAGTCTGGTGTTCAAGGATGGTTTCGATCAGCGTCTGGCGGCGTTTGCCGAGGCACTGAAAAACGCCATACATCGGCAGGATTCGCTGGGTGAGGTGCTTGCTTGTCTGGATGCGATCGAAGCGCACACTGAGGCCGCCCGTTACAACGATCTGATTGATCGGCTGCATATGGTAGAGCGCGCACTGCGCTGGGTGCATGTGCATGGTGGTCTACCTTCCACCCTGGGTGAGATGGGCCGCTGGCATGCACAGCATGGCGCTTATATTGACCTTGCCCGTCGGGCCTTGCTGGGAGGAATCGCACACGAACAACTCGCCAGCGCTGTGACAGCATTGCGCAAGCATTTGCAACAGCTTCGTGATCAGATAAACCACCAGTTTGCGAAACAACTGACTCACTTGAGTAGTGCTCTCGGAGGCGACACAATACTGCCGGTGGAACATTTTCTGGACAGGATTGTTTGCCGTTTACCCAAGGGACAGCGCGCGCTGGTGGTCGTGATGGATGGCATGGATGCCAGTACCTTTGCCGAGCTGAATATGAGCATAGAGCGCACTGGTTGGATTCGTCATGCGCTGATAGACGGCACAGCCGATGCCGGCATGCTGGCCGCATTACCGACGGTCACCGAGTATTCGCGCACGGCACTGTTGAGTGGGGCATTGGGTCAGGGCGACGCGCAGTCTGAACGACGTAATTTCAGCCAACATAAAGCGCTGGCTGCCCGTTCGCAGGGCGCACCACAGTTGTTTCACAAAGGCGATTTGACTGATGATGGCGCTGGGGATCTTTCTATGAAAGTACGTGCTGCCATTGACGATGCGCGTTGTGGGGTAGTGGGTGTGGTGATCAATGCGGTGGACGATCATCTGGCCAAGTCGGATCAGTTGCGATTGCGTTGGGATGTGGCGGCGTTTCGCTTGTTGGGTCCGCTGCTGGAAGTGGCACGAGCGGCATCCAGAGCGATCATCATCACGGCCGACCATGGTCATGTGCTCGAAGCCGATGCACAACAGCTTCCCGGTGATGTGGCCGAGCGATGGCGACCTGCCGGATCACCGGTGGTTGAGGGTGAGATAGAGATAACCGGTGCTCGCTTGCAACAGGCCACGGGACTCGATAGTGCTGTGCTGCTATGGAGTGAGCAGTATCGCTACGCACGTCGCAAGATGGGCTATCACGGCGGGGCAAGTTTGCAGGAAGCTGTGGTTCCACTGGCGATCTATGCGTCAGTCGAAATGGATGACGAGCACTGGCAAGAGTCAACTCCGCAGCTACCTGACTGGTGGCACAGGAGCTTTGGTGGTGTTGCCGGACCTGTGATTGCTACCGCACCAGCGGTGGCATCCAAAGCCAGTAAAAAGGCGTCCAGAAAACCTGTCAACCACGCACAGATTGGATTGTTTGAGGAGGCATCGAAAGCTGATGCCAATGAAGAAACCTCACAGCATGCAGCCCCCGAATGGATCGATGCGTTATTTGTCAGCGAGAGCTATGCTGAACAGAAAGCCAGTGCTGGCCGTGTGGTGCTGGACGACAACAAGATGCGGATCCTGCTGTCGACATTACACGCAAGTGCCGGGCGTGTGCCACAGCTCATGCTGGCCAAAGCGCTGTCTGTGCCGGTACTTCGAATGAACGGTATGCTGATCGCTGCCAGCCGCATGCTCAACATCGATGGCTGGCGCATTCTCACGGTAGAAGAGGCCGCCGACAGTGTGCGCGCTGATCGTATCGTCATGCTGGATATGGTGTCCCTACGCAAACAGTTCGAGCTGGATACCTGAGTCATGGTCCATAGCTCTTTAAGTGCGCGCCGTCGTGACGGTCTGCTGGACGCCCTGCGCCGCGGCACCGTGCCTGCGGAAAGTCTGGATATGCTGGCGGTGGGCCTGACCCGCATGGCACCCACACTGGAACAGGAGCTGGACAACGTGGCCACTGGGCGCGGCTTGTTCAAGGCGGTGCGTGGCGACTATGGCAGTGGCAAGACCTTCTTTGCCCGCTGGCTGCAGGAGACCGCCAGCCAACGGGGCTTTGTGACCTCCGAGGTGCAGATCTCGGAAACCGAGACCCCGTTGCATCGGCTGGAAACGGTCTATCGTCGCCTGATCGAAAACCTGAGCACGCGTGACACGCGGCGTGGCGCGCTGCGCTCAATTATCGATGGCTGGTTCTTCACGCTGGAGGAAGAGGTGCTGGCAGACGAGACGAACGCACCGGCTGACGAGGCAGAATTGCTGGAGCGTTGCAACGCCCTGATGCAGCGTCGCCTGCGCACAGTGTCAGAACAGGCCCCCAGTTTTGCTGCCTGTCTACGAGGCTATCGCGATGCACTGGCGCGAGGTGACAATGAAGTGGCCGATGGGTTGATCGCGTGGCTCTCGGGTGTGCCCAACGTGGCAGCAGGCATCAAGCGTGCAGCCGGTATAAAAGGTGATATCGATCATTTCGGTGCGCTGGGGTTTCTCACAGGGCTGCTTAGCGTGGTGCGCGATTCAGGGCAGGGCGGCCTGCTACTGGTACTCGATGAAGTGGAAACGCTGCAACGGGTAAGAGGTGATGTTCGGGACAAGGGGCTCAACGCCTTGCGCCAATGGATGGATGAGATTGAGCAGGGTCGTTTTCCCGGACTGTATCTACTGATCACCGGCACGCCTGCCTTTTACGAGGGGCATAATGGCGTGCAGCGCCTGCCACCCTTGGCGCAGCGACTGCATGTGGATTTCACCACCGAGCAGCGCTTTGACAATCCGCGAGCAGTACAGATAAGGCTGGCGAATTTCAACGGTGAGCGGTTACTGGAAGTGGCTGTTCGGGTGCGTGACATCTTCGCATCAGCAGCCGAGTCGCCCGAACGTGTTATGGCGCTGGCCGATGATGCCTATCTGCAACAGCTGGCCGATGCGATGACGGGCGAGTTGGGTGGCAAGGTTGGTATTACACCGCGACTGTTCTTGAAAAAGCTCGTTGCTGATGTACTGGATCGCATCGATCAGTTTCCCGACTTCGACCCGCGGCGTGACTATGCATTGACCGTCGTCGACACGGAGATGACGGCTGTGGAGCGTAACGCTGCACGAGCCACAGGCGTGGATGATATCGAGCTGCCTTCATGACATCGTTCGAGCGCCTGGGTGGCGCTTTGCAACACCATATCGTCAACAGTCTGGGCTGGCGCACGCTGCGCCCGTTGCAAGAACTTGCCATCGAACCATTGCTCGACGGGAATAGTGCTTTGTTACTTGCGCCGACGGCAGGGGGCAAGACCGAAGCGGCGGTATTTCCACTGCTGAGCCGTATGGTGGAGGAGCAGTGGCGACCTGTCTCAGTACTCTACATCTGCCCCATCAAGGCCTTGCTGAATAATCTTGAACACCGGCTGCGAGACTATACCGGCTGGGTGGGTCGTGACGTCGGTTTGTGGCATGGCGATGTCAAGGCATCCAGGAAGACGCGACTACTGGCAGAGCCTCCCGATATTCTGCTTATCACGCCTGAATCACTCGAAGTGTTGCTCGGTTCTGCACGCACAGATGCCAGCGTTTTGTTTGCCAACGTCGCAGCCATTATTGTTGATGAGATACACGCCTTTGCCGGCGACGATAGAGGCTGGCATCTACTGGCTGTGCTCGATCGGATATCCGCTCTGTCACAGCACCGGGTGCAGCGCGTAGGACTGTCCGCCACCGTGGGTAATCCTAAGTATTTGCTGCACTGGCTGACCGGTGGCAGCAACACCCATGCGCAGGTCATCTCGCCACCTGTCTCGTCTGTGATCGAACCTAATCTGACCATCGATCATGTTGGTAATTTGAACAACGCGGCGCTTGTCATCTCACTCTTGCACCTGGGCGAGAAGCGTCTCGTGTTCTGCGATAGCCGTTCCCGCTGCGAAGCACTGGCCTCGGAGCTGCGCGCCTTGAAAGTGCAGACATTCGTCTCGCATAGCTCTCTGTCAATTGACGAGCGTCGCCGAGCTGAAGGCGCTTTCGCAGAAGCCCGTGATTGCGTCATCGTTGCTACCAGTACTCTGGAGCTGGGCATTGATGTCGGCGATTTGGATCGGGTGATACAGATCGATTCACCGGCAACAGTTGCCTCGTTTCTGCAACGCCTTGGGCGTACGGGTCGCCGCCCACAGACAGCCCGCAATTGTCTTTTCCTTGCGACGACGGATGACGCCTTCATGCAGACTGTCGCGCTAGTGGGTCTGTTCAAACGGGGGTACGTGGAACCTATCCAGCCTCCTGCATTGCCGTTCCCTGTTCTGGCCCAGCAGCTTATGGGCCTGTGTTTACAGGAGCGCGATCTGGGGCGGTTGACGTGGGTAGATAATTTGCAGATCCTCCTGCAGAGCGCTGGCATCAAAGAAGACGATCGCAATGCACAGCTTGCGCACATGATCGATGCCGGCTTTCTGGTGGATACAGGCGGCCTGTTGGGTCTGGGAATAGCGGCAGAGCAACAGTTCGGGCACAAGCACCACATGGCGCTGTATTCGGTATTCAATTCACCACCGGTGTTTACTGTGTTGCATGGCAGAGTTGAACTGGGCACCGTGCATGAAACGAGTTTTCAGGCGAAGACCAAGGATTCAAAGACGGTGCTTTCGCTGGCAGGACGAAGCTGGAGCGTCAGATTCATCGATTGGCAACGACGGCAGGCATGGGTCGAGCCCAGCGACAGGACAGGTCGTTCACGCTGGCTCGGTGGTGGACAAGGGCTTGGATTCGAGCTGTGCCAGTCAGTGAAACGTGCGCTTGCCGGGGAGCTTAGCGATGACGTGTTATCAAGCCGGTCGCGTGCAGCGTTACGGGATATTGTTGAGGAGCACGCGTGGGTCGTGCCGGATGCTACGATACTGCTGATCGCCGACAAAGGCGCATCGTGGTACACGTTTGGCGGCAGTTTACTCAATGCATCGATTGCCAGTGCGATGAGGGACGACACAGGTGGGCTGACTTCTGACAGTTTTGCCGTGCATTTCGGCTTGGTTTCAGATCACGGACGGCTAATGGGTTCGATCAATGAGCTGCGTGAGAATTCTGAAGGGACATTGACTACGCCGATCGATGAAGAGACGTTCGAGCAAATGAAGTTCGCTCAGTGCGTACCGCCGGAGTTGTTGGCACGGCTGGGGCAGGAGAGGTTCTCTTGTGACGCTGAGTGGGAGTTTATCAAAGCTCAAAGAGTAGTCTTGTGTAAAGGTGAATAGCTCTGCAGGTGTGGAAGTTCTATTTTGCTTTCAGACGAAAAGTGACAGACACGTCGAGCAGGTGCGAAAGCAGGTCTTAGTGATCCGGTGGTTCTGCATGGAAGGGCCATCGCTCAACGGATAAAAGGTACTCCGGGGATAACAGGCTGATTCCTCCCAAGAGTCCATATCGACGGAGGAGTTTGGCACCTCGATGTCGGCTCATCACATCCTGGGGCTGTAGCAGGTCCCAAGGGTATGGCTGTTCGCCATTTAAAGTGGTACGCGAGCTGGGTTTAGAACGTCGTGAGACAGTTCGGTCCCTATCTGCCGTGGGCGTTTGAGAATTGAAGAGGGCTGCTCCTAGTACGAGAGGACCGGAGTGGACGAACCGCTGGTGTTCGGGTTGTTATGCCAATAGCATTGCCCGGTAGCTACGTTCGGAACTGATAACCGCTGAAAGCATCTAAGCGGGAAACAGGCTTTGAGATGAGTTCTCACTGGAGCTTTAAGCTCCCTAAAGGGTCGTTGGAGACTACAACGTTGATAGGTCAGGTGTGTAAGGGTTGTGAGGCCTTGAGCTAACTGATACTAATTGCCCGTGAGGCTTAACCATACAACACCTAAGTGGTTTTGTGTGAGTTTGACAGATTTAGACACGTACATTTGTGTGAATAAGAAAATAAACGGTATTGAAAAGCGACATGGTTAGATTGTTACATTGTTATATTGTTACATGGTTACATTATTACATTGTACAAGACGTTCTCGCTCCCTGCCTTAACGGCATTGAGAGAGCAAACATCTCGGTAATTGCTCCGGCATTACCCTAATGACCTACCTCCATGTAGGGACATGTCTATCAGCTTTCTAAGATTATTAAGTGTATTGATGTACACGTCGCGCCTTGCCATCGATGGTATTGCGACATGAGTGCATCCATGCACGTTATTTTTTGTCTAGCGACAATAGCAACATGGCACCACCTGAATCCATTTCGAACTCAGTAGTGAAACGTGTTAGCGCCGATGGTAGTGTGGGAGTTCCCATGTGAGAGTAGGACATTGCTAGGCGCCTATTAAAGAAACCCGTAGTCGATACTACGGGTTTTTTGCATTCTAAGTAAAAAGATAAAATATCATATTAAGTAAGGGTTTTTAACGATAAACTTAATTAATTGTAGACGTATAAAAAAGTAAATACTATGAGTTGGGAATCAACGTTAAGTTGGGAAGACGCAAAAAAAAGGGCGTCAATAATAAGTAAAATCCGAATGTTTTTTTATGAAAAAGATGTTGTAGAGGTAGAAACCCCTTTGCTATGTAAATCCTCAGTAACTGACATACATTTGGAAGCTTTTAAAACCCAGTACCATTATTTTCCAGAGACAAACTCCCAACATTTTGATGATATGTTTTTACAAACTTCACCAGAGTACTGCATGAAAAGATTACTTGCTTCTGGTTATCAATCAATATACCAAATTACTAAAGCTTTTAGGCATGAGTGTAAAGGTCGTTTCCATAATCCAGAATTTACTATGATTGAATGGTACCGAATAGACTTTGAGCAAAAAAAGTTAATTAATGAGGTTTCAGCGCTTTTAAAACTTATACTTCATTGTGATGATCCACAAATACTTTCATACCAAGATTTGTTTATTGAAAAAATTAATATCGACCCATTAGAAACTAATTGTCATGAATTAAAGGAAGTGATTACTTTAGCTTGTAAGATGGAAGATTGGATAAAAAATGAAAACAGTATTGATATATTATTGCAATTTATTATGTCTGAATTAATTGAGCCTATAATAGGGCAGATAAAACCCATTTTTATTTATAATTTTCCAATATCGCAAGCTTCATTAGCTAAGCAAAGTAATATGGATAAAAGGGTTGCTGAGCGTTTTGAGTGTTACTATAAAGGAGTTGAATTGGTTAATGGTTTTTGTGAACTTACTGATGCAAAAGAGCAACTAAGTAGATTCAATCAAGATAATTTAAAGCGTGAACAAATGAAACTTGAATATAAAGTCATAGACAATCGTTTTATTGAGGCTCTTAAAGCTGGTATCCCAAGCTGTGCTGGTGTTGCATTAGGATTGGATAGATTATTAATGTTAGCTTTAGATAAGGAGTTTATAGATGAAGTCCTAACTTTTAGTATTGATAGGGCTTAACAAAGTGATGTTATAACATATCATCCGTGGTATTATCTTACTATTGGTTTTTAAATCGGAAAATTTTATAGATGTTAGATCGTATTGGCATTACTGCAACAAGCTTATGTGCACTGCACTGTATTTTATTGCCGGTTATTTTACCCGCTTTACCTTTATTAGGATTAAGTTTTTTAGCTGATCATACTTGGGAACACGTTTTTTTAGTGATGACAGCCATACTAGGTTCATTTGCATTATTCTCCGGATTTAAGAAATACCACAAACGTTTGTACCCTTTTTATTTATTATTTTTAGGTGTATTTATTTACTGGATTAAGCATGATTTTTCAGAGGCATTGGAACCTTACTTTATTATTTTAGGAGCTTCTTTAATTGTTGCAGCACATGTCATTAATATTAAGTTGTGTAATAGTTGCAAGCAATGCACCGCTAATGAATGCCATTCATAAATCAATTAAGATCCAAATCTTTTAATTTTCTTGTTAAAGTATTACGTCCCCAACCTAACTTTTTAGAAGCGTCTTGTTTATGACCTTGGGTAAAATTAAGAGCACGCTCTAAAGCGATTTTTTCAAATTCAGGTAGCGCAGTATCAAGAATATTAGCATTACCTGCCTTTAATTCCTCATCTATCCATAAACTAAAGGCGTGTTGCCAGCTTGATGAAACTATATGAGGTGTATCTTTTTTATGGCTTAACTCGTCGGGTAAGTCTTCTACTAATATTTCTTGACCACTTGCCATAACGGTTAAAAATCGGCATAAGTTTTCTAGTTGTCTAACATTTCCTGGCCAATCACAGCGCCTGAGAAATTGTTCAGCATCTTTGTGTAAAGATTTCGGATCCACACTCAGTTCATTTGCAGCTTGTTTTAAAAAATGTGAAGCAAGTTGAGCGATATCTTCTTTCCTTTCTTTCAAGCTGGGTAAATGTATTCTTATAACATTTAAACGATGAAATAAATCTTCACGGAATTCATTTTTTTCAACCTGAACTTCTAAATTTTGATGTGTTGCTGCAATAATACGTACGTCTACTTGTATTGGCGAGTGGCCACCCACTCGATAAAATTGTCCATCAGCTAAAACTCGCAACAAACGGGTTTGAATGTCTAATGGCATATCCCCTATTTCATCTAGAAAGAGTGTGCCATTATGAGCCTGTTCAAACCTGCCTTGACGAATAGCATTTGCGCCAGTAAATGCGCCTTTTTCATGACCAAACAATTCCGATTCGATTAAATCTTTTGGAATTGCTGCCATGTTTAAAGGAATGAATGGACCTTTAGAGCGAGGGCTATGAGTATGCAGAGCATGAGCTACTAATTCTTTACCCGTACCAGACTCACCATTGATAAGTACACTAATACTTGACCTTGATAAACGCCCTATAGCTCTAAATACTTCTTGCATAGAAGGCGCTTCGCCAATAATGCCCACGGAAAGTACCGAAGAGTCTTTTTGATTGTTTTTAGCATTCTGTTCACGAGAATGTGTCAAAGCACGCTTGCTTAATGATATAGCTTCATCTATATCAAATGGCTTAGGTAAATACTCAAATGCTCCACCTTGATAAGCATTAACGGCACTATCAAGATCAGAATGAGCGGTCATAATAATAACGGGTATATTAGGGTAATCCTCATTAATTTTTTTTAAAAGTGTCATGCCATCTATATCAGGCATTTTTATATCAGATATAATAATTTCGGGTTGTGAATGCTCTAAAGCTGTTAATAAGTTTTTGGCGCTTTCAAAAGAGGCTGAAGATAGGCTGGCCTTATTAAACGCTTTTTCTAATACCCATCGAATTGAGCTATCGTCATCTACAATCCATATTTTTTCAGTGATCATTATGTATTTTCTCCATGAATGGGTAAAAGAATACTGAATTCTGTTTTACCAGGTCTACTGGTACAAAGTAACTTGCCTTGATGTTGCTGGATAAGTGTTTGACAAATAGATAACCCTAAACCGGTGCCATCACTTCTTCCGGATACCATGGGATAAAAGAGGGTACTTTGAATGTCAGAGGGTATGCCAGGGCCATCATCTATAATACTTATTTGAACGCCAAGTTTGATGCGTTTACCATTAATTATTTGATTACTCGCAATTCTTGTTTTAAGATAAATTGTATTTTCGCTATCTATTGCTTGAATAGCATTATTGACAATATTAAGAATAGCTTGTTGGATCTTGTCTTCGTCAAATTCAATATCAGGTATCGAAGGGTCATAATCCCTACAAAGTTTTATGCCTTTAGGATTGTTAAAATTAACCAGTTGATTAACTTTTTCAAGTACAATATGAATGTTCTTTTTTGCGATTTTAGGCAACTGATTAGGCCCTAATAACCGGTCAACAAGATTTGTTAACCTGTCTGCTTGTTCGATGATCATGGCCGTATATTCTTGTTGTTCACCGACAAGGTCGTTATCCAATAATTGCGCTGCTCCCCTTAAGCCACCAAGTGGATTTTTAATTTCGTGTGCTAAACCTCTGATAAGATCTCTTGCTGACTCCCATTGCTGGTGCTGAAAGGCTTCTGCACTAATCTGTTTTTGTTGATCGATTTGTTTAAATTCTAATAAGATATGAGGTGAATGATTAAATTCAATGGAGGAAGCTGTAAGCTCTACCGTTATTTGAGATTGGTCTATAAATTCAATCGTAACATCACAATCATTAAACTCTTGCCCTGAAGATAATAATTGATCAAAACGTGATTTTTTTATAGAAGTACTTCTAAAAACATCCTCTATTGATTGGTTATATAAAGTATTTAAACTCTTAACTAGAATAGCCTCAGCTGCGGGGTTTAAGTATTGAATAATTAAATTTTGGTCAAGTAACATGACCGCTGTGACCATATGGGCAGGCAAAACTTGCTGAAAGTTTTTTTTATTTTGTTGAATTTTAAAAATATTACTTAACATCTAAACCAACTCTGAATGCACTTTTTTGGTGCGCTATCGCAGTCAGTTTATCTAAAATGAAGCAATACAACCGTATGAAAGGCTATTTAGCTTTAATTGCTGACGCACGGTGCATATAAAAGGTAACTGTTTCAGATGATGCAATAACCTTGCCTTTTGCGTCTTGTAAAACTAACTTTACTTGATGCTCGCCACGCTCAATATCTCTTAATACAAACATTGAATGGGTTTGAGGGGTTTTGTAGGGAATATTATCTATAAATAGTTGAATGGTTAACCCTCGTTTAAAAAGAGGTTTTATACGACCAGCCACATGTACAGATCCCGTGTTGTCTCTTATTGTCGAATTATTTGTCGGTCTAACAATTTCAACTTCAAATTTATCGTCTAGTATTTTTGGTGTGATATCGAGAATTGAAGTATCAATTGATGGAGAAACATTCTGACTTTCTGTATTTACTTCTATCTCTTCTGCTCCTGGTTTTGAACTATCAGAAAAAACGAGCACACCGGTTTCATCTCGCCAAACGTAAATTTTGGTCGATGAAGCATGTACAGGTATAAGTAAAGAAAAGGTTAACAATATAAATATGAATGTTTTTAAAATATACAAAGAGCACGTTCCATTTTTTAAATACCCACATAATCTAACAAACTATCAGATTTATACCACAAAAAAAGCTCACCTAAGTGAGCTTTTTCATTAATAAATGTAAAAAATTAATTAAACGCTGTAATACATATCAAACTCAACTGGGTGAGTTGTCATATTTAATAATTCTACTTCTTCACGTTTTAAACCAATGTATGCATCAATCATATCAGCATCCATAACACCACCGGCAGTTAAAAACTCTTTATCCGCTTCAAGTGCGTCTAATGCTTCGCCTAATGAAGTCGCTACTTGTGGTATTTGAGCTGCTTCTTCAGCTGGTAAGTCGTATAGGTCTTTATCCATAGCATCACCAGGGTGGATTTTATTTTTAATTCCATCAAGGCCAGCCATTAATAAGGCTGCAAAAGCTAAATAAGGGTTAGCTGCTGGATCTGGGAAGCGAGCTTCAATACGTACTGCTTTAGGAGAAGGAACAATTGGGATACGAATCGATGCACTACGGTTACGAGCTGAGTATGCAAGCATTACCGGAGCTTCAAAACCTGGAACTAAACGTTTGTACGAGTTAGTTGATGGGTTAGTAAATGCATTAAGTGCTTTAGCATGTTTAATAATACCACCAATGTAGTATATAGCTAATTCAGATAGTCCGCCGTATTTGTCGCCAGAGAATAAGTTAGTACCGTCTTTAGCTAAAGATTGGTGAACATGCATACCAGAACCATTATCACCTACTAAAGGCTTAGGCATGAACGTTGCTGTTTTGCCATAAGCGTGAGCAACATTGTGAACAACATATTTATAAATTTGAACTTCATCAGCTTTTTTAACTAATGTGTTAAAACGACAAGCTATTTCGTTTTGTCCAGCAGTAGCAACTTCATGATGATGAGCTTCAACAACCAGCCCCATTTCTTCCATAACTAAACACATTGCTGAGCGAATATCTTGTGAAGAATCTACAGGTGAAACTGGGAAGTATCCGCCTTTAACACCAGGACGATGCCCCATGTTGCCTTCTTCATATTCAGTACCTGAATTCCATGCAGCTTCTTTATCATCAATTTTATAAAATGAACCGCTCATATCTGTATGAAAACGAACATCATCAAAAAGGAAAAATTCAGGTTCAGGACCAATTAAAACAGTATCTGCAATACCCGTTGAGCGCATGTACTCTTCAGCACGATGAGCAACTGAACGTGGGTCGCGGCTGTAACCTTGCATAGTAGCAGGTTCTAGAATGTCGCAACGAATATTAAGTGTTGGAGTTTCTGTAAAAGGGTCAAGCACGGCAGAGTCAGCGTCAGGCATCATCACCATGTCAGATTCATTAATACCTTTCCAACCTTGGATAGATGAACCATCGAACATTTTTCCATCTTCAAAAAAATCAGCATTTACTTGATGATGAGGAATAGAAACGTGTTGTTCTTTACCTTTTGAATCAGTAAAACGTAAATCAACGAACTTAACATCGTTTTCTTTAATTAGATCTAAAACTGCTTGTGACATTGATAGTCTCCAGTGGTATATGCATTTGTGAAAATTATTAAATACAGAGTATTAACATAGTTTTAATATTTTTATTTAAATAAAGCTAAAACCATGCCAAACATAAGTGTTTGAAATTTAATAACTTAAATGTAACAAAAATATGTAACTGCACCAAAACTGCGCTCTTATTGCTAGTCTGTGGTGCAATTAAAGGCGCTTAATAAATATAACCTAGAAACATTAGCATAGTGAAATTATTTATTCGATATATAGAAAATTATATTTCATCTAATTCGACTATATTTATGTGAGTCTCTCCTGTATAATTCGCGCCCAATTATAGCCTATTGAGCAAGAAGCCTGTGTTAGAGAAATTACGTAATGTTGCGATAATCGCCCACGTTGACCATGGTAAAACTACCCTAGTTGATAAATTATTAAGTCAATCAGGTACACTAGACGCGAGAAGCGGTCTAGAAGAGCGTACGATGGACTCAAACGATATCGAAAAAGAACGCGGTATCACCATCTTAGCTAAAAATACAGCGATTAACTGGGGAGATTACCGAGTTAATATTGTAGATACCCCTGGCCATGCTGACTTTGGTGGTGAAGTTGAGCGCGTTATGTCAATGGTTGATTCGGTTCTTCTTATTGTTGATGCTCAAGAAGGTCCAATGCCACAAACGCGTTTTGTTACTAAAAAAGCGTTTGCTCAAGGTTTAAAGCCAATTGTTGTTATTAACAAAATTGATAAGCCAGGTGCTCGCCCTGAATGGGTTATGGATCAAGTTTTTGATCTATTCGATAACCTTGGCGCAACAGATGATCAATTAGACTTTAAAGTTGTTTATGCTTCAGCAATTAACGGTTGGTCTTCTTTAGAAGAAGACGTTATTGGTGAAGATATGACTCCTCTATTTCAAACGATTATTGATGAAGTGCCTGCTCCTAATGCTGATGCTGATGGGCCATTTCAAATGCAAATATCTCAACTTGACTACAGCTCTTACTTAGGTGTTATTGGCGTTGGGCGTATTACGCGTGGTTCTGTTAAACCTAATCAACAAGTTACTGTTGAAGGTGCTAACGGTAAATTACATAACGGCAAAGTAGGTAAGGTTTTTGGTTACTTAGGTTTAGAGCGTCACGAAAGTGAAATTGCCCATGCGGGTGATATCATTGCCATTACGGGTTTAGGCGAGCTCAAAATTTCAGACACTATCTGTTGTCCGAATGAAGTTGCAGCATTACCGCCATTATCTGTTGATGAACCGACTATCAACATGACTTTCCAAGTAAACACTTCACCATTTTGTGGTAAAGAAGGTAAATTTGTTACTTCACGTAATATTAAAGAGCGTTTAGATAAAGAACTTATCCATAACGTTGCTTTACGTGTTGAGCAATTAGATGATGCTGATAAATTTAAAGTATCAGGTCGTGGTGAACTTCACTTAGGTATTCTAATTGAGAACATGCGCCGTGAGGGCTTTGAATTAGCTGTTTCACGTCCTGAAGTTATTATCCGTGAAGTTGATGGTCAACTTGAAGAACCATACGAATCAGTTACTATTGACGTTGAAGAAGCGCATCAAGGTCCTATCATGGAAAAGATGGGTGTACGTAAAGCAGAATTAACCGATATGGCTCCCGATGGTAAAGGTCGTATTCGTATGGACTTTATTATGCCAAGCCGTGGTTTAATTGGTTTCCAAACAGAATTTATGACTTTAACGTCAGGTTCTGGTTTAATTTACCATACATTTCTAGAGTACGGTCCTCATAAAGGCGGAGAAATAGGTCAACGTTTGAATGGTGTGATCATCGCTAACGCTACAGGTAAAGCGTTAACGAACGCATTATTTAACTTACAATCTCGTGGACGTTTATTTATAGGTCATGGTGTTGACGTTTACGAAGGTCAAATTATTGGTATTCATAGCCGTGATAACGACTTAACAGTTAACGCGTTAAAAGGTAAGCAACTGACTAACGTTCGTTCTTCTGGTACAGATGAAGCACAAACATTAACGCCACCAATTATTATGTCTTTAGAGCAAGCTTTAGAGTTTATTGATAATGATGAGTTAGTTGAAGTTACTCCTGAAAGTATTCGTATACGTAAGAAGTTTTTGAAAGAAAATGATCGTAAACGTGAAGGTCGTAGCCCTAAATAATATCTCGGTATAAGCTTTAATCGCTAAATACCTATTAAGTAAACTAATTATAAAGCCGTAACTTGTATAAGTTATGGTTTTTTTTATTTATTATTTATGAAGTTAATCTCAAAATATAAAATTATGCGTAAGATTTCGTTAAAATTACGAGTATTAGATCGGTACAAAGCTTGAACAATAATGAGGATATCTCATAAAATTTTGTGAGATATCTCTCAGGAAGGTGTACGTTATTTCTACGTAAACTATTGCTTGTTAATTATAATGCGGGTTAAGATTTTGATTTTAATATGTTTATATTTTTTGTTAAGTGTTAAAGAAACAACACTTGATACACAAGATGTCAATATTACCTCAGTATTTTTTGCTACTAGTAGGTAAGATTAATCTAGCTACAATTATAAGTATTCAGAATACGATTAGTTAAAGTACAGTAGTCTGAAACATTCATTAATAGCACATGGATAGGTTAATAAAATGAAACAGGTTGAATTGAATAAAATGAGCTGTCTTTTTGAAAAAATGGTAGCCAATAATGCGAACACTACAGAACAATGTGAATTAACAAAATTATATGAAGCTTTTATTGATGAAGACCGTGAATTGAAAAAAAAAGCTTCTATAAAAAGTATGAGTAAAACACACTTTAATTAGTACTGTCGAACAAGTATGCTAACTTGAAGAAGCTTTATCCTTAGTTATTTTAACTATATTACACTGTGACTAGTCATACTCTACTTACATATGCTTTTATGAGTAAACTAATTAGAGCGATATCTTGCAGCGTCGATTATGGACCATAAATGACAGACCGCAGCAATAATTCCTGGAATGATCAGCCACCATAGTGCGTAACCACCTATGCACACAATAGCAAAAATAAGTGCAGATAAAATTCTTCCTTGTACTAATTGACCTAAGCCTGGGAAAAAAATATTACAAATTGCGGCTAATACATTTCCGCCTGAACCTTGAGTTGCCATTCTGAACCTCCTTTGAAATAAATAATAACCCTAAAATAGATACTAACAATATTAATAAATAGTTAAGCGCTAATGTTAGTAAATTACAACATAGCAATCACATGCTTTACTCTGAATTTATATTATTTTTTACGTCAATCTAAAGAAAAACAATACATATACCCGTTATCATTCAAGCTTACCGTCATTTAATTACATCAAGCTCATAAAGTTGGTAAACTAATTATAATTAAATGTGTGTGATTGATAATAAGTCCATCATACTATTATCTGCTACTAATTTTAAAATAGAATTGTTAATAAATATGAATTTATATGAAAAAATTAGAGGCTATAGCCACTGGAAAATATTAGCAGAATTTACGCTTTATTTATTTAATCGAGGTAAGCAAGAACAAATTCATGTTGTTGCTGGTTATTTGTCTTACGTTACACTTATGTCTTTAGTACCTTTAATGGTCGTTATGTTGTCGGTGATGACTGCGTTCCCTATATTTTCTGATATAAAACAAGTGGTAGAAGGTTTTGTATACAGCAATTTTGTTCCAACATCTGGTGACATTGTTCAACATCATTTAACTGGATTTGTTAATAAAGCCTCTAAAATGTCTGCCGTTGCAATATCCTTTCTATTTTTGTTCGCACTATTGTTAATTTCAGCCATAGATAAAACTTTTAATCGAATATGGCGTGTAGATCAACATAGAAGGATGATCACTGCATTTTCAATGTATTGGATGATTTTAACATTAGGGCCAATACTAGTAGGGAGTAGTATTGTGGTTACTTCCTATATTGCCTCCTTAGTCTCATTAGGTGATTACGATTCTTTAGGGGTAGGGAGTATTTTATTACGGTTGCTACCCATGCTTACTTCAATCGCTGCTTTTTTAATTTTATACATGGTAGTACCTAATAAGGCTGTCGTATTTAAATATGCCTTGGTAGGGGCAGTAACTTCAGCAATATTATTTGAATTTGCTAAAAAAGGCTTTGCATTATATGTGACTCAAATTCCATCATACCAAGCTATCTATGGAGCTTTAGGGACTATTCCTATTCTATTTTTATGGGTATATCTTTCGTGGTTAGTCACTTTAGTTGGAGCGGTTTTAACCGTGGCGATACAAGATTTCAGTGACCAACGAATGATTGAAAATAATGAGTTGTCTACTTAGGAGAGGTAATCATGTTTAAAACACTTTTTCCTAAAATATCTGCTTTCAAAAAAGAATGGCTTGCCGTGGGTGATGGTCATGAAGTTTATGTAGAGCAATCAGGTGATCCTAATGGTATTCCTGTTATTTATTTACATGGAGGTCCTGGAGGAGGTTCAAGCGAAAATTATCGACGTTACTTTGATCCCAATATTTATCGTATAATTTTATTCGATCAACGAGGATGTGGGCTATCTACACCAGTGGCAAGTATAAACAATAACAATACGCAAATTTTAATTGATGATATTGAACAAATAAGAGTGCATTTAAATATAAAGCAATGGCTAGTAACGGGCGGTTCGTGGGGCACCACGTTAGGCTTGGTTTATGGCGTTTATTATCCACAAAAAGTACTTGGATTTATACTTAGGGGCTTATTTTTAGGGTCACAAGAGGAATATGACTGGTTATATAAAGCGAATGGAGCCCAAGGTTTTTTTCCTGAATATTATAATGAATTTATCCAAGGAATGAATCAAAACGAACAATCCGACCCGTTAAGTTATTTTTATAAGAAACTTCATTCAGAAAACGAAATTGCTGTAATTTCAGCAAGTAAAAGATGGGCTTTGTGGGAATATAGACTTTCAAGTATTGAGCACCAACATACCAGTCAACTTAAAGTAGAAGATCCTCATCAAGCACTGTGTATGGCTAAAATTTCAAGTCATTATTTTATCAACCATTGCTTTATTTCTGAGAACTTTATCTTAAAGAACATTGATAAAATTAACACCATTCCGGCTATTTTAATTCATGGGCGCTACGATATGGTTTGTCAAATAAAAATTGCTCATCAATTAGCTGAACAATGGGATAATGCACAACTGCAAATACTACCTAATGCAGGGCATAGTGGTTTTGAAACGCAAACAATAGATGCTTTTTGCAAAGCCACAGAAGTTATGTCGAAATTTATAAAAGAAAAGGAAAACAACTAATCCCATGATTGCATTGATACAAAGAGTGTCAGAAGCTAGTGTTAAAGTCGACGATAAAATAACTGGCGAAATAAATAAAGGGCTCTTGGTTTTTGTAGCCATTGAGCCTACTGATAACAAAGAAAAGGCCCAACGATTAGCTCAAAGAGTTGCGGGTTATAGAGTTTTTGAAGATGTTCAGGGAAAAATGAATTTAAACGTTAAACAAGTGAAAGGTGAGATCTTAGTTGTTTCTCAGTTTACACTTGCCGCTGATACTTCTAAAGGATTAAGACCCAGCTTTACAAGCGCCGCGCAACCCGAAATAAGTGAAAACTTGTATCTTTGTTTTTGTGAAAATTTAAATGCCTTAGGCTTCAACGTTCAAACCGGTGTTTTTGGGGCCGATATGAAAGTTAGCTTACTTAATGATGGTCCCGTAACTTTTAGCTTAACTTGCTAAAACTAGAAACTTCAGTTTAAGGTCACGCATTACATGAGCTGAAAAAATCACCGACTAATCAACAAATAGAAATGGGTAATATCGCAGATGAGTAACAAAAATAGTGTCAGTATTATTGGTTGTGGTTGGTTAGGGTCAGCGCTAACACGTAAATTAATTAGTCAACACTATGCGGTTACTGTATCAACACAACATGAAGAAAACATCAATAAATTATTATTACTAGGTGCTGATGTTGAATGTTTTTCAGCAGGAGGAGAATCACCAACACCAAAAGATTTTACACTATCTTTATTTCAACAAAATTGTCTTATTATCGCTATTCCACCGATGATCCGTCATGGGAAAAAAGATTATCCAGATAAAATAAAACATATTGTACAATTAGCAGAAGCCGGCTCCATAAAACAACTTATTATGATCAGCTCTACCGCAATTTACAATGACTTAATCGGTAATGTTGATGAGCATACTCCATTAAACTTACAGTCAGAAAAAACTGTGATTTTGCATCAAGCAGAGCAAGAGTTATTAGCTTTTGGTGGTGATTCTGTTATTTTAAGACTTTCAGGTTTATTGGGGCCAGCTAGACATCCAGGAAAGTTTTTAAAAGGAGGTAAGCAGTTATCTGAACCTAATGCCATTACTAACCTTATTCATCAAGAAGATGCCGTTGGTTTATTGTTTGGCTTAATTAATCAGCCTTATCATACCGCTATTTATAATGGTTCAAGTAATACACATGTTAGTAAACGTGAATATTATGAAAAAGCGGCAACTACATTGGGGTTATCTCCTCCTAAATTTACAAAGGCTCATCAAGAACGTAGCACAGCAGCAAGTAAAAAAATAATTTCAAATAAAATAAGAGAAAAGTTAGCCTATACTTTCCAGCAAGACGATTTACTTGCTTGGTTAGATATACCCGTTCCCATTAAAAATGCAGGTTTCAGTGGGAAGTAACAATAATTTATGCACAGATTTCAAGTTCCAAACGAAATCTAAGGTCTACATCCATGGTGAAATGACTACACTTAATAACGACGCATAAATTGTTTTTAGACCCATCGAAGAAGCGCTTGAGCGCTTATACTTTCAAGAAATCACTTCATCAACAATACTTTTTATAAGGGAGTGGCCATTGCAATAAAGCATTGCCTTGAATTACTTATTATAGACATTGACGCTCACGCGCTCTGAAACGAGCATTTTGATTGGTAACGGGTATAATAGTTAAATCAATCTTCATTCCTAGTTCACAGTAACTTAAGTACAAATTTTATGACATGGTTTAAAAATAAAACATTCTATTTATTTATTGTCTTACTCGTACATGTAACATTACTTGATTTGTTTTTTGTAACACATAACGGCGTTGTATTTTTAGTTAATAAAAATTTAGAAATTAAAACAATAATCACACATTTACTGATTGTTTTTATCAGTGTTGGTTTTTACTTTTTTTTAAATTCAGGGCTAGGTGTTTACCGTAATATTCAGGCTAAAGTTAGTAATTTGGCTTGGCTCATCTCTTCATTATTGCTGACTTTAGTGATAGCTTTTGTTTTAATTTAATATGATCTAGTCCTAACTTAGAACAAATACTAATGTTTAAACTCTATCGAGTAGACGCTGCGTATTTTTTATTGTGATGTGAAATCATGTTAATTATAATTTAACCTAATAGGCTTTTCTGTCTTTTTATTTTTGACCCGAGTATAAATATGGACTTTTTTATTCAGCGCTCTTCTCAAATGTTACTACGTTTGTTGGTTTGTTTTAGTGGTTTGTTTTCTTTCCCTGCTTTTTCAGCAACATCTATTCAAACCTTTACAGTGATTAACTTAGCTTTTGTATTAGGTTTAAGTTTACCTATTATTTGTACAGTGATTTTTTACAAAGCTAGGAAAACCTTTAATTTATTCACTTTTATTTTACTGACAATAAGTTTGCTAGCAATATTGTATTCATCTACTTTTTTATTTGAAGGAAGTACAGAAATCTTCTTGTTGAGCTCAATGCTTTTTTTAGTTTTTATTTATTTCAGTGACACGGCGGAATTGTTTGATTTAAGCAACCTTATAAAGCTTTTTTGCCATAGTATATTGATTATTTTAGTCGCGTTTTATATTGCTAGTTTATATCTTTATCCGCAGGAAAATATCAACATTATATGGGCTATAGCCAGCAGTTTACTATTAGTTTTTACTGCAGCTAATATTCAATTAACTACAGATAATATCAATCATTTTTTTTACAAATTATTACTACAATGGATGCCATCGCTGTTTTTTTCTTGTGCAGTTTTTTTATGGTTGAACCAATACATAAACACCTATTACTTTGTGGTTACAAGCGTGAGTTGTTATATTTTCTTATTGGTGTTGAATGCGAGGAGTACAATAAAGAATATTACAGACAATAAACTTAATCAAAGTGATTTACCTAGCATATCTAGTATAGAGCCACTTAAATCATCTGATGATGTATACACTAACCTACCGTCTCAGCAACAAGCGTTGCAAAAAATGCATAGAGTTTTAAAAAACCAGAAAACCCCCCAACTTGCCATCATTGTATTCAAGCCAATTAACTTTAAACATGTTAATAAAATATTAGGTCATCATAATTCAGATATATTATTACTTCAGCTCGCTTATTGTTTACAAAAATGTGTGGAAAGTAATAAGTCGCTGATAAATTTTAACCGTTTTAACCAGCCTATCCGTGTCGCTAGATTACAAGGTATACACTTTTTAGTCGCTTTAGAATTAAATAACGATGAGTTAAATGATCGCGGTATTGTCGAAAATCTTTGCCAAACACTAACGCTTGCAGTGCCTGATGCTATGAGCTTTAAAAGTTTTTCATTAAATTTTGAATTAACCTTTGGTATTTCCTTTTTAAATGGGGATGACAGCAGTTTATCTCAAATTATTGCTTATGCAGAAGATGCTTTGTTATCAGCAGAAAATAACCAATTGCCCTTAAGTTTTTTTAATAAAGAAGAGGTTGTTTATAACGAGCAGCATTTATTACAAATGGAGCGCTTAAAAAACGACATAATAAAGAACAACCTTAAATGGTATGTACAACCGCAAATACGTTTAAAAGACAAAAAATTAGTAGGGTTTGAGCTACAAGTTCAATGGCATAACGCTAATAATATCCCGCTTGATTTTAACGAGTTTATTGATATTGCCGAACACAGTGGTGAAATATATTTATTAACTAAGCAAATGATCACTCGAGCGTTTAAATTAATTTTAAAACTTCAAAGGTTGTCTAATTATGAGACGGTCTCAATTAAATTATTGAGTCAATATTTATTAGAGCCGGATTTAGTGAACTTTATTGAAAAGCAAATTGCCATTTATCATGTACCAGCTAAATATTTAGTGATTGAACTACCTGAAAAAATAGTTTTATCGGCAGGAGCTAGAGTAAGAACTATTATTGATGAGCTTAAATCGTTAGAAGTAAATATAGGCATTTCAGACTTTTCAGGAAGTTACGATTCACTTCGCTACATTAGAAAAATGACCATTCATCAGGTAAAAATTGATTGCGTACATATCGCAGACAAACTCGACCAGTCAGAAAATGCAATCGCAACTGCTTTGGTCGAGCTAACTCAGAAAATGCAACTACCACTTATTGGCACATCAATAGACGATAAATCAATAGAGCAAGCATTTATAGAGATGGGAGGTGAGCTTGCGCAAGGGCATATAATTAATAACGGGGTTAACATCAATAAAATTGATACATGGATAAATACCTGGAATGGGCTATACAATCCTGTTTAATCCCATGTATATCCGTTATTATTTAAAATGCAGGTTTTATGGGAACTAAAACGATTTAGGCACATATTTCATGTTCGAGACAAAATGCAGGATTTAGTGGGAACTAAAAACAATCTAGGCACATATTTCATGTTTCAGACGAAATCTAAGGTCTACATCCATGATGAACCTGACTACACTTAATAACGCAGCATAAATTGTTTTTAGACCAAAGAAACGCTTGAGCGCTTCTTCCTTTAAAAGATAACTTCATCAACAATGTTTTTTATAAGGGAGTGACCATTACAACAAAGTATTGTATTGAATTACTTATTATAGATATTGACGCTCAAACGCGCTTAAACGAGCATCTTGATTGGTGACAGGTATAAATATCGAAGGTTAAATATCTAAAGGTTCAGGAGATAATATAATACCTGTATTGTCGGCATATAGATAATCGTCAGGTAAAAAGGTTACGCCACCAAAATTAACCGCTAAGTCGCTTTCTCCAGCATCACTTGTGGAAGCGCCAACAGGTATTGATACTAAACTTTGAATACCTATATCAGCCTCTTCCAAGGCATCTACATCGCATAAACTACCGTAACAAACAATGCCTTCCCAGCCGTTTTCAACAGCGGCATCAATAATATTACTATTAAGTAATGCTCTTCGAGTTGAGCCTCCACCATCAATAACCATCACTTTACCAATACCATCCGTAGAAGCTATTTGTTCTATTAAACCATTATTTTCAAAGCATTTAATGGTTACAACTTTACCGCCAAAGGAGTAACGTCCGCCATAATTACTAAAAATTGGATCAACAACATCAATTAAATCAGTATAAATAGCGCATAATTTGGTTGTATTGTATTCCATGGGTATTTCCTAGGGGTAAAATGGCTAAGAGGTTTTAGTATAGCTTGCTTAAGATCAGGTTTAAACCTTAATAATTTTATAGCGTGTGGGTTTGTTTGTACTAAATTTTGAATTAATATCAAGCGCATTAATAAATTGACCTGTTTTATACGAAGGATAAATAGTTAAATACGCAGGTTCACCTTTCCAGACTGAACATAAAGCATCTAAATCCATTTAGGCAAGGTTCTTATTTTAATCACGAGTGTTCAAATGATTAAATAAATAATGGTGTTATTGGCTATTTAAAAAATATAAATAATTAAGGGGTTATTGTGAATGGTAACGGGCATACCACTCAGTGACTTTAAATAAGGGAGGTAATACATAACAGGTTAATAATTTAACCCTAAACAGCCTTGAAGTTAATAGATTCTTCTCTATTATTAGCGCTTGATAATTGATCTAAGTATTGCTTCCAGTTTGACTTATGATTATTTAATAATTCGAGTAATTCATTATCTGTGTATATGTCGCTAAACCCATCATTAAAACCTATTCTATGACCATGCTTACCTAAAGGTTCTAATGTCACAATATTGATATTTTTTTTATGAAAAACCGCTGGGATTGCGGTGGAGTATTTGGCTGACCTTACTTTGGAGCATTCTGACGGTGAGAAAATACGTAAATATTCATAATTTAATACAAAGCTTTGGCTCTTTTTATTTTCTGGGTTTTGATCTTCCACCTCTTTCATTGTAAAAGTTAAAGTTTTTTGCTTGCTATTAAGTACAAATTTAGTGATTTTACGCATAATATGACTTTTGCTGAAATATAACTTTTATAACATAAAATAAAATGAACGATCTGTTTTTGCTTATTAATCAAGCTAATAGTAAACGTGCCAGCCTTACGTAGAGCATAACTCTGATAAAGTACTTGTTTTAACCGTTACCAATCAAGTGCTCTGTAACGAGCACCCTAATTGGTAACGGTTATAATACATTAAGTAGTGCTTTATCAGGGCTTTAAATTATTAGGCTATAAAATAAAACGGCTTAAGTCTTCGTTTTTAACTAATTCAGTTAAGGTTTTTTCAACATAGCCACTGTCTACTTTAATCACTTCACCTGAACGTTCATCAGCATTAAAAGACACTTCTTCCACTAAGCGTTCCATCATCGTGTGCAAACGTCTTGCGCCAATATTTTCAGTGCTTTCGTTTACCTGCCATGCAGCATTGGCTAAAGCGCTTATACCGTCTTCAGTAAACTCAATAGTTAATCCTTCTGTGGCCATTAAAGCTATGTATTGCTCAGTCAAGGAAGCATTAGGTTCCGTTAATATACGAATAAAATCTTGTGTTGTTAATGCTTGTAGCTCAACTCGTATTGGTAAACGACCTTGTAATTCGGGGATTAAGTCAGACGGTTTACACATCTGAAATGCGCCAGAGGCAATAAATAAAATGTGATCAGTTTTGATCATGCCGTGTTTAGTGCTTACAGTAGAACCTTCAACCAAAGGTAATAAGTCACGTTGTACACCTTCGCGGGAAACATCAGGACCTGAGGTATCGCCTCGCTTACAGATTTTGTCAATTTCATCAATAAAAACAATACCGTTTTGTTCAACTGACTCAATCGCCTTTTGTTTAATATCATCTTGATTCACTATTTTTGCAGCTTCTTCTTCTTGAAGTGCTTTTAACGCTTTTTTAATGGTTAATTTGCGTTTTTTAGTTTTTTCATTAGACATGCCTTGAAACATATTTTGTAATTGTGACGTCATTTCTTCCATTCCTGGAGGCGCCATAATTTCAACGCCCATTTGAGGCGCGGCTAAGTCTAATTCAATTTCTTTATCGTCTAATTGTCCTTCGCGTAATTTTTTACGAAACACTTGACGCGTTGAGGAGTTGTCAGTTTCTTCTTCTTTACCAAACGAGTCACGTGGGTTTGGAATAAGTACATCTAAAATACGCTCTTCCGCAGCTTCTTCGGCTAAATGTTTAACACGAGCCATTTCTTGCTCTTTTGTTAATTTAATTGCCATATCGGCAAGATCACGAATAATAGTTTCTACTTCTTTTCCGACATAGCCTACTTCTGTGAATTTTGTCGCTTCTACTTTAATAAATGGTGCATTAGCAAGTTTTGCTAAACGGCGAGCAATTTCTGTTTTACCAACGCCTGTAGGACCAATCATTAATATATTTTTTGGCGTAACTTCAGCGCGCAACTCTTCGTTTAGTTGCATACGACGCCACCTATTGCGTAATGCTATAGCAACGGCTCTTTTAGCATCACTTTGTCCAACTATGTGGCAGTCTAATTCATGAACGATTTCACGAGGTGTCATATTTGACATGTTTATTTCCTTAAAAGGGTAACTTATAGCTCATCAATGGTGTGTTGATGATTGGTAAATACACAAATATCGCCGGCTATTTTTAATGACTTTTCAACTATTTCTTTGGCAGATAATTCCGTGTTTTCGAATAAAGCTGTAGCGGCTGATTGTGCAAAATTACCGCCACTACCTATGGCAATTAAATCGTGCTCAGGTTGAACTACGTCGCCATTACCGGTAATAATTAATGAAGCAGTTTCGTCTGCAACCACCAAAAGAGCTTCAAGTTTTCTTAAAGCACGATCGCTACGCCAATCTTTAGCTAGCTCAACTGCTGCCTTAGTTAAGTGCCCTTGATGTTGCTCTAATTTACTTTCAAAGCGCTCAAATAAGGTAAATGCGTCGGCAGTACCACCAGCAAAGCCTGCTAGTACTTTGTTATTGTATAAACGACGCACTTTACGAGCATTACCCTTCATCACGGTATTACCAAGCGATACTTGCCCGTCACCGCCGATAGCAACTTTGCCATTGCGCCTAACTGAAACGATAGTAGTCAAATTAACCTCTATTAGATTAATCAGTACACTTAAGTGTACTGATATTTAATAATTATATGTTCAATAGGTAGGGGTGTTGGGCGGTGTTTTCAAGGATAAGAGGTGAATTATTTCCATAACCAAATTTGGCAATAGTTAATGTTGTTTGATTTCAACTTATGTTTATCTTTTTCAGCATCGCGCTTTTTAATGTATGGGCCAAGAAAAACTTTATAGTAAGTACCGTTTGTACCAACGGATTTACTTACTTGTGCTGTAAGCCCTACAAAAGCTATTTTAGCTTTTAATTCTTCAGCTTTTTTGAGGGTTCTTAATGAGGCGCATTGCATTTTATATGGTCCGCCTTTTTTTACATCGTATTGACCGACTTCAATTTTTTTATCTTCTAACTCTTTACGGTACACCCACTTTTCTTTGGGTGGAGTAGGTAAGGTGGCTTTTGACGTAGGAGTTTTTTTACTTTCTTCAATTGTTGGCTGCACTATGTTTTTAGGCGCTGCTCCATTGCCTTTAATGCTCCATAAAAAATAAACAAAACCACAAATAATACACAGTGTAATTAAACCAATAAGTTTTACTTTAATAGGCACGCCTTTAGGTGGCTCAGAAGGAGATTTTTTATAAGGGCTTTTTTTAGTGTTTCGTGATCTAGAGACGTAATCTTGGTGCGCCATAAAAATAATTTTAATGAAAAATAATAGTTAATTTTAACGCAGTTGTTAGTAATTGATACTTTTTTTATTTATATATACCCGTTACCATTCAAAATGCAGGTTTCAGTGGGAACTAAAAACAATTTAGGCAAGGCATTAAGTTTATGTC
>ENA-ORXM01001045-ORXM01001045.1-marine-metagenome-genome-assembly--contig:-NODE-1045-length-41510-cov-11.882147_pt1 | contig 41510 bp, 45 predicted proteins | sample MGYA00237867_ERZ511480 | MGnify/ENA primary metagenome ERZ511480 (study PRJEB26309, sample SAMN06266103) | marine metagenome | isolation source: Algal blade | place: United Kingdom:Sidmouth, United...
TCGCCTACGTTTTTTGCCTTGATCCATTTTGAACAATTCTAAATCCTTTTCCGTCATCTAAAAATAGAAATGGTATATCTGGTGATACAAACAAACCGTGATGCCTATTCTTTCTATCCTTACGCTAGGGATAGTAGCGGTATAGACAGTAGTATAGTGGTTATAAAGCAAGGAGTGAGGAAGGCTGACGCAGGAAGACAAGTCACGACTATGCTGCATACTGCTAGAGTGCTGATCTATAGGAGTGAATAGCCCGACGACGACGTAGGAGACGGAGCGCCCAAATATAAATTCTCACTTATATAAATCATACTCTAGAAGTACATGTTTTTAATAAATGATCTTTAATCCTCGATCAATTTCGCTTCCGTGAGCTGGAACATAAGTCTGTTAATATCGTCAGCGTTGAGTGTAAGTTTTCCTTTCAGAACGATCTGTTCCGCGGTGTATTTTACAGGATCCGTAGAGACTACTTCCATGACTGTTTCTGGACCAGCACCTCCACAGAAAAAACACATATTATAAGGAAAGGCGGAAAAAATAAATTCGTTATGCGATTTGTATCCTTCTACTGGAATAATATAACCCTTGACCTCTATTTCTTTACCTTCTAGATTTTTTATGGCGTCGCTGAATACTGGTATATCTATCTTAAATCCCATCAGCTCATCGTACTCCTTCTTGTAGGTGATCTTTGCTAGAGTTTTCCATATGCTATTACCACTCTGCGCAACAACAGGTGCATGAGAAAGGAAAGCCGTTATAATTAGTAAAGAAAGTAGTTTTCTCATTTTTTCTCGATATTTAGAATTTCACCATTATCTAGTGTGTACAATAGACCGCTTGCCTGATCGGAATGAATTTTTAAGATACCCTTTAGCATAATTTTATCCGTGGTGAAGGCTACTTTTTTAGCATCTCTCATGAAAACTTGTATCGCCGTTTCTGGTCCTGCCTTACCACAGAAAAAACACATGTCCTGCGGAAACTTAGAAAACATAAAATGACTCTGAGAAGTTTTTCCTGTGATAGGTATAATCCACCCTTTGAGCATGATTTCTTTGCCGTTCATAGCGTGGGTTATGGGGCTTATTACTGCCTTAAAAGATTCTATCCCGAACTCAGGATCATACTCCTTAGTCGTCTCTATCATAGCGAGCGTACCCCAGGAATCCTGAGAAAAAGTCGCTGTGACTATAGTCATACTGCACATAAAAAGTAAGATCCATCGCATAATGCTTTTTTCTTTGGTATAAAGGTATAACAATAGTTGATACGAAACCATTCCATCCAAGACCTTAAGGCTTTTTTAAATTTTGCTTAGTGTCTTGTGAATATCTGTTCTGTAAGCTCTGAATGCAGGAATGATGGAAGCTACAAAACCTAGGACAAGTGCTCCTACTAGTAGATATAGTTCTTTTATGTCCCATTGCCAAGGGTTAAAACTATACTTATAAGCTTCTGACATCTTATCTGCCATAACCCACATAGCGACATGGCTTAGTAGAATTCCTACAATAAAAGATATAATGGCTAATATGATACCTTCGAGAATGATCAGTAGAAATAACTTACTAGGACTTCCGCCCAGCACTCTTATAAGTGCAAGTTCGTACTTCCTTCTTTTCAGAGAGCTGAACAGAGAGATGAAAATACTCAGCGCAGAAACGAAAGAAATCAAAAACGCTAGCGATTGTAATGCTCTTGTACCTACCCCTACCATGTCATACAATCTGTTAATTTCTATTGCCGGTGATGCTGCTTGTAAGTCCGTATTAGCGTTTATATTTCTAGGCATATTTAGGGCCTGAAAATTCGTTCTGTTTTTGAACTGTATGAGAATAGCTGTTATCTCTTCTTCAGGATAATCTAATAGATTTATATTTTCCACTTTATCTTCCTCATTAGCGTGATCATGTCCAGCATGGTCGTGAGCTCCATGATCGTGTGTGCTATGACCGTGCGCATCATTTTCATGTGCACTGTGCTCATGGTTTTTATCATCGTGGTCATTATGATTTTGTCCTTCGTGATCGTGCCCCTCTGATCCATGTTCATGGGTAGTCTCGTCTACTGGAGGAGCATTGGATAAGTTTGTAGCTGGTGTCTCTGCTACTGGCTCATCGTGATTATGAACATCCCATACACTCTTAGTACTCGTAAGAATGAGCTGATCTATTACGGAACCCGTATTATTAAGTACGCCTACCACTCTGAAGGCACTATGCTCATGTTCTAGATCCTCATCATCTACTAATCCATGAGAGCTAAAGAACTTGTCTCCCGTCTTCAGACCAGTTTTCTTAGCGACGATACTTCCTATTGTTACCTCTAGCGGCATTGACCATTTCTTACCCTGCTCTAGCTCTGCATTATACAATTCCATTATAGAATAGTCCGTCCCCACAATTCTATATCCCTTATAACTATCACCTATAGATAAGGGTACAGATTTTTTTATTAGAGGATGCTTGGGATTGAGAAAGGGTTTCGCTTTTCCTATCTGTATGTTTCCTGTGGGATTATCTATATGATACATGTTACAGAGAATCATTTGTAGTGGAGAGCCTTTTGCTCCTATCACCATATCTATACCTGCGAGATTATTATCAAACTTTTCAGCTAGCTGGTCATTGACCATAAACAGAAAATTGATCAGTCCTACGCCTAGTGCAAACAAAACAATATTCAACAACAAGTTAAGTGGATTATTGATTATATTTTTCCATGCCAGTCGTAGCAAACTCATTGTAGTATAATTTGGTTTGCAAATATTTCTGTCAATCTATTATCATGCGTTACGATGATGAGCGCAGCATTCGCTTCCTTGGCCTGCTGCTCTAGGAGTTGGACCACTTCATTACAATTATTATCATCTAGTGCAGAGGTCGGTTCATCAGCGAGAATGATTTTAGGATTGTTGACTAGTGCTCTAGCGATGGCAGCTCTTTGCTTTTCTCCCTGACTCAAATTCTCTGGATACTTATCGGCCTTATGGTCTATATTAAGACTGCTGAGTAGCTCATCTATTTTGTTCTTATCACTTGTTCCTCCCATCTGCTGGGCTAGTAATAAGTTTTCTTTTACGGTAAGCGCTTGTACAAAATGTGCTTGTTGGAATATAATTCCTATATAATGACCTCTGTATGCATCCATCTTACTAGCAGAGATATCATACATGTTTTTGCCATCTATAGATACAGATCCCTTTGTAGGCCTAAGCAGTCCGCCTAGTATGTGGAGCAAGGTTGTCTTCCCTACACCAGATTGCCCAAGAATAAGAAAGGTATCTCCTGCCTTACAAATAATATCAGGAAAGGTAATCTTATCTTTTACCGTATAATGATGTTCTAGTTGTAGGGTTTGCAGCATTTATTTTATGTCAATTATAATGGTCGAATTTACTATTCTAAATATAGAAACAAGATAGAAAACTAAGTTGTTTTATATTTTAAGTTAAATAATCTACCTAGATCAATACGTCTCTTAAAACTTCTATTCATTTTTCCTCCGCCTAAACCAATTTGCTACAGTAAGCCTCGTAAGACAAAACTTGGACGCAGACCAAGCAGGACCTGCAGAAAAAACAGTATGGACAGGGGCTAAATGTAATATTATCTTATTAGTATTTATAGCGCTCTTATTCTTGATTCTTGCCTGCCCAGTTCTCGCGATTATCGAAATTCCGCTAGCTTAGGGAATGGCGACCTGTTTAGGTTTTGGGCCAGCAGGTGTTTATTGGGCTAATGTGATTTCAGCTATATTTATCGTGCTCATGTCTATCTACACGTTAAGACAGAGGAAGTGGAAGTAGGTAGATTTGTAAAAGAAAACACTTGCATAAAAGATGCTAGCAAGGATCTATGTCTCTTAGGTAATATCAAATTTTACCTAAGGGATATTTAGATTTAAATCGTTACTAGATTTGTTTTGAGATTCCCATTCATCTAGATTTTTACAAGTTGTTTCTACTATTCCTATTATAGCTTCAGTTGTCAGAAAGCCTTGGTGAGATGTCATAATGACGTTATCAAGTCTCTGCAACTTTTTAAAAAATGGTTTGTTGATTTTCTGATTTCTAAAATCATGAAAATATAATCCTTTTTCATATTCATATACATCTAGACCTACTCCACTAAGGTGGCCACTTTCTAAAACTTTTACCAAAGCCTCTGTATCAATAACTGCTCCTCTCGCAACATTAATAATTATTCCACTTTTTTTCATCTCTAACATTTCTGTCTCTCCTATTAAGTGATGTGTATTATTGTTGAGAGGGCAGCTTAGAAATAGAATATCCGATAAACGAAGTACTTCTCTAAGAGGTTTAAAACTTATAAATGAATCTGCTTCAATATCCAATTTACTATCGTATGCGATAAGCTTACATCCAAAGCCGTTCATTATCCTAGCAATATTCTTCCCTATCTTTCCACATCCTATTATACCTGCTGTCTTGCCATGCAAATCAAATCCAACCAATTGATCAAGCCGAAAATCTTGCTGAGTAAATAATTTTTGTCCTGGAATAATTTTTCTTACTAGAGTTAGTAATAAGGCAATTGCATGCTCTGACACAGAGTACGGGCTATAAGCTGGGACATTTGCGACAACAATACCATTATTATAGGCAGACAATAGATCTATGTGGTTGTAACCTACTGATCTTGTTGCTATAAACATAACATCATTTTTCGCTAAAGCCTGTATAACTTCGTCATTTACAGTGTCACCCGTGAAAACTGCTATAGCTTGGAATCCTTTTGATAGTGCAACTGTCTTCATACTTAAGCTCTTACTTGTCATAGTAATCTGATGCTTAAAGCAATTATTAAAGTATGGTTTTTCGAAACTATGAGCACTATAAATTAATATTTTCATTTAGTCCCTATTAATTAATAATCATTAAGGGTATTTCTATTCTAGATAACATTCTCTTAGTATGACTTCCTCCAAAAAGTCTTTTAAAAAAAGATTTTCTCGATCTGTGCATAATAATCAGTTCTGCATTATTTTTCGTTGCAGAATTTAATATAGCCTCTTCGATATCAGGCCCTAATTCAGATGAAAATTCTGTTTTTATAGAAGATGTATGGCCTACAACATACTTCTCAAATTCAATAATTGATGAATCATTTGAGACTTGATCATTTTTTCGAATATAGAGCACTTTGACAAGAGGACTATGTGGCTCTAATATCTTCAGGGCTTTGTTAAGTTCATATGGATCACCGTGATCTAGATTAGTAGAAAAAATAACATTATCTATTGTTTGGTAAACGTATTCTTTAGGGATCAAGATCATTGGACAAGAGGTTTGCTCTATCATCTTAGTAGTAACCGTACCTAGTAACTTGTCAAGATATGAATGCCCCTTACCTTGGGTACCCATTATAATAAGATCTACTTTTGATTTACGAGCTGTTCTTCTAATTTCATTCACTACATCACCAGTTTTGACATGGGTTGTAAGGATAATATTATTAATGTTCTCTACGTCAAAATACTCTTCACTGAACATCTTCAGAGCCTTCATGGAATCTTCTGCTTGTGATACCAGTCGATTTATAGATTTTACATCCAATACACTTACATCCCCTACGGTAATCATTATGGGGTATACGACATGTAAGATGTGAATTTCAGCTTCTTCCTTTTTTACAAATTCTAAAACATAAGCTAATGCATCTCTAGCATTATCTGAAAAGTCTGTAGGAATTAATATCTTTTTCATAGGTAATTATTGTAGTCCAAAAATGCTACACTTTGATCCATTTTCATATGATCATTATCACCTCTATCCATGACATTACTCAAGGAAAACAATACAACACTTCTGTAAAACTTAAACTAGAAGTATCAAAAAAAAATCTCACTAGTTTTTTTTACTAAATGATTTTGCTTCTGCATGGACTACTTCTATATAATGTTATAAAAGAGGACTTGTTAATCTTGCAATTGACTCTTTGACCAAAGATCTATCTACCCTATTATGAAAAGTTGATATAGATAATTCTTCACAGTCATGTATATCTAATAAAAAATTTTGCTTGAGTTCTTTTGCAATTCTTTCGTCATGTATAATTGTATTAACTTCAAAATTTGTCATGAAACTTCTCTCATCAATATTGGCCGTTCCGACAGAAGAAATAATATTATCACTAACAATTGTCTTAGCATGAAGAAAACCAGAATGGTGTAAATATATCCTAACTTCTGCAGACAATAGCTCTTCAAAAAAAGAAAACATACAATATCTTAGCCATTTATAATCAGGATTATATGGTAACATTAATCTAACATCTATTCCACTTAGTGCTGAAGTTTTAAGTGCTGTTATAATAGCTTCACTTGGAACAAAATATGGAGTGACCATATATATGTAATCCTCCGCATCCGTAATCAAGGTAAAATATTCCTGCATTATACCTTTGAACTCAGAATCTGGACCACTAGCTATAATTTGTACTGTAGATTCTCCTATTTTATTATTAATATCTTCTAGCTCATCATTTGCTGAAACAGAGCCACCTGCATAGAACCAATCGCAATAGAAAACTTTATTTAGGTCTGCAGCTGCAGGTCCTATGACTTTGACAAATGTGTCCTTCCAAAGACCAAGTGTGCTTATCTCTTTATGATACTTATCTGTTATATTGAAACCTCCTGTAAAAGCAATTTCATTATCTATAACGACTATTTTTCTGTGATTACGATAATTAGAAAATCTCATGAATTCCAATTGATTAAAAGGCATAAATTCTTTCAGTTCTACTCCCGCCTTCAACAACGCCTGCTTATGTCTATCTGCAAGGTCATAAGAACCAAAACCATCATAAATCATCCTAACCTTGATTCCCTCTTTTGATTTTCTTTGAAATATTTCAATGCACCTATCTAATATCTCACCTTGCTCCACTATATAAAAATCTAGATGAATGGTGCAGCTTGCTTTTTCCATCGCATTTAGAATGATCTCAAAAACTTCTATTCCATCCAGTAACAATTCTACTTTATTCCCATATGATAAAGCAGATGACTTATTCTTACTTAGCAAGGTCATTAGTCTAAACTTTTGTGGTAATCGATCAGGAAGTATAATATTCTGTTCCGTATTATAAAATGGTTTCTGCTGCTGAAACATTCTATCTTTTTTGATCCTTGACCCTAATAAATAATACAAGGACACACCTAAAACCGGAACAAAAATTATCACTAGTATCCAAGAAAGGGATCTCGAAGGATTTTTGATTTCGAATAATATATTAGATATTGCCCCAATAAGTATAAGTAAATAAATAAAAGAGACTATAATATATATCATCGATTCAATTTTATTTTCTAGAATCCTACTTACTTAGGTTCTATTTTCTCCAAAACACCAACGGCATTACACTCATAATTTTCAAACTTTAGCTTAGATAATTCTGCTATTGCTAAAAATGTGTCAATTCTTAATTTTGTTTAAGCGTTCAGTAATACACGATCTAATTTATCTTTCACTTCTTTAGCATATTTTTTAACTATTTCGTTACCGATTACCTTCATTGCCTCTAAAGGGTTGATTATAGCTAATTCTATTTTTTCATTTTCTAATTGACGTATAGTTATATTGCAAGGAAGCATTAAACTTGTATGTTGATCTACTGAGAGTATCTTGTCTGCAAAAACAGGATTGCAAGCACCTAGAATTAGATGAGGTAAATATTCCTTGTCCAATTTTTTTTTCATTACTGCCTGTATATCTATTTCTGTAAGCACACCAAAGCCTTCTTTTTTTAAAGCCGCTTCTACCTTAGGTTTAAATGCTTCAAATGTTGTTCCCTCGATGATTTTCGAATTGTAATAATCCATATTATTTAATTGTATTGACAGCATATCATTACTGAAATATTATAGCTTAAAAGTATATTTATTAAAACTGATCCAATATGATATTGGTCATCTGCACGGATGATAGAAGTTATCCAATACATATAAGCTTATTAATATTATTCATTACAAACTGTAAAAACAGATTTATGAATTTAGTAATTTTACTTTTCTTCTTCTGTGCCATTTATACACTTCGTACCATAGGACAGACAATGCCCCGATCCCTACAGAAATAAAAAAATGAGCAGCAGAAAGTTTACCAAATAAAAAGAAATCTCTAAGTAGAGGAATATAAAGTAGTGCTAATAAGATAATCGCAGAGATGGAAAGAATCAAAGGCACTAAGTTGTTTTTATAAAAAAGGGTCTCAATAAAGGAAAGGTAGGAAGATCTAACTACCAATGTCAAAACAATGTTTGATGAGATTAAACTACTAAAAACCATTGCCCTTGTCACTCTTTCATCGGCTCCATTATGGATCGCAAACTGATAGGTAGTGAGCGTACCAAGTGTGATAAACAAGCCCAAAATAATGGTCATAAATAATTCACTTTTCCCGAATAAAGCTTGCTGAATAGGTAAAGGAGATTCATGCATGAGGTTTCCTTGTTCAGGCTCGTTTTCAAAAACGATGGAACAGGTGGGGCCCATAATTAGTTCTAATATGATCACATGTACTGGTGTAAAAATATGTGGATAGACCCAATTAAGTGCAAGCGGTGTAAACACAGTCAATATTATCGGAATATGAATAGAGATAATATATCCTACCGCTTTTTTAAGATTATCATGTATGCTCCTACCTAGAGAAACAGCTTTGACAAGTTTACTTAAGTCATCGTCTATCAGTATGAGATCAGCCGCTTCCTTTGCTACTTCAGAGCCTTTTTGTCCCATTGCAATTCCGATGTTAGCAGACTTAAGAGCAGGTCCATCGTTCACGCCATCCCCTATCATGGCCACGATATCTCCATTAGCTTTCATAGCATTGATTATTCTTAGTTTAGCTTCCGGAAACATTCTTGAAAAAATACTAATCTTTTTGACAACAAGCTTTAATTCGTCATCAGATAAAGACATTAGTTCTTCTCCAGAAATAGCACTATCTCTATTTTTAAATGAGATCTGCTCGGCAATTGATTTAGTGGTTTCACTATTATCACCAGTTATGATTTTGATCTCTACACCGGCCTTATTTAATTCATTAAAAGTAACTTCAATGTTATCTTTAGGCGGATCATAAAATGCAACAAGGCCTCTGAAAACAAAAGGTAGCTCTTGTTGCCTCTTAGGTAATATTTTCTCTTTATAAGTAGAATTAGCAACTCCAAGTACTCGATAACCAAGTGAAGTGTATGCGTCCATCTGAGTTCTTATTTTTTCCTTCTGATCGATAGTCAGATGAGATACATCTATTATACCTTCAGGGGCTCCTTTTGCAGCAATTATCCTACTACCTATATTGTCCTCAAAGATATGAGTCATCATTGGTGGTTTTCCTGATAATGGATACTCATGTATAAATTCAAAATTTACATCAGCTGGCTGATTATATACTTTCTGGTAAGCTTCATGTAAAGCTATCTCCATCGGATCAAAAGGAATAGGCTCACTTGCCCACATTGATATAGCAAGCAATTCAGCATTGGCAGTATGATCATTTTCATCCGTAAGTACATTATTCATAAAGTCATAAGTAGAAACTAGAGACATCTGGTTCTTAGTAATTGTACCCGTCTTATCAGAGCATATAATTGTGGCGCTGCCCAATGTTTCTATTGTACTCCTACTTTTAGATATAATCCCAGCCGACATCAGCCTTCTAGACCCCATAGCCATAAATGTTGCTAATGCAACAGGAATTTCTTCTGGCAGAATACTCATTGCAATTGTCAGGGCGAATATCAGGCTGATCAGAACATCTGAAGTCCTGTAATAATTCAGTAGCCAAACGGATACAAATGCAACAATCCCAATTTTTATCATTGTTATTACTAGACTACGTATCTGTATATCTAAGGGTGATGTCACCGTAGACATTTCATCTACGATTTTCCCAAGTTGAGCTAATCTAGTTTTAATACCTATTGATTTAACTTCTATAATTGCTAGACCAGTATTAACTAAGGTTCCATGATATACAAGATTATTGTCAGTGCTGTCTGACGGATGTTTGTCTTTAAAAACTGCAAAAGACTCCCCTGTAAGAATGGATTCATTTACACTAAAATCATTAGAATGTAAAATCTTACCGTCTGCTACGATAGAACTCCCTTCTTCTATTATAAGTAAATCACCTACAACTACATCTTCGCTAAGTATAGACTCTGTCTTCCAGTCACGAATTACTTTGCAATGTGGCTGACTCAATTTTTTTAATTTAGCAAGAGCATTTTCACTCCTGTTTTCTTGAAAGATAGAAATAGAAGCAATTACCAGAATTGCTAAAAATAGAAATATACCTTCGTCATAATTTCCTATAGCGAAGTAGATACTAGATATAATGACTAACAAAATAACCATTGGCTCTCGACCTAGATCGTATAAGAGTTCTAATAAATAATTACGCTTTACTTTCTCAATTATATTTTTTCCATAAGAGTTTCTAGAGTCCGTTATTTCGGACGGACTCAATCCCATTAAATTTAAATCATGAACTTGCTTCTGATCTAAAGAATTTAATGTCATAGTTTCTTCTGTTTATTTCTCTCACCTAGCCACCAAAATGGACTTTTAATTTTCTGTTCTATCAAATAATTTTCTAAAACAAATTTTCTTATATGTTGCATTGCATCATCTACACTATCCGTAAATAATACTAATTCCATATCTATTTCAGAAATAGTTTCTTCATTATTCATCTTTTCTATCATCTCTGTTATTGTTTTGTAGTACTCTTTACCCATCACTACTATAGGAAAACTCTTAAGCACCTTTGTCTGTATTAGTGTGACAGTTTCAAACAACTCATCTAAGGTTCCAAAACCACCAGGCATAACTATAAAAGCATAGGAATATTTCAGCATAAGTAATTTTCTCAAAAAGAAAAAATCAAAATGAACTGATTCATCCATATAAGGATTTCCGCCTTGCTCCTTGGGCAACTCTATAGTGCATCCTACAGAATAACCACCAGACTCTTTTGCACCTCTATTAGCTGCTTCCATTATGCCAGGTCCTCCACCTGTCATCGTTGTGAAACCCATTTTTGCAATACGCTGTCCTACTATTCTTGCCTTATGATAATAAGAATGGTTTTCATCAAATCTAGCAGATCCGAAAACCGTTATACAAGGACCAATAAAATGTAACTTTCTAAATCCTTTCAGCATTTGTAATCCAACTTTGACCAATTGTTTAAGTTCATGCCCTCTAGAACTAGGCCCATTTAAAAATTGAGTTTCGGAATCTATAATTACCATTCTAATCTATAATTTCTTTATGTAGCAAATTTATGTACTTGTTTATTTACACTAAATGACCTATATCATAAAGAGCAATGATAATACACAATGTAAATACTATACAGATCTAGAAATACAAACTATAGTGGAATCTTGAGCGTTGTTTTGATTTCAAGTTTCAAAGTTTTTAGACAATGACAAATATTATGTGTTGTCATGAAATTAGTCATCGATACAAATGATAGAATGAGCGAGTTTTGATTTGAAATTAAAAACTATGCAATACTTTAACTTTTCAATATCAACATTAATACTAAGATTCTACTTAACGATGGCGCTGGTACATGCTCCGTTCTTTTTAGGTGTTCCCGTACTGGCCTTACTGGCATGTCCTGTGTTTCTCTCAATAATGCTAGAGCTAAATTTCAAAAGAAATATTGTTATTAAAAAAGAAATAAATGATTACCCAAACTTTGCATCAGATGGAAGGATTACAATTCATGCACAAATTAGCTTATTAGATTTTCTAAATTTGAGACACTAAAAACAGTAATAGATCGTCCTTGAATTTCAATCAGTTTTTCTTGCTTGAAGTTTGACAAGGTTCTTATTAGTGTTTCTTTAGCTGTACCTGCAGAGGCTGCTAGCTCTTCGCGAGAAACTTTTATTACATTAGATTCTTCAGGATTGGCATTTTGAGATTTCAAAAAAGCAAGTAATGCATTAGCTACTTTTTTCCTTACTGAACCGTAGGCTAGATCTATCAATTGTTGTTCTATATTCTCAGCTTCATTTGCTAGCATCTTAATAAATTGCGCCGCAAAATCTCTGTTATTAAACAACAACAACGAAAAGTCATTTTTAGGTATAAGCCTTATTACTGTTTCCTCCAGACAAGCAGATGAATTATTATATTTCGTTTCAGTAAGGAGAGGAAAATAACCAAAAAAATCTCCAGCTTTGTATAGATGTGTCGTAAGTTCTTTACCATATTCATTGGACTGGTATGCTTTCACCTTACCCGAAATTATAAAGAATAACCAACGAGCAATTTGTCCCTCTTCATAAATTATGTCTTTAGTCTGATATTTTCGTATCTCTTTATCTAAGGTTAATTTTTCAAGTTGTTCAGTTGCTTTTGCTTCAGAAAAAAATCTTTGCAACCCCTGATCTGACTTATTGAAAGTTGCTTGTATTTTTTCAGACTGTTTCAGTCTTATTTCTATTGCATCTAACAAATCTGTATCATCGAATGGTTTAGTGATATAATCAGATGCTCCTAACCCCATACCTTTTCTAAAGTCCGTCTTCTCAGCTTTAGCTGTAAGAAAAATTAATGGTATGTGATTTAAGTCCGAATCTCTATTCAGAATTTTCATTACTCCGAAGCCGTCTAACTGCGGCATCATCACATCACATAGAATTAAATTTGGCTTAAGCTGCTGTGCTTTTTCTACACCTGTAATACCATTTTCTGCAAAACTAACTTTATAACCAGCTATTTCTAGAATCTCACATATATTCTCTCTGATTTCTAAATTATCTTCAATTACAAGTATGTGTTTCATATTTTTCTTTTTGGAATTGATACAAAAAAGGTAGTCCCTTGACCCAGAATACTCTCAAACCCTATAGTCCCGTTTAACAAATGCACATATCGCCTAACAATATTTAAGCCTAAGCCGGTACCTTGAATATTTTCGACATTAGATGCACGGAAAAATCTTTCAAATAAGTTTTTTTGCTCGTTTTCAGGAATACCTAAACCTTTGTCTACAATTTTAAACAAGGTATTAGACTCATTCTGAGTGATACTGCATTCAATAATACTGTTCTCACCAGAATATTTTATTGCATTGGACAGAAGATTAAATAAAATATTCTTAACTATTTTTTTATCAGAAATAAAATTCAACTTACAATTATGGCTTTGTTGTATTTTCTGTCCTTTTTTTAATAATCCTTTCAGTTCATCTACCACTAAGTCACATAATTCTATTAATTCTATCTGCTCAAAATTCAAAATTACTTTGCCCTCTTCTATTTTACTTAAAGATAGAAAATCATTTAGAATTCCTGTTAGATTATTAACGGCAGATTTTATACGATTAATGTGCTTTGTTCTTTTTTCATTGTCTTCTAAGTTAACATACTTTCCTATTAAGGAAGCAGATGACATAATAGTACTTAACGGTGTTCTGAATTCATGGGAGGCCATAGAAACGAATCTAGATTTGAGTTCATTTAACTCCTTTTCTGCATTAAGAGCTATTTTTAACTCACTTTCTCTTTCCTCTAAGACTTTATTTGTAGCTAGCAATTTGTTTATGACCTTCTCTATCTCATTAGTCCTAGCTTCTACTTTTTCTTCTAATTCTTCATTAAATAGACGCAATCTTTGCTCAGCTTCTTTGATATCAGTCAAATCGTGTATAATGCCCGTGTAGATGATACGATCATTTAAAATTACCTCACTTACAGCCAGCCTAAAGGGAAAAGTTTTACCATCTTTTTTCTTGCCTAGTACTTCTCTTCCTATACCTATTATATGAGGTTCTTTCGTTTCATTATATCTATGTAGATAACCATCATGCTTAGAATGATAAGGCTCTGGCATTAACATTTTTATATTCTTCCCTACAATTTCTTCTCTGCTGTAGCAGAATTGTTCTGCCGCCGACTTATTAATCGATTCCACGATACCTTTGTCATCTATAGTTATTATACCATCGATAGCCGTATCTATAACTCCTTGTAGACGAGAGGCGAGATTTGCATAATCTTTATTCATAATTTGATTAATGTCATTTACTTAAATGATGCACATCATATTTTAAAATTAGTTCTAGATGTAAATTTACTTTAAAATAATAAGATATGAATCTTTTAGCTACTGTACAAACAATAATGTCAACAGATTTGATAACCATAAAGAAAGATGACACCCTTAAAATGGTAGAAGATATTTTTCGAAAAAACAAAATTCATCACATACCAGTATTAGAAGGTCAGAAACTTGTCGGTATCGTAAGTAAATCAGATTACCTATTTTTTAAAAGAGGGTTTAATGATCAGAAAGAAGATAATAGAATTGACCTATTTAGATTAAAAACACATAAAGCATCTGAAATTATGACCGAAGGTCTAGCAACTTTAGATTTTGACCAAAAAATAAATGTAGCTCTAGAGATCTTTAAAGAGAATTTGTTTCATGCAATTCCTATTCTTAAGGATAATCAGCTAGTTGGGATGTTAACGACCTACGACATCATTAATAATCTTGCTTTGGATAAAGAAGCATTCAATCAATACAAATAATTATGGTGCGGATAACACTTTATGGAACCCGATCTTCGACCTACGAATATGTCAAAATGATGGTAAAAGAAAATGCTCAAAGAATAGGTATAGATATACAGTTATCTGAGGTCTCTGATACAAATGCTTTTATCCTAAATAATATTCAACGTATTCCTGCCTTAAAAATTGAAGATTCAATTATAGAGCAAGGTAAGGAGAGTATACAAGAATACATTAGAGAACTAAATATGGAAATTGTAAAAAAAGAAAATCAGGGCGATCTAAAAAACATTGTAGTCCCATATGACTTTTCAAAAAAGTCAGAGAACGCGATCCTGTTCGCCTTTGGTTTAGCCAAACAAATTGGAAGCACCATAACCTTACTTAATATATATCATCCGACGCCTGATTATAACCAAACATTAGATACTTTGACGATCGAATCAGAAAATGATAGAAGACAAAGACTTAATGAATATGTAAAAAACTTAAATAAACAATGGGTTGGGAATTCGATGGAATCCCCGATAGTCTATTCAGATTTTAGAGTAGGTTTAGCTTATGATGAAATAATTAAGAAATCTGAAGAGGAGCCCCGAAGCATCTTTGTTCTTGGAACAAAGAATCATTCTGTAAGCAAAAAATTTTTTGGGTCTGTATCTGTAGATAGCGGTCAGAAGATAAAGAACATAACTTTTATAATACCTCCTGATGCCAAATTCCAAAAAATTAAAAAGATTGTCCATTGTGTAGAAACCTCTGAGCTATCCGACAAAATAATTGATCAGCTCAATTTTCTATGTAAACGACTAAAGACTGAATTACAGTTGCTCCACTTAAGAGAAAAAAATGATGACCCCATCTTCGATTGGACAAATATAGAAGATCGTTTTGATGAAGGAATAAATATATACTATACAGAGCTCCATGGAAGTGATAAACTAGTTGTATTAGATGAATTTGCTGGAAAAGAAAATAACGCAATACTATCCTTAGAACGAGGTAAAAGAAAGTTTTTCCAAAAACTCATTCATAAAAGCTTCACAAAAAAAATGACTATACAATCTAAACATCCTTTCCTACTTCTCAAATAACACTATGAAAAATAAAATTTTAGTCGCACTAGACTTTACTGATGTTAGTATTAATGCCTTGCGGTATGCATTAAACTGTTTTCCAGAAAGACAGATTGAAGTCCTATATGTTAAACCAGATTTAGAATTAAAAAAAATGGTTGAAAAACCAGGAAACGATCATCTAAATAAATTTTGGACAAATGCTATTATTCAATTTGTCATAAAAGAACTTAAAACTGAAAAGTTACCTGAAAACATTACCATCTTAAATAGTTTTGGGCCTCTTATAAAAACAATAACAAATAAACTGGAAGAAGAAGATATTCAATGCCTATTTATGGGGACTAGAGATAAGTATAATTTTTTTAATCGTTGGATAGGTACCACGTCTTACAATGTTGTATTAAAAGCAAAAAAACCTGTCTATTTAATTCCTAAATATGCTACCTATAAATCGTTTAAAAGCATAATGGTCGCAAGTGATATACCGCTTGTTGATAAAGCGCTAATAAGAAAGTTAAATAGTTGGAATAAAACATACAATGCATATGTTAAATTTTTACACATACAACCTGACTACCAAATAGATATTAAAGAATTAAATGAAAATATTATTGAAGAACTTTTTGAAAATGGTAATCCCCCCTACGGTTTTGAAATTACGACTTTAAAAAGCAACCATATAAGTGAAGCATTATTAGGTTCTGCTTATAACTTTAATGCAGATTTACTCGTCATATTCCCTGAGAAGAAATCATTTCTCGAAGATTTGTTCAATCGATCAATAAGTCAAAAACTTATATTAAAGTCTGAAATTCCGCTATTGTTTCTAAAATAGAAGAAAAGAAAAGAGAATTTAATGATGCATATCATCGCAATATCTGACTGTTATCATTTCTAAATAGCACAATCTTTAAGATATTTAAAATGTAATTATTAAATAACCCTAATAAAACTAAAATATTATGATTTTAACAAGATGGAACGAAAATATTCTAAGCCCGTTTTACACAGATTTTTATGATGAAATCTCAAGGAGAAAAAATGGGTTTCTAGACAGTTTTAATAATGGTCAAGCTATTCCAGCAGTGAATATCTCAGAAACAGATTCTCAGTATAAATTAGAGTTAGTTGTTCCTGGCAAGGCTAAGGAAGATTTTGATATAAGAATAGAAGATGATGTATTGATAGTATCGAGTGAAGAAGAAGAAAAAAAGGATTCTACTGATAATAATTATACTATAAAGGAATATAATTACAATTCCTTTTCAAGATCCTTTAAGCTTCCTGAGAACACAGACAAAGATAAGATTGAGGCAAAATATGAAAATGGAGTCCTTATACTGAGCATTCAGAAACAAGAAAATATTGAAAAATTATCACAAACGATAAACGTATCATAACCCCTTCATATTAGAGTAAATCCTGAAATAGGATTTACTCTTTATACTTAAAATAAACACTATGCTAAGCACTGCAACTACGCTATCAGATCTTATTTCAAGGGACCTAATATCAGTTAAACCAAAGACAAACGGCATTGATGTTTTTGAGATATTAGAAAAATCAGAATTTCACCACCTTCCGGTTATCAACACCAAAAGTGAATGCGTGGGCATGATTAGTAAATCTGACTATTATAGATTACAAGATAAGTTTTCTAAGCTTGGCTTGAGCAGCTCTATCAGAAATAACAGGCTCTATTTCAGGTCACTTACAGCAGCTGATATTATGAATTCTAATCTGGTAGAACTAGATTTAAACGCCAGTTTAGATGACGCTATCAATTTATTTTTAAAAAACAAAGTTCATTCTATAGCTATAAATGAAAATAATATATGCGTGGGAATTCTAACGCCGTACGATATTTTAAAACAGATAAAAAAAGAAAGGAGTGAATAGATCAATAAAGGCTTATATGGTGTCCGATCCAGTAACAGTAAACATGACAGAAAGCATGTATGATATTATAAAAAAGATGGAATCTGAAAAGGTATCGCATCTTATAGTAGAAAATGATGATAAAGATCTAGTTGGAATAATTTCAAAACAAGATCTCCTGCAACAAACTAAAATCATGATGTCTATAACTACAGGTAAAACGTATACTGATTTAAAGATCAAAAATATGAGTGCGGGGGAAATAATGACGAAAGATCCGATTGGACTAAAGAAAACAGATAGTGTCGAATACGCTGTTGAGCTTCTTCTACAAAATGAGTTTCACTGTTTACCAGTTGTAGAAAATGAAAAAAGTATCGGTATTGTTACTTTTTATGATCTTCTCAAAGCTTACTATCAAGAATTTGGATAAACCTAATTAAAGATATTACTATGACAAAATCTATAACATTAGCAGTTCAGAATATTAAATGTAATGCTTGTGAAAAATCAATTTTAAATAGACTGAAGAAAATCGCAGGCGTCACAGAAATTATAGTAAATAATAATACTGGTTCTGTGCAATTTATATATGACAATGATGCTACTATCGTCAAGGTAAAAAATACTCTAAAGAAAATGGGGTATCCAGAAATGGGGTCAACTAACAATTTCAGTGATAAGGCCAAGTCTTATGTTAACTGTATGATTGGGAAGACTAAGGTTTGAAAATATAAATATTATAGTTATAACACCCTAGGATGTTCATTGTAAAATGAATGTCCATTTTTTTTTCTACTACATTCAGTACATGACAACAATCAGCACCAGAACTGACCTAACTCATAATTTCTTAAATGTAATAAACTGAACTTTGGGATGTAATAATAAAGTTTAAAAATGAAAACACAATTATTAGCATTATTATGGGGTAGTTTTTTCATCCTGACTAGTACTATACTATTATGGAATGATAAAATGAAATATCAAATTATATCCTATGCTAATAAGAAAAGAAAGATAATTTCTTTTATCACTTTATTCCTTGGCTTATTACATATTTTATTACACAATACTTGGATAGACCTTGAACATACTTTTATTTCGGCCTTAGGCCTTATAATGTTGCTAAAAGGAGTGTTCAATTATATATCTCCTAAAGGAATAGAGTGGGGAGAAAAAATAGCAAGTAGTAGCTTTTATAATTACTACTTAGTTATTATTCTTTGTTTCGGCGTCTATCTCTTTTCCTTAGGTATAAACAAAAGTATATTATAATGATTAAACAATTATTACTTATAATTTTCACTACTCTGTGTTGTACAAACAATTTAATCTCCTATGATTATACAAATAAAGACTTAGATCAAAGTTTGCTTCAGCTTATCTATATGATTAATAGTAATCAAGAATCAGCCCTAAATCTTCAAAACAAGGTAGACCAAATATCATTGCATTGGAAATCGGAGCTCGAAGAAATTAAACTTGTCAGAGATATCAATAAAGATGCTCAAAAATCATTTGCGGAAACTGTTGATTTTAAGATGAAAAAACTCTTTGAAAACATGAGAAATAATCAACTCCACCCTGTTCAAAAAATAGCAAAAGAAGTTCTTTACGAATTTAAAAATGCAAGGTTCTTAAATCAAATAACAAACTACCCTTTAGATGACTTATTAAGTATGGCTGAAGCCTACGAAGACATCGAAATAACGGTTTATGATCAGATGTTTGATCTACAATGTTGGTTTGAATTTGAAGATATGATCAATAGCTATATAGAGTCCTGGGAAAGATATAAAGCATATAAAATTCAATATATCAAAAGTTATTTTACACACATAGATCCTGTTAAACATCAACTTCTCAAAGATGAAATATCTGAGTGTACACTCGCATTTACGGACGCTCTAGTATCTGGTTATCAAACTGATTTCCAGTTGCCCTGCGATGAATTAGGTCAATCGATTAACAAACTACTTATCCACTATTCTGATTTTACTCAAAATCATCAAAATTAATATTATGAAATCATTCAGTATCATCCTCGTTCTTCTAGCAATGGCATGTACACTTCCCTTATGTGGACAAGAATTTACGACGACTTATACTAAGAATAACGCCATCAAAATCAATCCTATTGCATTTGCTAGTTCTGAATTCCAATTAACTTTCGAAAGATATTTTAATAATAGAAAATCTAGTATCTCGATAATACCATCAATAATTCTAAAGGATTCTCAAAGCGAATATAAAGAAGCTTACCAAGGAAAAATACAATATAGATTTTTCTTATCTCAGATAAATAAAGCAGATAGGAACACTTTCTTGGGTTTTTCAAATTTCGGTTTTTATGCTGGGGTGTATGCCTTATATATTGATTATGAAGAAGATTATAATAATGGGTATTGGGATAATGATGTCGGAAAGTATATAGAAGATGAGTATCACAAAGATATAACTGCATTTGAAGGCGGTGCTATCATCGGTCTTCAAATAGATGTAACGGAAAGAATTTTAATAGATTTTACCTTGGGAGGAGGGGTGCGTAAGGCTAATGTGAAAGACACATTTATTAGCTCAGTTGAAAATCCTGATTATATCGAATCCTATGGTGTTTTTGATCCAGAATACAGTGGTGTAAAACCCTCAATAGCATTTAATATCGGATTTACTTTTTAAAAGAAATAAAATGAACGAATCTATAAAATCCATAATGACCAAAGACATTATTACGGTTAAAGAATTAGATAGTATCGAAAGATGCAGAGATCTAGTGCAAGACAGAAGAATACATCACCTACTTGTAGAAAATAATGAAGGTAGCTTAGTAGGTATTATCTCTACAGAAGATATACTGAAAAATTACTCAAATATATTTAATGATAAAATTCAAGCTAGTCACATAATGTCACCTAGTCCAGAAACTATTAATGAAAATGATCCCAAACTAAATGCAGTTACTATATTCATCAATAGATTATATAGGGCGCTACCTGTAGTAGATAATGATAATAACTTAGTTGGAATTATTACTCCGTTCGATCTTTTAAGATCTATTTATGATCAGAACACCTGACATCGATAGCTAGTCCGTAATATGGATGTTTAGATATTGAAAGAACCTAATAATTAATCTTTGAACGTACTAATGTGTAAAAAGTATTATCGCCTTTTAAAGTAAAAAATGACATGGACAACCAAAAGAATAAAAAAGTAAGAATTCCGATAAATACAAAAATAAACACAATAATACTCATTGGAATGATCTTATTAGGCTATTGGTTCGACAGTATAGAATATAGTTTTGCTATTGGAGCTTTTATCTGTGTTCTACTGATATTAATCGTAGAATATTCAATTATAATTTTCATGTTTAATCCTGCTTTTTGGAACATTATAAAGTGGATATTATTTTGGATAATTGGACTTACAATAATATATGGATTTCTTAATATGTAAGCTAATCCGTAAAACTCTAAATTTTTTATTCTTTCTGCATTTTATGCTACTGGCCTTCAGTTTTTAGCGCAAGGAAAAAATTCTATGGATATTACTGAAACTTACACAATAAGCTACAATCCAACGAATAAATACCTTTTATAACCACTCAAGGAATCAATTACAAGGCTCAAATAACTGGATCCGGTAGTAGTACCTTACAGTTATACAAAGTCGACGGAAATACATCAGCATTAAAATTTTCTGCATTACAATCAGATTATACAATGGCTATAGCGATTGTGTAAAATCCTATCATAAAAATATAGTACTTAAGTACAAGGAAAGACGCTTGGAAGACCTGTCATAATTATAATTAGTACACCTAGCTTCTCTAGATTGTGGCGTAGAACGGCTGTTAGTAATCCATAGTCATTAAAGATAAATTAGATCTGATATTAGCTAACATAATAAAAGTGTGTAAGGTCATCATACAATATGATTTTCATCATATTTAGTCGCTGAGTATAGCTATATATTTATAATAAAATAAAGGCTATGTATATATCTTCAAATAAAAAGATAAGTGATATTCAATCACAATTCAATTTCATTTTTCCAGGCTTAAGAGTAGAATTTTATAAAAAGCCCCATAAATCTTACAAAGGATCTTTAAAGGATAACCTATTAGATGCAGATATTAGGCTCGACACAATTCTTCCTAATCTAGAATGCGATGATGTCGAACTAACCACAGAAACAACCGTTGCAAAATTTGAACAAGAATTGTTAGATAGGTTTAACCTAAATGTTCAAGTTTTCCGAAGATCAGATAAAACATGGTTACAAACCATAAGTACAGATGATTGGACATTAGCAAAACAAAATGAAAAAGGAATTAATTCAACTATAAATAAATATTAATATGGATGTTTTTATAGAATTAGCTAAAGAAAATAATGGCTACGAGAACGAAATCTATTATAGAAGCCGATTAGAAAAAGCATTCGGTTATTATAGTTTTATAAATAGTTGTCATGTTAAAACTAAATATTTAGAAAGTGGTCAATTTCATATTACTGTCAAACTGCACTTAAAGAAAGGAAAAGTTTTATTTAGTGAAGCCTTAAGAAAGAAAGAAAATAAGGCTCTATTTAAAACCATAAAAAAGATGCAAATACAAGTTGAGAAAAGAAAAGAAGTTATTTACAATAGTAATCATAAAATCAAAATAAAATAACCATTATGAAAATCCTAGTACCTACAGATTTCTTAATGTATGCAGATTTTGCACTTGATGCGGCAATTCAAATTGCTAAAAAAAATAAAGGTGAAATTCATTTATATCACTCTGCTCAAATTCCAGACGATTGGGAGGATTTTCCTGCCGAACTTAGATATAAAGATAGCTCAAATAAAAAAATAACTCTATGGGTAAGAGACAAGTTAAATGCTCTTTGCTTAAGTGTCAGACAGCAGGGAATTGATTGCAAGTCCCATTATACAGGTGGTAAATTTGTAAATAATATTCAAGAGCTTTTTTTTGAAAATGATTTTGACCTAGTCGTAATGGGTTCTCATGGTGCAAGTGGAAAGGAGGAATGGTTTTTAGGTTCTAATACACAAAAAGTCATAAGGAAACTCCACTGTAATGTTTTAGTAGTTAAAAATAAAATAAATATTGATCATTTTAAGAACGTAGTTTTTGTGACAGGACTAGATAATAGTTGTGAAGTCGCTTTGAAAAATTTCTTGAAATTTATTTCACCTTTCTCAATTGAACAACTACATATAATGACAGTAAATACAAGTAGCTTTTTCACACAACCTGCAATATTAGTTGAATCCGTTCTGAAAGACCTTAAAGAAATTCCTAGAGGTTATAATGTCCAAACTCATTTTTATCCAGACGATCCTATTGATTTAGGTATAAAGCATTTTAGTGAAGAATATAAGGTGGATCTTATTGGTATTTCAAATATCAAAAGACATCCGATAAAACGAATTTTCCAAGGGAGTACCGTAGAGATGTGCGTAAACCATAGTCACATACCTGTTTTATCTATAGATATAAATCAAGAAAAAGACGCCTAAAATAATTCATAAATTTAATTCTTTTTAAAATGAAAATATCATACCATGTTTTTCTTAAATTTTTTCTTTTTACACTTATAGGTACTGCATTCTTTGCTTGTGAACCTAATGTATTATTTGAGAAAGCTATGCCACCCGAGATTGATGCTTTGGAGTACATACCTGAGGTTTTCCATGGAATATATATCTGCGATAGCGATAGCTCTAGGTTTTATGTAAATCAAGACATAATACTAAATGAAAGATACATGGAATTTGAAACAACTCTTGAAAAGGTAAGAGAAACAGAAGATTGCTCAATTATTGCAGGAGGTCTTTACTTACCAGGATTTAAAATGTGTGTCCCTTATGAACATATCGGCGAAGACAGCATAAAGGCAAGAGTTTATATGCAAGATACAGTCTTTATTTTTTCTGAAGTTTCAGTTGCAAAATACTATAAAAGTAGATTATTCTTAAATTACTTAGCAAATGATGATATCTGGATTACTTATATGATAACCCCTTTAGAAGATGGCACAATGCACTGGGAGCTTATAGACGTTCCTGATAAATTACAAAAGATTAAAGAAATCACTCATGAAATTAAGATAAAGGTTTTTGATGAGGATACCCGTAAATATATTATAAGTCCAACTCTAGTTGAATTTGATAAAATTTTAGAAAAAGAATATACTTCCGATTGCGATTATTTTACTCCTATAAATTTTGAAGATGATGAATTCAGAAATATCCGATTTTGATAATTAATTCTTAGGTAACTTATTGAAATCGATGTGTTTCTTATAAAATAATGTAACTGAAAACATTTTAATCTCTGCTTAGTATCAAGTATCGATGTCAAACTAAAGAAAATATAATATATCTGCAAAAAATATAATATCTTAGCTTAGAGTGTCAGGTACATATATTAGGCCCGTATTTAGATAATTTAAGCTGATGCTTATCACTTATTATTCTCATTTTATTGAATAATAAAAACTTCTATTTTGTCAATCAAAACATAACTAGGATAGCGTTTATTTATAAAATACAATTAACCCAGTAACATGAAAGTAAAAGATATAATGACTACCAAGTTGTATACACTACATCCTAAGGATAAACTCAGTGCTGCACAGAAGCTACTTACAGGCCAGGACTTCCATCACATAATCGTAAAGGTTAACAATAAGGTTGTCGGAATCATCAGTCAAGGAGATTTGTTGTACACTAAGGAGCTTATTTCTAAAAATGCAGATCAGTTTCCAGTAGAACTAAAGTTCGGTCCACAATATGTTGAAGACGTCATGACCTCTGATCCTTACACTATAGAAGAAGATGCCCTTCTAGAAGAAGCACTTACTCTAATGATCTCTAAGCGAATAAATGCTTTACCTGTCACTAAGTCCAATAACCTTGTTGGTATGATTACTTCTTTTGACATGTTGGTATTGTTAAAAAAACAAACGCAGCAAATCCTGAAGATTAGAAACTTGGTGCTAAATACGCAGAGTCCGTTTCTAAGCGAGTTGTCATAAGTGAATAGTTATTAGCTAGAATAAATTCAACTTACAAAGTAAAAGGTGTAAATAGGAGTGTTCCACGCTCACCGATAAGGGCGTCTATAACAAGAGGTCTAGTAGTACAACAATCCTAATGTAAATTAATTCTTTGCTTCTACAAGTTACCCTGTTTTGTAATTGCCTCTAGTCTTTTGGAGGGACAATTATTACAATCATTGCATTTACAAACTTTTCCCGTTTTAGGGTTTATCTTCAGAAGAAAGTCAAAAAATCTTTGTAGCTCATCTGATTTATTTAAAAGAAACGTATCTTCCTTATAGGTAGCCTTAATTTCTGAAGAACTTTGGTTTTCTACAATAGTTAGAGGTAGATTTATTTTAGTGAGATAGACAGAGATTTCTTGCTTAAAATACTGATAGTTTTTAGATTTTTGTCCATATATATTTACTTCAAAATTATTTAATTTCATTACACTTCACTATTTTACTTATTAACTTAAATCTTCTTTGATATCCACTTTTTGAAAGTGATACTTAGGATCTATGACTAGTATAGCACTCACTAAGACATAAAAAGTAACTATATAAATACAATACTTTAGTAGTGTCAAACTGAAAAATCAATTGACCAATACGCTAATAAAGTTATGTAATACGATAAGCCAAGACAACCTGTCTATATCACCTACGTTAATCATAAATTTTTCTTTCGTCAAAAATATCAAAGTCAAGATGAATAGAATATGACCTATATCACATAGTCTTATGATTCTAATCATATTATAGCACCTACGTAGCATATTCCTTTGATTATTGATGGAAACATTAAGGAAACTGGATGAGCTATTAAGATGACCCCTCAATAACTAAATAACATGCTTCTCATAAGAAAGGCTCTGAACTTACCGTTTTATTATCTATACCAAGTATTCATTGTTTGTCTTGTCTATCGCTACTTGCGAATATTGAAAGAATTAATCCCTTCCGATAGGCAACTTTTAACTATACAATCAAAAAATGTTTACAGCTTTGTAACCGGGCATTCGGCGAGGCTTTGTCACGAGAGAACATGAAGGATCAAATAAATATTGCCGTCATTCTAAACCATAATTAGTATAAATTCCAAAGTATTTTCAGAAGATGACTTGATCAGAGATAGGCATCTAAATCGAGTTTCATTTGTTGTCCTTATCATAAATATCTATGAGCTTAGGTTGGTCTGGAAGACTTAAGTCGTATCTAAAATTTACCTTAGTACCTAGTGGCGCATGATAATATAAAATCCATGCGTCAGATTCTCTTAAACCCACACATCCATTTGAATAAGGTTTACCTAAGGTTTTTAGATTGGTAGTAGGGTGAATTAATTGGCCGTGCTTTACTCCATTAAGTTCAGGTTCTAACCATGGAATATTAGGAAGCGAAGTTATTATATTATCATCACGGTGAGTAAGATGGTAAGCCTTGTTATTTACGGGATTAATAAAGGAAGCATTTCTCACTATTCTAACGATTTCACCTTCGCCAGTCTTTGTTTTTAAATCTACAACATGTTCAGCCATTGCTAGAAACTTACGTTCATCTCTTCCTACTCTAACTGTGAACTCATGAAGTATCTGATCGCCTTCTAAGACACGTAACCGATATTCCGGAATATTTAGATCAATATTTAACTGCTTCAGTTTCGTTTTGATTTGATTAATTTCATCTTGATTTGGAATCCTTATCACTTGCCCTTTGTGAAAGATTGTCAGTGCCAGTAAATCACGTACTATTAATCCCTTGTTCTTTAGAATGTAGTAATCCGTAGCTGCTAAAGAATCAATAATCCAAGGATTGGCATGAACAAGAACATATTCATTTATTTCATCTAGACTATTTTCATTAAACAGCAATAATAAACTATCTATGAAATAAAAATATTGAGATAGGCTAACATCTTCAGTTATAACTACCTCTTCATTAGAAGTTGACAATTGAGGAATGCAATTTTCATTTATTTTCCTTTGACTATCATTATTTTGGCAGCTAGGAATTGTCAATACAATTATGGTGAACCCAATAAGATTAATAAGAAAAGGCAAAATTAATTTAGTTGATATTTTTTCCATATATGTACAAGTTTTGATTTTATCCTATAATCTCTTTCTGAATATATTAGGTTTTTTTTGATTTTTATCTAAACCTGTTTTCGACCTATTAGAATTGCTCAATCCATAAAGCTAACTTATGATATCACCATCCCCCATTTCTATTATCCTATCTGTTTTATTCGCAAAATCTTGATCATGAGTGACTATAAGTAGAGACATTTTTTGGGTATCACTTAATTCTCTTAAAATATTAAAAACATTTTCAGCATTTTTACTGTCTAAGTTTCCGGTCGGTTCATCTCCCATAATTATTTTGGGATCATTTATAAGTGCTCTTGCAATTGATACACGCTGTTTCTGTCCACCAGAAATTCTAGAAGCCTTCTTATGAGCTTGAGATGAAACTCCAAGCATATCCAAATTTTCCATTGCTTTCTTCTTTATAGTAGACTCATTTTCTCTTCCTAGTTTTAATGCAGGAAGCATTACATTTTTTAATACTGTAAATTCAGGTAACAAATAATGAAATTGAAAAATGAAACCGATTTTTTCATTTCTAATTTTGGCTAAATCTTTGGAATCGAGCTTAGACATATTTTGATCATCAATCATTAATTCTCCTTCATATTGGGTGTCCATTGTTGATAAAATGTACAATAAGGTAGACTTGCCACATCCAGATTTCCCCATTATAGACACAAATTCTCCTTCATAGAGTTTAAAGGATATATTCTTTAAAACATGAAATTTCACAGGTTCAAGAAAATATTTATTGATATTAATTGTCTCTAGAATAGCTTTCATATCTTGTTTTACTTTCCTCTAATAATTTCCACTGGATCAATTTTAGCAGCTTTAATAGCAGGTAGATATCCTGCTAGAAATGTGCATGTCAATGCAAAAGAGAACCCTCCAATATAGAACATTGGATCATAATTAATGGGATAAGTCTTAATAGTAGGGAGAGCTTCAGTAACAAATGGAATACTGTCTATAATTAGTGAAACTCCATAGCCTAAAGCAAGTCCTAATACCCCTCCGATTAGGCCAATCAATAGTGCCTGAATAATAAATATCAACATAATATTGCCTCCAGAAAATCCTGTCGCTTTAAGGATGGCAATATCATCCATCTTTTCATAAATCAACATATTCAGAATATTGTAAATCCCAAATCCTGCCACAATTAAGAGGGTTATAGAAACTGCATAAGAAATCAAGGTTCTAATATCCGATCCTGTATCGAATTGTGCATTGGCTTTCTTTATGTCTAATGCTTTGACATCATACATGTTTTCTATGGTACGAGATATAGGAACGGCTTGATCCATATCGTGAAGTTTAACGTGAATTCTGGAAATATGATTAGAACCCACTCCTAGAATTTGTTGCGCCATTTTCAAACTGACAAAACTTTGAACATCATCCACCTCCGCCATGCCACTTTGATATATTCCCCCAATTTTTAAAGAAAATGTAACCCCATTTGTACTGATTACTTGAATATAGTCTCCAACAGACAGAGAAAGTTTTTTTGCTACTCCAGCACCTAATAAAATAGTTTTCTTACTACGTTCAAGACTTATTGGGTCGCCTTCTATGATATACTCTTTAAAATTAAACAAGCGTATTTCATTTTCTACTTCGATGCCACTGATGACACCATTAAGGTTGTTAGTACCAGCTATATAAAACACCTTACATGTTGCCTGCGGTGTAGCTCCTTTTATCTTCTCATCATTTCTTAAGTCGTTGATTAAAGGCAATGCATTATGAATTCTTCCAATCCGACTTTTAGGTTTTATTGAGTGAATGACAAGTACTTCATCTTTGAATTTAGTGAACCGTTCTGCTGGCTGAATTTCTGTTGGTTCAGTCTTATTGTAAACTTGTATATGCGGTGTTCGATTAAGTACCAATCCATCTAGTAAGATATTTAATCCAGTCATGAAACTCATCATGATTATGTAGGTTCCTATGCCGAACATTACCCCCATCGCAGCAATTCCACTTTGTTTAATTTTTGAGATCAAGTGTGTAAAAGAGATATCTAGTATGAGTTTAAATTCATTCATTTAATCTCCGGTTTTAAAATAGTTATTGATGTGTCTAAGCCATCTAATATTTCTACGAATTTTAAGTTTTTCACACCGGTTTTAATATTTACTTCACCTGATTCCGTCAGAACCCTATTACCAGAAATTAAATATTCTGAAGGTATTACTTTCGCATTTTGCCTTCTCTCGACGAGAATATTGGCCTCTCCCGCTAAGCCATTAAAAAGTTTTGAAGGTGGGTTTACGAAAACCCCTTCTACCTCAAAAGTTTGAGTAGCTTGTTCCTTAATATTGGATATATAGGTCAATGTAGAAGTATAAAGCCTTTCAGGATAAGCTTGTAAATCAATAAGGGCTGTATCTCCAATCTCAATCTTCGAAATATCTACTTCGTCAATATTCATTTCAATAATAAAGTGATCGACATTTCCGATTTCGGCGAATATTTCTTGAGAACTAATAAATTCTCCTACTTCTTTATATACTGTAAAAACTTCTCCTTCGATGTTGGAATTGATTTCAAAATCTCTCAATAGACTGCGATCTGTGGCGACTTGATTTTTAGCCTTCTCCAAGTTGCTCTCCAGATTAATTTTGAGTTGTTCGTATTCTAGTCGGAGTGTCTTTAATCTATTTGATGAAGATTGATAAGCTAACAGGGCTCGCTCTAATTCGTTTTCACTTCCGATGTTTTGTTTCCAGAGTCTCTTTCTTCTTTGATAATTGATCGAGTCAATTTGGTTTTGTTCTTTGAACCTTTTAAGTTCGATTTTAATACTATTCAGTTTACTATTATTACCTAGTAAACTACTTTCTACTTCTTTCTCGGTTAGTATAGAGTTGTTTAATCTATTCCTTACATCGGCTGTTATTTTAATCTTAAAAAGAGGCTGCCCTTTTTTTACTTTCTCTCCCTTTTTAATATAGATCTCTTGTATTAATCCCGATTTTGATGGTCTGCACTGATACTTATTTTGAGATATAACGTTGGCAGATGCGTAAACATATTCGGCAATATCTCGATAAATAGGCTTTACTCTTTCTTCGGTAAGCTTATTTTTGCAACCTACATAAACTAGCAAAAATATTGCTATAAAGTATCCATATTTCATAATTTTTGTTTTGTTCCCTTGAAGCAGCATCTATTTTAAATATGGAATTATCTTGTTTGATTCCTATTGAAAGGACTTGTAATTTGATTCCAATATCTATATAATATTGAGATAAATTATTGACAATGGTCATTAGGTTTTATAATCTATATCATATCAGTGAGAAATAATACTATTTTATAAAGCTTCAATGTTTATGGGTTGCTCAAAAATTATTTTTAGTACTTCTTAATTCAATGGTTCATGGAGCTACCCCGTTTCAAAACTAGGGTGGGAAATTTAGCCAAAAGCAGTTTGAGATGGCAGTTTTGCACTCTCCTTAAGGCAAGATATTATTATTAGTTTTGGGTTTTGACTAAAACTAATATTATGTATATTGATAATAAAAATAGGAAGTTTATCTTTTAAGATAAGCAATTTCACATGAGTTACGAAGTGTTTTTACTTTCTCATTAATTCCACCAATCAATAATTTATAAATAAAAATCTTGAAAGTATTGGGTCGGTTTTGATACTTTGAACTATTAAAATAATCCATTGGTTCATCAAACACGCCGTGGTCTTCTGTTACTGCATCCATCTGCACAAATTTTTCAGTATCAAAACTTAATTCAATACTTGAATCATTTTTGGAGCAAGCTATTGAATATCCTACTTCCCAGTTTTTCTTTTTTAATGCCTTTCTCCCTGCTTTGTAAAATTTCTCATCATTAATAAAGGCATCTATCTTTATCCAATTTCCATTCATTTCAATTTCTATCCAACTATGCGATATTTCTTTAGGCATTAACCAAAAAGCTATTCCCGAAAACAGACCTTTTTGAATATTCTTATCAATTAGTGAAAAATGAATCCTTGCAGTAATTCCAACTGATTTACATAATGCTAAAAAAAGAGTTGCTTTCGTATTACATTGTCCATAAGCATATTTAATGGTTTGAGAAGCTTGGACAAAATCGCCTTCTTTTGGGAAAGCAAATTTTATATCATCTCTGACATAATAAAAAATAGCATTTATTTTATCAGTTAAAGAATCCTTATTATGGGTTAATTCTATCGCTTTATTTTTAACGATTGGGTTGTTGTAATCTGCTAAAATCATAATACTCTATTTTTGTTTCTGCTGCATCTTAAACATCTCTTCTATTCAAAACCCATATCCTGCGGAAAACTCACTATAAATCAGACTTAGAAAATCATTTACATTTACAAAGCTTATATTCATCCTCTATATCCTCCCCAAAGAGTTAAGGCCACTCTAAATGAAATGTAATCATACAAATCCTCCGAAAGTCCTAGATTATATTGAACTAAAAACCGAACATGATCAAGTTCATATCCAATTCTTGGCGCTAGGCTTGCTCCAGTTTTTGATTCAATAAAATTTGATTCTCCTTCCTTAATCACCTCTATTTCTCCATTATAATTTATACCGACACCTAATCCTGCAAAAGCTCTATTAGCGGATGTGGTCCTGAAATAATAATCTGAAGTAATGAAACTAGAAAAAGAGGCGTTGATCGTTCCTTCTTCGTCATCTTCTAATTCTTCTAAGTCAAATAAATTCATCTCTCCAGCTAAACCTACGGAAACGTTATCCAAGAGATTGTAGCGGACCTCACTACCAAATGATATCCCTCCTTTTATTGAATCTTCATTCACAGGAAGCACAAATCCTATTCCTGCAACATCCCATTCAAAGCTAGTATAGGAAGGTGCTTGGGCGTTAAGGCTAGCAAATCCTAAAAACAGCATACTGATAGTAAAAAATAACTTATTCATAATTAATGATTTTTTAAAGAAAAGAGTAAAATAACTCTCATAACAAAAATATCTCAACATATAAACAAGCGTATTGATCAAGATCATTTCAATACATAATTGTTATCATAATCTGAAGTGCCAACCATATCTATTCGCCTTTATTACTTTCTATCTATTAGGGGTGTAAAACTCTTTGAGCAAGTCTTCCTAAATGCGTATAAATTGCCTTGTCCCTATCTATTTCAGTATATGAGGATTTACTGAAGATGGAATTTCTACTGGATCGTCGTGGGTTCCATGATTTGCTACTAACAACTCGATCTCATAATGAGATTGCTATCAATAATTATTTATTTAGTAAATGTATTATGGAAATTATTCCTATACAACAGATATATTATCCAGTGCATTATAACGCCTCTTACCTCCCAGAGTGATGCCCCCTCTCGTATTTCTGATAATGTGGTTTTAGTGATTATATAACTTTATACAAACGTTTGCTATTTTATGAAACAACCAAATGATGATTATAAACTTACTAAGTGAAAAATATCATTCGTGAATATAGTAAGCTCAAAATGATTCAAATCATATTTTGACTTGATGACTGTCATAGACAGATCAAAATAAAAGTTAGAAATTGTTGCCTAAGACTTTTATCAATAAAATAGTGATACTATCAATTTTATTGATGTCATATTGAGGATATGCGTTTGCAGATTGTTGAATTGAAAAAAAATAACTCAAGAATATTATCAAAGTTAGATTTAAAAACCCTTAATCAATTATGGAAAATTTACAATCAACTTCATTTGGAATACTTCTTATGCTTTTCATTACGGTAACGGCTTATCCTCAGGATGATGTTCGGGTATTATTGCAGAACCTTGAGGAAGAAGAAATTGAAAACATTGATGCATTAGCAATCTACCCTGAAGATACCAGACTAGCAATATTACAGGCTTGTCTTTATCCAGAAGTATTGATTAAAATTAAAAAAGTTCAAGAGAAAACATCTCAGGACTTTGTTGAAAAAATGGATGCCTATCCTAAGAGTACACAACAAAAGGTATGGGATCTGACACGCTACCCTGATATGATTAAAAGATTAATAAATCTAGGGCCCAATCAAACTGTTCAGCTTGACAATGTCTTGGCAGACTATCCTGAGATCATACACAATAGGGCTAAAGATTGTTACAAGAACCATTATCAATTACTTGAAAAAGTAGACCAGATAAACAATCGGAGCCAATTAGCATTTGATAATATAACACAAGGGTATAATGAAGTTACACAAGACGCATTAGATTATATTATTTCTCTTCCTGAAGTAATGACTATTCTCACCGATAATATTGAAGTCTCGATTCTTGTTGGAGATGCGTATAAGAATTATCCAGAATGGGTGCTAGAAAAGGCTGACAGTATGCATTTGGCACTTGCCAGAGCTCAAGCAGAAGAATTAGAAGATTGGAAGAAAAGAGTAGAAGAAAATCCTGAGCTCAAAGAAGAATTAGAAGTATCGGCAGAAGAGTTTGCGGTAGAGAACAACTATGACGACTTATATTATGATCCAAATGAATCTGATTATCCTGAGGATGATTTATCAGATAAGGAATATGTAAATCGAACTATAGAAGTTCAGCACTATCATTATCATTACCCATATTGGTATGGCTATCCTAGCTGGTATTATTATCCACGTTGGCGACCATATCCTTTCTGGTTCGACTTTGGTTTTCATCATCATCCAAGACATAGAATTGTAATCAACTACCTTCCTTCATATTATTTTGTTGACTGGTATTTTAATCATCCACATCATCATTCACACTACCCTCATTTATCTGCACATTTTGTCCACCACTATCATGGTCATAGACGATCTGTAAGCAGTATCTCCACTAGAGTCAGAACTTGGCGTAACAAGAATAAAGCCGTTATAACAGAAGATCTGATTGCAAATTCTCCTCGGCGTATTAACACATTCAGGGAATTTGGTGAAATGGAGCAAGCGAGAGATAAGTACAATAGAAAAAATCCTAATGACAAACTTACACAAAGTCAATTTGTAAATAAAGAAAAGAAGCAGTACAAAAAACTAACAGTACCCGCCAGAAAGAGCAAGGCTCAGACAGAACGTGATATTAATTTAAAAAGGGACCGTGTAGAAATGAAGAAGCCTGAGAAACGCTTTCCATCCCAAATAGAGAAGAGAAAAACAGAAAAAGTGACTCTTAAGAAAAAGAAGAGGACTATTAGTAATACTAATAAAATTGAAAACCAGAAAAAAACACTTAGAGCGAAAGAAATCCACAAGAAGAATTGGGAGAAATCAAAACGAGTAAAAGTAGTCCCAAACAAGACTAAGAGAACATCAAGAAAGAATGAGCCTAGAAAGAAAAAGATTACGCCAAAAAAGAAAAACAATTAAATGAAGCAATATTCAATATCTCTCAGGAAGCTATTTGGCATCCCAATTACGATCCACTGGACTTTTTGGATATTAATAGTGTGGATAGTTGTGAATGGTGTTATGAAAGGACAGTCATCATCCCAACTCTTATGGTATGTCCTTTTTGTCATGGCTATATTTGTTTGTGTCGGTCTTCATGAATTAGGTCATGCCTTAGCAGCTAAAAGATATGGCATCAAAACACACAGTATTACATTCTTACCTATAGGAGGGGTTGCAAGACTTATGAAGATTCCTGATAAGCCTAAGCAAGAGTTGATTATAACCATTGCAGGCCCCATGGTCAATATAATAATTGCTCTTGTACTCGGGATAGTTTTACTACTCACTAAAAGAATACCATTCTCTGCCGAAAATTTAGATCTTATCACTTCTATAAATGCTAGTAATTTCTTGTTCATGTTATTTTTAATCAACATAATGTTGTTCATCTTTAATATGATCCCAGCATTTCCTATGGATGGTGGGCGGATTTTCAGGGCCTTGTTATCCTTCGTATTTCCACGTCTAAAAGCAACAAGGCTTGCAGTAAGAGTAGGACAGGGATTTGCAATAGTATTTGTATTGCTAGGCTTACTATATAATCCATTCCTAATAGTGATTGCGATATTTATCACACTAGGCGCGCAAACAGAATTACAAGATGTCAAATTTAGTAAGACACTTGATCAATACAAAGCTTCCGATTTGATGATGAGGAAATTTGAAATATTCAATGAGGATCAGTCATTGTATAGTGCAGTAACTGAAATTTTACGCGGGCAGGATAAGGTTTTTATTGTGAAAGATGATTATGGGATAACGGGGTTTTTCACCAAGAATGATATCCTGAAAGGCTTGAGTGAAATGGGTCAAAAAACAATGCTTAAAAATATAATGAGGACAAATTTAAATTGGGTAAAAGAGAATCAAAATGGAGTCACAATATATGATTTAATGAAGAAAGAACAATTACCAATTCTTTTAGTAGGAGATCAAAATCAACTCTCAGGGATCATTAATTTTGAAAACATTCAAGAATTCATACAACTCCAAGCATCACAAAAAAAATTTCTTAAGAAGGAGGAACTGTCATTCCAAAATGAGTGGGGCATTGAACTTTAGAAAGGCATTATTATAGCAAGTATACAGAGTAATTGCTAAATCAAAAGTATTAGAGCTTCATTGAAATAATAAACATTAGAATTTAAAGGTAATATGTAAGAAATACGCAAGTCGGTTTACAATCTTTTCTTGTTGGTCTCTTATCACATATTTTTTCATTAAGTATCTTCAAGTCCATTTTCATCAATAGTAATATCAATGCATATGCTGATAGTGTGAATATTATTACATACAGTGAAAATAATTTGTTAAAGACGGCACCGTACATATAAAAAATATAATTGTATACCATATACCACAGTGTCCCCTTCCATATTAGTTTCGCTCTTAGTGAGTTTCGAATAGAGATAATGCTTATCTTAGGAATCGGGTATTTGTTTAACAGTGTGGAAAGCTTTCTTATGTCAAATTATGATGAATACGAATGTATTATTCAATTGATTGTACTTGGGTCTGCTCTTATAGGAGAATATTCATTATGTATTTGGCTTTTGTTTAGAGGGAATAGACTGCCGAGGCCTGAAGATATTGCAGCTTTACCTTAATTACACTATCAAGATAATTTCAATAGATAATAGTGTTTTTCATTTATGTTTTTAATGTTTTAAGCTAAAGCTGACGCACTCCTTGATGTGTTGCTTATGTTGGGTAAAGTGATTCTTCAGCATGTGGCTTTAAAACCACAAGTGGGGATTTCAAAATGTTACTTTATAAAATCCCCACCCCGTCCAATACATTATAATGCACTAAAACGCCAAGTTACGGTTTGTTATGACTTCATCGCATTTTAGAATTCTTGAAAATTCTAAACTTCAAATCTGATTTAATTAATACTTTTTCTTTCCGATTGTATGAACAATGCCATACAAAATTTCTGAAGCTGTTCTTAATTAAATCTTACTGGTTACCCAGCTTGTCTTTTTATCTCTCACTTGATATTCCAAATATAGAACTACTTAGTTCTTATTCATATGATTAAGTTCATATAAGTAGATGATCTTAATCATATGATAATAAATGGATTAAAAATAATTTTGCAAAAAATTTGACTACCCTCATTTTATAATACCATAGAATTAATCTTAACTCAATATTGGAAATAGATTATAATGTTATCATCACTTCAACACGCAAGTATTCCTGCCTTTGAATTGACCAATCAATTGGAAATCACTGGGATTAGCAAAGCTTGCATTAATATTTTTCGTATCTTTTAGCACGCAATCTGGAACCATTCTCTTCCTCTAAATAAAGATAATTGTGTTCAGAACCTGCCTACGCAATTAAGTTTACATAATAGTTTTTGAATAGTATAAAAGGAAAAGGATGATGTCACTATGAAGGAAAAGGAACAAACCATAACAGATTTGAAGGAAAAACTGAGTTTCCATACTCAGACTTTGAATGAGACGCAGGCACTATCCAATATAGGTAGTTGGAATTGGAATGTGCAAACCAATGAAGTAGAATGGTCTAATATGATGTTTGAGATGCTAGGCTTGAAAGCAAATGAGTCTGAACCTAGCTATGAACTGGCACTGAGTCATGTTCATCAAGAGGACAAGGATAGATATATTATGACTTTAGAAAAGGCACTAACAGAAAAAGCGCCTTATTATTTAGAAAATCGACTCGTTAAAAAAAACGGTGATGAAACTTTTGTTATATCCAGAGGCATGTGTATTTTGGATAAAGAAAAAAATTTGATCAGATTAATAGGCACCGTTCAGGATATTACAAACCTCAAAGAGAAAGAACTTAGACTACAACATCAGGAAGATCAAATCCGAAATTACGCCCTTAAATTAGAACAAAAAGTAGAATCCGAACAGCAGAAACTCTTGATAAGTGATACAAAATTGCAACAAGCACAGAGAACCGCAAAACTAGGAGTATGGGATTGGAATCTTGAATCTAATGAAATACAATGGTCTACTCAACTTTATGAAAACTTTGATTTAGAACCAGGTAGTAAAGTCACCATGGATGATTTTATGAAATATGTCCATCCAGAAGATCTGGAATATGTCAAAAAACATATCACAGAAACTAGAGCTGAAGGAACTTCTCAATTTTTAAAATATCGTATTATCACTCCAAAGAAAAATATGAAACATATGCTTAGCATAAGTGAACAACTTTTGAACTCCTCAGGTGATATCGTAAATATGTTGGGAATCGTCCAAGATATTTCTGGAATCGAAAAATTGAAAAATCTACAATCTCAGGTAGATTCAGTACTGCAAGGGCAAGAGATGGAACGAGAACGCATTGCAGCAGAACTGCATGATAGCATCAATCCGCTATTGTCAATTGCTAGACTCAATGCAGAAACATTTTTAGAAGATTATGAAAATCAAGAAGGCAAGCGCAATAAATTAGTGAAAAACATTATTTCTAACTTAGAAAATGCCGTAGACGGTATCAAAGAAATTTCGAAAAATCTAAGCCCTGCATTGTTAAAGAACTTCGGTCTTGAAAAAGCATTGGAACATCTCAGCGACGGGATAATAAGCTCAGGGTACTTACAAATAGAATATCTATTTCATGAAATGAAAGAAAGACTTTCTCCAAACTTGGAATTGGCTTTATATCGTTGCGCCCAAGAATTGCTCAATAATATTCTTAAACACGCCAAAGCAACTAGCGTAGATCTTCAACTTCTGCGGCATAAAGACAGTGTTGTGTTGATGCTAACAGATAATGGTGTTGGCTTTGATGTCACTTCCCAGGAACTGATGTCCAACGGCTATGGCTTTAGAAACCTCACTTCTAGAATAGAAAGCTTAGACGGTAAGATAGATATTGATTCTGCTTTGGAAAGAGGAACGACAGTCACAATAGAAATACCAGTGTAAATATTTCAGGCTTAGAAGTACTCTTTATAAATAACTAAGATATTACAAATAAAAAAGGAATAAGCTATACCATAGAATTGCTCAATTCATAAAAAATACGTTTTGCAACGTACAAGAACAACAGATTTAATAGGTTTCTTTGTTGCAATTATCAATTTACTCCCTTAGAAAAGCCGATGGAAGAACAGAAAATAAGAATATTTTTAGTAGATGACCATCATGTCTTTAGAGATGCTATTCGCATTTTAATAGAAGGAGAAATTCCTGCTACTATTGTGGGGGAAGCTGCCAAGGGTTCCGAATTGCTTGCAAAACTCAAAAATCTGGAAGTAGATTTATTGCTCTTGGACATTGACATGCCTGATACAAATGGGCTAAAGTTAATGAAAGAGATTCACAAACTCTATCCATCACTAGCTGTACTTGTTTTTTCCTCTCATGACGATGAAGAATATATCCATCATATGATTACTAACGGTGTAAAAGGTTATATACTCAAAAGCTGTAGAAGAGAAGAATTGATGCAGGCGATAAAATCTGTGTTTGCAGGCGAGGTGTATTTGTGTTCCAAAGTTTCCAAAATATTCTTTCAGTATTTAGAGAAAAAGGAAAAACAGGCAAAGAAGATAAAAGAAATCCCGCTGACTAAAAGAGAATTCGAAATATTGAAGCTTGTAGCAAAAGGATTGACAAACCAAGTAATCGGGGAAAAGCTATTTATAAGCCACCGCACTGTTGACACCCACCGTAGGAATATTATGGTCAAACTGGATCTACATAATGCTGCAGCACTGACTCATTTTGCAGCTAAGAACGGTTTAATTAAAGATGATATTGATGGCATACATCCCTGAGCATCTATTCTATAAATAAGCGTACTTCTTTTACTTGCTCATTCAGTTATAAATAAGTTTCAAAACGTATAAAATTACGTAAAATTACACTTGCATAATTTTGTAAGACTAGTTAACTTAAACTTGCTAGCTCAACATTATGAAATTCTTCCATTCGTAATTGCTAAGGTAAATTCTATAAATAGAAACATTAATAGCATCATTATAGAAATCACAAAATAGAATCTACCTTGGCTTTTACTATTTTTCACACATTGAGAATTCCTATTTCTTATTATATAAAAAATACTTGTTTTGTTGTGGTATCAAAGCACATCCGTTAAATTTGGAATGATATGTATAATCCCCATAATAGCTTTTCTATCAAGACTATAAATTTTATATCTGGTTGAAATTCCAAATTAATTACGTTTAAAAACGTAGTTAATTACGTAGCGTACTACTTTCCGATACAAAGAAATTATCATAACTTAATGTTAAACAACTGAAAGACTGGGTATCAAGTATTAGTCATTCGATAGTAGGCTACAAAATAAATCCAGGTCTTCTCAAAATTAAAGAAGCAATAGTTAAGGAAAAAATAATATAATATTATTCTATTCGGATATAATATAGATTTTACTGTATAGCCCCATTTTCAAAAACCATCGATGACGTTTTTCCAAAACTTAGGAAAACGTCGTCGATGTATAAAAAAATCAATTTTTGAGATTGTTCTAGTAAGGTCATTTGTGGTAGTTATTTATACTAAATAACTTTCACTACTGTAACGTATTCATCGAGAGTCCTGAAAGAAGATTGGCGATAAGTTTACATTTTCTCAAAACTACATTTGCATGATAAAAATCCTTATTATCGAAGACAACAATAATCTCCGGGAGAATTTGACTGAGATTTTAGAATTGGAAAACTATCAAGTCATTACAGCTTCTAACGGTATCATAGGTGCTGAAAAAGTAATTTTGGAATATCCCGACTTCATAGTTTGTGATATTTCTATGCCTCAAAAAAATGGCTTTGAATTATATATTGATGTACAATCGGTTTTGATGAATCGAAAGATTCCATTTATTTTTATGTCTGCCAATTCTCAAGAAAAAGAAATAGCTGAAGGAAAAAATTTGGGTGTCGATGCCTATTTGGTAAAACCCTTCAAAACAGAAGAATTGCTCAAAACCATAACTGCCTTAATGTAGGGGTGTTCAGAAGTAGGAGCAAAGAAGTAAGATGTAAGACAAAATGGGGAAGAAGAACGCTGAGAAGAAATAAAGCTCTATTTGAAAATATAGACTACGGAAATTCAATTACAGGCTACTCAAAAACCTGCCTTTCAAGGAACGCAGGCAGGATCATTCCGCTTTATTGCAGACACCTGTGATTGATATGACTTTTGAGATCGTATATACAATAATAACATTCTTTGATTGTGTTTGCTGCTATATTTTTTATCCTCATCTGAATACATTTTTAGGTAAGCTCTTTTCTGCGACTTCAGAAAGGCAGAGGATTCAATGAATGAATTTAGCTTATATAGCATCACCGGTTCTTTTTTGATTAAATGTAAAAGGACACCATTGATATTTCTCGTCAGCTCATTAGTTTCAATATCTTTAGTATTGACCTGACAGTAATGAGGATTTGATTGGTACGACCATGTGGCCATACCAATCAATAAAAGTGAACAACTTGTAAATAAATACTTCGTAGACTTGCTCATAATCTACTTGTTAATAAGAATTACTTTTTTAATAACATCCCTCCTTTCTAATTTTATTTTAATTAAATATAATCCAACATCATTACTTGAGAAATCTATCTTATTTGAGGACATACTGTTGTAGTTTTTGATTAGTTGCCCCTTGGAATTGAAAACCTCAATGGACTTGACCTGCTCTTGGCTTTTATTTGTGAGATAGACAATGCCATCGGTAGGGTTAGGATACACATCAAGTTTATTTTGAACTGCGTTGTCCTGTGTGTTGCTGATTATCACTGAAACACATTCCGATTCACTTGTACAACCATTTACATCTTTAATGAAGACCTTAAACATTCCGCTAGTAGAAGGCGTAAAAGTTGGCTCATCACCACTCTTTAATACTTCTTCGCTATCACAATCTATCCATGTATAGGTATTACCTGGTACATTAATAGCTGTCATATTTATTCCAATCAATTCTAGCCAAGCCGATTGAGGGAAGCACTCTGAATTCTCATAATATCTTAACTCAAAACTATCTTCCATAATCGTTGGCAAGAATAAATCTAGATCTCCGTCTCCATCAAGATCAACTAAGCTTGGAAATAAAAAGCTCTCATCTTCTCCAGCTGGCTGAGGTAGACCAAATACATTGCCATCTGGTGTTGAAAATTCTGGTCTATTAACCTCTCCACCTATATTTTCAACGAAGTTGATTAAAGAAAGATCCTCTAGAAGTTGAAGATTTATTAAGTCTACATCTCCATCATTATCTATATCTCCTGATGCGAAAAAACCCTTTTCGTCAGGGCTTAGTCCATAAGGATTATGAAACCAACCCAAAAATTCAGGTGAGTTAACTGTTCCAATATTTTTCGCATATAAGTAAGTATTGCTTTCAATGTATTCATTATC
>ENA-ORXM01001046-ORXM01001046.1-marine-metagenome-genome-assembly--contig:-NODE-1046-length-41419-cov-4.723961_pt1 | contig 41419 bp, 38 predicted proteins | sample MGYA00237867_ERZ511480 | MGnify/ENA primary metagenome ERZ511480 (study PRJEB26309, sample SAMN06266103) | marine metagenome | isolation source: Algal blade | place: United Kingdom:Sidmouth, United...
CCTTGTCGCAGCCTTTCTAAGCATCTCCATGATTTGTTTGCGAGATGCAAACAAACCCGAGTGGAACGAGTACGGATAAAGCAACTCAGTTATCCTGCAAACTCACTATGGAGTAGCTTAAATAGGCAAGGCACTCGAGAGGTTCTCCCCTTCTAACTTCGGTTTTTCCTCATACAAATAGCACGAGGCCGCCTGGTAAGGCTCGAGCTGAAACAAACCGGGCCGCGTTTTACAAATCTCCATCGCGTGCGGACAGCGCGAAGAGAATTTGCAACCCTCGCCAATAACAGTGTCTTCACTCGGTACTAAGTCGGTTTGACCCCAACGCCTATCTAAATCGGGCCAAGGAATAGAGTCGACAAGCAGTTGCGTATAGGGGTGCTGCGGGGTTTTGATAACCTCATCAACGCCACCCGCCTCCATGACCGAGCCCCGGTAAAACACCATAATGGAGTTGGCAATGTGAAACGCAGTTGTTAAATCGTGGGTAATGTAAATGATGGAGACGCCGTAGTCTTTTTGCAAAACCTGGAGGGTCTCTAAAATATTCGCTCTGAGCGAAGCATCGACCATAGAAACAGGCTCGTCAGCTACTAACACCTTGGGCCGCATAACGAGCGCCCTGGCGATGTTGATACGTTGCCGCTGCCCCCCCGAAAGTTGGTGTGGGAAACGGCCAAAGATTTCGTCGGGTTGCAACCCCACGGCCGTCAAGGCTTCAGCCATTTTGTCCCTGGTTTCTTTTTTGGATTTGGACAATTTAAAGCGGCGAATGGGCACTTCTAAGAGGTGGTCAACTGTATAGAACGGGTTGAAAACTGCAAAGGGGTCTTGAAAGACCGCCTGCACCTCTTTACGAAATGACATTTTTTCGTTGCCGCGCAAGGTGTCAATATCTTTACCCTTGTAAAGAATTTGTCCATACGTTGCTGAAATAAACCCTAAGAGCAGCATTGCTAAAGTCGTCTTACCGCTACCACTCTCCCCCGCCACAGTCAGAATCGTCGGCTCCTCTTCTTTAAGAGTGAAGGACAAGTTATCAAGCGCGACGTTTTCTACTTTGCCACGTGAATACACTTTGCTAACATTTTTGAATTCTAAGAGGTTTGCCATTTATGCGGGCACCTGTTTCGCTTCCTTTGCTTCTTCGTCATAGAGGTGGCAGGTTACGCGCCGTCCACTTGCCAGGACCTGGTTTTCAGGCCGGACACTGTCACAGTGGTCCATTCGCTCCTGACAGCGCGGGTGAAAGTGGCAGCCGCTAGGTAAGCGCAACAGTGACGGTGCCAAACCAGGAATACCCTGAAAAACACCTTTGACATCTAGTTTGGGCAAGCTTCTGATAAGCGCTTGCGAATAGGGATGTTTAGGGTCAGTGAACATTTCTCTAACCTTACTGACTTCAACCAGGCGGCCCGCGTACATGACCGCGACTTTATCCATCGACTGCGCCATGAGCCCCATGTCGTGCCCAATAAGAATGATGGCGGCACCTATGGTTTCTTGAATATTGTTAATCGTTTCCATGACCTGCCGCTGCGTAACCACGTCGAGGGCACTCGTCGGCTCGTCCGCGATGATAACTTTGGGCTCGAGCAAAATCCCAATCGCAATACAAACGCGCTGTTTCATACCGCCGGAAAGCTCATGGGCGTACATTCTAAAAACGTCGGGTTTGAGTTCGACGGACTCGAGGGCGTGAATAGCGCGCTCTTTCATTTGAGCCTTGGGCATTCTGGGCTGGTGCGCTTTGATGGCGTCCGTCATCTGCGACCCGATACGCGTTACAGGGTTAAGCGAATTCATAGCGCCCTGCGGAATATAGGCGATTTCGCTTAAGCGGGCGTCAAGCATTTCATCTTCGGAAAGCTTCATCAAGTCGATATCGCCGACCATTACCTTACCGTGTTCAATGCGTCCGGGCGGTTTAATCATGCGCATCATCGCTAGGGCCATGGTGCTTTTACCTGAACCTGATTCACCGACCAGACCCAACTTTTCGCCCGCGTGAAGCTCTAAGTTGACGCGGTCGAGCGCCTTGGCGCGCCCAGCGTCCGTGTAGTAGCTTACTTCTAAGTCAACAACTTTTAAAACAGGATTCACAGTTACTCCGACTTACGAATTCTTGGGTTGGCTAACTCGTCCATACCCATGTTGATAAGCGCTAGCGAGCCTAAAATCAAAATCATGGCAACGGCAGGACCAATTGGCCACCACCACCAACCATTGAAAAACGCGCCTTGCGTTTGCGCCGCCCAAATCGTATTCCCTAGTAGCGGTTCACGCACCGGCCCAAGACCGACAATGGCTAGATAGAACGAGGCGAACACTGCTTGAAACACCTGGGCAATAAAGGCAGCCGCGATAAAGGGAAGTAGATTCGGCAAAATCTCTTTGAAAATAATCCCTAAAGAGGTCATGCCCGAGAGCTTTGCCACTGATACGAATTGTCGCTCTTTCATTGACAAAACCTGCGCCCTAATCACCAGCGTCGGCCCCATCCAGGCAAGCAGCAGCACCACAAAGGCCATCGTAAAAATAGTGACGCTGCGTTTATCAATCGAACCTGCAATCACCACTTGAATTAAAAAAGCAGGTATCGGAATAAGGATTTGACAAATCGAGGTTACGGCGGTGTCGATAAAGCCACCAAAATAAGCCGAGATGAAGCCCAAAATGGTGCCGATAATCGTGCCTAAAGCCCCCGCGACAATGCCAATGACAGCGGTTTGCCACATGCCCACCACCATAGCAGCGTATAGGTCACGTCCAAAAAAGTCGGTGCCGAGTGGATATTCAAGACTAGGGGGTTGTTTGGACCTGACGGCCAGAGGATAAGCGTCTTTAGGGTCAATCGTCAACAGACCGTAAACAGTGAAAATGACTAGGAAAAGTAAAATAAGCAACCCAAAGGTCAAACTCGGGTTACGCCGTAAGTAGCGAAACCAAAGTACTAACTTGTTAGGTTGCTTAATAGCGGTATTTGAAAGCGTTGCAGATGACATAAGCCCTCCTTACTGAATACTTTCTACTGGGGCTTGATCCGAGGATCGAGAAGGGGGTAGAGGAATTCGACCACCACCATAAGCGTCGCAATGGCAATCGTAATGAACAAAACAATGCCGTAAATAACGGAGAAATCGTTCGAGCGTATAGCGCTGAATAGAATCGTACCCAGGCCAGGTAGTGCGAAAATACCTTCGACCACGATAGCTGAGGTCACGACGTTACCTAACGCCAGAGCCAAACCCGTGATTTGCGGCAACATCGCATTTCGAAGGTAATAGTCTCTAAAAATAGTTTTTGGCCCCAAGCCCTTATGCTCGGCAAAGGTGACATAGTCTTCACCTTGAATGGTTACGCCCATACCCCTCATCGAGATAACCCAACCACCTACTGAACCTAAGACAAGCGCAATACCAGGTAAGAGCTGGTGCCTGAGCACATCTATAAAAAATTCAAAGGACAGATTCGGAACGGTGCCAATAGAATAAGCGCCCCCGAGTGGCAACAATTTGAGCCTGAAGCCTACAAAAAAGATGAGCAAAATACCGAGTAGAACCGGGGGTACACCCTGAAAGAGGACAAAGGAAGTCGCAATATTTTTTAGCCAGTCGGGTGACTTAGGCCAGGCTGCCAAGGCCCCCAACCAGTTACCCAAAATAAAAGAGAGAATAGTGGTGATTAAAATGAGACCGATGGTCCAGGGCAGTGATTCAGCAATAAGTTCCATTACCGTTTTAGGGAACTTGTTAAGTGAAACTCCAAGGTCGAATCTTGCAATACTCCACATATAATCGCCGTACTGCTGGAGTAAGGGTTTATCTAAACCAAAGCGTGTACTATAATCCGCAACGATAGCTTCTAGGTCTTCGGGCGAAAAACCACCTGTTCTAGCAAGTTCAGCAAAGCGCTCACGGACAGGGTTTCTCGGGGATAAGCGAGGAATAAAAAAGGTGATAGTTGAAGCGGCCCAAATCACCATGACTAGAAAGAGTAGCCGTTTGGTGAGAATCCTATAATTCACGCATTCTTCCTTTCAAAAACCAGAGGCTATGTAACGCTTGCGCGTTACATAGCCTAAGTTTGAACTGCTTAAGCTTAGGGTTGAGCAGACTCTAAGTTTGTTACAACCAGCATACCCGTGTGCGCCCAAAAAGCGCCGTTCACACCCAAACCTGGGTTCTCGGCCGTGGGCCAGTTCGTCCAGTAAGTTTGGTTGTAAGGGATACGGTGGAGCCACTGAATGATAGGCACATCGATTTGCTCGGTCCAGTACATACCAAGCGCTTCAGCAGCTAGCTCCTGAAACCTTGGATCGTCAGCACCCAAAGGCGCCATTTCGTCAAGAATCGCGTCGTATTCAGGATTCGAATAACGTGAGAAGCGGTTGTTGCCTGCTGACGAACCGATCTGCGCGCTGTAGCGGCTGTGATAAAGCTCGAGAGCAGCGTAGGGGTCAATCAGGCTAGCGCCGTGACCGAACATATAAAGACCCGTAACACCGTCTGCCATGTTCTGGTAGGCGTCAGCACCAAAGTTCACGTCTGAATCAAAACCTGCGTTGCGCAGCATTTCAACTAAGAAAGGCACAATATCGCTGTGAATTTGCTCGAAGGCTTGAATCGTTGCACTAACCGTTTCGCCATCTTTTTCCCAAAGGTCGTCGCGGTTCATGGTGAAGCCAGCGGCTTCCATGAGCGCAGCGCTCTGTTCAGGGTCGTAAAGACCAGGTTGCAGTTCTTCCTCGAGTGCTTTCACCGCAGGGCTGTCAGCAAACTCTTGCAGCGCAGGGTAAAGCGGGAAGGGATAAATCGTCGTGATACCCGCATTCTCATAGATAATGTCATCTAAGAGTTCACGGTTGATTGCCAAGCTCATGGCGCGGCGAACATTGGGGTCGGTATAGGGCTCGAGCTGTGTGTTCATCCACAGTGCATTCGGCCACCAGTCGAGGTAACCATAAGGCGGCTGGTCACCACTATGGGTTGTAACGCTGGGGTTTTGCTCGACAATACTCTTGATAACCGAACTGCGCATATCAAGCGCGGCGTCCATTTCATTGTTGACGATGCGCTGGGCAATGTTGTCCATTTGCTGACCTTCGATGTTGGACATAACAATGCGCTTGACCTCGGGCACTTCAGCGCGGCCAGCTTCAACGGCCCACCAGTCCTCACGCAGGTCATAAATTTTTTGTGTCAAGTCCCAAACGATGGGTGTGTAGGGGCCTGAGTGAGGTATATCTAGACCACCCAAAAACTCGTTGACATTCTCAACTTCACCCAAAACGTGAGCGGGAACAATGGGAATGCCCGTGTCAAATTTTAGGGTTAAGACTTCAAACTTAAAGCGGGGGGCTGGAATTTTAAACGTTACGTTGACCGTCAAATCATCGACAGCTTCAACAGATTCAACAAACTGGTTGAATGCAGCGTGATAGGGCAAGGTCGTGTTGTTCATTTGCCCTTCAAAGGTAAAGACCACGTCTTCTGCATTAACGGCTTCCCCGTCACTCCACTTAGCCAGTGGGTTCAGTTTGATTTCTAAAGAGGTGAAATCATCGCTGGTATATTCCATGCTATCAGCTAACCAGGGGATTTCCTCGCTGTTAAAAATGCCGTAGTAATATAGGGGTTCCCACATAAAGGCATTTCCCTGCTGGTGCGTGTAGCCCGGCAGAGACCAGGGGTTGGTCGAGTCGACAACAGCGTTAGCAAGACTCCAGCCAAGTACGAGTGTCTCTTCTCGGGGCACGTCGGGAATATCTTGCGCGGCGCTTGTCGATAGTACTGTCAAGCTTAAAAATGACAGCAGTACGATAAGCGCACTTATAGTTTTAAATTTTCGAATCATATATCCTCCTAGAAAGTAGTGTTACTATTCTTTTGCTTTAGACGGTAAAGTTTTAATTGTTTCCTTAATCCTCCTTCAAATGCTCGCAACAAATAGTTGGTAAGCTTTAAATCAGCGACACTCTGAACGGTGTTTTGCCGTTTCGAGAACCAAAAGCTTCAGGTATCCTCGAGCTTGGCTTCCAAAGCAAGCTTGGCGTGAGGATATGTTAACGAGTCTCTGAAAAATACAACGAACGCTTTATCATTGTCAATACATGTTTTATTAATGAAAGAGATGCCGAACAACCCAAAAAGGTCGTACTAGTCGGCATTTCTGCCATTTAAAGCAGTGCGCAGAAGCCGCCAGCTATACGCCGTATAATGTTGACAGTCTGCAAAAGAGGTGCTAGGCTTCACCATCCGCGTGACTGCTTCAAACACCTTTGATCAACCGCTTCGGTTACGTCTTTAAACCGTAACCCCCGAGCGACTGGAGACGCCTCCGTAGGACCCAACTGTGTATAACTAAACTATGGCTGACGCAATGATTTATAGAACCATTCCCGAGCAAATCGAAGAGCACCTGCGCCGTGATATTTTGACAGGTGTGCTGGTCGCTGACCAACCTTTGCGCGAACAAGAAATTTCAGCGCGTTTCGGCGTCAGTCGCGGTCCTGTGCGCGAAGTCCTGATGAAGCTTACCCAACAGGGTCTGGTCGTATCAGAACCCAATAAAGGCGTGCGGGTCGCTAAACATGCCAGCAGCGCCCTGCGCCCACTTGTTACCAAGCTGCGCCGCGATATCGAAGTATTCGCCCTCGAGAACATCTTTGACGAAATTACCAAAGACGATATTAAAGCGTGGTCAGCTATCTTAGACCAGATTCAAAAGGCCTGTAAACGGGGTGAAAAAGCGGCCCTGGTCGACTTTGACCTTAGCTTTCATAAGGCTATTATTCAAAGTCATGATGATAAGGATTTGTTTACCCTGTGGCATCCTATCGTGCTGCGCATGCTTATGAGCTATGACCGTTTTGGTGATGATTTGCTGGAGAGTTACAAAGAGCACAAGCGCATTTTGGACGCGATTAAAAAAGGGGACAAAAAGGCGGCTATCAAGGCGCTTGAGGCGAATATTCAATAGGTTACTTGCATCATGAATGGGTAATATCAAGTGTAGGGGCAAACGGCCGTTTGCCCCTACGGTGCGGTAAAAACCAATTGAGATTGGCATAGTAGGAAAATCCGTTATACCCGCAGGGTCTCGAGCCCCTGCCAGTCAAAATCAACGCCATGTCCAGGGCGGTCAGCGGCGACGGCGTACCCGTCCTCCATTTGAAAAGGCTCAGTAATAAAGTTCTCTAATCCAAACCCGTGCGCCTCCAAATAGCTACGGTTGGGACAAGCCGCAAGCAGCTGAACGGTTATGTCATGCGCGCCGTGCGAGGTCACGGGCAGGTTGTAGGCTTCAGCGAGTCGAGCGATTTTCATAAAGGCGGTAACGCCGCCGCAGTTAGTAACGTCAGGTTCGGGAAACGACGCGCCGCCGCAACTGATAAGCTCTTTAAATTCCCACACGGAGCGCAGGTTTTCCCCCGAAGCAATGGGTATGCCGCCTTCTCTTGCAACGCGGGCGTGACCAGCAAAATCCTCAGGCATAACGGGTTCTTCTAACCAACCGATATCATAAGCTTGAAAAGACCGCGCGGCGCGGATAGCCTCATCGGCGGTCCAGCGCATGTTGGCGTCAACCATCAGCGGAAAGCTGTCGCCTAAGTGTTCACGCATCGCCTTGACCCGCTCGAGGTCTTCAGAAAGGTGTTCACGCCCCACTTTCATTTTGATGGCGCGAAACCCCTTGGCTAAGTTCGCGTCGGTTTGCTCGAGCAGTTTGTCTAAAGGTAGTAACAAATCGATGCCGCCTGCATAACATGGGACTTTAGCATCAAACCCGCCTAGCAGTTTCCACAGGGGCATGCCCGCTCGTTTGGCTTTCAGGTCCCAAAGTGCCATGTCAACGGCTGAAATAGCTAAGACCGTAGGCCCACCGCGCCCGCCGTAGTGCGTCGTCCACCACATTTTTTTCCAAAGCGCTTCTATAAGCTCGCCGTCTTGCTGGCAAACGAGTTGCGGCAGTTCAGATGTAAGTGTCGCAGCAATTGCCGCGCCGTTATGCCCTGCCGTAAAGGTGTAGCCCACACCCTCGAGCCCGTCAGCATCTTGCAAGCGCACGGTGTTGAGTTCAAAGTCAGGCATATCACCGTGCATTGCGTCGGTCAAAGTCACTGCCAGAGGAATACGGTAATATGCGCTCTCAAATCTACTAATCGTCGCCATTAAAAATCCTTTCAACTGTAATGTGGCCCTTCAAAGTTTATGGGAGCTATAAACAGTTCGTCAAGTGTCTCTTGTAAATTGTTGACAATATCGTAGCATAGGTGTATAGTCTCGAGTATCTAAAATGAGATTGTCGTTACAAGCCCGAGCTGTGGGAGTAGCCTTGTGTGGAGACTTATAACGAAAAAACAATTACACCACCTAACTAATATCGTTTTAGATAGGTCTTTCCTTAGGGAGGAAACCATGAAGCAATGTAAAGTATTAGCCAGAGCAATTTTGATATTGGCATTTAGCCTATCGTTTGGGCTTTCACTAGCTCAGACGACCCTGCGAGTCATGTCAAGCACGATCGTCGAAAGCCCCGAGGGTGAGGTCGAGCAAGCAATTGCCGACGCCTTTATGGCAGCAAACCCCGATATCACGATTGAGTTTATCGGCACGCCGATGAACGATATGTTCAAGGTGCTGACCACCAACGCGATTGGCGGCGAACTGCCTGACATCTTTACCAACACGCCCGAGTTTGTTGCACAAGCAGCTGACTTAGGTATTGCGGCTGACTTGAACGAAATCTTCGACGAAGAATTCTTATCCGGGTTTTATCCGACAACCTTAGAAGAGGCGACTGTAGACGGTCAACTCTTGCTACTTCCGTGGTTTACCGTCCCGGTTGGGGTGCTCTACCGCGCTGACTGGTTTGAAGAAGCAGGTCTCGAGGGGCCTCAAACCTGGGATGACTTTGTCAACGCAGCCCAAACTATTACGCAAGATACCGATGGCGACGGGCAAATGGACCGCTGGGGCTTTGCGATGGTGGGCACGAAAAACGGCTCCGGATTTTTCCGCTTTACCCACCTGTTACGCAGCCAGGGTGCCTGGGAGCTTTACAAGGATGACGAGGGCAACTGGCAAAGCGACTTGGGCTCAGAAGGCATGGTCAATGCCCTTAGAATCTACAAAGAACTCCACGACGGTGGCCTGGTTCCTCCGGGCGTAACCGAAACTGGGTACGGCGAAGCGGTTAGCCTAATGGCGAGCGACAAAACCGCCATGATGGTCACCGGACCCCACACGATTGGCGCTATTCTTGAGCAAAACCCTGAACTCGAGGGCAATATACACAGTGTGCCTGTACCCATGGGCACCGACCGCTCGGCTTCTTTGGGTATCGGCGGCTTTTCCATTGCCGAAACAAGTGAAAACAAAGAAGCGGCGGCTGAATACTTGAAGTTCCTGGTATCGACTGAGAATATGCTCGAGTGGAACGCTGTCACGGGCCGTATGCCTGCCCAAATTGAGGCTGGCGACCAGCCGCAAATTTCAGGGCCTATTTATGCAGGCTTTGTCGAAGCTATCACCATTGCCAAGCCGATGCCCCAAGCTGCTTTCTACTCGCAAATCCAAGAGGTCATGGGCGAGGCTTATCAGGCCGTTTTAGTCGGGGGCGTTTCGCCTGAAGATGCAGCGGCTCAAGCGGGTGAACAAGCCGCCGCGATTATTCAAGACGCCCAGTAAGGTTTAAACGGTAAGGTTTAAAGCCTAATGTAGCTGAACAGGGTTAGCTCTGTTCAGCTCTTTTTATCTCTAGGAGAGACTATGGTATCGCAACCCGAAGAACTTAAGTCCAAGGTCTCGAGCCGAACTTATATTGACAAAACACAAATGGCGGGGCTCTGGTTTGCGCTGCCCGCCGCCCTTGCGTTGCTCGTTGTCGTTGCCTATCCGCTGCTCTACGGGTTTTATATCAGTTTGTTTGAAACCAACTTGCTCAACCGCTGGGACTTTGTCTGGTTTAAAAACTACGCCCGTATTTTTACGAGCGCCGACTTTTTAGGGACTATTTTTACGACGCTCAAATTTACGACAGGCACGGTTGCGGGTCAGTTTTTCATCGGTCTAACCCTAGCGTTACTGCTTAATACTAAGGTGCCGGGTCGAGCGTTTTTCCGCACTATTTTAATCGTACCTTGGCTTTTTCCCGAAGTTGTGGTGGCCTTGTTATGGAAGTGGATGTTCAACCCGCTTTACGGTTTATTTAACGATGTTCTGCTAAAACTCGGGGTGATTGCCGAACCCACCTCATGGTTAGGCAGTACAGAGACAGCCCTGCCCAGCGTTATCCTAGTTGCTATCTGGAAAGGCTATCCGCTCGTTATGTTGCTGATGTTAGCGGGGCTCCAGGCCATTCCCCAGGAACAATACGAATCTGCTGAGATTGACGGAGCGTCCTGGTGGCAGTCTCTATGGTTCGTCACCCTACCCAACTTGCGTAACGTTATTATGATTTCGCTTATTTTGAATACGGTGTGGTGGTTCAAGCACTTCGCGATTATCTGGGTACTTACGCAAGGTGGACCCATTACCGCCACCAGCGTTATCAGTATCGACATCTATAAAACGGCGTTTGAATCGTTTCGCTTCGGACCAGCAGCGGCGCTCGCCGTTGTCGTGTTCTTTATCGTTTTCCTAATTTCAATAGGCTATCAGAAATTATTAGGGGAAAGACAGTGACCTTAAAACAAAGACGCCGCTGGCAACTGACCGCTGTTTTTATCGCTTTGGCGATTGCCAGTGCCTTTGTCATTGTGCCCGTTTTATGGATGTTCTCAACCTCGATTAAAACAATAGAAGAGATGTTCAGCCTGCCGCTCAAGTGGATTCCCGATACCGTTTCCTGGGACGCTTACAAACGCATCTGGACCGACTATCCGTTTGGTCAGTATATCTTCAACAGCCTTTTTGTAGTTTCGGGGGCAACGATTATCTCGCTGCTCGTATCGTGTTTGGCGGGCTACGGCGCCTCGAGGTTCCGCTTTTTAGGCCGCACGGCGTTTCTGACCTTTTTGCTTATTACGCAAATGTTCCCGTCGATTATGCTGCTTATTCCTTATTTTAAACTTATGAAAACTTTGGGACTCATTAACACCTACGGGGGACTCATCCTCGCTTATGTTTCTTTCACGATTCCCTTGGCCTCGTGGCTCATGTTGGGGTACTTTGAAAGTATTCCAAAAGAGTTGGATGCGGCAGCGAGTATTGACGGCGCGTCACGCTTTCGCATTTTCTGGCAGATTATTATGCCGCTAGCCCTACCAGGCGCCGCCGCCACAGCCATTTATGCGTTTATCGTGGGCTGGAACGAGTACATCTTTGCCCTCGTTCTAGCGTCTGATGTCAAGATGAAAACGGTACCTGTCGGGATTGGTGAACTAATTGGTCAGTACCGCATCGCTTGGAACGACATGATGGCGGTTGCACTTGTGGTGAGTATTCCACTGATTGCTATTTTCCTCTATTTACAAAAGTACCTTGTGAGCAGTTTGACCGCTGGGGCTGTCAAAGGTTAAGACCAGCGCTTTTAAAAGTCACCAGCTAAGTCAAAAGTCAGGCTATGCTTGTAGATAATTTTCGTGCTGCACATTTTTGGAGGATTTAATGGTTCAGTTGGTCACCAAGTGTAAACTCGCTTTCGTTCTTTTCAGCATCCTTATTTGCCCAGCTTTTGCGCAGTCGCCGACGATTTTAGCGGAGGGCATTGGGCTGAACAAAATTTTAGATGTAGGCAGTGGCAATATTCGCCTGGTACAAAATCCCGCAACGGGCGGACTTTATATGCTTCACTCACGCGAGGGGCTATTCTTAGTCAAGCTCGAGCCCAGCGCCTCTCTGGAAAATATCGCCCCAGCCTCAGCATTCGGTGGTGAAGCGACGGGGCTTGCCTTTGCCGAAGATGGCACGGCTTACGTCGTTAGCAATCTTATTATCGAAGACAGCAAAAATATCGCCACCATTCAAAGGGGTAGCCCGCAAGAGGGCGGGGGCTTCGTCTGGGAAACGGTCGCCCGCACCGAAGCCTATCCACGCAGCAATACGGTTTTCAATCATAACTACAACGCCATTGTCGTAAGCCCCGACAGTGACTGGCTCTATATAAACGCAGGTTCCCGCACCGACCACGGTGAGGTGCAAGACTTTGACGGGCTTTTTCCCGACACACGCGAAGTACCGCTAACGACCAAAATCATTCGTATCCCCAGCGACGCGGTGGAACTCACGCTACCCAATGATGAAGCGGCTTTGATTGAGGACGGTTATATTTTCGCCTGGGGCGTGCGTAATGCTTACGACCTGGCATTTGCACCCAACGGCGACTTGTTCGGTGTCGAGAACGGCCCCGACGCTGACTACCCCGAAGAACTCAACTGGTTACGCGAGGGTCATCACTACGGTTTTCCCTGGCAATTTGGCGACTGGGATAATCAGCAACAGTTCCCTGACTATGACAGCAGCGAGGACAAATTGCAGCATCCAGACTTTATAGCGGTTCAAGAAGGTTATTACCAAAACGACCCCGACTTCCCTCCGCCGCCCACTGACTTCACCATGCCCATTGCTAACGTAGGACCGGACGCGATGATATACCGTTCGTTTGAAGGTGAAGAAGTGAATGCCGCTGAAGAGGGTGAAATACTCTATACGTTCACCCCGCACCGCTCCCCATTAGGTTTAGTTTTTGTCGATAATGACGTTATGCCAGAAGCCTTACAAAGTGCAGATGATACATTAAGTGCCTTTGTTCTAAGTTGGGGCGCGGCAGGCGGCACACTCAGTGACAGAGGTATGGACGTTTTGCATTTGAGCTTGAGCAAAACAGAGGATAATTACGAGACGGTTACGCACCAAATCGCCACTGATTTTAAAAATCCTATCGACGCGGTGCTGGTCGAGAATAAGTTGTATGTGCTCGAGTGGGGTTCAGAGGGCGCAATTTGGGAACTCAGTTTCGAGAACTAGGTAAACTATCTAGACTCATGTCCAGCATAGGTGTAATTGGGGTAAGGTCGAAGGTTGGGCGCAGCAGGAGAAAGTGAAAAGTGGAAAGACTTTCTCCTTTTTCCTTTCCACTTTCTACTACATCTTTTTCACTCGTTCTGAACATGAGCCACTATCTAATCTTGCGAAAGAAAGGATGCTTACTTGTCACAGCAAAAAGTTCTCATAACAGGTGCCGCTGGTAGAATTGGCAGGCTTCTAACCAAAGGTTTGAAAGACCACTACGACCTTGTCCTCACCGATCAGAAAAAGCCTGAAGAAACGTTTGATCTTCCATTTCAAGAAACTGACATTGCTGACTACACTTCGGTAGAAAGTGTATTTGAGGCGTTCCCTGGTATCCACACGGTTATCCACCTAGCTGCCGACCCGAGCGTTCGGGCAGCCTGGGAAAGTCTGTTGCCCAACAATATCGTAGGGGCCTATAACATCTTTGAAGCGGCGCACAGGGCGAACTGCCAGCGCGTTATTTTTGCCAGCAGCGTCAATGCAGTAGACGGATATCCGCAGAGCGTTCAGGTGCGTACCGATATGCCCGTTGCTCCGGCAAACCTCTACGGCGCAAGTAAAGCGTGGGGCGAGGCGCTAGGGCGCTTTTATGCTGATTACAAATCGATGGCGGTGCATTGTCTGCGCCTCGGCGCGGTAACCCCGCGCGACGCTGAGCGCCTGCAAAGCTTTAAGCGTGACTTACTCGAGATGTTTATCTCGCACAAAGACCTGCTTAAACTGTTCAAAGCCTGCCTGGCATCTGAGCTGAACTTCGGCATTTGGCACGGCAGTTCAGACAACTTGTTTAAGCGCTTAGATATCAGCGATACCAAAGAAAGACTTGGTTACGCGCCGAGCGACGACGGATTTGTTTTGTCAGGGAAAATCCCCAACCCTGAAGATTTTTAAAGTTGATGTCGAGTTTAGACCTATCAGGCAAAACTATTCTCATTACAGGAGGGTGCGGCGCACTCGGTCTTTTTATCGTTCAAACTTTATGTGAGCACGGCGCACGTATTGTGGTCAACGATATTTTGACTGAGAAAGAGGCAAGAGAACGCCTCGAGCAACACCCCGTCAACCTCTCTAAAATCACCTACCGACAGGCGGATATAACCCAAGCGGAGGAGGTGGAAAGGCTGTTCTCGAGCCTGGAAACACTCCCCGATATCGTCTGCTGTCACGCAGGCATGAGCAAGGCCATCCCTGTTCAAGACTATCCCATTGAGCAGTTCGACGCTTTGATGAACCTGAACGTCCGCGCCGTCTTTTTGGTGGCACAAGCCGCGAGTCGGCACTGGCTCGAGCAAGAGCAAAAAGGCCACCTCATCTTTACGAGTTCCTGGGTCCAAGATATTCCCTGGCCCGATATTACGCCCTATAACGCCAGCAAAGCTGCCCTAAAAACCCTGATGCGCGGCTTTGCCAGGGAGCTTGCCCCAAAAGGTATTCGGGCTAACGCTATTGCACCTGGTATCGTCGCGGCAGGTATGGCAAAAAAACAGCTCGAGAACGAACCTGAGTATAGAAAACGCGCCCTGAAGGCTATTCCTTTGGGCTACTTGCAACCGCCCGAAAGTGTTGCGGATGTCTTTTTGTTTCTCTGCTCTGATTTAGCCACATATATGACGGGCTCGGTGCTGCTCGTTGACGGCGGCGCAAGCCTTTACCCAATGGATGAGGAGTAAACCATGAAACTAGCAAAAATAGAAACCTTTATCGTTCCCCCGCGCTGGCTATTTGTTCGCATTGAGGACAGTGAAGGCGGCGTCGGCTGGGGTGAGGCAAGTTTGGAAGGCTACGCCGAGGCTGTCGTCGGCGCTTTAGAGGCGTTCAAAGACAAGCTTTTAGGCGCTGACCCGAACAATATTGAGGATATCTGGCAACTCGCCTACAGGGGCGGTTTTTATAGGGGTGGTCCTGTTCTGATGAGCGCCCTATCTGGTTTAGACCAGGCCCTTTGGGATTTAAAGGGTAAAAACTTAGACTTGCCCGTTTGGCAACTGCTAGGAGGCAAAGTTCGTGAGCGCGTGCAGGCTTACGGTTGGATTGGGGGCGATAGACCCGGTGACGTTGCCAGCGCAGCTAAAGACCGCAAGGCGCAAGGCTTCAACGCCGTTAAAATGAACGGTACGCCCGAACTGGGGTATCTCGAGGGAGATAAAGCCCTTAAAGCAGTCTATGACCGCGTTGAAGCCGTTAAAGCTGAAGGCTTAGAAGTTGGTATCGACTTTCATGGCCGCGTACATAAGCCTATGGCAAAACAGCTTATGAAGATGCTCGAGCCCCTAAACCCGCTTTTTATTGAAGAACCACTGCTTAGTGAGAATCTCGAGGCTATCAAAGAACTTAGTCAGAACTGCGTTACACCGATTGCGCTGGGCGAACGCCTTTATTCCCGCTGGGATTTCAAGCCCTTTCTAGAATCCGGTGTCGTTGACATTTTGCAGCCTGACTTGTCCCATGCAGGCGGCATTTCAGAGTGTAAACGCATCGCCAACATGGCGGAGGCTTACGACGTTGCAGTTGCCCCGCACTGTCCCTTGGGACCTTTAGCCCTAGCCTCATGCTTACAAATTGCCGCCTCAACGCACAACGTCGTTTTACAAGAGATGTCTCTGGGGATTCACTACAATCAGGGCTCTGACTTACATACCTACATGCAAGACCCAGAGCTTCTTACGCCTAAAGAGGGGTTTCTTAAGATTCCAAACGGACCAGGTTTAGGGGTCGAAATAGATGAAGATAAGGTACGCGCCGCAAACCAAGACCCCCACCGCTGGCGCAATATCATCTGGCGTTTGGATGATGGTAGCTATGCCGAGTGGTAGGATTCAGCCCTACTCACCAAATCAAGGCTATTTGACGCAACCAACGTTCTCTAAAGCGCTGTCTAAACCAGCTAGTTTGAAAACCGTGACGATGCGCCCACCATTTGTAGATGTCGCCGCAATTGCTATTTCAGCACCGTCTACCAGCACATCCTCTTTGAATTTAGCAAAGTCATCCTCGCCCGTTCTAAGCGACACAAACCCCTGGTCGGTCCATCCTTCTAAGGTTTGAATATCACCACCATTGACCCGGTAATCGAATTCACGCACTTCTCCGTTAGAAAGAACCCTATTGACATTGAAATAAACGACATCTGCAAGCCTATCCTCACAAAGGACAGCAAATAGAGGGCCTTCGCCGCTATAGCGCTCGCCACGTTCTCCAATAGCGAGAACGATTCGTTCTTCATCAACAAAGGGGTCGTCCAAATCTTGTCTTATCCAGTTACCTAGCGAGGTTTGGGCCGATACGAACAGGAAAGCACTCGAGATTAGGGCAACTATCATTTTCATATCGTTCCTCATTTCTGGCGGTCTAGCGTACCTTTAGCACCTAGTTTAGTGCTTTGTTATTCTCTACAAAGCCTTATCTTTCACTTAGAAGCCTGTCGTTATTAAGCTTAGCCACAAATTAGCCGCAAAAGTGATAGATGAGACTATTCTTCATAATTACTCATTAGTGTTGGACACTTTCATGCAAGGGCTTGTGATTTTTGCTATAATAGCCTCGTGATGATGCTCTGCGACATTTATGATAAGAGTCTTATCGCACCACAAAAAAGTTATTTGACTAACCCTAAGCACTAATTTCTCTGAACGGTTCAGAGATTTTTTTATGGCCTTTTTGTGGATAATGTAAATATAAATGCGGATGGGAACTGAAGGGAGCAGTAGTTTGAAAGAAGCTATCAAAACATTCAAGAGCGGTGACCAGGTTGTTCTACCCCCTTACGGCGTAGGGATTGTATCTGGCACGATGACCAGGAAAGTTGCTGGCGCCGAGTCGAAATATTATCAGGTCGAGTTTCCTAACGGCACCTCGAGGGCTTTCGTACCCGTGCAAGCGCCTCAAAAGGCAGGCTTGCGTCCCGCACTAACCAAGGACGAGGTTAAAGCTGTTATCGAGCGCCTTAACAATGGTCACGTCACTCTACCTAAACAGTGGGCTGCGCGTCACCGTAAGGTCACTGAGATTTTAACCAGTGGCGACCCCTACCAAATCGCTACGCTCGCCAGTGAACTTCGCCGCTGGGACTTAGAGCGTGGCCTTCCTGATTTGGACCGCCAGGCTTACCGCCGCGCCCTGCGTTTACTTGCAGGTGAAGTGAGCGCTGTTCTGGATATTACAACTCAAGAAGCGCGCGCGATGATGGGTGTTGACGACGACACCGAGCTGAACTAAGCTTTACTCAACTTAAACTTACAGAGCCGAGTTTTCACTCGGCTTTTTCTTTCGAGAGGTCGTCTGAGAAGTTCTCCTAATAGGTTTTAGGTGAAGGATGGTGCATAGGGACACATTCCCGACCTACTTTAGACATGAGCCTTTTTGAAAAGACAAGCAAGGTAGACAGCTTTGGCAATTTGAATATCTTGCACTGCAACCCCAGTCAGGTCTGCAACTGTGATTTGTTTTTCACTCGTTCTACTTTTAGCATCACCTGAAATAACGGTGCCTAGCTCGAGCATGTCTTTTTCCGTTATGAGCTTTTGCTCGAGTGCGTGTGAGGCTTCGCCGCGCAGTTTGCACTGCGATTTGCTGTCGACAACAACTAAGTCTGCTTTGGCGAGTATTTCAGCGTCCAACTCTTGTTTTTCCGGTGTGTCTGCGCCTACTGCCGTTATGTGTGTACCGGCGCGCAAATTACTTACATGTAAGAGTGGCGTTTTACTTGGAGTTGTTGTAATGATGAGTTGGCAGTTTTGCATGATTTCCTGGGTATCCGGAGCCATTTGTACATTAAAGCCTTGGACTTGCATATCTTTTGCATAAGCGTCGCACGCCACTGTATTCCGTCCCCAAACCATTACGTCGCGGCAGTTCGTAACTTGTTTTAAGAACAATAGCTGTAATCTCGCTTGTATGCCTATGCCGACCACACCAATGCGGTTTACGCTTTTTGGCGCGAGGTGTTTTGCGGCTATTGCACCTGCTACGGCTGTTCTTATATCGGTTAGATGACCTTCGTCGTGAAGTACAGCTAGAGCCTCACCCGTTTGTTGTCTGAATACCAGCATCAAGCCGTTACTTGAAGGTAGACCTAGGTCCGCGTTGTTATAGAAGCCTGAGGCTATTTTGATGACGTAGATGTCATCTTGTTTGATAAGACCGTATTTTATATGCACTTCGCCTGCGTGTTCTTCTATCAATAGTTCGCCGACAGGTGGCATAACGGCTTTGCCTTGTGAATAGGCCACGAAACCTTGTTCGATCAGAGGAATGAGGTCGAGACTCTCAAGGTATTGTTTTATTTCTTGCAAATTTAGTAGCTTCATATACTGACGACTTTCTTTGGGCATCTAGGCTGATATTTACACCGTACATGATAAGGGTTCTTACTGATCTTTTGTCAAAAGCCAACAAGGTATTTCTTTATCAGTAGGGTGGAAGCGTCTTCAGTATTTGCCAAAACCACTCAGTATGCCTTCAGCTTCAGATCATTGACAGTTTCTGCAATGCGACCAAGCGCAGCTTTTAGATCGTCCGTTGGCAAACCGTAACCCACCCGCAAAAAATGCTCTAAACCAAAATGCGCACCCGGTACTACCAGAACACTTTTTTCCTTGTGCAACTTATCCGTCAATTCTAAAGACGGTATATCAAAGTGATATTTTACAAACGCCATTGCGCCAGCCTGGGGAGGAGAAAGACTAAAGAGACTACTCTGCTCAGCAATCCACACTTTGAGTAGCTCAAGATTCGTCTTGACCAAATTTCGGTTACGACCCAGTATCTTCTGGCGCATAGTGGGCTCGAGCGCCTTTGTTGCCAAATCATAACTAAGGGTTCCAGCCGTTATGCTGGTGTAATCCTTGTAGCCCCAAGCATCCTCAATAAATGGCTCTGGTGCGATCATCCAGCCAATTCGTAAGCCCGGCAGGCCGTAGGCTTTAGATAAGCCAGCTGTGGCAATTACCTTGTCATAGGTACCCCAGAAACTATCAATCATCACACCACTGTGCTCTGTGCCACGGTAGATCTCGTCTACAAGCAGCCACGCGCCTGCTCGCTCAGCAACAGCTATGATGCCCGCTTTCGCCGCATCACTTAACAGCACCCCCGTCGGATTATTTGGGTTACACAGGGCAATCACTTTTGTACGCTTTGTAACTGCCGCTTCAAACTCAGCTAAGTCGGGCTGCCAACCCTTTTCTTCACGCAAGTGAAAAGGTTTAAGGGCGTTGTCCCACGACTCGGCTAAGCCCTTGATCTGAACGTAATTTGGCAGCATGTAAACAACTTCGTCTCCCGGCTCTAAAAGCCCCCATGTCGCCAAGAAATTTGCTTCAATCGTGCCGTTGGTAACAAGCACATTATCAGCGCGCGCCCCTTCGTAAAGTGCCGCAATTCGCTCACGGAGAAGCGCGGGGCCATTTGTCTGCTCATAAATGAGTTCTCGCTCTAGAAATGCGTCAATATTATCAACCAAATCACGTACTTTTAATGGGTGTACCCCACTTTCGGACAAATTGTAGTCAACATGATGTTCATACAAAGACTGGAAACGCTCGAGTTCAAATTCTGGAATCTTCATGCTGTCATTCTATCTTTTTAAATACTATCCCCATTCCATCTATCAATCGCGAAAGTATGATGCTCTTGTCATCAGACAAGCTTAATTTTCCGAGGCTCGTTTGATGGTTTCATCCCTCCTCAAATACGTCTCAGCTGCCTTCTAAGTAACGCAGTGCAATGGCGTAGGCCGCATAGTCATCAATCGGCCGCTCAGGCGACCATAAGCCTCTAGGTAAAAAGCGGCTCACACCCGTGGGTGGATTTGCATGAAAATAGAGGTCTCGAGCCTCCAAACTGGTTCCCTTTTCATCAACAACTTCAAACTCGAGCTTGAGTTTTATCAGCACATCTTGAATAGCCCTGCTACCTGTACCGTCGCCAATAATGATTTGGGCGTCGGGGGGATACTCGAGTTTTTTCACCGCGCCCAAGTCGATAATTTCGTGTTGGAGGAGTTTGCCGTCTAGTGCGACGTAGGCAACGCCGACGTTCCTGCCAGGGTCGAAGGCGATAATCATGAATCGAAAATCGAAAATCGAAAATCGAAAATTAAAGTCATCTGGAGCTTGTCTATCATTCCCATTTTAATTCACTCTAAAACCGAAACACATTACAATTCTATGAAAGGTTGCACCAAGAGGGCTTTTGACTCTGCCTCCCTGTCTCCCCTCTCAGGGCAGAGGGGTTGGGCAGGTGAAGTAAAAAGGGCGAACCTAAAAGTTCGCCCTTTTACTATCGGTTACGTTTAAAAGCTCAGCTTGATCCTACTAAGCCTTGGCCTCGGGGCGTTTTTCGCCTTCGGCGGCGGGGCGGCTCGGCGTGCTAACTGCGGGGCTCGGGGCCTGCTTGCGCTTCTCGAGCGTCGTGTCGTCGGCAACGCGCGTTTCGCGGATGGTTTTAAGACCCGTACCTGCTGGAATGAGGCGGCCCAAAATGACGTTTTCTTTAAGCCCGACCAGGTCATCAGCTTTACCACTGACAGCGGCTTCGGTGAGTACGTGGGTGGTGTGCTGGAAGCTCGCGGCAGAAAGCCAGGACTTGGTCGACAGGCTCGCCTTGGTGATACCCAATAGGACAGGTTTCCAAGAAGCAGGTGCTTTGTCACCGTCGAGCAGTTTGTTGTTCACCGCTTCAACGTCAAAGCGTTCAATAATCTGCCCTTCCAAGAACTCGCTGTCGCCAGACTCGAGAATTTCAACATACTTGAGCATCTGACGGACAATCGTCTCGATGTGCTTGTCATGCACCGATACACCCTGACCACGGTAAACGCGCTGAATTTCTTCAACGAGGTAGTGTTGAACCGCGTCGGGACCACGGGACTCGAGTAAATCGTGCGGGTTAATCGCGCCGCGCGTAAGCTGCTGACCCGCCTCGACCTTGTCACCCTCACGAACTAGAATGCGAGTGTTTTTGTCAATACGGTGAGTTTTGCTGAATTCACCGTCATCGCTTGTCACGGTCAGTCTAAAGCGGTCCTCATCTTCTTCAATGGTGATAGCGCCGTCAAGTTCGCTAATAACCGCGCGAACTTTGGGCTTACGCGCTTCAACAAGCTCGATAACACGCGGCAGACCCTGGGTAATGTCACCACCCGTGGCAACTCCACCTGTGTGGAAAGTACGCATCGTAAGCTGGGTGCCCGGTTCACCAATCGACTCGGCGGCGATAACACCGACTGCTTCGCCAAGGCTGACCTGACGCATGGTCGACATATCGAGACCATAACAGTTGCGGCAAACCCCAGCGCGGGTCTGACAGGTCAGCGGACTGCGCACTTCAATCACGCGCAGTTCGGGATTGTCAGCTAAACGGCTATAAATCTCATTGACCTCTTCACGCATAAGCATCGTATTGGCAGCGTAACTCAAGTCACCCACCTCAATGTCTAGCGCAACGCGGCGACCATAGAGTGACATTTCCACCTGGCTCTTGCTGCGTAAGCGGTCTTCGGGAGTATAAAGTTGAACCTCTAAAAATTCAGCCGAACCGCAGTCGTCTTCGCGCACCACGATTTCGTGAGCAACGTCAACGAGCTTACGTGTCAGGTAACCAGAGTCAGCCGTACGAAGCGCCGTATCCGCACCTCCCTTACGGGCACCGTGGGTCGAGATGAAGTACTCGAGCACTGTTAAACCCTCACGAAAGTTTGAAGTAATTGGCAACTCAATCGTCTCACCGGACGGTTTTTGCATAAGCCCACGCATACCCGCCAACTGGCGAATCTGCTGCGGGTTACCCCTTGCGCCCGACTGGGACATAACAAACAGCGGGTTAAAGGGTAAGTTCTCATCAAAGTGGTCGAACACGGACTGCTTGACTTGCTCGGTCGTATCATTCCAGAGGCGTACAACCTGGCTGTAGCGCTCCTGGTCGGTGACAAAGCCGCGCTCGTAAGCGCCCGTAATTTTGTCGAGGCGACCGTAAGCTTCCTCGAGAAGTTCCTTTTTCTTCGGCGGAATCGCCACGTCGTCAATGCCGATTGTGATACCCGATGTGGTCGAGAGGTCGAAGCCGTACTGCTTGAGGCTGTCGAGCAGTTTCGCAGTGCGCTCAATACCCAGCAGCTTAAACGAACCGATAATAAGGTCGCGCAGTGCGCCCTTTTCATAGGCTATATCGTAGCGGATAAGCGAAGCCGGAACCTCGCCACCATCTTCGGAAAGGGTTTCTTTTACCAGGCGAATGAATTCCATACGACCTGGGCTCGTTTCGATAACCTCACCGTCAATGCTGACCGTAACAACATCCTGCATGTCGATTTCACCGCGCTCGACGGCAAGTAGGGCCTCGTCTACGCTGCTAAAACGGTACTTAAGGCGACCAATACTCGTTTCTTTACCGTCAACGGTAATCACCGAGTTGAGGTCGAGTTCACCCTTATCAAAATCTTTATAAGCTTTGTCAGGCGTTTTGTACTTGTTGCCCACACCCTTATGCCCAATGTGAACTTGCGTCAGTACAAACAGACCCAGGATGATGTCACGGCTGGCCTGAACGTTTGGCGCACCGTGCGCGGGTGACAAGAGGTTGTGCGAGCTGAGCATTTGCAACCTAGCTTCAGCTTGGGCGTAGACCGAGAGCGGCACGTGAATCGCCATCTGGTCGCCGTCGAAATCGGCGTTGAAGGCTTCGCAAACGAGCGGGTGAAGCTGAATAGCTTGACCTTCAACAAGAACGGGTTCAAAGGCTTGAATACCTAAGCGGTGGAGCGTCGGGGCGCGGTTTAGCAAGACAACACGGTCTTGAATAACCTCTTCTAACGCGTCCCAAATCTCGTCGCGGGTATCGCGGTAGCGCTCTAACATCTTACGCGCACTTTTTATATTACTGACAACGCCGCGCTCTTCCAAAGTTTTAAAGAGGAAGGGCTTGAACAGCTCGAGGGCCATACGCTTAGGCACACCGCACTGGTTGAGCTTAAGCTGCGGACCGACCACAATAACGCTACGACCTGAGTAGTCGACGCGTTTACCGAGGAGGTTCTGACGGAAGCGGCCTTGCTTACCACCTAATAGGTCCGTGAGTGAACGTAAAGGACGGTCACTACCAGGGTGCACGACAGCCGCCCCGCGGCGTCCGTTATCAATCAGCGCATCGACAGCCTCTTGCAACATGCGCTTTTCATTTCGGATAATCATTTCCGGTGCGCCCTGCGCCATCAGCTTTTTGAGGCGGTTGTTACGGTTAATCAGGCGGCGGTAAAGGTCGTTTAGGTCCGAGGTGGCAAAACGTCCACCCTCGACTTGTACCATCGGGCGCAAGGCAGGGGGCATAACGGGCACGGCTTCCATAATCATCCAGGCAGGTTCGTTACCCGAGTGAATAAAGCTGCGCACGATTTCCAGGCGTTTTCTGGCTTTGGCACGTTTATGACGCGAGGGGCTTTCCATTTCCTCGACCAGTTCAGCCTCGAGCGCTTCTAAGTCGAGGGACTCGAGTAGTTCTTTAACTGCTTCCGCGCCCATTTTGGCTTCGAAGTCATAAGATTCGATAAGGCGCACTTGTCTGCGTACCAAGTCGATTTCAACGCGGCCTGAAATGTCAGCCTTGACTTTACCGTCGTCAGCCAGGTCGTCACCAGGCACCACACGGTCACCATTGACGACAATCGGCTCATCTTCATACGGATAAACCTTAGCCCGTGACACGATGATGCTGGCGGGCTCAGCAAGGTGTATGACGCCGTCGGCAGCTGCCACAATCTCTTGCGCAGCGTCAATCGCGCCAACAACTTTTTCGCCTTGAACAACCTCAGAGCCGTCACCAACGAGCACGTGCATGGTGGGATTGATTTCTAACTCTTCGCGGCGGGCCCACTTAACGGTTAAGTTAAGCTCCATCTCACCGCTGCGTTTTTTACTTTTTTCGACCTTGATAGTGGCGTCGGTAGGAATGCTCAGCTTGTCGCCTTTAGCAGCCTTGAACAGCTCGGTACCCTTTTCGACAAACTCACCTTCGCCCGTAACCACTTCCATACCGGCGGCAATGAAGTAGGTTTCGGTGACAGCATTTTCGTCGATATCGCGCACCATCAAAACGCCACCATCGGTACCAATGGGCAGCAGTTCAACCACACCTTCACTCTTTGCGCTTAAACTAAAGTCTTTGTCGAGTTCGGCGAAGGGTTGTCCGCCCTGATAATATTCTTCCTCAATCCAGGCAGTCGCCGGAATCGTAATGGCAGCTTCACGTGCTTCGCTATAGTCCAGAACAAGCTTGCGGGGAAAGCGGTACTGGGCGACACCGTCTAGCTTCGAACGCACGCCCTTAGCAAGCTGCTGTGTTGCCTCAACCGCGTCACCATCAGCGATAACGGCGTCTTCACCCGAGGAAACGGTGTAGGTTTCCTGGCGACCGAAACGCAGTTGGCGGTATTCGTCATCGGTTAAGAGGTCACCGCGCCGCAAGGGCTTACCCTCTTTAAACGCGCCCATCGGGTCGGTGACAACGTATTTGGCAAAGTAGAGGACTTGCTCGAGCTGACTGGTTGACAAGTTTAAAAGCGCCCCAATTTTACTCGGGATGTCTTTGACGTACCAAATGTGCGCGCAAGACGTAGCAAGCTCGATATGCCCCATACGGTAGCGGCGCACGGTTGACTTGGTGACCTCAACTCCGCAACGCTCACAAGTTTTACCCTCGAAACGCTGGCGTTTGTATTTACCGCAAGCGCACTCGTAATCCTTCTCAGGACCAAAAATCCGCTCGTCAAACAAACCGTCACGCTCCGGCTTGAGTGTACGGTAGTTAATCGTTTCAGGTTTCGTGACCTCACCATAGCTCCACCCATGAATCTGTTCAGGGCTGGCAATTTTGATCAAAACCTTATCAAATTCTCTCATTCATAATCCCTTCGGGAATAGAAGAAGAAAGATTTTTATCTTTTCTCTTTCTTCTTGAATCTTTAATCGCCTTACTTGCCTCTACCTGATTCATCGAAAATGTTGATGGTGCGGTCGTCGCGGTCCAAGATTTGGACATCTAGACCGAGTGAGTGGAGTTCTTTGACCAGAACTTTGAACGACTCGGGAATGGTGGGTTCTAGAACGTCGTTACCTTTAACAATAGCTTCGTAAGCGGCGTTACGGCCTTCGATATCATCTGACTTAATCGTCAACATTTCTTGCAGAGTGTACGCTGCGCCGTGCGCTTGCAAGGCCCAACATTCCATCTCACCAAGGCGCTGACCACCAAACTGCGCTTTACCGCCCAGAGGCTGCTGGGTAATCAGCGAGTAAGGACCGGTAGAACGCGCGTGCATTTTGTCCTCGACCATGTGGTAGAGCTTCATAACATACATAATGCCCACAACAATCGGCGCGTCAATCGCTTCACCGGTGCGGCCATCAAAAAGAATCGCTTTACCCGAACGGGTTAGGGCGCGCTGCGCATCGTCAACAGCTAGGTCGTCAGAAATAACGCCGAGTTTGGCCGAGCGGCGAATCACTTGTAGCTCGCGCTTGTCGTCGCCGAAGCCTGCTTCTTTGTTGGCTTCAATCGTCTCATCCGCACTTTGCTCGAGTAAATCCTTGATTTTTTCTTCGTCCGCACTGTCGAATACAGGCGTTACGTAAGACACGCCGCGCTTGTAAGCCGCAAAGCCTAAGTGGGTCTCGAGAATCTGCCCTAAGTTCATCCGTGAAGGTACACCCAGGGGGTTGAAAACGAGGTCGACGGGCGTGCCATCTTCCATATAGGGCATGTCTTCAGGGGGCAAGATTTTAGCGACGACACCTTTGTTACCGTGGCGGTTCGCTAACTTATCACCCTCGATAAGACGGCGCTTTTGTGCGATATAAACCCGCACCATTTCTTGTACGCCAGGTTTGAGTTCAACACCAGGCTCACCGCGCTTAAAGCGCACCGTGCGCAAGATAATGCCGCTGTCGCCAGGCGGTACGCGGAGTGAGGTATCTTTAACTTCCCTGGCCTTCTCACCGAAGATACTTCTCAACAAGCGCTCTTCCGGCGTTGGTTCAGTCTCACCTTTAAACGAAGTGTGACCGACCAGAATATCGCCTTGTTTAACTTCAGCGCCGATACGTACAACCCCATCTTCATCGAGATCGCGCAAGGCTGCTTCAGAAAGGCCCGGGATATCTCGAGTGATTTTCTCGGGACCAAGTTTGGTATCACGGGCTTCTTTTTCGTATTTCTCGATATGTACCGAGGTATAGGCGTCTTCGCGAACCAGACGTTCACTTAAGACAATGGCGTCCTCAAAGTTGTAGCCGTCAAACGGCATAATCGCAATAAGGATATTTTTACCAAGTGCCAAACGTCCATTTTCCGAGGCGGGACCGTCAGCAATAACTTGACCCTCTTTGACTTTATCGCCTACAGAGACAATAGCCCGCTGGTCGAGGTTCGTATTCTGGTTAGAGCGCTGATAGCGAGTTAAGTGATGCTCGACTTCCGTACCTTTTGAGGTTGAAACCACGACTTTTCTAGCGTCGACGTAGCTCACTTTACCGCTGGCAGTCGAAAGCAGCACCGTACCTGAGTCGCGCGACACGCGCTCTTCAACCCCTGTACCCACAAACGGAGCCGAGGTCTTAATAAGCGGCACGGCTTGCGACTGCATATTCGACCCCATCAGGGCGCGGTTAGCGTCATCGTGCTCGAGAAACGGAATCAGCGAGGTTGGCACCGAAACAATTTGTTTAGGTGAAACGTCCATATAGTCGACTTCGTCAGGTGAGACAAAAACAGGGTCGCCTAAGTTACGCGCCACAATCGTGTCATTGGCAAAACTGCCATCATCATCGAGTGGCGTGTTCGCCTGCGCAATGATGAATTTATCTTCGACGTGCGCGGTCATGTAAACCACATCTTCGGTGACCTTACCTTTTTTGACGGCGCGGTAAGGGGCTTCGATAAAGCCTAAATCGTTGACTCTCGAGAACGACGCCAGCGAGGTTATCAGGCCGATGTTGGCACCCTCAGGTGTTTCAATCGGGCAGATGCGCCCGTAGTGGGTACGGTGCACGTCACGTACGTCGAAACCAGCGCGCTCACGAGTCAAACCGCCAGGTCCAAGAGCCGAGATGCGGCGCTTGTGACGCAGTTCAGAAAGCGGGTTGACCTGGTCTTTAAACTGTGAAAGTTGAGAGCGCCCAAAAAACTCACGCAGCGAGGCGACAATAGGGCGGTTGTTAACAAGTTTTTGCGGCGTTGCAGCGTCAGGGTCACCTAAAAGCATACGCTCACGCACACCGCGCGCCATCCGGCCTAAACCGACGCGAATCTGGTCAGCGACAAGCTCACCCACGGTGCGAATACGGCGGTTACCTAGGTGGTCGATATCGTCTGCTTGATAGCCTTCAACACCGGCTTGCAAGTTAATTAGATATTGCAGCGCGGGTACCAGGCCGTAGTCGACAAACTGCCCGTCGATAAAGCCGAGTAGGGTGCTATTTTCATGCTCGAGTTCAAGCTTGCTGTTCATCTTAAAGCGACCTGCATCACCCAGGTCATAACGGCGTGGGTCAGCCAGTAAACTGTGCAAGTAGCTCGTTGCTTTGTCGACCTTGGGCGGGTCACCAGGGCGCAGAACGGTAAAGAGTCTTAGCAGCGCTTCGTCAACCGTGATATCTGGTGCATCTTCGCTTTTAAAGGTAGGCTCGAGCATAGCTTCATTACCTTTGAAAAGGTTTCTAATTTGCTCGTCGTTGTAGCCAAGTACACGCAAGATAAGCGTAAAGGGGAACTTGCGCTTGTTGACCTTCATCCACAGGACGCTACTATTGTCGAACTCGATTTCAATCCAGGGACCACGTTTAGGCATCGGGATAATGCTGCCCGTGTAGTTGGTGTTGGTACCCTTGACATTACTAGTAAAGTAAACACCGGGCGAACGGTGGATTTGCGAAACGATAACGCGGTCTGCCCCGTTGACGATAAACGAGCCGTTTTCCGTCATAATCGGCAAGTCGCCCAAGAACACCTGGTCCTCTTTGATAAGCCCGGTGTCTTTGTGAACAAGTTGCAGCTTGGCAAACAATCCTGCGTGGAAAGTCAGGTCTTTTTCTCGGCACTCCTCCGCGCTGAATTCAGGTTCAGCCAGGGTGTACTCGAGAAAATCCAAAACGAGTCCTGCTTGGCGGCCCCGCTCGGTCTCATCAATGGGGAAAACCTCTTTAAAGGCTGCTTGCAAGCCGATGTCTTCACGCTCGGGCGCTGTCGCCCCCCGTTGCAAAAACTTTTCATATGATTTAATCTGTATGTTAGTGAGATTAGGAAGCTCGATAACTTCTTTAATTTCACCAAAACTTTCAATAGTGCGCATCTTCACCCCTTTGAGAGAGTTTGTGAGAGATTCTTTCTGTCAAGCAGAGTTAATACACGAACGCCAAGAAGCCCTGAACAGCTTCCTGGATTAATGCCCTATAAAGCACGCGAATTTTACGTACCGAACAAAATAGTTCAACCGCTATCTAACCAGCCTTACTTACCAAATTGTCGCGTAATATGATTCGTAATGTCTCCCGACTTCAGTGTGTTCTTAGTACTGCGAAAATACTGCGAGTAACCCTTTTCTCCCCTCCCGGGTTTCATGTCGATACTCAGCCTCCAAATATACAGTGGCGTGAGCTACCTTTACGTAAGCCAAGTTACTTTAGAAATAGGGGCCGAAAGCGCCCGTTTTTTCAAACGCTTTCGGCTGCACCCCTAGCGGCACCTATTTGACTTCGACGGTTGCGCCTGCGGCCTCGAGTTTGCCTTTAATCTCGTCAGCTTCGGCTTTTTCAATGCCTTCTTTAACAACGCCACCTGACTCGACCAGATCTTTGGCTTCTTTCAGACCCAAGCTCGTAATCGCGCGGACTTCTTTAATCACTTGCAGCTTCGAAGACCCTGCTTCTTTAATGCTGATAGTGAATTCTGTTTGCTCTTCAGCAGCGGCAGCTTCGCCACCGGCAGCGCCGCCCGCCATCATCATGCCTGCGGGCATAGCAGCAGCAGCTTCAACGCCCCATTTTTCTTTCAAACCTTCAACCAAATCAACAAGCTCTAATACGGTTAAACCGGAGAGCTGTTCCATCATTGCTTCTTTATCAAACGCCATTAGCTTTCCTCCTTAAGTTTCTCTGAATAGTTTTGTAGTACACCGACCACGTTCCGCTGGGGTCCTTCTAATACACCGACAAGTTGCTGTAACGGTGCCAGAAGCACACCGACCAACTCGCTCTGGAGCTGCGGGCGTGAAGGCAGTTTGGCAATCTTGATAAAGGCCTCGGCCTCTACCTTGTTGCCTTGCAACATGCCGCCTTTAGGCGCAGGAAGGTCATTTGCATGCTCATCAGCAAAGTCTGTCAACGCCTTTGCAGGCGCAACGGGGTCTTCACCAACAAGCACAAGAGCCGTCGGCCCTTTAAGCGTCTCGCCAAACTCATCAACGCCTTGCTCTTTTAAAACAACATTGATAAGGGTATTTTTAGCGACGAGAATTCTTCCTCCGGCCTCACGCACTTTCGCACGAAGGTCATTAAGGTCACCTGCGGAAAGGCCCTGGTAATCGACCAAGAAGAACGTCTGCGCGTCACCGAGTAAGCCGCGAAGCTCTTCGACGGACGCGTTGTTTCTTGGATTCGCCATAGTCACCTTTCTTATTTAGAGGTATCACCTGTAAATGAATTACAGATGGTTCTCTCTCGAGTATATTTGCGAAGATATTTATCTTCGGCTCAACCGCGAAGCGCAGCAAAGAAGCTAAGAGAAATTCCTTAACCCCTTACGCCTCGGCAGGATCTTTAAGCTGGCTAAGCCCCTGCTGTCTCCAACGCCAAAAGGTGCTCGAACGTTTCCTGGTGGAATTGACGTTCTGCTACGCACCGGGGTGCTTATTTTATTGATTAAAGATAAAATAAGGAAGAAGAAAAATACAGAATCCTCCCTTTTGATCTTCAATCTCCCTTAAACGCTTACCCTCACGCTTGGCCCCATCGTCGAGGTGACGTAGAGGGTGCGGAAGTAGATGCCTTTTGCCGTATCAGGGCGGGCAGCTTCAACCGCCGTTTTAAGTGCTTGCAAGTTTTCTGCTAATTTCTCAGCGTCAAAACTCGCTTTGCCAATCGGCGCGTGGACGACGCCCGTTTTATCTGAGCGGAACTCTATCTGGCCCGCTTTCAGAGCCGAAACGATTTCGCCTATGTTAGGCCCTACCGTACCGGCTTTCGGGTTGGGAAGCATACCTCTCGGACCTAGTGTACGTCCGAGCTTACCGCCCACTTGAGCCATCATGTCGGGTGAGGCGACAACAGCGTCAAAATCCATCCAGCCTTCTTGAATTTTCGCAATTAGGTCTTCACCACCGACAAAGTCAGCACCTGCTTCTTGCGCGGCGGCAATATTGTCGCCCTGAGTGATGGCAACGACGCGGACATTTCTACCTGTACCGTGTGGCAGGGCAACCGTACCCCGAACATTTTGGTCAGACTTACGTGCGTCGATACCCAAGCGAAAATGCGCCTCAACGGTTTCATCAAACTTTGTTGTTGCAAGCTCTTTGACAAGAGCTGCCGCCTCATCAACCGAATGTAGTTTGTCACGGTCAACCTTTTCTCTTAGTGCGCGGTAGCGCTTACCATGTTGCGCCATCAGAGGGGTTTCCCTTCTACAACAACACCCATTGAACGCGCTGTGCCCGCGATGATATGCGCAGCGGCTTCTTCAGTATTCGCGTTGAGGTCAGCCATTTTTTGCTTACCTAGTTCAATGCACTGGTCCCAGCTGAGCTTGCCGACCTTGTTCATATGCGGCTCGCCCGAACCTTTGGGAATACCTGCCGCCTTGCGAATCAGATAACTTGCAGGGGGCGTTTTGGTGATAAAGCTAAACGAGCGGTCCGCAAAGATAGTCAGCTCAACCGGGATAATAGCGTCCCCTTGACCGGCTGTCGCTGCATTAAAAGCTTTGACGAATTCCATGATATTTGCGCCGTATTGACCCAGTGCCGGACCAACCGGGGGCGCAGGTGTTGCGCCGCCCGCGGGCAGTTGCAACTTAACTAAACCAGCTACTTTTTTTGCCATATTTCCTCCTTAAGCTCCCCCCTAGCTTGGCTAGTTAGGGGGTCCAAACGCTTTGAGCAGGGGTCAGGGGCCGGAGGTCGGGGAACAGTAAAAACTGACCCCTGACCCCTGACCCCTATCCCCTAGGTCTTGACTACTTGCGAAAAATCCAACTCGACGGGCGTTTCGCGCCCGAAGATAGAAACGAGAACTTTGACTTTACCTTTATCCGAATCTAAATCAGAAACGACACCTGTAAAGTCTGAAAAAGGGCCTGAGGTGACTTGCACCATATCGCCCACGCTGAAAGTAATTTTGATTTTGGGTTTTTCTTTGCTGCCAGTAAGCCCTAAGTTACCGAGCATCCGCGCTTCTTCCTCCATTGTTAGAGGAACAGCCCGTGTAGCTGTACCGACGAATCCTGTTACACCAGGAGTATAACGAACTACTTCCCAGGCTTCGTTGGGCTCGTCAGGATTATCACCTAAGTCCATCTGCACAAAGATATAACCGGGGAAAAGCTTGCGCTTAACGACCTCTTTTTTGCCACCGCCCGCATGTTCAACGGTTTCTTCGGTCGGCACGATAACCTGGTAAATGCGGTCCGCAATCCCTAGTGAACGGGCGCGGTTGAGGATATTATCCTTAGCCTTTTCTTCGTGCCCGACATAGGTGTGGACGGCGTACCATTCAATACTCATAACAGTCCTTTAAAGAATGAGGCCAGTGAGATTACGCATAATTGCGTCGGTAACGAGCAAAAAGATAACCGTCAAAATCACAAAGATAAGCGTGGCCTGCGTCGCCTGAATAACCTCATCGCGCGTGGGCCAAGTTACGCGCCGCAGCTCTGCGCGAGAATTCTTGAGGTACTCGAGAAGGCCGCCCACACTAAACCTTTACTTCGCGGTGGGTGGTGTGCTTGCGGTCCCAGGGACAGTACTTTCTAAGCTCGAGCTTAGCCTGTGTATTGCGGCGGTTTTTACGCGTGGTGTAGTTGCGCCGTTTGCACTCGGTGCACTCGAGTTGTAAGTTAATTCGTACATCACTTGCCATAGCAGTCTCCTAAATTCAGACCCTCCATCATAGCAGGCTAGCGCCGACCATGACAAAGCTGGCTTACTTTCGCGGTTTTAGCGCGGATAAGTAAGGTTAAAAAGAGGACAGGTAAGCCTGTCCTCAAAGATTTCTTACTTAGTCACCGCAGTCACAACACCAGCACCAACAGTCCGACCACCCTCACGAATAGCGAAGCGCAGTCCGTCTTCCATCGCAATAGGCTTGATGAGTTCAACCGAGAGTTCGACATTGTCCCCAGGCATGACCATCTCAACCCCATCAGGAAGCGATACGACACCGGTTACGTCCGTTGTGCGGAAATAGAATTGGGGGCGGTAACCTGTAAAGAAGGCAGAGTGTCTGCCGCCTTCTTCTTTCTTTAAGATGTAGACAGAGCCGTTAAAGCCTGTGTGCGGGGTAATCGAGCCTGGTTTAGAGAGGACTTGACCGCGTTCGATATCTTCACGACCAACGCCTCTTAGCAGAACACCGACGTTATCGCCTGCAATCCCTGAGTCTAAGGTTTTACGGTGCATTTCAACACCGGTAACCACGGTCTTTTTGGTATCGGTTAAGCCGACGATTTCAACTTCCTCACCGGTATTGACGGTACCGCGTTCGACACGGCCTGTTGCCACTGTACCGCGACCTGTAATCGTAAAGACATCTTCAACGGGCATGAGGAAGGGTTTATCGACGTCACGCTCGGGGGTTGGGATATAGGAATCGACAGCGTCTAAGAGTTCCCAGATTTTATCGGTCCACTCGTTTTCACCACGTTGGGTAGCGGGGTTGCTTTGTAGAGCTTCTAGAGCTTTAAGGGCAGAGCCTTGGACGATAGGAATATCATCACCAGGGAATTCGTACGAGCTTAAGAGTTCACGAACTTCCATTTCAACAAGTTCCAAGAGTTCTTCATCGTCGACCATATCGGTTTTATTCATAAAGACGACAATGTAAGGAACACCGACCTGACGAGCCAAGAGGATGTGTTCTCGGGTTTGGGGCATAGGGCCATCGGCTGCGGAGACGACGAGGATTGCGCCGTCCATTTGTGCTGCGCCGGTAATCATGTTTTTGACATAATCAGCGTGACCGGGGCAGTCGACATGGGAGTAGTGTCTATCGGGGGTTTGATATTCGACATGGCTCGTATTAATCGTAATACCCCGGGCTTTTTCTTCGGGGGCTTTATCGATTTGGTCATAAGACTGGGTTTCGATGGTGGGGTCAGCGGCGGCTGCTGTAAACGTAATAGCTGCCGTTAGGGTTGTCTTCCCGTGATCCACGTGTCCTATCGTCCCTACATTCACATGCGGTTTCGTTCTCTCGAAGGTTGCTTTTGCCATTTTCTTTGGTCCTTTCTTTATAGAGGCGTAAGGAAAAATTTCTTAGGTCCTTACGCCCTCTTCTTTATTTTTTAACGAGGTCTTCTTGAACGTTTTTAGGTACTTGGGCGTAGTGGTCTAAGAACATGCTGAAAGTAGCGCGTCCTTGCGTCAGGCTGCGTAAGTCGGTTGCGTAACCGAACATCTCAGCTAACGGAACGTGCGCGTTTACGACTTGCGCGTTACCACGCGGCTGCATGCCCTGAATTTGTCCACGGCGCGAATTTAAACTGCCGATAACGTCGCCCATGTACTGCTCGGGGGTGACGGCTTCGACACGCATAACAGGCTCGAGTACCGTCGCCCCGCCTTGACTCATGACTTCACGGATTGCCATTGAGGCAGCAATCTTAAAGGCCATTTCAGACGAGTCGACTTCGTGGTATGAACCATCATAAAGCGTGACTTTCATATCCACGATTGGGAAACCAAGAAGCGGACCGTTTTGCATCGCCTCTTCAACACCCTTTTGCACCGCAGGAATGTAGTCTCTAGGAATCGAACCGCCGACAACAGCGTTTTCGAACTCGAAACCGCTACCGCGCTCGAGAGGCGCAGCCTTGATGCGAACGTCACCGTACTGACCACGACCACCTGACTGACGCACAAATTTACCCTGCACATCTACGTCTCGCGTAATCGTTTCGCGGTAAGCGACTTGCGGTGCGCCCACGTTGGCGTTTACGTTGAATTCGCGCTTTAAGCGGTCAACAATGATTTCCAGGTGAAGCTCACCCATACCCGAAATAACCGTTTGACCCGTTTCGCTGTCAGTCACGACGCGGAAGGTTGGGTCTTCTTCAGTGAGCTTGATAAGACCACTCGAGAGTTTGTCCTGGTCAGCTTTTGAAGCAGGTTCGATCGCCACCGAGATAACAGGCTCGGGCACTTCGATAGACTCGAGAATGACCTCATGGTCGGGGTCGCAAAGCGTGTCACCTGTCGTCGTGTTCTTAAGACCGATAACCGCGCCCAAATCGCCTGCACCAATAACGTCAACCTCTTCACGGTTGTTCGAGTGCATTTTCATAAGACGGCCCACACGCTCTTTTTGACCCTTGGTCGCGTTGTAAACATAGCTACCCGACTCTAAGATGCCTGAGTAAACCCGAACGAAGGTCAAACGGCCCACATAGGGGTCAGTCATGATTTTAAAAGCCAGCGCCGAGGTTGGGGCGTCTTCTTCAGCAGGACGGCTAACCTCTTCTTCTGAACCCGGAACGATACCTTTGATAGGTGGCACGTCAAGCGGGCTCGGTAAGTAGAGGGCAACGGCGTCTAATACACGCTGCACACCTTTGTTTTTAAGCGCGGAGCCGCAAAGGACGGGGAAGACCTCGAGGCTAATCACGCCTTGACGAATCGCAGCGTTAATCATCTCATTGGGAACTGCTTCACCCTCGAGGTAAAGCATGGCGACTTCATCGTCAACGTCGGCAAGGCGCTCAATCATGAGGTTGCGCTTTTCAGCAGCAATCTCTTTGTACTCATCAGGAATTTCGCCGACTTCGATATCTTGACCCAGGTCGTCTTTATAAGTGTAAGCTTCCATCTCAACCAGGTCGATAATGCCTGCGAAGTTGTCCTCGCGGCCCATTGGCCACTGAATCGGCACAGCGTTGGCGGCGAGGCGGTCTTCCATCGAATCAAGAACAAGTTGAAAGTCAGCACCCGTTTTGTCCATTTTGTTAGCAAAGGCCAAGCGCGGCACGCGGTACTTGTCAGCTTGACGCCAAACCGTTTCACTTTGCGGCTCGACACCCTGGCTACCGTCGAACACAGCGACAGCAGCGTCAAGCACACGCATAGAACGCTCGACTTCCATGGTGAAGTCTACGTGTCCAGGTGTATCAATAATGTTGATGCGCGTATCTTTCCACTCAGCCGTAGTTACCGCCGAGGTAATGGTAATCCCGCGCTCGCGCTCTTGTTCCATCCAGTCCATAGTGGCGGCACCTTCGTGCACCTCACCCGTTTTGTGAATGCGGCCCGTATAAAATAGGATGCGCTCCGTCAACGTCGTCTTACCCGCATCAATATGCGCGGCAATCCCGATATTACGGGTTTTGTTTAAGTCAATATTTGTTTTGGTTGCCATAATAATTAGAAGAAAGATTGAAGATTGAAGATTGAAGATAAAAAGCTTTTGAGCCTTTGTCTTTCTTCTTCCTTCTTTCCTTTTTCTTCTTCCTTCCTCCTTCCTACCAGCGGTAGTGTGCGTAGGCGCGGTTGGCTTCAGCCATGCGTTCTACGTCATCTTTTTTCTTGACAGCGCCGCCGCGACCTGCTGCTGCGTCTAAGAGTTCACCTGCAACACGCTCGACAGCGGTGCGCTCGGGGCGCGAATCACTTGCAGCGACGAGCCAGCGTAGGCTCAAGCTCTGGGCGCGGCGCGGTGAAACTTCTACAGGAACCTGGTAGGTTGCCCCGCCCACACGCCGACTTTTAACCTCGATACGAGGCTTTACATTGTCAACCGCTTGACGAAACACTTTTAGAGGCTCTTGACCACTGCGCTCTTGAATAAGGCGGCAAGCCCCGTAAAAGATACGGCTCGAGAGGTTCTTTTTGCCCTCGCGCATCATTTTGTTTATATAAGAGGTCACCGTAGTGTCGCTATACACCAGGTCAGGCTCTACCTTACGAATTTCTGCTCTACGTCTACGTGCCATAAACTAGTCCCTTAACCTTTAGGTTTCTTGGTGCCGTATTTGCTACGACCCTGATTACGTTGGACATATCGGCCTACGCCAACACCCTGAGTATCAAGCGCGCCGCGAACGATGTGGTAACGCACCCCTGGCAAGTCCTTAACACGTCCACCGCGAATAAGTACAACGGAGTGCTCTTGCAAGTTGTGTTTTTCACCTGGGATATAAGCGGTGACTTCAAAGCCGCTTGACAAGCGAACACGCGCAATTTTGCGTAGTGCCGAGTTCGGCTTTTTCGGTGTCTGAGTCTTGACAGCCGTGCAAACGCCGCGGCGTTGCGGGCTACCTTTCAAAGCGGGCGTCTTGTTCTTTTTCTTTAGTGTCTTGCGCCCTTTACGCAGCAGTTGGTTGACAGTTGGCAGAGTAATCACTCCCTCTTTAAAATCTCCCCGAGTTGTTTGGGGTTGAACGTTGGCTTATTGCCCTTCGCATTTTCTACGCCAAGCGGTGAAATGGCTGCGTAGATACGCGACAAATCGACCCCCTCGACTTATCGCTGCAAGCCAGGGGGATGCAAACCTTGGTATTATATAGGGGTAACACGCAATAAATCAAGCCCTAGGAAACAATTTCGGGCGATGTGTTTCGGAGAGATTCATTTTATTCGTTGAGGTATACATCCTTATCAGACCTTTCTTCAAACACCATCCGATTAGCAGACATATATTTAAGGCGTCTATGCAGAAATTTCAAACTAGAAAAAAATGATGAGTAAATTAATCAGCAGCGTAATCACGCTCTCTACCTTCACGTACCAAACTAACAATTTCCTCTTTAGTCATTTTCTCTCTTAGCTTAACACTAGGGACATCGAGAGGTGAACGCTCATCTTTCATAGGCTTAAGTAGAAATACCTGTCCATCTCGCCGTGAAATTTGCACCGCACCGTCACGTGCTGCTTCATCCAAAACTTTAGCGAGCTTTTGCCTAGCTTCTGAGTAAGTATAGGTATTCATGAGACCTCCAAAACAGGGAGCTTAAGTTTCTTGGCTAAATCCACACAGCGACTGTCCAAACTCAATAGAGGTGCCTGGTAACGTTCCGTTGCAGCTAACATAAAAGCGTCGTAAGCATAAATATTTAGTTCATGAGCCATTTCAACGGCTCTCGCTAAATCAATGTCCACGAATCGAAGAGGGATCATCTTGTAAATATCAAGCGCCTCCTTAGTTTCTTCAAGGCTTAAAGTTTGGGGATTGCGCTTAAACTTAGCTGAAAAAGCGTTAGCGATTTCCCAATGAAGTGACTGAGGTGCAATGAGGTCATGCCCCCTTGTAAGCGCGATAAGTTCAGGTTTAGACGCTTCTCCCAAAAGAATAGCGATAAGTGCTGATGTGTCAAGAGTAATCATACATGTACAATTGTACTATATTGATGTTCATCAAAGATGAATCACCCATAATTTAAATTAGCCATAAGCGCTCATAGGGTTTCAAAAACAGCGTCCCATTTGAAAAATCTACAAACCTCTGCTCGAGCTGGTCAAAGGGTTGCTCTAAACCGTAGGCCCTGAGCACATCTGTCGAAAGTTCTTGCGCCTCTTCCGAGAAGTTATAGATTGCCAGTAAATTTCCCAAGGGATGCTGCCGCACGTGCGTAAAGACGTGGGGATGCCCTGTGTCGACAATTTCTGTGTCGTAGCTCGAGTTCAGGTGCGGGGTACGTTTGCGGGCGCGGATAATCTCAACAAGACGTTTGAATAGGCGCGCCTCGACTGAGTCCGGCTCATGCCGCCGCGCCGCTTTTTGCCAGTCCATATGGGGACGGTGCAACCAGCGGTTATCACCCCCTAGCTCGGGGGTTTCAGCAAAATCATAATCGTTGAGCAAACCGATTTCGTCGCCCATATAAATAAGCGGTATGCCGCCAAAACCGCAGATAAGCGCGTGACCCATTAGGATACGCTCAATGGCGTAAGCAATATTTTTTTTACTTTTCTCTTCGAGGGCTTTCTCGAGCCCTGCCAAACTAGCAAAGCTGCCCGAGATGCGCCTATCACCTGTTTCTGGGTTGAATTGAAAAACGGCGCCTCTGGCGTGCGACCCCTCGAATTGCCCCGAATAATAATCCGATAAAAACGAGCGGTGCCCCTGACCGCTTAGGCCGAGCGCTGCGGCGTCATCATCGGCAACGGCCCAGCCGATGTCATCATGACAACGAATATAAGTGCCCCAGGCAATCGAGGCAGGCGTGCGCGGAAACTCTGAAAGCGTGTGCGTCATCAGGCGGGTATCGCGGCTTGCCAGCGACGACCAGAACTGCACCATCAAACTGTTGTGATAGGCGATGTTGGAGACCTTGCCGTAGTGACGCCCTACCCCAAAGTAGCGTACTAGGTCGTCGGGCGAAACAATCGCTTCGGCCTTATGGGCGACCGCGGGTGTGGCAATTCTCGAGCACGTCCTGAGCGCCTGCAAGAGGTCATAAACTTCAATCTGATTTTGACTGTTAGTGCCGAGCCGCTTCCACATAAAGGCAACCGCGTCGAGCCGAAAAACCTCGACCCCTTTATTCGCCCAGTACAGCATAATATCGACGACCTCTAAAAAGACATCGGGATTGGTCCAGTTGAGGTCCCACTGATACTCGTTAAAGGTCGTCCAGACCCATTTGTCTAAATCCTCGTAATAGGTAAAGTTGCCCGGCGCAAAGTCAGGAAAAACTTCGGGCAGGGTCGCTTCAAAGGCGTTAGGCGCACTGCGGTCCTCAAACATATAAAAGTAGTCCTGATATTTCTTTTCACCTGCCCTCGCCCGCCGCGCCCATTCGTGGTCCTTAGCGCAGTGGTTCAAAACGAGGTCCAAACAAACGCTGATGTGCTTTTCGCGTAGGGTCGTGCAAAGTTTTTCCAAGTCATCCACTGTACCTAGAGCGGGGTCTACGTCGCAGTAGTCAGCCACCGCGTAGCCGCCGTCATTTTCACCGTCCCTGGCCCGGATAAATTTCATAAGATGCAAATAGGTCGCGCCGAGTTCTTCGATATAATCCAGGTGTTCCTCGACACCTTTCAGCGTGCCTGCAAATCTATCAACATAAAACACATAACCGAGCATCGACTCGCGCTGAAACCAGTCGGGTGTCAGGTCACGCTCGATATCTAAGACTTTGAGGTCGTCAGGGCGCTCGGCGTAGGCGTTCGCCATCCGCGTTAGCAAGTCACCTAAAAACGCCTCGAATTCAGGTTTGCGCCCGTAGATAGGGAAAAGGCCGTCGTAAAGATTCTGAAAAAAGCGCTCAAGCCGCAGTTCAAACAGGTTTCTATCGCGCTTGTCTAAGCTTTTTAGGGAGGGCTCGAGGGTAGGTAACAGCGCCGTGTAGATGCGTTTCGCATCAAGGGTAAAAAGGTGAGAATTTTGCACAAGACTTAGAGTGTATCAAGTGGACGCCAGACTTGAATACCAAGAATGTCAAAGTCGCGGTCATAGGTCCACACAGGCACGCCTAACTGCTGCGACATGACCGCCAATGTCGCGTCCGCCCAGGTAATTTGCTGATCTGTGTAGGGTGCTAGCAAAGCGTAAGCCGCCCCATAATCTTGCGCACTTGGATTAAGCAGATAGCTCGCTTGCATAAGTGTATCCAAGAAGCTTCTTGTGAAAGGGAGACTCATTTTTCGCAACAGAAGCGTTTGTGTTTCCAGAAGCGTCGAATAACTTAGCGCTAACTTGACATCTTCTGAGAGAAAGTGAGCAAGTTCACTTCGCGCCTGCTCATGATATTGGTCACTTGCTGTAGCCAAAGCGTAGAGAGGGCCTGTATCACTCAGAACAACTTTGGCCTTCCTAGCCCCGATCATTCAGCGCAGCTTCGGCAAGATAAGCGTCATGATTGATACTGACATCACTCTCACCCGAGCCAATTTGCGCGACGGGTAAATCGCTTAGCTTAAGCCCCTCTTTTGGTGGACGAACTTGCCGCTTTAACCACTCTTGATTCGTAAGGTACTCGTCAAGCGCGACCTGAACGAGTTTGCTTAAGGTTGGTGGCGCTGCTTGGTTACTCAAATAAGCCTCGAGCTTTGCCTCTAATTCATCAGGAAAAGTAATGGTTGCACGTTTCATAAACTAAGTATAGCACCGAGTGGTGATGTTGGTGCAAAAACAGGATGACAGTAGGCCATCTCGAGCAGTCGAAATATGAGTGGAAATTTTATCTGACTTTAAAAGCCTTTATCGCTACTATGGCGAGGCATAATTCTCGGGGGTTTAAAACCTTCATCTTGAAAGAAAAATAATGGAAAAACTATTATCTCTTACCAGCTTGATAATGCTGATAGGTATTCTAGGCGCTTGCTCAAGTTCTTCTGGTTCTCCTGAATCACCCTTATCTTATGGCGAAATTATTCGCGCATTTGAAGGCAAAGTAGAGGGCTATCAGGGTGGCACAGCTGTATTGAAAGCTTACAAATTTGATGACCCTTCTCCTGATCGTATAGTAGGTATAGGCCAAATCGAAAAAGACGGCAGTTTTAGCTTTGAATTTAGCAAAGATATAGATATCGGTGGCAACCGTAACTTCCTATGTGAAGAAGATCCTATAGGTTCGAGTGACGATAGGTCGATTTCAACCATAAGTGTAAGCAGGCTACAGTTGCAAGCTACTGGAGGTGACGGTTTTTCCGGTACCGTGGGTTTTCTCGTTTTGGCTAACTCAGACTGGCCTAAAAAATTTGAAGCTAGTGCAGGGGATAAGCAGATATTTTGGGAATATGTAGAACAAGATATCGACTTCCAAAAAACTTGCGAGAATGGCACTGCATTCGACTTATCACTAAAAACAGGTTGGAATATCTCTGTAGTTGCTTTTGATAGTAGTGACACTGGCTCAGTAACTTCATCAGGCATAACGAATGAGTTTTCCTGGTACTTTCTTCCCTACCCAAATCGGTAAACGATAATCTGAGCACCCATTTGTTTCCGTGTGTTAGAGGTGAATGGGTGTTTCATTTTTACAGGGCATTTCTCGCTTCTGAACTTATTTTTCTGGCTTCTTCAGGCGTCTTACCAAACGCCGTTATATGCCCCATCTTCCGCCCAACCCGCGCCTCCCCTTTCCCGTAAAGATGCAAATGAACATCTTGCATCGCCAGCACCTTTTGCCAATTCGGTTCTCCCTCTTGCCACATGTCACCTAGTAAATTGACCATCGCTGCGGGGCGAATAAACTCGGTTGACCCAAGC
>ENA-ORXM01001048-ORXM01001048.1-marine-metagenome-genome-assembly--contig:-NODE-1048-length-41361-cov-4.393009_pt1 | contig 41361 bp, 31 predicted proteins | sample MGYA00237867_ERZ511480 | MGnify/ENA primary metagenome ERZ511480 (study PRJEB26309, sample SAMN06266103) | marine metagenome | isolation source: Algal blade | place: United Kingdom:Sidmouth, United...
CCAACCAACATCCACCCCTCCAGTTAACAAACTCTTAATCCTCTCCCCAAAAAACACCCAATATACCTATAACCTTAATAAACTCTTAAAACACGCGTTAAACAAATCTTATCTAATTAAACATCTTTGGTTTTCAGCGGTCAAAACATCAATTTTAGAGTAGAAGCATGAAAATAAATCTACTTGTTCATTTAAAAAGATGTGTTATGAAAAATTTCAAATTAGTATTACTGGCTTTTCTAGGTATTATATCTGTAGACAGTTTCGCACAATTAGGCCACCACGTTAGAACACATACTTATCAGGGTACTCCAAGATATACTTCTTCTGATTATGGCAGCCATTCTAGAATTGGCTTTCTGGCTCACGAGCTATATCTCTCAAGAAGACAAGCGAGAGACATGAAGGATATTTTAGTATTCTATGATAGAAAGATGGAGGGGGTTTCAAGATCTAGGCGGATCTCAAGACGTGGTAAAAGAAACGTCCTGAGAAATCTCCTTGCAGACAGAGAATATGAGATTCAATCAATTCTATCAAGAAGACAATATTCTAAGTACAGAGAAATACGAAGATGGGAGAATGATAGAAGAAACGGATTCACATGCGCTGCTCACGGCGCTTCTTGCAACGCCAGCGGTTGTTATACCAACTTCTACAACAACAGATGGAACGACGGCTGGAACCGCTACTGGAACAATGATAGAAGAGGAAGTTGGGAGAGAAACAATCGTCAAAATGATCGAGACAGTAGATGGGACGACCGCGACTACAATTCTAGAAATAACCGTGGAAGAAGCAACGACCGTAGAGATGACAGAAACGATGACAGAAACGATGACAGATGGGAGGATAGAAACGATGATCGTTGGGATGACAGAAGAGGCTCCAATGATGACAGATACGACCGATACCCGTACGGCAAAGCCTCTGAAAAAAAGGAAGCTCAAGCAAAAGAAAACGTAAAGATCACCGATGCTACAGACTCCTCCGATGCTACTGACACACTAGCCCAAGAAAGAACTGAAGAAGAAGAAATGGACGATTATTTTACAGATGAATTCGACTACGGAGACCAAGATCTAGACGACTACTTTGCAGATGAAAATCAATAAAGAAATATGATCATGCCCGATCATTCTATAATCAAGGGGTGCCGCAAACGTGGCACCTCTTATTTTATCCAACCTCACCCAACAAACCACACACCTACAAAAAACACCTAACAAGAACATCTATAAAAAACACCTAACAAGAACATCTATAAAAAACATCTAACCACTTTAAACTTTAAAATTCACCATTCACAATTCCCCATTCCCCACTCACAAGTTCCCTTCAAATTACCGCATAATCATAAAATCTCCTTTCCTCTCCAAAACAGTCCCATCCTTCAAAAGAATTTCCGCCGCATAAATAAAGACACCCGATTGTAAATACCGTCCCTTATACTTTCCATTCCAGCCTTCCAATTCTTGGCTGTGTTGAAAATCTTTTTTGTAAAACATTTGCCCTCCCCACCTATCGTAGATTTTAAAGCTCCGGATCTGGGAGACTTTTTCAATGTCGCAGAATATAGTAAAGTAGTCGTTGATGCCATCTCCATTTGGAGAAAAAACAGTGGGCACATAAATGAAAGAAGCAATGACTTCTACAAAAATATCGTCTGAAGCAGTGCAGCCATTTTTATCCATGATCGTCAAGGTGTACAAGGTGCTTTCTGTTGGTGAAACTTTGGGATATTTGCATGCCTTGCAATTTAACCCAAGAAATGGAGTCCACCACAATGAATCTATTGTTTCCGCATTTGTTGCGTATTTGAATTGTCCTTGCTCTCCTTCATTGATGATGATGTCTTCACCAAGATCCAAAAATAATGCTTCTTGCTCTTCGACTTCCACAGCTTCTACAAACTGACATCCACTGCTAGCTTCGATCGTGATCTCATAATTCCCCGGCTCTAAGTTTCCAAATAATGGAGAAGACTGAAAATTGAAGCCGTCGATAGAATATAAATAGGGCGGTGATCCTCCTTGTACATCTGCAATCAAAATACTGCCATCAAATAACCCAAGGCAGCTTGGTGAATTAGGCATTGGAAAGCCTAGTAGCTCAATAGGGGCATTTATCAAAATACTATCCACTGCTTTGCAGCCATATTGATTTTCTGCTTCTACAAAATACCAACCTCCTTCATTCAAAACTATAGCGTTTTCTTCGCTACCAGTGCTCCAAATAACTTGGGCATTACTTTCAGCGATCAAGGTCATTCCCGTTTCTTTGCAAAAAGTTGTATTCGACTTTTCAATGGATACTGCTACAGCGGGATGAACGGCAATTCTGATATTAATAATGCTATCGCAACCATGTACCGTCAATAAAGTTTCTGTGATCATCGTGTCTTGAGTTAACAAGTTTCCCTCGTAATAATCTCCCTCACAAAGGTCGAAATTGCTGACCGTCTCGTAACTCGGTGCAAATATGGTTTCATTGATCACCAAAGAATCACAGCCTTTTAAATTTTGAAATAATACCTCTTCATAGATCGCTTGTCCTGGATCGCAGGTGTATTGACTAATTTTTGTGGTATCTGGATCACCCAAATAAATATTTACGTTGATCACTAAACTGTCGCAACCAAATTGATTTGTAAACAACAATTCTTCAATCCCTTGTTCTATATCATCACAACTGTAATTTCTATTTATAATTGTATCCTGTTCTAGCACACGCACATCATACAGAATAAAACTATCTGATTGAATACTGCTTTCCAATGTGTCTAAAATAGCAGTGTTCCTATAAATGACTCTGTCTTGAAACATGCTACCTTCGCAAACCAACACTCTTTCTGAACTGTAAAAATCTGGTCTTACTTCAAGATAGGTATACACAACAGAGTCACAACCGTTTGTTGCCATAAGTGAATCCGTGAGCAGGGTATCTTGAGTATAAAATATCTTATTGTATGATTCTCCTTCTTGAATACTATTGTAAAGGTTAATCACTATATTAGGAAAAACATGGATGTTGGTCTGTTGAAATAATTTGCATCCATTATCTGCAATCAAGGTATCCTGTAGGATACTGTCCTGATAGTATTCTTCCCCTCGAAATGTATCTCCTTCACAAATATATTCATCCACTGTAGTGTATTGATCGAGCAAAAAATTTATTTGGGTGTAAACCACAGAGTCGCACCCATCATAAGTAGTCAAAGTGTCAGTGTAAGATCCTCCTTCTTTATAAATCGCACTCCCAACTATTACACTGTCTCCTTCACAAAGATCGATAAGCTGTTGAAAGCTGTCATGAAAAAAAGTAAATACCTGCAAATGGACAATACTATCGCATCCGGTTGTAGCAATCAAGGTGTCAATGATCAAGGTATCCATTGGTTGTTTATAAAAACGTTGATTCCCTTCTGAAGAAAAGCGATCGTCCCATTCGCAAATGGATTGTGTATAACTTGTGAATGCACGAGGGATCAGGTCAAAAGTATAGATCTCGGATAATAGTTGACAGTTTGGATCCAATGATAACTCAGGATAGGTCAGTTGGTATCTATAAGACAACGGTCCTTCTAGCCAAACCGAATCTAAATTTAAGGTATCACTATTATGACCAGGTACTTTTTGCCAGCCACTATTTTCTAAGGCCAGCCAGCTGATATCAAAGCCATCATAAGTGCTTGGTATTTGTGCGATCAAACTTGCTGCTTCATATTCACACAATGGTGAAGAATGTTGCGTGGATATTTGTAGATCAGGAGTGCAATCTGCAATAGAGATATTGTCAATCGCAATATCTCCTCCAAGATTGATGGTTGATTTATTTCTAAATTCAAAAACGCATTTTGTTCCTGTCGGTATCGAAAATAAAAATTCATGGGTATGCCATGCAGTGTCTTGTGGTAACTCTCCTGTATCGTAAACTACCGCACTGTTTATTAAAATTTCAATATCCGCCTTATCGGCCCATACCTCATGTTCTGGATACAAGAGATTAAGTGCATCAAATGAAAAATTATACGTCAATCCTGCACAGACCTCAATGGAGTCAACTATAAATACGTGTGGATCTTCAAGTAAATTGACGACCATCATGTATCCATTTGGATCTGCGGAGTTATCTCCAGTATCTTTCCAGTTACCTTCACTTTGTGGATCTGTCCAACTACCCGTATTGTTGGTCAAGGTGTAAAAACTGTCTGCGGGAGCTCCACTTTCTTCGTAGGTATAATTTGGACAGATGCCTGGATCAGTAGGAGAGATGCTAGTTAACCCAGCGCCAAAACTTCCTGATGGATATAAATTTGAACCCAAACTTCCATTGCAATCTGCAGAGACTGTAGTGCATGTACTAGGGCGTTTTTCTTTAGAGGTAGATTTAGAAAATTGAGGTGACGAAAATATTGGCAAAATAAAAAATGACATATACAAAAACACTCCAGTCAAGTGACTGATCCCTAAGCTATCAAAGTATGAACTTCGTTCAAACATAGTGGTTTGATGTGGGTGCAATACCCCTTTTTTTTGAACTGACATTTATGTCGTTCAACTTTCCAATAATTTTGTCATTTTAATAAAATGTGTAAGGAAAATGGTGGTTCGCTTAAGTTGACAAGGTCAAAAATTAAGCCATTCTGAGAAGAAAAATTAGAGGTTGACTATAGCATTAGTGTAGATTCTTTTGCTAGCTTTTACTTTGAATAAAAGCTCTCAGATCTTCTATCATTTGATTACTCATCTTTTCTTTGGTATAGTACGGCATATAAGATTTCTTGCCATTCATTGGAGAAGTACCATATCTTGTAACTTGATAAATTGAGTATGGGGAATACCTGTCGACATGTTTTTGTAAATATTTAAAACTATACTTGGTCTCATCTAGAGAGAAAAATGAATACCTTCCATTTTTATGACAATAAAGACAAGAAGCTTGATATATTTTCTCGCCATTTTTTGGATCTCCTTTTAAGTCAAATCCTTCTTTACGATTTTCAGGAGGATACATAAAGGTAGCTGGAGATTTTTCTAAATATTTTGACTTTATCTTTTCAATAGCGTCTTCAGTATTTGTGCCTCTTTTCGAGGCTAAATTAATTTTGGATATTTCATCTTTGGATAAATTCAGGTCATCCATTTTTAATTCTAATGTCCATAGATAAGCTAGGATTGACTCGATCTCCCAATCCTTCAGTGGTCGTCCTTGTGCGCATTCAACAGCACACAATTGTATCGAATTTCGGATGTCATGCCGTGCTTTTAAAGTTAGCTCGCCATATTTTTTAAAATAGTCATCATTATAAAAAGAGGTTCTGTTCACGACGCCATACAAAGTGGTTCCTTGTAATAATGGGATGTTGTTTTCAATGGCGTAATCTAGTTTGGCTTGTGCGTTAGAAGCACTTAGATCATATTGTTCTGGTTCTAGATTGTGGCAGGATGTACAAACAAAGTGCTTGCTTTGCTTTTTGCCTTTAGCACCATTCTTATTTGTCGTAAAACCAAATTTTACAAGCTGCTCTCCATGTGCAATACTTGCTTTTCGAATCGGTATTAAAACGTTTGGAGAATTTCCTTCGCCAAGTTTTTCCAATACCGTTTGAACACCTCTTTGGTCAAAGTTTGATTCTACATTAATCCACCCAATAAGAAAAAGAAATAAGCTAAAAAATCCTATAGTAAAGCTCTTCATATCTTAATAATTAAACAATCTTGAAATCGTAAAGCCTAATCTAAATTGTGAATCTGACCAATTACTTGTTGTATATGGAATATAATCATTTTCTGACATGGCTTTCGAATTGGTCAAGTTGAACTGAAATCTATGACCGCCTGTATCAATTTCAAGACCTACCCCTAGACTTGGATAATATCCATTTTCAGAAGACCTGAAATCAGAAAAAGGTATGTTCGCATCTAGAATTATTCCTAGGACTTTTGTCATCTTAATTCTTGAAGCCAATCCCAAACTTATTATTCCATTGGTATCATCAAACTCAACAATGTTTCTATGCGTATATGACGGGGCTATCTGTATTGAAAATCCATTTGAAAATCTCTTTGCTGCGATCAGTTGTGCAGTGTAAACCATTCTATGCGCAAAGGCATCAAAAAAGTTGATGGCATCTGGATTGGTACTGCTCTGCATCGTACTCACACTGACAATCGTATAAGCAGACAAAGAAATGGGGTTGCTATTTTCAGTTTGAGAGATCAGTTTATATTTAAGACTGGTATTGATCAATTGTTTCAGTGGTCCACTTCCTTTCGTTCTATTGACACCTACCATAAATTTCGGCGATAAGCCAATATCCAATCCTATTAAAACATCTCTCGCAGATTCTAAACCATAAAATGTTTGCCATCCTCCAGCATCACCTATTAGATCTCCAAATCTATGTCCTATTCTAACATCTATTTTTTTTCCTCTGAGTGTTTCGACAGATGCAGCATTTATTATACGAGTATCTTTAAATATTGGTGTTGCCAGTTCCTGCGAAAAGAGCATAGACAACTGTCCTATAAAAATGAGTGTGAATATGAATCTCATGTCTTTTGTATTAATTTTTGACTTATTCTGGATAGTTTAAATCTATCCAACATTGAATTTTGTTCAACTCGTCCTGTGGTATCGTGTGAGGTCCCGCATTTGAAGGCCAGTTTGGAGGCATGCCTAGTTGGCCATCGTCTTTTAAGTCAATGACATAAAATTCAAATTGTTCGGCATTCAAATAACTTTCCATGCCCTCATAGGTTGAAAAATTACCTGGGGCATCGCTAAATTCCGTATGACAACCAGAAAAAGCGCAATATAGATCTATCAATGGTTTGATATCCTCAGTATACTTGATACCTTCTTCATCGCATTCCTCATTCACTTCTGGTTCTGGAAGTTTGTCCGAAACACACGCTATGCAAGCAAATAATAGAAGCAAAAGTGATATGATCTCTATGGTTCTCTTCATTAAGAATAAATTTCTTATGACAATAAAATTTCAACAATTATACGGTAAAATAGAATAATTGATTTATTTTTAGCCACCTTAGATTATCAATCAAGTAAGCAGAGTGGTTAAAATTTTATCTGCCAAAATTAAACTTTTATTGAGTCTAAATTGTAACACAAAGTAAATAAAATAAATATGAGATATCCTGCAGAATTAGTCGCTCCCTTTTCGAAAGACCTCACAGATTTCGGTTTTGAAGGTCTTTTAACACCAGAATCTGTGACGGAAGCAATTTCTAATACAAAAGGCACTACACTTGTAGTCGTAAATTCAGTATGTGGTTGTGCTGCTGCTAATGCTAGACCAGCTGCAAAAATGGCTATTCAGAATGATAAAAAACCTGATAAGATCACTACAGTCTTCGCTGGTGTTGATATAGAAGCTACTGCTAAAGCTAGAGAATTTATGGTACCTTATCCACCGTCTTCGCCTTCTATGGCCCTTTTTAAAGATGGTCAACTGGTTCATTTTATTGAAAGAATGGAAATTGAAGGAAAAACTGCCGAATCTATTGCGCTAAATTTAGTTTCTGCATTTGATGAGCACTGCTAGCTGATCATCCTCTAATCTTTATTTTCCAATACTGACAATTCTTTTTCACATATTGTCCCTGCTTCTAGCATCATTTCCACAAATGAATTGATCTCCAATACATTTATCGAAGAATTGGTGTTCAGATCATATTCCACACTTTTCGCTACTTGAAACAAATGACCAAATCCACATATTCTAAAATTCGACTTTATAGCATGGATGTTAGCAATTAGCTCTTTGCGGGAAGTCCTCTTGATGGCTTGCCTTATGTTAATTTCTACTTTATGTATTGCTTCAATCAATAAGTTAAGAAACTCCTTCATGTTTTCTTCATCATTAAATGATGATTTACGAAGGATTTCTATATCGAAAAAAGAATTTTTGTTATCAGAACTCATGCGTTTCTAATGGCAAATTCTATTCCAAGCAAACATTAAAATTTTAGTATTATCCTGGTTGACGGATATATCGTCGTAAAATTAATTTCTTGAGACGTAAACCTCAAAATCTATTTGCTAAGGAGCAAGTCTGCTAGTTTCCCACATATTTTTTTGAGGATGTTTTTTATAAACCAATCTATCGTGCAATCGAGATCTTCTCCCTTGCCAGAATTCTATAGTATTTGGTTGAACCATAAAACCTCCCCAATTCGGAGGTTTAGGTAAAATTTCTTGATTCTTATATTCTTCATTCAGTCTTTCTACTGCTTCTTCTAGGACTTCTCTCCCAAAAATAACAGCACTTTGCTGGGATGCCCATGCACCGATCTGGCTACCTTTTGGACGAGACTGAAAATATTTAGTGGATTTTTCTTTTGAGATCTTTTCTGCAATGCCTTCGATTCTGACCTGACGGTGCATGGCCAACCAATTAAAAGATACCGACACTTTCGGATTGTCTAATATTTCTCTTGCTTTTCGCGAATGATAATTCGTATAAAAAATAAAACCACTCGGCTCTAGCCCTTTTAAAAGAACGGCTCGTGAAGAGGGTTGTCCTTTAAAGCTTGTTGCCAATACCATCATGTTGGGTTCAGGGACATTATCTGCCGCAATAGCAGCTTCTAGCCACAGCATAAATAATTGTATCGGATCTGCAAGTAGGTCTGATTCTAACAACTCTCCCTTGTCATAATGCTCTCTTAAATTGCTTAATTCCATTTATCTTTTTAATGTTGTTTCTATAAATGTACAAATAAAAAAAGCCCCGTCAATTAAATTGACAGGGACCAAAACAAAAAACAAACACTATGAACAAACACTAAGTTTAGTAATGTTAAATGACTGGAGGTATGCACCACATGGCGCTTTAGTTTGTCAAACGGGGGGAGCAAATTAAATTAAGGATGGTGGTGTTATCTTTGGGAGAAAAAAAAATTCCCCCGAAGGTTAAGTCGGGGGACAAAACAAAAAACAAAAACTATGAACAAACACTCACCCTGAGCACCTTATGATTGCAGTATTTAAAAAGCAATCGCTCGATCTAACGAAATAAAGGCTTCAGTAATTAATTCTTTTGGTTATCGCGTTTTGATTTACTCTTTAGGTTAAGACAAACAAAATGCCAACTTAGTGACTGTCGAAAAGAAAACCGCACATGACGAAATTATTCGCAATCCGCGATATACTTTACGTCACATAATAAAAATACTTTTTTTGTTAGAGCAAATGATTGGCCTAAGCATGGAAAGCTATAAAATTTCGAGCAGCGAGTACCCTTACAAACTCGTGTATCTTTGCGATATCAGTATCCAAATATTTTATGAGACAACTTCAAACCCCTTAACTTTTTTACGATTAAACAACCTTATCATCCGATAAGCCAACCAGTACATCACAGGGACAACCACCAAAGTCAAGAAAGTCGCAAACACAAGACCATAGATAACCGTCCAAGCCATCGGCCCCCACATCGCTGTATTATCCCCACCGATACTAATATTGGGATCTAGATCAGAAATGATCGAAAAGAAATTTATATTTATGCCCATCGCCAACGGGATCAATCCCAGTACCGTTGTTATCGCAGTCAATAATACAGGCCTTAATCTAGTAGAACCACCTTGGATGATACAACCCTTTACCTCCTCCTTACTCAAAGCGAGAATACGCTCGACGCCTTGCTCCTCCATCTTTTGGTCAATAAGTAAATTTATGTAGTCAATAAGAACAATGGCGTTGTTTACAACTATTCCAGCAAGGGAAATAATTCCTACTCCTGTAAAAATTACAGAAATGGTGCTTTGAGTAAGTACATAACCCAAGAGCACTCCGATCAACGAAAATATGATCGATAACAAAATAATGAACGGAGAAGTAATCGAATTAAACTGGGTAACGAGAATTATAAATATAAAAAATACTGCGACACCAAAAGCAGTCATCAGAAAATTCATATCCTCAGCCTGCTGTTGTTGTTCTCCCGTAAATTCATAATTAAACCCTCTAGGCAATTCATAATCTGCCATGGCCTCTTTCATCTCTTCTACAATGTCATTGGCATTGTATCCATCTAGGATGTTTGAAGAAATAGAGATCATCCGATCCAAGTTTTTTCTTTTTATCGCAGAATAAGTAGAAGTAAACTCCGTACTTGCGATGGACGAAATTGGTACCTGCACGATTCTACCATTTGCAGGATTTCTAAAAGTTATCCTTTGGTTCATCAGACTGTTGATGTCATAACGATACTTTTCATCCAGTCTTACAAAGATGTCATATTCATCTTCGCCTTGTTTGTATTTTGAAACCGACTTGCCATAAACAGATGTTCTGATCGCATCCGCAATGGCAAAAGTAGAGACCTCATATCTTCTTGCAGCTTCTCTATCTACATTGATGATCAGTTCTGGTTTTCCGATCTTAATGTCCGCCTTCAGTTCTTCTATACCACCAATATCCTTTTGATTAAAATAAGTGATCAGGCTTTCTGAAAGCAAAGCCAACTGATCCATGTCATCACCCTTCACTTCCAAATTGATCGGAGGACCTACAGGAGGTCCATTAGCATTCATTCCTACAATGATCTGTACACCCACATAGTCATTCAAGGCTTCTCTTAGATCATTCATAGCATCTCTCGTAGAGAGACTTCCCCTCTTTTGAAAAGGTACAAACGAAACCGTCAACCTGGCTTTATTGGGTGTTAATCCTGGTTCTGGAAAAGCATTTGGATCTGCAGTGTTTTCTCCGATCTGAACCAACACCTCTTCTATGATGCCTTCATAAGGATCTAATACACCCTCTATTTTTGATTCTACGTCTTTTAAAACTTTATCTGTTGCTTCTATATCCTTTCCCATCGGAAGATCAATAAATACATTCACATATATAGGATCTCCTTCTGGGAAAAATGCGATCGGAGGTGTGAATTTTGTAAAAATAGCAAACGACGCGATCAGCAATCCGAAGGTTCCCAAAAATAACAAAGTAGGCATGAATTTATAAAGCACACCTTTGATAAACACATTGTATCCTCGTTCTAGTAAAGGAAGAAACTTGGTCTGAAATACTTGGGAAGCTGGCTTGAGAATAAAAAAATTAAGTAAGGTTATTCCCAAGACGATCGCTAGTAAGTTCCTCAGCCATAACACTTCTGTAAAATGTGCCACAACCGATAGAACCAAGAGGATCAGGCACATGATCAAAACGTTCATGCGTTTTCTATTTTTGACAGCGCGGTCTTCTTCGTGATCGTCTAATTTCATGAACCAAAAAGTCAAAACTGGATTGATCACCAAAGCCACAAATAAAGAAGAACTCAAAACAATGATCAAAGTGATCGGAAGGTATTTCATGAACTCACCCATGATCCCCGGCCAAAACGCTAGTGGTATAAAGGCTGCCAAAGTTGTAGCCGTCGATGCAATGATCGGAAGTGCAACTTCTCCAGTTCCATACTTAGCAGCTTCATAATTATCGTAACCTTCTTGTTTGTATCTATAAATATTTTCTACAACAACAATCGCGTTATCAACCAGCATCCCCAATGCGAGGATCAAAGCAAATAACACAACGATGTTCAACGTAGTTCCGAGAATTGATAAGATCAAGATTCCTGTTAACATGGATAGTGGAATTGCTATCCCAACAAAAAAGGCATTTCTCAACCCAAGAAAAAACAATAAAACCATGACCACCAAGATCACTCCCGAAATGATCGAGTTCTCAAGGTTATCAACCTGATCTCGCGTATTAATGGATTGATCATTAAAGATACTAACTGATATTTCCTCTGGTAAATAGCTTTTACTTTCAGCAATAACTTTTTTTACATGATCCGCAGCATCAAGTAGGTTTTGACCTTTTCTTTTTATAACGTCTAGTGATATGACCGGAAAAGTATTTGACCTTGCAATACTAATGCGATCTTTATAACCAAATCTTACCGATGCAATATCCTTAAGATAAATTGGCTTCTGGTTTTCAGATTTGACGATCATGTTTTGTAGTTCATCAACCGTCCCAAATTGACCGACTATCCTTATTGCACGTCTAAAATCATTTGCCACGATCTCTCCTCCAGACATATTTAAGTTTTCTGAACGGATCGCATTTTCTACATCCCCAAAAGAGATCTGTGCAGCTTCCATCTTTATAAGATCCATGTCAACTTTTATCTCTCTCTCCAAGGCACCTTTAAGATCTACTTTGTTTACCTCATCGATCTCTTCAAGCTCGTCCTGCATATATTCAGCATACTTCCTTAATTCTACCATAGAAAAATTACCACTGAGATTGACAGTCATAATTGGAATTTCAGACATGTTCACATCAACCACAATAGGATCTGTAGGCAGGTCCGTAGGCAATTCACTTTTTGCCATATCAACAGCGTCTTTTACTTTTCTTTTTACTTCCTCAATTTCAAAGCCTGATTCAAACTCAACTATGATGGATGAAAAATCTTGTACTGAATTAGATTTGATCCACTTAATTCCAGAGATACCCTGCAACTCTTTTTCTATAGGTCTTGCGACCAAGTTTTCTATATCCTTTGAGGAGTTTCCGGGGTAAGGTGTATTAATGTATACGGTAGGCAATACCGCTTCAGGAAATTGCTCCTTTGGCATATTTTCATAGGAAAGAATACCGAAAAAGAATATCATGATAGTGATCAAAACAACGGAAGTCGCATTGTCTAAGGCTAAATTGGTGAGTGAAAAATCACGCAATTTTTCTTTCAAATTGTCCAATGTATTTGCCATAAATTTGCTATTGCTTTTTGGTTTCTGATGGTTCTGGCAAAAGACTGACTTCAATTAGCTCCTGGTCAGCCAAAGTCCTTGCACCATCTACGATTATGGTTTCATCACCCGTTAATCCGCTTAAGATCTCTATTTGCGATTGATAAGATTCTCCCGTTTCCACATATTTCTTGCTGGAAATTTCTGCTTCTCCTTCCTGCTCAACAACCATCACATATTTTTTTCCACTGATTTCTTCTTGCACCAATTCAAGGGGAACAACTACCACATCTTTAGAAGAATAGTCATTGACTTTTATGGTTGCTAATAAATTTGGTTTTAATTGTCCCTTACTGTTAGGTACATTTAGTTCTACTTTAAAGGTTCTGTTGGCAGGATCGATCGTTCTCCCCAACTGGCTTACCTTCGCCTTCGTTTCTAGTTCTATTGCTGGAAAACTTACATCCACCATTTGCCCTCGTTTGATCTTTCCAAGGAAGTTCTCTGATAATGAAGCAACAACTTTTAATTTTGAGGTATTTAATATCTGTATGATAGGTGCACCCGGTCCAGCCATTTCTCCACTTTTTGCTAGGATCATTTCTGCATATCCTGAACTGGGAGCATATACATTTGCTTTGGTCAATTGGTATTGGATGGTTTCTAAACTTCTATCTATTCTCTCAAGATTATTTTGAGCTTGCAAGAATTGTAATTCCGTGCCGATCTTTTGATCCCACAACCTTTTTTGTCTGTTGAAAAGATCCTGAGCCAACCCTCTTGATGTTTTTAACTCAGCTATCTGCTTGTTGACAGATTCCATATCAATCCTTGCAATGAGTTGCCCCTTTTTTACGTAATCCCCCTCGTTGATATTCATCGATACGATCCTACCACCAGTTTCACTACTCGCATAAGTAGGCTCATCCGCTTCAACATTGGCTTGTATCTCTGAAAATCGATTGAAGTCTTGCCTGGTTAATTTTCTCGCAGAAACATTCTTTCTAGGCTTTGCCTTTGGAGGCTCTTCCTTTTCTATCTCTGCAGTGATTTCATCGATGGACTTTTCCAAGGCTTTCAATTCTTGCTTCTTTTTTAACAAATAGTCTTTCTTACCTGCAAGATCCTCTGGAATCTTATCCTCCTGTTGACAAGAAAAAACGAAGAGCCCGATCATTAGTATGCTTAATAATTGTTTCATATAAAATGGATTCTTTATTATTTTATTGAATGGCTTTTTCCAATGCTATTTTTGCTAACAACAGATCATATTTAGCTTGGATATGATTTTGTTGTGTTTGATAAAGTGCTTGCTCCGCTTGTGTCACTTCTAAGCTAGATCCAACGCCTTCTCTATATTTTATTTTTGTTGTCTGGTATATCTTTTCCGCGAGTGCTAAGTTTTTTTCTTGATCTGAAACAGTTTCCTGTGCGTTGAGGTAAGTGGTCCGCGCATTCAGAATCTCTAGCTTTATAAAACTGATCATTTGTTCTTTTCTATTCTGATTGGTTTCTAGGGCGATTTGTGCCCTTTCTATTTTTGTTTTGCTGCTCATCCCATCAAAGATCGGAACATTCAATTGTGCGCCAATTACAAAGGTCGGCGCCCAAAATCCGTTGGAAAAATTGTTGCCTTGGTATTGATATTGATAGGCACCATATGCTGCCAAAGAGGGCCATCTTCCCCTTTCATTCAATTCCACATTTAAGGTGGATAGCTCCAATCCAATATTTGCAACTTCTATTTCTGGTCTTCTTTCGACATTTATTGGATCTACCAATTCTTGATCTGTTGCCTCTACTAATAGTGTAGCGATGTCATCTTCTAAAAGAATTTCGCCTTCTAATGGATAATTCATTGCCATCTTTAGGAAGTTAAGCGTTACATTTTTCTGACGCTCCAATTTATCTTTTTCCGATTTTAAATTCGCTAAGGAAAGTTCTAAACGATCTATATCTAATTGCTCTGCAAAACCTGCTTTGAAGATTTCTTTAGTTTCAAACAAAACAGTACTCAGATTAGCTATATTTTTTTCCAATGTTTTTAAGCTTTCAGTTATTAAAAGACTCGGAAGGTAGGCTTCCATTACTGCGTCTCTCGCTACTTTTTCTTTTGACCTGAGTTCTGCTTGAACATAATCTTTAAATAACCTTGCTGCTTTTAATCCTGTTAGATAGGATCCGTCAAAAAGTAAACTTGAAGCATTTAACGAAGCTGTAAAATTATTTTTCAAAAGAAAGGATATCTCCGTTTCAAAATCCGGTGGTAACATCCCTGTAGAATCCCTAAATCCAAAAATAAAAGCTTCAGGTATAGCCTGTACCGGTACCTGCGGATAATGATCAAATTTAAGTGACCCATTTATTTGTGGAAGCCCGACAGACCTTCTTTCAATGATTTGAGCATCAGCATCTTTGATACTTAAATTTGCATTTTTTACATCAACATTATGTTCTATCCCATATTGAATGGCTTGTTCTAAACTAAAACTTTCTTGGGCTTTTGCATGCATGCAAAAAATAAAGAAAATCAAGGGAATCGCCTTTAACCTTATCATACTAAGTATTTTGTTGTTTTAATATTTTGTGTCCTTTGTCCGTGACAACACCATGTATGTGATATTCTAAAAATTCTTTGATCAAATCTTCTCGAGTGAAAATCTTTAATGGAAATATATTTTCATTTACAATGATAAAGGAGGACTCTACGTACATTTTCGCTATGATCTCTGAGTGTAAATTTAATCGGTAAAGCCCTTCTTTCTGGCCTCGTTCTAAGTTCTCTTTAATAATCTTAAAAAGATCCTTCTTATGCAGATCTTGGATGATCTCCCATTCCTTTCGATAATATTTCTGTAGATCATGCATGGTAGCATTTGAAATATCCCTCAAATGACCGGTGATATGCTTTCCGATCAAATGCATTTCCTCAATCGCATTACTTGCAACCGACCGCTTCGAGTTTAACTCACTAATATATCTATGCGTAAAATCATGAATCACCGAGGAAAGTAGATCATTCTTATTCTCTACATACTGATAGATGGTCTTCTTTGAGATGCCTAATTGCTTAGCAATATCATCCATGCTTACACTTTTTATACCGATCGTCATAAAAAGAGTGGCTGCTTTTTCTAACAGTTGTTTTCTTTGATCTGTCTGATATTCACTCATAAAGTTCAAATTTATACATTTAAACCTTAGGAAACTATAAAAGGTTCTAAAGTTTCCATGGTTTTTTGCTGGAATGTTGAATTTCACCTTTGAATTGTGGTAGAAAAAACCAAGAAGTAAATTCAACGAATTTGTCTTGACTCTGTCCACTTTTATTTCCAACAACAAAGTGCCCTTTTTGACTGTTGTATCCCCAGAAACATAATAGAATCGGCTATTCTAATGTTAAATTGTTTGAATGTTCGCTTGTTAAAATGTTCGAATGATCTAATGTTCGCTTGTTCGATTGATTCAATCTTCAATAGTTCAACTGTTTTTCTTATTTTTGCCACACAAATTGTTAAACAATAAGATATTATGCTTAAAAGTATGACCTCTTCAAAGAGGGTAAGATTTAAGAGTACACCAACTAAGGACAATTTTATAAAAGACCTCAGAAGACGCGTAGACCATTACTTTGAAAGTAATAACATCTCGCCCTATGCCAATACAGAAATGTACATAAAAACGGCGCTAGCCATTGTGGCTTGGACAGGCACTTTCGCTTTGATCATGTCTGGTATGTTAAGTGCAACAGGGTTGTTTTTCGCTTACATATTTTGGGGTTTTGTTAATATTTTCATTGCTTTCAATATTATGCATGATGCTACCCATGATGCATACTCTGCAAATCAGAAAGTCAACAACTTTTGGTCTTATTCTATGGATTTTATTGGCGGGAACCAGTATTTGTTTAGAAGAATGCACGGTGCACATCACGGTTATGTTAACATTCACGGCATAGATGTCACACTTGAGACGCATGGTCAATTTAGATTTTCTCCTGACGAGCCTTGGTTGCCAAAACATAAGTGGCAACATTTTTATACTTTCGGTCTGTATGCTTTAGCGATGATCCATTGGGTGACTGTCAAAGATGCGAAATGGTTTTTTGCGGAAAATAACATTGGAAATCAAAAGAATATCAAGCATCCTACTAGAGAGTATGTCATCTTATTCATCGGCAAACTATTCTATTATGGTACTGGCTTCATCCTACCTATGATCTTTTTAGAATACGCTAATTTGTATATATTTTTCTGCTGGTTTATGATGCACATCTTGCCAGGTTTAACCTTTGCATTGATGTTTCAGGTTACTCACGTTTATGAAGGGACTACTTATCCTTTACCTGATGATGACGGCAATATTGACAACAATTATGCCCTTCATGTTTTAGAGACTACAGCAGATTTTTGTAGACACAGCAAATTAGGTACTTGGCTAATGGGGGCCATCAATATTCATGTCATCCACCATATTTATCCAAAAGTTTGTCATGTTCACTATGCAGCAATCACTGAAATATTAAAGCAAACCTGTGACGATCATGGGATCTTATACCAAGAAAATGAGACTTTTGGCGAAGCTTTAAAGAAGCATTACCAAATTCTAAAGCATTTATCAAAACCCGATGCCAAAGTCGCTCGGGTAGGCAAATCCGCCACCATGGCCTAATGGTCAAAAAAAACCTATCAAATTAATTTTTTGATAGGTTTTTTTATTGCCATATATAAGTATGCTGATAGACCCATACTTATGTTTTAAGGCTGTCACTTTTTAGTTATTAATTAGTTAAATCAAGTTGAAAGGAGCTAATGGCTAGATTTTTGGATATAACCATATAGAATGCCAATCTATAAACCAAATTTCTCCAATTTGCTTAACAGAGTAGTACTCGCTTAAAAATAAGTATGTATGAGAGTAACCATGAATTCCTTCGAATTAAAAAGTATCTATACAGGCATCACTACTGTATATTATGCTCACTTGGAAAACGAAGAACTTTTTCCAACCAATGAAATAAGAAACATTCAGATCCTCAAGAAAAATTTAGGCTCTCTTTTAGATGTGGACAGTCTCTTTTTTAAACAACGACCGACTTTGTTTGACAGTCCCTTTATTCACAGCTATTCCAAAGAGGCCAAAGACATTCTCAATATTGAATTTAGTTTGCCAGGTTTATTGATCATCAAAAAATGTTTGGAGATCAGATTGCAAGTCTTATTGGAATTTTTTGAAAATGCCGATGATGATGATACCATTCTTAAAGAAATAGAGAAAGCTATAAATATCTCTGAAAATGTACTCGACAATATGGAGATCCATATGATTCCTATGTACAATTAATAACACCCTCTTTCATAAATAGCAATCACTATTTATTATTAAATCTATACTTTATACTCAATTTTAGATTAGATGATTGAGTCCTCATAGTAATATCTTTAACCTTATTTTTTGAGAATGTATTCCATTCTGGTTCTAAGTTTATCCTGATTTTACTATTTAATCTATAGCCTAAGGATACTTTTGCTCTAAACCCAATTCCAAATGACTTAAACAAAGCATCAGCTGAATTATTATCATAGTTGTATAGACCAGAGCCATTCATGGATCTACCTTTCTGAGATATTCTAAAATTTAGCAGTGGTCCTACTGAAATTCCATACATCCATTTACGAGCATCGTTACTTTTTTGGAAACCTATTTCTATAGGCAAACTTATAATTTCGCTTCTATTGAGTTTTGTTACATTCCTAGTTGTGTTAGAATTGAAAATAGTATCTACCTTAAACTGATCTCCACCCAACTCAAGTAATGTAACATTGGAGTTGTTTTCATTCAATTGGTATTGAAGTTTAGAATTATAAATTCCATATTCTAAACCGATTCCAAATTTAAATTTTCTTTTTATAATATATGCAGCGTCGATTGCAAATTGAGCGCCTATTTTACCGTTTTCTGCTTTGTTGATTAAGTTGATGTTATTTGTTTCGTCTTCAGAATTTGAAAAGTTAATCTGGAAATAATTTAATCCAGCATTCAAACCTAGCTCCAAATAATTGTCTTTAGAATCTTGCGTCAAATCTATTTTTTTGATTACATAATCTTCGTAATTTAAGGCATCCGTTATTTTAAGAAATGGAACCTTACTATTTTCTAGAAAGTTAAATGAAACAATCTCGTCTTTACCTGCATTTGGTATTTCAATTAAATTATTTGATGATGCTTTTTTGTTTGACGTAACATCCGAATTAGAATTATTTTCAATCACATTTCCCTGTATAATACTTACAGATGTTGATTTAACATCTGTATTTAAATTTTTAGTTGCCTCAACGTTCTTTTTTTCATTGTTTATTTCTGAATTGTTGTTAGATCTATTTTCGGTTTTTGAAGCTGACGTTGATTTATTAGCTTCTTGCAATAATTCATTGTCAATTTTTTCAGCAGAATTGGAGAATACAATTTTATCGGTAGTTTTATTTTTAAGAATAGGTGGGTTGTTCAGGTTAGATGCAAGCTGACTTTTGTCTAGTCCAATTGATTCCGGGGCTTGATTTTTAGTTCCCAGGGTAGGGTGATTTTTTGCTCCTAATAAAGATTCGGTTTTTGTAGATACCTTAGCATCAGTTTTTGCAGCTACTTTATTGGTATTTAAATCAATTTCTTCAGATATTATTTTAGCGTTTTGAATATCAATATTGTCTTCAACATTTAATGAAATTGTTTCTTTTGCAAAATCAAAAAACAAAAATGAAACAAACAAACTTATTAAAAGGGCTAATAAGCCTATAGTCCATTTGTTAAAATTGAATTTATTATGATCTATATTAGTTTTATCATTCTTAATCTCTTTAGAAATGGATGACCAAAGATCATCTGCTTCATCTTTAGACTTAAAATTTTCTTTATTCTGAAATCTATTTTTGTAAAGTTTTTCCAATAAATTCATCTTTTGATTATTTAGCATGCCCTGAATTAGTTACAGAGTTTAATTGATTTAGCCATTTTCTTCCCTTAGATAATCTCTTCCTTGAAACGTCTTCTGAAATATTTAGCATTTCAGATATTTCCTTGTGCTTATAGCCTTCAATTATAAAAAGGTTAAAAACTTCAAAATAGTGCTTTGGCATTTTTTTTAAAATGCGTAAAAGCCTATCGTCTGTAAAATTTTCTGAAACAACTGGATGTTCTACTTTTTCATGAATCGTCAAATCGAATTCATCTGTATTTTTGATTTGGACTCGATTATTAGAATTAATGCAAGTATTGATTACGATTTTTGCTGCCCAAGTTCTAAAGGATGCTTTTTTAGAATCGAATTTCTCAATATTTTTGAAAATTTTCACAAAACTTTCTTGCAAGACATCTTTCTCGTAAGAAGTATTTCTTAGATAACGAACACAAATTGCAGACAAATAAGGCAGCATTCTGAAATACAATTCTTTTTGAGCTCGTTGATCATGAGCAATACATCCAGAAATTAAATTTTCTTCGAGCTTCTTTTCTTTCATGTAATCACTGTCGTGTAAATTCCTTATCAATTTTTAAGAATTTTTATAAACTAGTTAACAAATTTTCATTCATAAAGGAAATTTTTAATGAGTTTTCTTTTCGTTTGAAGTTTATTGTACTATGATCTGAATACTTAGGAAAAATTGAAATCGAAAAGAACCAGGTTCTTTCCGATTTCAAATGGATTCAGACTAAACATTCAATTATAGTTCTATTTCATCAGTTGCTGTACATCCATTATCATCTGTAACAGTTACAGAGAAAGTACCAGTTGTTTCAGTTGTCGTTATTTCCTTTGTAGCACTTCCTTGAGACCATATATATGCAAATGGCATTGTTCCTCCATTTGGGTTAGTATAGATTATTGTTTTAACCCCTGTACTATCTTGAACAGAAAAAACTTCTGTACTAAATCCAAGGCAAGGATCATTAGAAGATACTTCATAGTTGCCTAATGCTGTACAACCATTACTATCCGTAATTGTCACAGTATAAGTTCCCGGAACATTTGGGTCAATGTCCAATTCGCTATCATTCGATCCATCATTCCATAAATATGAATATGGGGATGTTCCTGACGTTGGAATGGCATATATAACAACTGTTGAAGAGTCAATTGTAATTGTTGCATTAAATGAATCGCATGGATCTTGTTCAATATTAATATTTACTGTCGCAACAGCTGTACATCCTTCACTATCCGTTACAGTGACAGATGCATCTTCAAATAAAATACCAATACTTTGAACTGTATCTCCTGTTGACCAAGAGTATTCAAATGGTTCCGTTCCGTTTGTGACTATTGCTGTAAGCAAAGAATCGTACTCCATTCCTTCAATTTCTACAGCAAATTCCTCACATCCTACTACAGGTGAAAAACCTGCGTCGTCTTCGCAAGAGCACAAACTAATAAGTACAATGGCTAAAATGCCGAATGATAAGCTTTTCAGTATATTCTTCATGATATTTAATTTGTGCATTTCATTATTATCAAAATGCGGGTTTTAATTCAAAATTCTTTCATTAGGTATACACCTCCGATAATGCTTAATGTGATGCTGAAAGCATTTATTTTTATTTTATTTAAAAAAAACCTTTATTTGGTTGATATTGTATTTTCGATTTTATATAGTTAAATCTCTATCCATTATATATGATCTATAAGTATTTTATGAGTAATGCGAATTAGTTCCTTAGAATGTGTTTTCAAATCTGATAAAATATATCCAGTAATTTTAAGATCAATTCATATAATTACATATATCTTTGATTTTAAATGCTCTCATTTTGTCAAACAAAAAATATATTGGTTTAGGTCTGATGTCGGGGAGTTCTCTTGATGGATTAGATCTAGCATTAGTAGCATTTGATGTCGCTAATAAAGAGATAAAATCTTGGGAATTGTTGTTTGCAAAAGAATTGGTATTTCCTTCTGAATTGAAAGATAGGTTGTCAAAAGCAATAACTTTATCTTCACAAAAATTAGCTCAATTAGATCATGACTTAGGTGTTTGGATGGGAGCCAGTTCTGCCAATTTTATTAAAGATTCTAATATAGAGGTAGATTACATTGCTTCGCATGGCCACACAGTTTTTCATTTTGCGGATCATGGATTTACAAAGCAAATAGGCGCAGCCGCAACAATGGTTTCTAAAACGGGGATTCCAGTCATCTCTGATTTTCGATCATCCGATATGGCTCATGGTGGGCAAGGTGCTCCTTTAGCTCCAGTTGTTGAACACTACTTATATCCTGGATATGAATTTTACCTCAACCTCGGAGGTATTGCAAATATCTCCCTTCATTTAGAAAATAAGATCATTGCTTTTGATGTTTGTCCCGCCAATCAAATACTCAATAAGTTAGCTGGTGAGAAAAATATAGCTTTTGATAAAGGGGGCTGCCTTGCGGCGAAAGGAAAAGTAGATCATGACTTAATGAATCTGTTAAATAAAGACCCATTCTTAAAAATGGATTATCCAAAATCATTAGACAACAATTCATTACAGGAAATATATTTTCCTATACTTGAAAATTCAAAAATTAGTACAGAAGATAAATTGTGCACAGCAGTTCAATTTATAGCAAACTGTTTGGCTGATGCGATCAGTAAATCATTTACAAAGGAAAATGCTAATTTTGAAGAAATTAAACTTTACATAACTGGGGGAGGAGCCTTCAATAAATTCTTAATCGAAAAAATACATTTGGCTTTGCCAAATATTGAACTGGTCCTTCCATCTGAAGACGACATAAACTTCAAAGAAGCAATTTTGATGTCCTTACTTGGACTGTTAAGAATTTTAAATAAACCTAATTCTTTTGCATCTGTTACAGGTGCAATGAAGGATACAGTCAATGGGGCAATCTATAAATCATAATCTTTTGAATAAGCAAGACATCATATTTGTAACTGGAGGGACAGGCTTGGTTGGATCCTACTTGCTGCGGCATCTGATAAGTCAGGGCTACACAAATGTTAGATCCTTGAAAAGGGAAAACTCCAACCTGCAATTGGTGAAAGAAATAGCAGATCAAATAGATTGGTTAGTAGGCGATCTCCTTGAAATTGATGTGTTGGCAGAGGGGATGCAAGATGCTCAGGTGGTTTTTCATTGTGCTGCAATGGTCTCCTTTGATCCCAAAGAAAAATCTTCTATGGAAAGGGTCAATATTGAAGGCACAGCAAATATGGTAAATATTGCCTTGGATTCTAACGTAGAAAAATTCATTCATGTTAGCTCCATTGCAGCGCTAGGTAGGAGAGAAGAGCTATCGACCATTGATGAAAAAACAGAATGGCAAAATAGCGAGTGGAACACCACCTACGCGGTCGCCAAATATGAAGCTGAAATGGAAGTGTGGCGCGGGGCTGCAGAAGGGTTGAATGTTGCGGTGATAAATCCTTCTGTCATTCTAGGTTCGGCATACTGGAAAAAAGGCACTGGCAGATTTTTTAACATCGTCTGGAATGGGCTAAAATTTTTTCCCACTGGAAGCACCGGTTTTGTCGATGTGAGAGATGTTGCAGAAGCCCTCCTCACCTTAGCCGAATCAGATATCTCAAACGAACGAATTATCCTCAACGGAGAAAATCTCCCTTACAAACATATTTTTGACAGCATCGCACTACTCATCGAAAAACCAAAACCCAGCATAAAAGTAAATACCCTTATCAGAGAAGCCAGCTGGCGCTTTGACCACGTTTTGAATGTCCTATTCTCCAAAAAACCAAGAGTGACCAAAGAGACCGCAAGAAATTCCTCTCGCGATGTGCGTTACCTCAATGATAAATCCAAAAACCTCCTAGGAATAAAATACCGCTCCATTGACCAATGCCTAAAACAAATGGCCAATCAGTTTAATGAGGTGAAAAATAATGGAATGGATCCGAGGTACCTTGAATTTTAAGGGGCTGTTACAGGCTGTTATAGGCTGTTTATTTGTGTATGCGTTTATTTGTTTATTCGTGTCTCCCAATAAAACCCTGCGATGAACAGCCTGCCCTGAGCGACGTAGGAGTCGAAGGGATGAGCGAAAATTGTTCCTTTAGTCCTTCACCCTATTCAACGCCAATGTTTTCAACATCCAATTTGGCAAAGGCTTTTCAGGATTTCGCTTTCTAAGATCTAAGAACCAATTAAACTTTTTCATCAATGGAATCTTGTGGGTCTCTACAAATTCTATCAACGTACCATCTGGATCTTCGATGTAGGTAAAATGTCCTGCAGCATCACCCATGTCAAAACTAGGGGTGTCATCAGGGCAACTGTCTACCGTAAAAGGAAATCCTTTGGAAGAACAGAGTTCCTTTAAAGCGGACATACCATTTACATCAAAACACAAATGGATGTAACCAAGATCACCCCAAAGACGGTCTCTAAATATTTTGTCGACATTTCGATCTACAGATTGTACCAATTCAATTTCACTCTTGCCTAGCATTTTGCTAAATGCTCCTTTTCTTTGGTCAGCAGAATGCCGAAGTAATATTCTCCTGAATTTTCCTTCGCCGGAAGGCAACTCCTTGTAGTCTGCAAAATTATTAGTTTCATCATAAACCACCTCATTGTAACCAAGCACATCTCTGTAAAGCTTCAATGATTCATCTATATTTGAAACACCGATGGTGCACCCGTACATGCCCCCAGTACTAAAATTGCTGCTAGTAAACCAATTGTCTGATGGTACAACATCAAAAATATTGTCGAAGGGATCTTTGACATAAAAATGTTCTTGTCCAGCAGGATCGATGACGATATCACTTATCAGATCTGCATTTTTCTGCTTTAAAAACTGAAAGGTCTTCGATACATTTCTCGATTTTACCTTTGCAATATAAATCCCAAGATCGCCTAATTGTGGTACAAACGCAGGTCCGACGGGAGTACGAGAAGTATACTGCCAGATCTCCATTCCACCGCCTCCCTGTTTGTTCAAGGCAAGAATGGCGTGTCTAGATCTTGGTTCTCCACCAGTATAAGGAAGCATGAGCGCGGCTTCAGCGGCTTCGTCAAACATAGGGATATCCATTCCAAAATTTCGGCGATACCATTTCCAGCCTTCGTAAACATCTGAAACGCCGATTCCTATTTGTTGTATGCCGCTAATAATTGGTTTTTTCATTTGTTATATGATTGGCTTAAAAAAAACGGGTTCTTGTATAACAAGAACCCGAAATTAAAAAGTTTTTCGTATTGTCTATGCTTTTGTGACAATTTGTTGATTCTTATATGCTCCAGATTCTAACTTGCTCTTTATAGCTGAGAATGCATCTAAAGTTATTTCAATATCCTCCATCGTGTGTGAAGCCGTTGGAATCAATCTTAATAAGATCAATCCTTTTGGTATAACTGGATACACAACTATTGAACAGAAGATCTTATGAGTTTCTCTAAGATCATATACTAAATGTGTCGCTTCTATAACTGATCCATGCATATAAACTGGGGTAACGCAGGAGTTGGTAGCACCTATGTCAAAACCATTTTTCTTAAGACCATCTTGAAGTGCATGTACATTTTCCCAAAGTTTGTCCTTCATTCCAGGATTTTCTTTTAGCATGTGCAAACGTTTTAGTGCACCCTCTACGATCGGCATAGGTAGCGACTTGGCAAAGATCTGAGATCTCATGTTGTATTTCATGAACTCTACGATCTTTGGTTCGGAAGCGATAAAAGCACCCATACTAGCCATTGACTTAGCGAAGGTCGCAAAGTAAATATCTACTTCATCTTGTACACCTTGTTCTACACCAGCTCCAGATCCTCCTTCTCCCAAAGTTCCAAATCCATGTGCATCGTCAACCATCAATCTAAATTCATACTTCGATTTTAGATCAACGATCTCTTTTAAGATACCTTGTTCCCCTCTCATTCCAAACACACCTTCAGAGATAACCAATATGGCACCACCTGTAGCTTGAGTCATTTTTGTAGCACGTTTTAAACATCTTTCTAAACTATCAACGTCATTGTGCTCAAAAGCAAATCTTTTGCCCAAATGCATTCTAACACCATCTATGATACAAGCATGACAACCCGCATCATAAACAATAATATCTCTTCTGTCAGTGATACAGTCAATTGCTGACATGATCCCTTGATAGCCGAAATTTAAAAGAACCGCTGATGGCTTGTGTACAAACTCAGCAAGTTCGTTTTCAAGTTGTTCATGCATTTCTGTATTTCCAGACATCATTCTAGATCCCATTGGATAGGCTAGTCCCCACTTTTTAGCAGCATCAGCATCCGCTTTACGGATCTCAGGATGATTACCTAATCCTAGATAGTTATTTACAGACCAAACAATTACTTCTTCGCCGTTGAATTTCATTCTTGATCCTAATTCTCCCTCTAGTTTTGGAAAGATGTAATATCCTTCTGCAACATCTGCATATTGGCCCAGAGGTCCTGGGTTACTTTTTAACTTTTCAAATAAATCCATACCTTTTTGATTATAGGTGAACAATTTTTGAGGCTTTTCGGCCTTTTTTGTTGATATAAAATTAGAACGCCAGGTCGCACCAAAATTGGTGGTTCTGTACGTATTAATATGCTCTATTTCTTCTGCTGCTGAAAGGAAACCTTGTTCCTTCATCCAGTCTTCATTGTAGATCTTAGATAAATATCTGGATCCGTGATCAGGAAAGATCAATACAACAGTATCCTTTTCGGTGAACTCTTCCTTGATCTGAAGTAATGCTTGTAAGGTTGATCCCGAAGAGTATCCTACAAATATTGCTTCTTTATCAGCAAGAGACCTCGCTGCAATAGCAGAATCCTTATCATTAACTTTTATAAAACGGTCAATGATATCAAAGTCTACGTTTTTGGGAATGATGGTCTTGCCTAAGCCTTCAACTTTGTATGATTTTATCTTTGATTCATCAAATTCTCTCGTATGAAAATAATGCTTCAAAACAGAACCATCTGCATCAACTGCAATGATCTGAATCGCAGCATTTTGCTCCTTCAAATATCTTGCTGTTCCAGATATTGTTCCACCTGTTCCAGCACAAGCTATCAAGTGTGTTACTTTTCCCTTTGTCTGATGCCAAATTTCTGGACCAGTTGAATGATAATGCGCATCGCCATTATCTAGGTTAAAATTTTGATTGATGTAATATGAATCTGGAATTTCTTTGCTTAATCTAATAGCTTGGCTGTAGTAAGATCTTGGATCTTCTGGCTTTACTTTGGCCGGACAAAGGATCACTTCAGCACCCATCGATTTCAGAAGACTTATCTTTTGTGGTGAAGACTTGTCAGTGATGGTCAGTATGCACTTATATCCTTTAACTTTACAGACAATGGCTAAGCCTAAACCCGTGTTTCCTGAAGTAGCCTCAATGATGGTATCTCCTTTTTTTATCAATCCTTGCTCTTCAGCTCTAGTGACCATGTAATGTGCAACTCTATCTTTGGCTGACTGACCAGGATTAAAACATTCTAACTTGCCTAGAACCATAGCTCGACAGTCTTCTTTGGAGGCATTTAGCTTCACTAGAGGCGTTTTTCCTATAGTTTGGAGTATATTGTCGTATACCATAGATATTCTTTCAATCCTTTCTTAATGTACAATTAGCTCATTCTCAAGAAACTGTAATAATTGCAATTATTCTAGAAAGATTTAAGCTACAAAAGTAATTCATGTTTTCTAGTTAAAAGAATGATTAGAGGTTTAATTTTCTATCTATAAACTTTTGAAGATGTGGGTAATAGCACAAAAAATAATTTTCTCCTTTTTAAAAATTTAAAAAATTGTTTGAAACAGACTTTTTATCCCAAATTATTAGCATTTTGGGTTTAATATTCGTAGCTAACTAGGAATACTAAATAAACACAAATTTCACTTCACCTAATATTTTTTGCAAATAGAATACATGGCAAAGAAAATTCTTTTAAAAGCAAGGTTGATCTTGATAGATAAAGGCAGGGTCTTATTGATGAAACAAAAAAATTCTATCGGGGGTAATTATACTTTAGTTGGTGGTACTGTAGAAGATTTTGAGTTTGCAAAACTTTCTCTAGTTAGAGAAAGTAAAGAAGAAACGGGTATCACCCTTAATGAAAAAAATCTTGTGCTCGTTCACACGCTACACAAGAAAAAAGGCCCTTACACAAGGATCGTCCTTTACTTCGAAACAAATGCATGGAAAGGAAAGCCTATTGCTCAAGAAACCTGGAAATTTAAAAAAGTCTCATGGTTCGATCTCGAGGATCTTCCTACTGAACTTTCTCCTACCGTAAAGCATGTCTTGTCAAAATATAGAAAAGGTATTACTTATTCGGAATATAGCGTTTAGAATGCTTTTTTATTCTTTTATACGTACATGTGTTTATTTGGTGGTTAACTTTCATCTCCCTATTCAAACAAAAAAAAGCCTTGCTCTAATGAATAGAGCAAGGCTTTTTAATTTAAGAATAAATTCTCTTAATTTATTTTTTCAGCAGTTTGGCTTGAAGCAGCTGCAGCTGCTGTCTTAGTTCCTTTCTTGCAACATGCTTTAGATCCTTTTGTGCAAGCTTTCGTTTTATTCGAAACTCCAGTTGCTTTTGCACCTTTGGCACATTTCTTAGAGCACTTCTTAGAACATTCTTTCTTAGCATTAGCTTTTGCTGCTGCTGGAGCTTCATCAGCTACTGATGCAACATTTACAAATTGCTTTGCTTTGTCATCATATGTAACTTCTGTTTGCGTCACTTTTCCTGAAGCAGGACAAGTAGAGGTCTTGTAGTAAGAAATCTTTCCAGACTTTTCACAGACTTTCTTTTCAATAGAAGCATCTAAGGATGCAGTAGATGCAGCTGCTGCTGCAGTTTTAGCACAGCAAGATTTTTTGTTTGCTGAAGCTGTCTTTGAACATTGAGCTGAAACGAATCCAACCATTCCAAACATCGCTACAAACAGAATTAACTTTTTCATATACACGTTTTTTTAAGTTTAAATTATTGATTCAAAAATATACTATTAAAACATAAATTACAAAGCCATAAGTACAATTATGATTAATTTAACTTTTATTTCACACATTGCCTTAACCTCCTGTAATTAATACGATCTTTTCAGTAAAATGAGCATGCTTTGATGTCATTTTTAGCACAAATGTACCAGAGTTAAATGAAGTTAAATTTATATTTATAATCTGTTCATTTTCTATAAACCGGTGATTTTGATCAAACACTTTTTTCCCACTTAAGGTAAACAACTCTACAAGTACAGTTTCATTTTCAAAGCCTTTGGTATCTTCGATGACGATATGACCATAAGATGGATTTGGATATACTCGAGGACCATCAATATTTTCAACCTCCTGATTATTTGTCAACTGTAGATCGCAAATGAAAGGCGCACCATTGTTTAATGCCGATCTTTCATTGCCGAGTATCTGATGCATTAATGTCCCTTGACCTTTACTAAACATATACATACAAGGATCATTTACATAATCCATAAAATTCATTGACATATCGATACTTCCACAAGAAAATTGCGGAGGTGAAGGACAACCAAAATATGGTCCTCTACAATTTGGAGTGTCTGATATCCCATCGTCAGAACTACAGCTCTCAACTGTTCCCCAAGGGTGATGTAGTCCTAGATAATGGCCAACCTCATGTGTTGCTGTTCTTCCTTTAATTTGCGAACCTACGATTCCAAACTTATCAGTGTCAATTACAACACCATCTTTGTGTGTATGCAGAATAGAAGGTATTGGCAAATATGAATATCCTAATATACCTTGACTAGGAATTTGGACCACCCAAATGTTTAAAAACTTGACAGGATTCCATATAGTGTTTTTTTTGATTACATCCTCTATGTATTTAATGTCCGGAATGTTGTTATACAAAACTCTGTTCACACCAGGATGCGCTTCTCCTGTGGGTGTTTTTTGAATTAAGCAAAATTGTATATTTGTATCTCCAACATCCGAAGAAAAGTAATCAGGTATATTTTGTCTATCTGCGTTTGTAAACCCATAATCCTGATTCAAAATGTCAATTTGCTCAATGACCCTTGACATACTTAAGTTAGAACCAGATCCTACAGCTTCTCCAGAATGAATGACGTGAACAATGACAGGAATTGTTATAACATTCCTTCTTGATGGCGTTATATCACTAGACTTAATCTGATGTTGCTTCTTGAATAGTTGATATTCAACCTCTATTTTGGGGTCTCTATTTTGGATATCCTGCATTAGCTGATCGGTATGGCAGCTTGCATGTAGGTGCTTTTCTTGTTGCCCGTTTGCGTACATCAAACTAAAGCAAATGAAGAGATAGGTAAAAAAGAGTTTCAGCATCTGAATTTTATAATAAAATTGCCTTTACGCAAAGTTAAAAGGTTTTACCTTCGCAAGGCAACTTAATTCATATTAATGTCTACAAATATCAATCCTATTAAGAAAGTACTGGTCATGAGATTTAGCTCAATAGGTGATATTGTCTTAACTACACCTATAATACGTAGTTTGTTTAATAAGAATGCCTACGACGTCCATTATTTGGTAAAAAAGCAATTTGCAGACATTCTAATTGCCAATCCCTACATAAGCAAGGTGCATACCTTTGATAAAGATCCTCAAGAAATCCTTGAATCTCTTAAAAAAGAATCTTATGACCACATCTTGGATCTTCAAAAAAATATACGATCAAAGCGGGTTTTGGCCAAACTAAGCAGACCTTATAGTACTTTCCCTAAGCTTAATGTACAAAAATGGATCTTTGTCAATTTAAAAGTCAATCGAATGCCTGATCTGCATATCGTAGATAGGTATTTCAAAGCAGGAGAGGAGCTCCAGCTTCAAAATGATCTGAAAGGCTTGGATTATTTCATTCCCTCTGATGATCGAGTTTCTCTGACAAAATATAACTTAGAAAAGGAAAATTATATAGTAGTAGGAATTGGGGCTGCTCACAAAACCAAATGTTTGCCAATACATAAGGTGAAGGAGCTTCTGTTAAGATTAAGTGGGCAGATTGTTTTGATTGGAGGGCCTAAGGAAAGGGAGTTAGGGGGTATGCTTGTCAGCGAAAATGTTATCAACTTGGCTGGAAGCCTTAATCTAAATCAGTCAGCTTCCATAATTGAGCAAAGCAAATTAGTTGTTTGTCCAGATACTGGTATCATGCACATTGCTGCTGCATTTAAAAAAGTAATTATTTCCATTTGGGGAAATACAGTACCGGACTTTGGAATGTATCCTTACTACGGTAACAATAAAGTGCCCCAATTTTTTTCGGAAGTAAAAGACCTATCTTGTCGCCCTTGTTCTAAGATTGGTTTTGATAACTGTCCTAAAGGCCATTTTAATTGCATGAACAATCAAAATTTTGATGAATTTATTCCGTTCCTACATGATGAATATGCCTAAATGTTGCTGCCATAAATGCATACAAATGGAAGACATTGGTCAATCTTTGTTTAGAGCATTAAGAAATTAGTAAATTATTTAATAAAATACCTATCTTTCCTTTTCGTTAAACCATAGATTAGATGAATTTATATCGACTTTCTACTCTGATCCTCACTTTATTTGTATGCTTAAGCATCAATGCGCAGGATCGACATTATACACTGTTCAATTACTCACCAATATTATTAAATCCTGCGAGTGCCGGTGCTTTTGAGGGGACAGCAAGAATAGGTGGTATTTTTAGAGACCAGTCTCCCACCATGAATAACCTTTATACTTCGCCTTCCTTTTACATTGATGCGCCGCTTCTTAATGTAAGGAAAAGAGATTGGGTAGGTTTAGGTATTTCGTTCTATAGCGATGATGCAGGTCCTTTTTTATCATCTAGCGTATTTCACATTGCTGGTGCTTACCATCTGGCTTTGGATAAGAAAAGAAAAAATGTTCTTTCGGTAGGTGTATCTGGTGGGACCATAAATCATAGATTCGATCAAGATAGAGGAGGTGAAGCGATATGGGGTGATTTTGATTCAAGCAGTAGTAGTGGTGTAGGATCTGGAATTGATGGTCTGACTTTTGAAAATCCTGCAAGCATGTTGGATATAAATGCAGGAATTAACCTAAAAGCGCAAATGAACAAAGCAACCAATATAAATATTGGTTTTTCTATTAATCACTTGTTTAAAGTTGATTCCACTAACATCAGTTTATTTCAAGAGGGTACTAGAAACTACAGATTGCCAACGCTCTTTACGCTACATGGTGAATATAATGTAGACTTGAATAAACAATGGATCATGAGTCCTGCATTCATATTTCAAAGAGTTGCTAATCAAAATGAAGGAGCCATCCAAGTGCTTCTTGGATACCGATTGCTAAAAAGAGAAATTAGAGATAATGGTAAAAAAGGTAAGCTCTTAAAAGATCCAGAAGCACCAGTTCTTCGCTTTGGGTTGGGGTATCGTCTTGCCGATGCCGCTCAAGTACTTTTGGGTTATCATTGGAAAGATTTTAAAGTGGGAATCTCATATGATTACACTACATCAGGGTTAAGAGACGCCAATGGTGGTAATGGCTCGTTTGAGGTCGGAGCTTCTTACATAATAAAGATCTTTAAAAAACCAGAAGTTGATCCTGTTATCCTTTGCCCAAAATTTTAATATCATAAAGCTAATTGAAATGAAAAATTTAGGAATTCTCATACTTATTTTCGCATGCTCCATAACAGGAATTGCCCAACCATTAAATAAATCTACTTCCGACTCTATGAGAAGACTGGGAGAAGAACTGTTTGAAATGGGTGACTATTATAATGCGCTTGAACAATTTGAAGAAAGTTACAAGGAAGATAGGGATCCAGAAATAGGACACAAAATTGCACTTTGCTCTTACAAGATCAGAAAATATGAAGCCGCTGCTAAGCGTTTCAAAACAGTTTTCAAAAAAGATAAAGAAGGCAAATACGATAGTGATCGTTTCATTTATGCAGATGCTTTAAAGAGGACTGGAGCGTTTGATGAGGCTATTGAACAATTTCAATTATGTCTTGGTCTGGAAGAAGATATGGATAAACAGATATTGATACAAAACCAGATCACAGGTGCAGAAATGGCTAAAGAAGCTTTAGAAACACTAGGCTTAACTGTTGAACGTATCGATAAAAATATTAACTCTAAACAATCTGAGTATTCAGCCGTCTATGATATCGATGGAGAAACAATGTACTTTGCTTCTTTAAACAAAAACAAAGTCATAATACTTGATGGTAGCGAAGAAGACTATACACTTAAGATCTATAAATCTAAGAAAGATGGAGAAAAATGGGCAAAACCAACTGCCTTGGACCTCAAGATCAATAGAGAAGATTATTTCACTGGCAACGTCAGTATTTCTCCTGATGGCAGAGAGATGTACTTTACAAGAGCACTGCTCGATCCCGTTACCAATGAATTGACCCAGTCAAAGATATATGTTGCTTCTAGATCAGAAGATACTTGGTCTGCTGTAACGGAGCTGCAAGGTGTGAATGGTAACTATATTGCCAAGCATCCAGCTGTTGGCGAATTGTTTGGAAAGGAGGTATTATTCTTTGTTTCAGATCAGGAAGGAGGATACGGTGGATTAGACATCTACTATGCAACCAGAAAAGGTGATGGTGTATTTGGAGATCCGGTCAATTTGGGACCAACCGTTAATTCTCAATTAGATGACGAAACACCTTTTTATAAAGATGGTAACCTTTATTTTAGCTCACTCGGTCATCCCGGTATGGGAGGCTACGATATCTTCTACTCTACTTGGAACGGTACTCGCTGGGCTAGGCCACAAAACATGGGTCAAGGTTACAATACATCTTTAGATGATCTTTACTTTTCTTTAGATCAAACTGGCTACAAAGGCTTCATCGTTTCCAATAGAAAAGGTAACTTATCGGTAGAAAGTTCTACTTGTTGCAACGATGTATTTGAATTCAATATCGCTAAGGTAGAAGCGTCTTTAGTCAGTTCTTCTTTTGATGAAGCCAAAAAGCCATTGGGAGGCGTTGATTTTCAATTGATTGAAATGACCAACAATAAAATGGGAGCAACTGACAAGAAAAATTCAGGGAAGTCTCACAAATCTTCTTTCGCTTTGGAACTCGATAAAGCTTACAAGGTAATTGCTGAAAAGGAAGGATACTTTCCAGATACTTTGGATTTTAATACGGTTGATTTATCTGAGACAAAAGCTTTTGAAAAGTCTTTTACCTTAAAGAAAAAACCAGAACCACCTAAACCAGTGGAATCTGAGTACGAAGAACTTACCATCAATCAACCAATAGAGCTTCAAAACATATTTTATGATTTTGATGACGACAAGATCTTGATCGACGCAGAAAAAGATCTGAATGTCATTCTAGAACTTATGAATAAGTATCCAGAAATGAAGATACAACTGACTTCACATACGGATTCGCAGGGTAAAGACAAATACAACGAACAACTTTCTCAAAGAAGAGCGTCTTCTGCAAAGCGATGGCTAACCAAAGCCGGTGTAAGTCCGACAAGGATCAGAGCAATAGGAAAAGGGGAGAAGGAAATCAGAAACCATTGCACAAACGGTGTTAAGTGTTCTGATGATGAGCACAGATTCAATAGAAGGACAGAGTTCTCCATTACTGAAGGACCTACCACCATTCAAATTTTGAAAAAACAATTCAAAAAGAAATAATTATACTAAAACTGAGTATTTAATTTTACCTTAAAGAATGACATGTTTTATTAAAAGCATGTCATTTTTTATTTTTGCCGTAAATAACGATCATGATGTATTTTAAATCGCTAAGTATAATGTTTTGCCTTGGTCTAATCTGGCTTAATACCTCCTGCTCAGGAACCAAAAACGCCCAGGCAGAACAAGCTAAAGCACAGGTTCCCACTCAACCAATGGGCCCTAAGATGACCTTCGATAAAACCCACATAGATTTTGGCAAAGTAAAAAAAGGTGAAAAGCGAGAAGCCACTTATTCTTTCACAAACACCGGAGATGAACCTTTGACCATAGAAATAGCAACTTCCTGTCATTGCACCACTATGGATTATCCCAGAAATATATCCATCGCCCCTGGCGAAGGCGGCCAATTTGACATTATATTTGATAGTTCCGAAAAAGATAAATCAGAACAAGTCGACATCACGATCGTATTGGTCAACACCGACAAAAACGGCTACCCCATCATAGAAGAGTTATTTTTTAAATTCGACCTGGTAGAGTAGTGTATAAAAAGAAACTAAAAGCAAACCTAGCTTCTATAGAGAGACTACAAATTCGGAATCAAATACGGATTTATCAAATTGCAAAACTGAGCCCCATAACTACTTCTGCAACGCCGGATCAGCATCAGGTTTTTGATATTCAGCCGTTTTCTTAGAAAGTATACGACGATAACGCTCAGGATGTAAGCGAATGTCCTGCATCAAAGCATTCACATGAAGCAAAGTCTCTTCTAGTTTATTGTGCATGGTAGGATCATTGATAAGCATTCCAAGCGTGCCGTCTGTACCCCCAACTTTTGTAAGCAGCTCAGCCAATTCCTTTGCAGCCACATCAGCAGTTGATAAAGTGGCGTTCAAATTATCCATAGCAGTTGATGCACCATCAATGGCATTATTAGCTTTTCCGATGGTCTTATCGAGATCCATTCGGTCAAGCTCAGCGGTAAAAGTCTCCGCATTTTGAAGTATTCCTTTTATTTGTGAATTAGAAGCATTTATATTACTAGTGATAGATTCCATGTTACTGAGAAGGCCCTCGATCTTGCCAGAAGAATTATTTAACAATCTATCTAATTTTGATGTAGCTGATTTTAAGTTGTCCAATATTTCATTGACATCACCCATCAATTGGCTGTCTCCATTCTCTCCAGCAAGGCTATTTTTGAGTGTATCAACGATATCTCCCATGTTATTCTTGACCACGGTCATATAATCTTGCATGTCACCCCCATCTCCTAAGATTGAAGAGACCAATCCCTTTTTTGATCCTGCCAAATAATCACCATTTTTGGCGCATGCTCCTTGGCTAGGATTACAGGGGACCGAAAACTCTATATCTACCGCTTTTCCACCCATTAGGCCTGTCGAAATGATATTTGCATAGGCATTTTTAGGGATGTTAATGCCATCTTGAATGTCAAGGATGACTTCAACTACCTGCTGGTTGCTAGCGTTGTTTTTGAAATAAATATCAGAAACAATTCCGACTTGCAACCCTTGAATAACGACTGGTGTAGAGGTAGAAAGTAGATCTACATTATCATACTGAACGTATAGATAATTAGATTTCTTAAGCACGTTTTTGCCCTTAGCATACTTATAACCCCATATCAATAAGGCAATAGCTACAACAGTAAGTAATCCAATTTTAGTTTCGTTTGAAAACATAAAATTTGTTTTGAAATCGGAATCTTCTTGTTATACTATTAATGGCTACTAAACAATAGTCAAACATATATAGCATTGAAGATCACTTGATCTTTTAGAATTAAACAATACAATATTAAAAAGGATACAATAATACGAGAGTTATTAACTAAATCCTTAATTATTAACAGATTTAAAAATACTGACATCCTGAAATCCTCTTGCTAACAGAGCTTCTTTAGCAGTTTTTGCTTCATCCATTGTCTCAAATCCGGACGCAATATAATGATAAGAATTTTCTTGATAGATAACTTCTAATGGGAATGGGAAGTCAGACCATTTTGCTTCAGCTATATTAAGCGGATCCTGACTTTTCAAAACCAACAACTTGAATGGTTTTTGATTGTCAATGTTAACTTCAACTGTTGTTAAAACATCTGAAGGAGATATGATAGCAGCATCTTCAACGGCGTCTTTATAACTGATTATGCCAGAAAAAATAGCATCACAGATCTTATTTTGACCTCTTTCACTTTTAAGCAAATCTTCATCGGCAGCATTACTCAAATAGCCTGCCTCTATAAGCACAGAAGGCATGGTAGTAGTTCTTAACACTACAAACCCTGCTTGCAACAGACCTCTACTTTTTAAGGAAGCATCAGATTCAATTTGTGTTTCTATCGCCTGTCCCAGGAGTAAACTCTGTTCCAAACTAGCATTTTGATACATAGAAAGTAAGATATGCCCCTCCGCAGAATCCGGATCATAACCATCATAAAAGTTCTCTTGAAGTTCTTCCATTTTAATAGATGCGTTTTCTCTTTTAGCAACTGCAAGATTCTCCTCTGCAGCGTGCAAGCCCATGACATATATTTCAGTTCCTTTTAGGTAATCTGCTTTTCTGATGTAATTGCAGTGTATGGACAAAAATAGATCAGCCTCCGAGTTATTCGCTATTGCTGCTCGTTCATGTAAAGGCACGAATACATCCTTATCGCGTGTCAATACTACTTTTGCATCTGGTAAGGCAAAATTTAATAATTGTTGCAGTTTTTTTGCAAGACTGAGGGTAATATACTTTTCTTTGCTATCCGAACCTGAGCAACCATCATCTCGTCCTCCATGACCTGGATCTAATACTATTACATTAACAGTACTTTTACCATCTTTGTCCTTGATTGAGGATTGCTCATAAATGAAAGCTAAACTCGAACGAAGAAATTCATCTGAACGAGTCTCTTGGACCATTACATTCTGGTGTGAATGCTTACAGCTTGCATTAGAACAAAATCCATGCAACCGAAAAGATAAAAAAATGAACATTATAAGGTGTAAATACCTCATTTGACCCGTTAAACAGTATTGTTAAAAAAATAGACGCTAAATTTCAACTCATAATTTAAATATTAACGAATTAAAATGTCGAGTATAGCGGTCAAAAAAAGGATTTTTTAAGCCTTTAACCTTTATTTTTGCGATTAATGTGCCAATTTAAATGTAAAATAGATCTTTTCATTTCAATTTTGTCTGTAAAAGGCCTTTTTTGCTTGTTATTGATTTGCTTCAATACCTCTCTTTCTGCTCAAGAAAAAGACAGCATAGTTCTGGCTTCTACACCTTCCGACAGTGTTTCAATACTCAAAGACAGCATAGATCTAACGGGAATGGCTTCCGATAGCATTTCTTTGGTAAGCGATAGCATCCCCACAGATCCACGAAGTAACCCAAATGTTAAATATTCAAAAGATGGGATAGAAGCGCAGATAGATTATTCTGCCCGAGATTCGATCGTCTATGATCTTAACAATAAGAAGATCTACTTATATGGAGACGCAAAAGTCAATTATACTACCTTAAGCATGGAGGCCAGTTATATTATTTTTGATATGGAAAACTCAGAGGTGTACGCCGAATACACCTTAGATAGTTTAAATAAAAAACAAGGTGTCCCTAATTTTAAAGATAAAAGTCAAGAGTTTGATGCTGAAAAAATGCGGTTTAATTTTAAATCAGGCAAGGGTGTTATTTATGATGTTACTTCAAAGTATAATGACCTTTATATTCTTGGCGCTAAAGCGAAATTTGTCACCGGATCGAAGACGGATTCTTTGGTGACAGATGATCATGTTTTTAGTTCCGATGCCTTGTTTACAACTTGCAATCACCCAGAGCCGCACTATGGCATCAGATCCAAAAAACAAAAAGTGATTCCAAATAAGTTGGTCGTGGTTGGTCCTTCAAATTTGGAGATCATGGGCGTGCCAACACCACTTTGGTTGCCCTTTGGTTTTTTTCCAATTTCAGATAAGAGAAGGGCAGGGTTGATTTTTCCAAGAGATTATGAATATTCTCCTGTTTGGGGATTTGGCTTGCAAGGCATAGGATATTATACTCCACTAGGAGATAAAATGGACTTGACGGTGACAGGCGATCTTTATTTTAAAGGTACCTACGGAATTCATGTCACTTCTAACTATAAAAGTATCTACAAACACAACGGCTCCATCGGTTTGCATTGGTCGGATAGAATCGTAGAAACAAGAGGGGTAAATAGTAGCACGCAATCATTTTCAGTCAGGTGGTCACATACGCAAGATAGGAGAGCACATCCTACGAGATCTTTTACCGCCTCTGTAAATTTGCAAACAAATAATTATCAAAGTTTAAATCAAAATGATGCTAATTCCGTTCTGCAAAATAGTTTATCATCAAATGTGTCTTATCGAAAGACTTTTCCCGACAAACCGTTTTCACTTTCGGCGTCAGCCAATCACTCTCAAAATACAAGCACAAGTGCAGTAAAAATTGTTTTGCCTACTGTTGACTTCACCACAGAAACCCTTCTTCCCTTTAAAAGAAAAGATAGGATAGGAAAAGAACGTTGGTACGAAAAAATATCTACTAGATACAAGGCGCAGTTCAAGAATCAAATTTCTGCAACAGACTCTACGATATTTACTACAGAAGCATTGAAAGACGCCCAATTCGGCTTAAGCCAAAGTGCCTCCGCAAATACCTCTTTAAAGTTATTAAAATTCCTGAGTGTCAATCCAAATGTCTCTTATGATGAAGTATGGTACATGAAGTCATTGGAAAAAACTTTTGTAGAAAATATTGTTATTGATACTACCATTACGTTTAGTTCTGATAGTACAGCTACTAATATTATTACGGAAGTTGTTTCAGTGGGTGACATAGTGGATTTGAGCAATTTTGGTTTTCAACGGTTTGGAGATTTTAGTGCGGGCTTTTCGGTCAATACTCAAATCTTTGGAACCCATCTTTCTAACGAAGGCTGGCTGCGAGGATTGAGACATGTGATGAAGCCTTCCTTGTCCTTTAATTATAGACCAAAAAATGACCTTGTCGCGCGTGAACAGGTCAAGACGCTTACTTATACCGACATAGATGGGGAAGAAGTTAGTACCTCCTATTCTATTTTTGAAGATGGCATTTTTGGCCAACCTACAGAAAGAGGCACCCAAGCAAATATTGGCTATGGACTGAATAATATTTTCGAAGGAAAGTATTTCACCAAAAAGGATTCTACGGAACACAAGTTTAAAATATTTGACAATGTAAATTTTGGTGGGAGATATAATATGGCTGCGGATTCACTTCAATTCAGTGCTATTTCTATGAATGCCACTACTCGATTATTTAAGGGAATTTCTACACTAAATATTTCAGCAAGTTGGGATCCTTATGCTTTGGACGAGGACGGTACCCGGATCGATAAATTTCAGTTTGATCAAACGGGAGATATATTGCGTTTTCAAGGTGGGACAGCGAGGTTGAGTACAACACTATCGGCAAAGCAAATCAAAGATTTTATAAATAGAGATAAGAAAAATATTACAGATTCTAGGGAGGATGAACCCCCAAGAAATATTGGAGCATATGGTTCACTTGGAGATCTGCTTTCTGGTTTTAATTTGAGCCACCAATATGTACTTCGTTGGGAAGTAAACAACGAAACAGATACCATAATCGTAAGTTCGCACACTGTCAACATCCGTGGATCCATGCAGCTGACCGATCAATGGAATGTCCGAGTTGGTAATATTGGTTATGATTTTAAAAACTCAAGTTTGACCTATCCCGACCTGACTTTTTCACGAAAATTGCATTGCTGGGAAATGGGATTGAGTTGGCAAGCGCAAAGAGGAACCTACTCCTTCTACTTGCGTGTAAATCCGTCTTCAACTTTAAACTTCATAAAAGTTCCTTGGGAAAAACGGAACGTCGATGGATTCATCAATTTTTAAAAAAAAGATTTATACCATTTATGCTTCATTTCGAAAAATTCTTTTCAAAATCTGAAGTGACACCTTCAACCATAAATGGTATTATGTCGAATTCTTTTAAATTTGCATCATGAAAAAAATATTGGTAGCAACAGGTGGTGGAGACTGCCCTGGATTAAATGCTGTAATAAGAGGTTTGGTTAAAGCAGCAAGGACTGATGGTGGTGAATATGAGATATGGGGATCCATAGAAGCTTTTAATGGAATACTTAAAGATCCACCAGACATTGTTCCACTAAATAACAATGATGTCAGAGGCATTCATGTCCAAGGTGGGACCATAATTAAAACAACGAATAGAGGCAATCCATTGAGTTTTCCAGTACAGAAGTCGGATGGCACTTGGGAGGAAATTGATCGCTCTGACGAATTGGTTTCCAAGATCAACGCGCAAGGATTTGATGCTGTTGTCAGTATTGGTGGAGATGGTAGTCAAAAGATCTCCTTGGCTTTAGCCGAAAAAGGAATCAAAATAATAGGTGTCCCCAAAACAATAGATAATGATCTTAATGCGACCGATCTGACTTTTGGTTTTACAACAGCGGTGCAGATAGCGACAGACTCTTTTGATAAGTTAGTCACTACTGCAAATTCTCACAACCGTGTTATGATCATGGAAGTCATGGGCAGAGACGCTGGTTGGATCGCACTCCATACTGCCATCGCTGGAGGCGCAGAAATATGCTTGATACCTGAAATTCCATACGAACTTGATAAGGTCAGAGAAAAGATAAATTCTCGTTACGAAAAAGGCAAAGGCTATGTCAACATAGTCGTTGCTGAAGGATGCAAAATGAAAGATGGATCAGCAGTAGGAACTGTAGCCAAGGATGCAGGAGATGAACACATTAAGCTTGGAGGGTTTGCCAACTTACTTAGACATCAATTGGAAAAAACTGATTGTCAATATCAAGTACGAACCACCGTCCTTGGACACACGCAAAGGGGTGGGACGCCTATAGCATTTGATCGTATACTC
>ENA-ORXM01001053-ORXM01001053.1-marine-metagenome-genome-assembly--contig:-NODE-1053-length-41180-cov-4.386809_pt1 | contig 41180 bp, 22 predicted proteins | sample MGYA00237867_ERZ511480 | MGnify/ENA primary metagenome ERZ511480 (study PRJEB26309, sample SAMN06266103) | marine metagenome | isolation source: Algal blade | place: United Kingdom:Sidmouth, United...
GCCACACAAGAAAAACCCAGATGTTTTTGAACTAGTACGTGGTAAATGTAACAAGCTACAAAGTATTCCCAATCAGTTGACTTTGGTTATAAACAACCTCCCAAGTGGTTACCACCGAGATTTACAATTGGTGAAAGAAATCATTGTTCCGGCTATTCAGGATATGAAAGCCTGTATTGAGATTCTTACATTCAGCCTAAAGGAAATGAAGGTGAACAAAGGTATATTGGAAGATCCAAAATATGACTATCTGTTTAGTGTAGACACTTTGAACGAACTCGTACAAAACGGAATACCATTTAGAGACGCCTATAAAAAAATGGGACAAGAGATTCAAGAAGGTACTTTTACCCCAAAACGAGATATTCACCATACGCACGAAGGTAGTTTGGGTAATTTGTGTTTGAAGGAGATTAAGGGGAAGATGGACAAGATTTCTTAAATTAGCTAGCATAGAAGGAAACGGTTTATGAAAACACGAGCTCACAACCAGTATTTTATTTTTTTGATTTTATTAGTACTAATTGGGCAAAAGACCAACGCCCAAGATACCTACCAAAGAAATACATCCGCGGATGTGCAGGGTTATGTTTTTGGGCTTACCCTAAATGACGAAACCAACAGCATAAAAGGAGAGGCCGAAATTACAGTCGCCTTTACGAATGAAGTGAATCCGTTTGCGTTAGACCTCATCGCCAAAGGAGATAACTACGGCATGCAAGTGACCCATGTTTTTGAAGGAGACACAGAAGCCAACTATAGCTACGAGCAAAACAAAATAAACATAACGCCATCTTCATCCGAGGAAAAAACAAGAATCTACAAAGTAGTTTATGAAGGTATTCCTGAAAGAGGTCTTGTCATTGATACCACTAAATTTGGCCAACGCTCGTTCTTTGGTGATAACTGGCCTAACTTAGCAAGACACTGGCTTCCTTCTGTAGACCATCCATCAGATAAAGCTACTATTGAATTTAGAATTACAGCTCCCGACCATTACGATGTTGTCGCCACGGGTGAAAAAATTGAAGAAAGCAATCTAGGAAATGATTTAAAACTCACCACCTACAAAGAACCTGCCCCCGTAGCTATGAAAGTGGTCACTATTGGCGTGACGAAATTTGCAAGCACCTTGCTGGACGAGGTGTATGACATTCCCGTTTCGGCATGGGTCTATCCAGAAAATCGGTTGGACGGATTCTCGGACTATGGTGTAGCTACCAAAGTATTGAAATATTTTATTGATAACATTGGCCCATATTCGTACGCCAAACTTGCTAACATGCAGGCCAAAACCCAATGGGGCGGATTGGAAAACGCAGGTACCATTGCATATTTTGAAAACTCCGTAACTGGAAAAAATGAAGTTGAAGGTTTAATTGCACACGAAATCGCACACCAATGGTTTGGTAATTCCGCCAGTGAAAATGACTGGAATCATGTTTGGCTAAGTGAGGGTTTTGCCACGTACTTTGCCATACTCTATCAAGAAAGTGTCTATGGCAATGACAAACGAAAAGAAGAACTAGAACTTGACCGTAAGCAGATAATCGACTACTATTTGCAAAACCCCTCACCCATTGTAGACCCTTCCATTACTGACCCAATGAAGGTCTTAAGTATTAACACCTACCAAAAAGGAGGTTGGGTATTAAACATGCTTCGTCATAAATTAGGTGATAAAGTATTTTGGAAAGGCATACAAGCGTATTACAAAGCTTATCGGGATTCCAATGCAATGTCAGCCGACTTTCAAAAAATTATGGAGGAAACCTCGGGTGAGGACCTTGAAGAGTTCTTTCAGCAATGGCTTTTTACCAAAGGACACCCTGAACTTAAATGGGATTGGAGTTACGCCAAGAAAAATTTGCAAATTAATATTGAGCAACTTCAAAAACAACATGTTTTCAAGTTCCCTATAGAAATTGGTGTAATAAAAGATGGTAAAACCGTCATCTACCAAATGGATATGGAAAACGCTAGAAAGAGCTTAACTATTAAACTGGACTACCAACCGGACGATGTAATTCTAGATCCGGAATCTTGGTTGTTGTTCGAAGAAAAAAGCAACTAATAGAAATCTTCAAGCTTAAAAATTTCACTTCACATTATATCTTTCTCATTTTCCCGATAAACTCGGGAGAATACACGCTGCTTTCTAAACTCGTTTGAAAACTATTTAATTTTCTAAAAATCAATAATATAGCAGCTATTCTGTCTGACAGAAGTTTCTAAACTCTCAATTTTAACATACTCGCCATACAAATCATGGTGTTCACAACAAAAATTTCTCGACCATATACCTATCCTATACTTTTAACAACCTAGTTGATATGACCAAATCGATTTCAACCAACCAAACCTATGAAAAAAATTTTCATCCCCCTATTGTCCTTATGGGTAGTTTCCTGTAGTACGGACCTTGAAAATGTTACAGCTGAATCATTTGACGAAACGGCAGAAGAAACCCCTTCTACAGTAGAAAAAACAGAGAACTCCTCTGATGAAAGCACAAATACGTCTCCCGTTTTTAAAACAGGTGTCTATTCAATAAATGAGCATTCGCCATCAGATAGTTCCGTTGGTTTTATAAGCGCTACTGATGATGATAATGACGAGATAACGTATACCCTAGAATCCGATGCGGATATTATCATTAACGAATCTACAGGTGAAATTAAAACAGGAACAAATCTTAAACTCGATTTTGAAACCACAGATTCCTATCCATTTACCGTTTCTGCTTTTGATGGAAAAATAATTGTTGATCAGAGTTTTAATCTTGCGATAAACGATATTGATGAGACCACTATTTTATCCGAAGAACAGAAAGAAATAATTACCTACGCCCAACACCTAACTTTCTGGAAAGGTGTTAGCAACACACCGTTGAGCGCTAACCAAAAATGGGGAAGCCCCATGAAAATGTACCTCAATGGAACAATTTCACAGGAGTACAAAACTACCGTTGAAAGTGTAATAACACAGTACAATACCCTATTTACAGACAGTTCCTTTAGTATTTCACTAGTTGAAAACTCAGAAGAAGCAAATGCCAATCTATTTTTTGGAACGAAAGAAGAAGTAGAAACTATTTGGCCGGACATGTATGAAGAAATTAAAGATGGGAATTATGACGGTTTTGCAATGACCCCTTCCGAAAATTCCGTTCTGGTTTCCACACGTATTTGGATTTCGAATCCCTTAGAAGTATTATTAAAGCATGAATTAGGTCATGCTCTTGGTTTTGGTCATTCAGACAAATGCGAAGATGAATTTAGCTTTCTCTGCTCACAAATTAGCGCAGACAATGATTTTCTTCCCGTAGAAAAAGACATCATTCGATTTATGTATAGCTCAAAAATTACTGCTGGGCTCACCGAAAACGAAATGGAAATTATTCTTGCTGATATTATTCTAAACGAGGAGTAATTCTCCAAGTAGCTAAAAAGCACCAGTCACCAGACTACGTATTTAGACCTCTTTGTAGCCTTAATACCAAAACCAACCTAAAATGACCAAGAACCTACTATCTCTGCTAGTATTATTACTACTTAGCACGGGCGTTTTCTCCCAATCGTTTACTTCTATTTGGAATACAAACAATACTAGTACCGGTTCTTCTGCCATTAATGAAGTTACCATACCCACCAACCCAGCTTACACTAGCTATAATTATTCGGTAGATTGGGGAGATAGCAATACCGATACTGGAGTTACCGGTGACATTACACATTCATACGCAACACCAGGACCTTATACAATTTCTATAAGTGGTGACTTTCCATCAATCTATTTTAATGATACAGGAGATAGACTAAAAATTATTGAAATTTTGAATTGGGGCACTATACAATGGCAAACCATGGAAAATGCTTTCTATGGTTGTGAAAACTTAAATTTTGATGCTATAGATTCACCTGACCTTTCTCAGATTACCTCTCTAAAGCAAATGTTCAGAGGCTGTACCTCATTTAATGGTATAGTAAATAATTGGGACACCAGCACAATTACCGATATATCAGGCATTTTCTATGAAGCCGAAATATTTAATAGGCCATTAGCTAATTGGACAACAAACTCGGTAACAGACATGTCATTTTCTTTTTACAAAGCAGAACTATTCAATGAGCCCTTAGATAGTTGGAATACAGGCGCTGTGACTACAATGTCTAACATGTTTTATTATGCTGAAAAATTCAATCAGAATATCAACAATTGGAATGTGTCTCAAGTAACGGATATGTCCAATTTATTTTACTACGCCAGAGATTTTAATCAGCCTTTGGGTAATTGGGATGTTAGTAAGGTTACTACTATAGCAGGCATGTTTTATACAACAGACTTTAATTACCCTATAAATAATTGGGTAGTGGACAACGTTACAGATATGTCTTCAACATTTGGTAATTGTGACTTTAATCTCCCCTTAAACAATTGGAACGTTAGTAAGGTAACAACACTAGCAAGCACTTTTGCAAGTAATAACAACTTTAACCAAGACATAAACATGTGGGATGTCTCTAATGTTACCGACATGAGCAGAACTTTTCGTTGGACAGACGCATTTAATCAACCATTAAATAGTTGGAATGTTAGTAAGGTTACCACTATGTCAGAAATGTTTTATACCACTGAAGCATTTAACCAAAACATAAATGGTTGGGATGTTAGCAAGGTAACAAACATGAGTAATATGTTCGGAGGGTGGACAACGTCATACATTACTGTTTTCAACCAACCCTTAGACCAATGGGATGTAAGTGCTGTCCTCAATATGGATAGTATGTTTGCAAATTCTAGTTTTAACCAAAGTATTGAAGGTTGGGATGTATCTGGTGTTACCAACATGAATGAGATGTTCTATAACGCTACTGCTTTTAATCAACCTCTTAATAATTGGTCTACAAATTCAGTTACGAATTTATCGGGAATTTTTGGTAAAGCTCCATTATTTAACCAGCCTTTAGATAATTGGGATACATCCTCTGTTACCAACATGAGCGGTATGTTCGCTAGTGCTGGAGTTTTTGATCAAGATTTATCTACTTGGGATATTTCTTCAGTAACCAATATGAGTACAATGCTATCTAATTCCGCGCTTTCACAAGAGAATTATGATGCAACGCTAATTGGTTGGGCAACACAAACTTTTAAAGACAATGTAAGCTTAGGTGCTACCGGTGTAAAATATTGCGATAGTCGATTGGTGCGCCAAGATCTTATCGACAATCATGGCTGGAATATTACTGGTGATATTGTAAACTGTAGTAATGTATTTTGCACAACGATAACAAACCCTACAGCAGGAGATACCAACGTACCCGCAAATTCAAACATTCATTGGGCCGCAGCACCGAACGCAACGGGTTATTATATTGACCTTGAAGTCGAAAGAGCTGGGGTCAGAAGTTTTGTTAATATCAATGGTTCACCTGCAGATAATTATGATGTTGGTAACGTACAAATTTTAACTTTTAGTAATGAGTTTATTCCTGGTGATATTGTTTTCATCACAATTACCCCTTATAATGCAGAAGGACCTGCAGTTGGTTGCGAAGAATTTACTTTTACAACGGTTCCATCATGGGTAAATAGCCTCGATGCCTACAAGATTACAATTGATACTAGACTTGGATCAGCTTCCGGTCTTGATCAATACAATTTCAGAATACAAAGAAATACTTCATTTACGTATAACTATTCAATTGATTGGGGTGATAGTGAATACAACAATAATGTTACAAATGATATTACCCACATTTACAACACTCCTGGAATTTATACTATAGCGATTATTGGCGATTTTCCTGCTCCCTACTTCTCAAGTGGCGATGATGACGAAGTAATTTCTATTGATCAGTGGGGTACTCATGTGTACCAATCTATGAAAAAGGCGTGTAGCGGTTGTGAAAACATGATTTACAATGCTACAGACGTTCCAAACCTCTCACAAGTAACAGATATGTCCGAAGCTTTCGCGGAAGCATCATTGTTTAACGGCAATATAGATAATTGGGATGTTAGTAATGTGACTAATATGTCAGCAATGTTTGAAAGAGCCGAACTTTTCAACCAACCTTTAAATTCTTGGGATGTTAGCAACGTAACAAATATGTACAGAATGTTTGATGGTTTTGTACGGTACATGGATTTTAATCAACCACTAAATAATTGGGATGTAAGTAAGGTCACCAACATGGGGCTAATGTTTAGAAGAACCGAATTTTTTAATCAACCCTTGAATAACTGGAATGTTAGTAACGTTACTGACATGAAGTATATGTTTAACGGTACTACTTCTTTCGATCAAAACTTAAATGATTGGAATGTTAGTAATGTCACCGATATGAGTTATATGTTCAGCCAAGCCACTGCTTTTAATAGTCCGCTTGATAACTGGGATGTTGCAAAAGTCACGAATATGAATTCCATGTTCTCACGTTCAACAGCATTTAATCAAGCTATTGATATTTGGGATGTATCTTCTGTTACAACCATGATAAGTATGTTTGAAAGCGCAGAAAATTTTAACCAACCTCTAAACGGATGGAATGTCAGCGCAGTAACAAATATGGCCTCTATGTTCAAAAATTCTTTTTTGTTCAACCAACCCATTGCCAACTGGAATGTTTCTCGTGTAACCAGTATGCATTCTATGTTCAACGATGCTCAAGAATTTAATCAACCTTTGCAAAACTGGGATGTAAACTCCGTTGTAAGCATGCAATCTATGTTTGAATCAGCGGAAGCTTTTAACCAACCCTTAGATCAATGGAATGTTAGTGCAGTGGCCGACATGACTTCTATGTTTGAAAGTGCCTTATTGTTTAATCAACCTTTAAATTCATGGGATGTTTCATCGGTTACCTTAATGCCTTCAATGTTCAAAGGCGCAGCGGCATTCAATGATATTATAGGCAATTGGAATGTTGGCTCTGTAACCAATATGAAATCCATGTTTGAAGATGCATCTGTATTTGATCAAGCTATTCAAAATTGGGCTACTGGGGAAGTTCTTGATATGGAAGAAATGTTTAGTGGTGCTACAGCTTTTAATCAATCCATTGACCCATGGGACGTTTCTTTCGTACAAACAATGGAGTCTATGTTTGAAGATGCTATTACTTACGATCAAACCATGAACTCATGGAATGTAGCATCAGTAACAACCATGGAAGATATGTTTAACGGAGCTACCGCTTTTAACGGAACTATTGACAAATGGAATGTAAGAGAGGTTACTACAATGGAAGAAATGTTTAAGGATGCAACCACATTTAATCAAAGCATTAATAGTTGGCGCGTTTCTGGTGTAGAATCAATGTATTCAATGTTCTATGGAGCAACGGCATATGATCAGACCATGAATCTATGGAATTTAGGCAATGTTAACATGCGTTCTGCTTTTTATAATGCAACGGCCTTAAATCAAAATTTAGCCGAATGGGATGTGAGTGGAGTTACCGATATGCGAGACATGTTGGATAACACCGCATTGATCAGAGAAAACTATGATAACACCTTAATTTCTTGGTCAGAACAAACATTAACAAGTGGTATTACACTTGGCGCAGAAGGTCTTCCTTATTGCGATGCGCAAGAAGAAAGACAAGCCATGATAGATAATTTTGGTTGGACATTTAGTTTAGATGTTCGCGATTGCCCTATTCCGGAATGCACATTACTAGCATCACCATTAAATGGAGATGTAGACGTACCGGTAAATACAAATATAACATGGGAACCTGCACTTTTTGCGCAAGGGTATCGTTTAACTGTTGGCACTACAACTGGCGGTACTGATGTTGTAAATAATGCAACTATAACCAATGAAACATCATATGAATTTGCATCTGATTTTAATACAGGAGATGTTGTCTTCGTAACTATAATTCCTTTTAATGATGAAGGAGATGCGGTTGGCCCTTGTACCGAGGAAAGCTTCACCATATCTAACGACCTTGCTACTATACCTGAATGTACCAATCTTACACAACCTACGCTTCCCGCAACTGATGTACTGGTAACTAGTGATTTAAGCTGGAACCCTATTTCAAACGCAGACGGTTACAAATTAACTGTTGGTACGTCAACAGGAGCAAATGATATACTTAACGCTGAAGATGTTGGTAATATAACCACTTATGAATTTACTACAAGCCTACCTGAAGATAGCGATATATTCGTAACCATTACCCCATACAATGATGAGGGAGATGCAGATGCATGTACTGAAGAATTTTTCCATACAGAGTTAATTCCTGTACCACCAAGTTGTACCAGTTTAACAGCACCGTTAAATGGCGCAAATGATGTTCCTATTGACACCCAACTAAGCTGGACACCAGTAACAAATGCTACCGGTTATTTAGTAATTGTAGGCACAACGTCTGGCGGAATTGAAGTAGTAAATAATGCCGATGTAGTAGGTGTTACAAACTATGTTATTCCAGGAGATTTACAGGAAAGTAGATTACACTACGTTACTATAATTCCTTATAATGATGAAGGTGATGCTACAGGCTGTATTGAAGAAACGTTTACAACAGGAGACTCTACAAGTCCTCCAAGTTGTACTGTACTAACAGCACCAGCAGATTTAGCAACAGAAGTATCACCTGCCACTAATCTAACATGGGCTGAAGTTAGTTCGGCTACCGGATATACGTTAAACGTGGGGACTACTACTGGAGGCACAGATGTTTTTTCCGCAGATGTAAATAATGTAACTACTTATGATTTACTAGCAGACCTTCCTGAAAGTACTCTTATTTATGTAACAGTCATTCCGTATAATGATAATGGGAATGCCATAAGTCCTTGTACCGAGGTAAGTTTCACTACTGACGGACCACCATCATGTACTACCTTAATGACTCCTGCAAACGGAGCTACGAATATTGCAGTTGATACAAATATTGAGTGGAACGCTAGTACCAATACAGATGGTTATAAGTTGACCGTTACGGCAAGTAGTAGCACAGCAAATAACTTAACAGACTTTGACGTTACTTCAGGAACAACTCACACTTTTTCAAATGACTTTGAAAGAGGCGAAACTGTTACTATAACCATTGTACCTTATAATTCAGTTGGTGATGCAACCGGACCATGTACTTCGGAAAGCTTTACTATAATTCCACCTCCCGTACCCGCTTGTACAACACTAACAACTCCTGCAAACAGCAGCGTAAATATTGCGGTTGACACTAATTTGGAATGGAATGCTAGCACAGGCGCAGATGGCTACAAACTAACCGTTTTAGCTAGCAGTAGTACTGCTAACAACATAACCGATTTTGATGTTACATCAGGAACCACTCATAATTTTACTAATGGCTTCGAGCAAGGTGAGACTGTCTCAGTTACGATCGTTCCTTATAATGATCAAGGTGATGCTATTGGATGTACTTCAGAAAGCTTTACAATTAAACCTGTTCCGTCATGTACAACACTTAGCTCTCCAATAAATACTGCTGTTGACATTGCCGTTGATGCTGATATTATATGGAACTCTATTCCAGAAGCAACAGGATACAAGTTGACGGCTATCGCAAGCAGTAGTACAGCAAATAACTTAACGGATTTTGATGTTACCGCTGGCACAACGCATTCTTTTGCCAATGATTTTGAACAAGGTGAAACGGTTACCGTAACCATTACACCTTACAACGAAGTGGGTGATGCTATTGGGTGTTCGTCGGAAAGCTTTACAATTAAACCCGTACCTACATGTACTAACTTAACTTTACCGATTGATGGCAGCATTGATGTAGCTGTAGACACAAATATTGAATGGGCTACAATTGCCGAAGCCAACGGATACAAATTAACTGTTTCCGCTAGCAGCAGTACAGCTAACAATGTTACTGATTTAATATTATCTACAGGTAATAGCTACGATTTTCCTGCCAATTTTGAACAGGGAGAAACAGTTACCGTAACACTAGTTTCTTACAATGAAGTAGGTGATGCTATTGGGTGTTCTTCAGAAAGCTTTACCATTAAACCAGTGCCTTTATGCACCAATTTAGTTTCCCCCACGACAAATGCTATTGATGTAGCAGTAGATACTAATATTGAATGGACTCCAATTACTGATGCTACTGGCTACAAATTAACGGTAACTGGAAGCAATAGCACGGCCAATAATTTAACCGCCTTCAATATAACATCTGGTACATCTTATGATTTTACCAATGACTTTGAACAATCTGAAACAGTTACCGTAACTGTTACTCCTTACAACGAAGTGGGCGATGCCCTTGGATGTTCTTCAGAGAGTTTTACAATTAAATCGGTTCCCTTATGCACCAATTTGACCTCCCCTGCCAATAGTGATATTGTTGCGGAGGTCAGTGAATTAAGATGGAATGAAATTGTAGATGCAGATGGCTATAAGTTGACAATTAATGCTGGAAGTACAACATCTAACAACCAAACTGATTTAATCGTTACTGGAACTACCCATGTTTTTCAAAATGATTTTAACCAAGGTGAAGTTGTTACGGTAACCATTACCCCATACAATGAGGTTGGTGATGCTCTTGGATGTACGTCCGAAAGTTTTACCATAAGACCCATACCACCTTGCACCAACTTATCGTCTCCATTAAACAATGCCACCGAAGTTTCAATTATATCGGATATTTCTTGGAATGAAAGTCTTGATGCTGATGGATACCGAATTTCTGTAGGTACTTCAGCCAACGGAACTGATATTGTAAATAATGAAGATGTTGCATCGCTAACCAGCTATACTTTTGGAAATGACCTTCCTTCTGAAACACTAATATTTGTAACCATAGTACCATACAACACCTCTGGCGATGCTCTTGGATGTACTTCAGATAGTTTTAAGACCGAGGTAATTATTCCAGAATGTACTTCAATTACAAGTCCTTTTAACGGAGAAAGCGAGGTTGCCTTAGAAAGCACTATTACTTGGAACGAAGTAGAAAAAACAGACGGTTATCGTATTTCTATTGGAACAACTTCTGGAGGAACTGACATAGTTAACAATCAGGATGTTGGTCCATTAACTAGTTATATGCATAATGGAGAGTTTCCGTTTGGAACGGAAATTTATGTAAACATTACCGCATACAATAGTAAGGGAGATGCTGTAACATGTGAGGAACAAACATTTACAACACTTATACCAGAAGATGAGACTAAATACGGCTTCTCTCCTGATGGTGATGGTATTAATGAATATTGGCATATAGAAAATATAAATTATTACCCTGAAAATATGGTTACCATCTATAACCGCTGGGGTGATGCCGTTTTTAAAATAGAAAATTATAATAATGGTTCAGAAGTCTTTAGAGGTGATGCCAACCTTAAAACCAAAATGGGAGCCGGTCAATTACCATCAGGCACCTACTTCTTTCACATTGAAATTGAAGGAGAAACCATTCTTAAGAAAACCAAAGGATACGTAGTAATCAAGCGCTAAACCAATGAAAATAAATCAGAAAATTGGCAAGTTAGCACTAGGTGTTTTATTGTCACTCTTATCATATAATTCAAGTTTCGGTCAGCAAACTGCTGTTTTTCCGGAATACAATTTCAACCCGTTTGTAATCAATTCCGCCTACGCAGGTTTATTACCAAATACTGAAGTTACAATAACAAATACAGGTTTCAGTTCCTTTGAGGGCAGTCCCAAAAATTTTAGTCTTAGTTTTCATTCTCCCATTAGTGTAGGAAGACAAGAAGGCAAGATAGGAATTGGCGCAGGTTTAATTAGGGATGAAATTGGAGTTACAACTTCTACCAGTGCTTTCATGGCCTATTCATATAAAATATTCTTTGATTTTGAAGACGATCGCCCCTATTGGCAAATTTACCAACCAGGCACTTTGTCTTTTGGTATAACAGCAGGGGTTCAAAAATATCAAGATAATTTGTTAGAACTAGGTATTGCAGACGACCCTAATTTTAGCCAAAATATTAACGCAACCATACCAACTATTGGCATTGGATTTCTATTTAATCACGCACGCTTTTATGCCGGAGTTTCATCACCAAATGTATTAGGAGACCGTTTGGCATCAAATGACGACCTAAAACTCGAAAGCCCCATATATGGTTATTTCGGTTATCGTTTTTATAATAATCGTTTTGAAGATTTTATGCTAAAACCGAGCATTCTACTTAAAACTGAAAAAGGAGCCCCCTTGCAAGTAGACACAAATATTTCTATAAGTTTCAAAAACCGCTTTGAACTAGGTGCAGGATACCGAAGCAATTCATCCGTAAACTTATTAGCAGGCCTCTATCTTATTAAAAACTTTCGTTTAATATACCATTACAATATGGCATTGAAAGATTCACCAGTTGGTAACACTCACGGTATTATGCTTAGTTATCGCTTTGGTAAAGGATATCAATCCAACTAAAAGAAAATGAAAATAAAAAATAGATTACTAAGCTCCGGAGGGAGCTTTTATTTAACCATACCCAAATTAACTACCTCTTGTTCCGTTAGGTAGCGCCAGTGTCCTCTAGGTAAATCTTTTTTGGTAAGTCCTGCATAAACCACACGGTCTAGTTTTATGATTTCGTATCCTAAGGTTTCAAAGATACGCTGTACAATATTGGTTCGTGTACTGAAGATTTCCATACCCACTTGGTTTTTGGGTGCTTTATCTACAAAACTTACGTCTTGTACCTTGACCACCTTTTCTTCTACAAGCAGACCATCTTGAATTTTCCTCAAATCAGCACTACGCAAAGGCTTGCTTAGCTCAATATGGAATATTTTTCGAAGGCCGTTTTTAGGACTGTTCAACCGTTTTGTTAAATCACCATCATTAGTGAACAACAAAAGCCCCGTGGTATCTTTACTTAGTTTCCCTACAGGTTTCAGTTCGGTCTTTGTTGCTTTTGAAATTAAACCAATGGCGGTACGTCTACCTTGCTCATTGCGAGCCGCAGTTGTAAAGTCTTTAGGTTTATTTAATAAAACATATTCTTTTTTTATCGGATTTAAAAGACGACCATCAAACTTAACCTCATCGGTTAATTTTACTTTGTAGCCCATTTCAACCACAGGCTTTCCGTTTACGGTAACACTACCAGCGGAAATATAAATATCAGCCTCCCTACGAGAACACACACCGGAATTGGCCACGTACTTATTTAAACGAATTAAGTTAGGGTCCGAAGGTTTACTTGGCTGTTGGTTCGTATTCTTCTTTATAGGTGAATTGCCACGCGCATAACTTTTCTTGCGAAAAGTACCACCTTGTCTGCCCGAAGCTCTCTTATCATTGTTGGAATCTGATCTGCCCATGTCTAAAATTTATGCAAAGGTAGGTTTAATCTTTGAACTCTACAGTAGATTGACGCTCCCTATTTACGGTAAGCTTCGTAATATCAGGTCTTGAGTAGTGCCCAACAGGATCAAAATTCTGGCGTTCCTCGTAAACCCTGTTAAAATCAAGGTTGTGATATAGCAAACCCTCTTTATCCAATACTGGTTCAACCAACCATTCTCCATCAGGACCAGCGATACACGAACCTCCATTCGCCATAACAGCAGGTGCTTTTTTTAAAATTTCAGCTAAATGTGGTGTGGTTTTAGGAAAATCTTCTGTTTTCATCAAGGAAGAAACCGAAATTACGAAGCTCCGAGATTCACGTGCAATAAAACGGGTAATATCTCTCGTATTATGATCACTACCTGGCCAAACGGCAATGTGTAAATTTTCCCCTAAACCGTAAAGAGCTGTTCTTGCTAAGGGCATCCAATTCTCCCAGCAGTTGAGGCCGCCCACTGTAAATTGTTTCAATGAATGCACTTGAAGTCCGTTTCCATCGCCGGGAGACCATGTTAAACGCTCGTCATAAGTGGGTTGTAGTTTACGGTGAACGGATTTTATTTTACCCTCTGCATCAATATAAACCAAGGAACAATACAAACTGTGTCCCCCCCTATTCCGGGCTCTTTCTATGATGCCCAAATAAATGGCAATCTTATTCTCCTTTGCCAATGAGCAAACCGAATCTAATTCCCCCAATTCAATTTGAACGGAGTTACGAGCGTAATGTGCATGTAATTCTTTATTAATCTTCGTATCCCAAGCAGCGCCATCCGTCAATGCCAACCAGAATGGGTAACCGGGCAAAAGGGCTTCCCCAAAAACAACAAGCTCCGCTTTTTCTTTGGCAGCTTCCTGAATGGTAGCCTCTATCTTTTTAAGCGTTGCCACTTTATCCAACCAAACCGGTGAAATCTGTGCCATGGCCACTTTTAATATATTCTTCATTACAAAATTCTATTTAGAACAAGGTCTACATCTATGAGCAAAATGCTAAAAACCCCAACTATGATTATCAATTTAAGAATATTGTGAAGCCAAACATAATCTTTTTTTGACTTGGACCTTACCAGTAAAACCAGGAATAAAATTAGAAGAACAACACAGGCCATGAAATAATAATTCATATATCCCACATCAAACTTTAGAATCAATAAAAGTGAAGGAATCAACGTAAATAGAATCAATGTGGAAATAAGAACTTTGGAAACCGCCCCTCCATACAAAATAGGTATAGTCTTGTAATTCTGTACCAAATCTCCTTTTAGGTTTTCAAGATCTTTTATCATCTCTCGCGCTAGAATAAGTAGAAACAAAAACATGGCATGTACAAAAATTACGTTTTCGAAATTCTTATAATACACAAATACTGCAAAGAACGGTGCTATAGCCAATGTTGCCGAAACAAAATTGCCTATGAACGGCAATCGTTTAAGCTTATGACTATATATCCAAATGCCAAAGATATAAGCCGAAAAGAAAAATACCGCTTTAAAAGAAACATAGCTTGCCGCTATAACAGCTAAAAAATTGAGAATGAAATAGGTGGTAAGTTTAAATTGTTGCCCAACAAATCTATCGATCATGCTTTTTCTAGGCTTGTTTATCAGGTCTTTTTCCGCATCATAAAAATTGTTGATGATGTAACCACTTGCGATTACCAATGCGGACGAAACAACGATAATAAAAAGATTAAGATCAAAAATTACTTCACGCACAGGAAGTTGATGTGCCAATATATAAATAGAAGCTAAATACTGTGCTAAAACAACCATTAGGATGTTATAACCGCGTACAACAGAAAAAAGACTGAATACCTTTAACAGTAAAAGCCTATTTTTTCTACCTAACATGTATTATGATTTTAGAAGTTGTAAACCACTTCCAAATTGTAGCCTTTCAATGCTTTTTTAGCTTTATCCAAATCTTCGGCAAAACCTAGTATATAGCCGCCACCGCCGGAACCGCAAAGTTTCAGATAGTAATCATTGGTCTCAATACCTTTTTTCCATAAGTCATGGAATTTTACCGGTATCATAGGCTTAAAATTATCTAGCACCACGTGCGACAACTGCTTTAAGTTACCAAAAAGCGATTTTACGTTTCCGCTTACAAAATCCTCCACACATGCATCCGTATGCTTAATAAACTGATCTTTTAGCATATTACGGAACCCTTCTTGCTTCATTTTCTCCATGAAAATCTGAACCATTGGGGCTGTTTCGCCGGTAGAACCACTATCTAACAAAAATACCGCTCCTTTACCTTCTGGGTTTTGGGTAGGTATACTTGTAGATTCAATATTATCTTGAGAATTGATAAGAATAGGAATACTTAAATAACTGTTTAAAGGATCAAGACCGGATGACTTGCCATGGAAGAAAGATTCCATTTTACCGAAAATAGCTTTCAGCTTTAATAATTTCTCCCTGGTAAGATTCTCTAGAACCGTAATTTTATCTTGCGCGTATTTGTCATAGATGGCTGCAACCAATGCACCGCTACTCCCTACACCATAGCCTTGAGGAATAGAACTATCAAAATACATACCTCCTTCAACATCTGCATTTAAAGCGGCAAAATCAAAAGAGACCAGGTCAGGACTATTTTTATTTACCATTTCCAAATACCCCACATACTCACGTAGACTATTGTTGGATTGTTTAGCTGTTTCAGACGGATTTGCATCTGTTTTTAAAGCTCCTTTGAAAAAGTTATATGGAATAGAAAGTCCTTTAGAGTCTTTAATAATTCCATATTCCCCAAAGAGAAGTATTTTTGAATAAAATAATGGTCCTTTCATTATCTAGTTGATTAGATATGGCGCTAAAATACGAAATATACCTTTGATGATTCTATATTTCTGCCCCACAACACGTTTAAAGCTATAATTTTATCTATTAAAACCCATAAGCTTGTAATTATAAGTCGGATATCTGTCCACAATCTTACTTATCAGTACTTCAAATAGTTATCCGCTAATTTTTAAGACATACCGTATATACGTTTCTTCGAGCAATATGAATGAAAACGGCATATTCTTGTTGAAGAACTAACGGCCTATATTGGCTTAAATTATGAAGTTAGTCATTTATTTTTTGTGCACCGTTTCCTACATGGTCGTGTATAAATTGACCATTCTGACAGAAAGCAGCCAATTCATCTTCAATAAACCGTTCTACCTCTGCTTTTTCATCATTAGGATATAGTACATGAACATTTGCTCCTGCATCTAGCGTGAAGCATACGTGAGATTTTGTAGCCTCTCTGAAGGTCCATATTTTGTTTATAATCTCTAACGTATTAGGTTTCATCAAAATAAAATAGGGCATACTGGTCATCATCATAGCGTGCAGCGTTAGAGCCTCACTTTCTACAACACCTATAAAACCCTGAAGATTCCCTGAAGCGAAAATAGATTCTAGTTTGGATAGATTTTCATGGGCTTGAGAAAAACGTTTTTCTGCAAACGGATGCCCGTGCATAAGATCATGCCCTACCGTACTACTGACCTGCTTTTGCCCTTTATCTACCAAAAGGATGGTATCGCAATAGTTTTGAAAAACAGGATGTACCTTGTTTGGATATTCTATTCCAAATAAATCAGAACTACCTTTAATACTCGCATGATTGCCCCATTGCACTAAACTACCTTTAATACTACGGGCTGCACTACCGGACCCTAAGCGTGCTAAAAAAGACGCTTTTTCATTAAAATATTCTAATGTCATTTTAGGATATAAATTGCGTTCAATATCCATAAGACACAGCGCCAATGCACTCATTCCTGATGCCGAAGAAGCAATACCACTACTATGCGGAAAAGAATTTGAAGTCTCAATTTCAAAATGATATTCCTTCAAGAACGGAAGATACCGATAAATACGCTCAAAGAAAGTTTTTATTTTCGGCTTGAAACCTTCTTCCCTTTTGCCATCTAAAGAGATGTTAAAAGAAAACATGCTCCCAGGGTTATTCAATTTGGTATAGGAAAGTGTAGTAACCGTTGCGCATTCACTTAATGTAAAACTAATTGAGGGGTTTGCAGGAATCTGATTTTCTTTCTTTCCCCAATATTTTACCAAAGCTATATTACTAGGCGACTTAAACGTCGTTTTTCCGGTGGAAACTGTTTTAGTATATGGGGAAGGAATAAATTCTTTTTCGGTCATCGAGAAATATTTTGTGCAAAGATAGTTTTTACCAAGATTGTGATGGCAGTCAATAGAATAAATCACTATTTTAGGGGTAAACGCCAATTACTTTGAAAAAAAAAGCCCTATATATTACATATGCTGTAAGTATTTGCCTGGTCATTGGTTTCATATCTAGTTTTGCCACGCAAAGCTCTGTAAATGACTGGTTCACTACCCTGAACAAACCAAGCTTTAACCCTCCCAATTGGTTGTTTGCTCCAGTTTGGACCGTTCTTTACATTATGATGGGTGTTGCTGCAGGAATCGTTTGGGCAAGAGGATTTTATCACCTTTGGGTACAGACCGCTCTCTACCATTTTGGATTTCAGTTGCTTCTTAATGCGGCGTGGAGTATTGTTTTCTTTGGGTTGAAAGAACCTTTTTGGGCGCTCTTGGTAATTTTAACTTTACTCATTGTTCTATCCATTACCATTAAAAGATTTAAGGTAGTGAGTACCACCGCTGCCTGGTTACTTGTTCCTTACTTATTATGGGTTTGCTTTGCCACTGTATTGAACTATAAACTTTGGGAACTTAACTAAATAGGTATTATGCGGACATTTCAAGTAATTTCACCATAGTTGCATAATTACGTGCAGTAGCTTCTACTTTAAGTTTTCTTTCCACTAGATTATTATTTAGTTTTGCTTTTCCGTAGCCGGTTTTACAGTGTAAGTAGACACAATTGGCAGTGATTTTAAAATCCTCATTAGTATAGACTTCCGTACTCAAAAGCTTGACAAGTTCTTTTTCCGGTGTATTTTTCAGCAACACAAAATACACTTGTTTCCGAGCAATAGCTTCTACATTTGCAAACGGATTACTTTTGAATATACTTTTAAATTCGGTTCTATTTTTAACCAAAACAGGTACTTCAAAACCAAAGGCAACTTTGATTTTATCTGAGATTAAAGCTTCTAAAAAGGCTGTATTGTTTTCTTTACTTTCAAAAACTACATTACCACTTTGTATATACGTATTGACATTATCAAAACCCACACTCGTTAATATAGACCGCAATTCCCCCATTGGAACTTTCTTTTGTCCACTAACGTTGATTCCTCTTAAAAGTGCGATATAGATTTTCATTTAGAAGCTATTGGCAATGGCTTGAGCAACAATATAACCGCCCGTCCATGCATTTTGAAAATTGAAACCTCCTGTAATGGCATCTACATCAATAACTTCTCCGGCAAAGTACATACCAGGCAATTTTTTACTTTCGTAGGTCTTAAAATTAATTTCCTTTAAATCTATACCTCCTGCGGTTACGAATTCTTCTTTAAAGGTACTTTTTCCATCAATCTTGAGCTCACATTCCGTTAGTTGGCGGGCCAATTTTTCTAATTGAACTTTAGTGACTTCAGCCCATTTATGGGTTTCAGAAATAGTGGATGCCTTAACCAAATTTATCCATAGTCTACGTGGTACTTCCACAGCTTTGGTTCGTAAGACCGTTTTTTTGGCCTCTATTTCTTTTATTTCGGAAAAGAGTCCCATTAGACCTTCAAAACTATACTCGGGTAACCAATTAACTCGAATTTTAAATCGGTAATTCATATCACTCAGTAAACGCGCACCCCATGCAGAAAGTTTTAAAATTGCCGGACCGCTTAAGCCCCAATGGGTTACAAGCAAAGGACCGTCAGAAGTTAATAGGGCCGATTTTGAATTCATACTTTTTAACTTCGTGGTTACTTTTGATTGATACACTTGCTTTTCAAACACTTCTACTTGTGCCACAGTACTCACTCCTGGAATACCTGAAATTCGCTCGTCTTTACAATTAAAAGTAAAAAGAGAGGGTACGGCAGAAACCATAGAATGGCCCAACTTTTCCAAAAGCTTCCAAATTTTAGGACTGCTTCCGGTAGCCACAACCACTTTCTCGCACTCGTACACATGTTTGATCGTTGTTATCTTCCATCCTTCTTTATTTGCTTCCAATGAAATAGACTCAATTTCCGTTACGGCACTATGCTTTAGAATCTTTATTCCTAAACGGTCTGCTTCACCCAAAAAGCAATCTATAATAGTTTGTGAAGAATCAGACTCTGGAAACATACGCCCGTCCGATTCTATTTTTAGAGTAATGCCTCTTTCCTCAAAAAACCCGACTGTATCTCCACTACAATAGGTATGGAATGGGCCTAGAAGTTCTTTTTCCCCTCTTGGATAATTTTTTGTGAGTTCTCTGGGGTCAAATTCGGCATGGGTTACATTACATCGCCCTCCACCGGAAACCTTTACTTTACCCAGCACATCTTTGCCACGTTCAAGAATCGCGATTTTAAGATGCGGTTTTGCCTCTGCGATATGAATTGCGGTATAAAACCCGGCTGCACCGCCACCTATAACTATAACATCAAACATTAATTTACGCGTTCAGGATAATTGGTAATGATACCGTCTACGCCAAAGCGTTTCATTTGTAGAATATCTTGAGGCTCATTTACCGTCCAAGGAAAAATTTTGAAACCCGCTTCTTTTATTTTTACACTAGTTTCTGCACTAAGCTCCTTAAAGCTGGGGTTAATAGCTTCTGCATTTAATTGTTCCCCGATATCAAACGCATTAAGTGGATTTCCTTCAAGCAAAATAGCAATTCTAACATTAGGGTTTATCTTGCGCATATCTCGCAATTCATCCCACTCAAAACTAGAAATAATAAAATCGTTGAGCTTCCATTTTCCGGTGTTCACTTCTGCTTCTATCATTCTATTTACATCAGTTGCCGTATTTTTTCCTTTCAACTCTATATTGAGTTGTGTCTTTCCTCCCATGACATCCAATACTTCTTGTAGTGTTGGTATTTTATGTCCTCCTTCTACGGTCAATGCCTTTAATTCAGAGAGTGTATATTTTTCTATTTCACCTTTACCGTTCGTTAATCGTTCTACAGTGTCATCATGAAAAACAACGATTTCGCCACTTTTTATTTTGAAAACGTCTATTTCTAACATATCAACACCCATCTCCATAGCCTTCTTAATTGAGGCGATGGTGTTTTCGGTTTCATGCCCCATAGCACCTCGGTGACCAATAACCAGTGGTTTCTCGTTTTCCATACAACTTGATAAGACTACAACACAAAATATAGCCAGAATTGACAACTTATTCATGATAAACTATTTTACAACGAAAATAAAAGATTCTAGCGGGTTGATGTCTATGCGAACCTGAGCAAAGCCATTCTCGACTTTCAAAATTTTCTCAACCCCATAAAGCACATCGGTAATGGTATGTTCACCATCTGACAACTGCCACTCTCTAACAATATTTTCAGGAAGCTTTAGCTCAAAACCAAACCAATCGTTCGCATCAAAATTAGAGATAACGATTAATCGCTCATTAGCTGACCAACGCACAAAGGATAGCACGTGGTGATTATAATATTCTGTGTGGTCCTTATTGTAAAAGTGAATGTCCTGATAAGCACCCATTAAAGCACTACTACCTACTGTAAAAGTCAATAAACGTTGATAAAAATCACGTAAATCCGCTTCATCTTCAGAAAGCTGACCACCATCGAACTTTTTATTATTTACCCAACGTTGATGGTGCGGAACACCAATATAATCAAAAATCGATGTTCTTGTAGAGCTACCAAAACCAGCATTTTCCGCAGCAGGCTCACCCACTTCCTGACCAAAATAAATCATGAGCGGTGCAGTTGTCATCGTTGCCGAAACTACCATTGCAGGTTTTCCTTTTTTGGCATCACCGGCAAATTCAGGAGAAGCAATGCGCTGCTCATCATGGTTTTCCAAGAAATGTAATAAATGATGCTCTATATCTTGCGTGCCATTTTTAATTACAGGTATGTGGTCCGTCCATCCATTGCCTTGCATAATGCTTTTTAAAGAATCGTACATCTCTACCTTATCGTAGAGATAGTCCATTTTCCCCCTAAAAATATAATTGCGGTACTCATGCGGGTTGTACACCTCTGCCATTAGAAAGGCATCTGGATTTTTCATTTTTATATTAGAGTTCATATAACTCCAGAACTCTACCGGAACCATTTCGGCCATATCGTAACGGAAGCCATCCACACCCATTTCTATCCAATAGAGCGCTATATCCTTAAACTTCATCCAAGAATCTGGCACAGACCGTTCGTTCCAAAAGTCAAAATGTGCCCTATGGTCTTTTCCTCCAAAATCATCCGGAAGCACATCAAAATCATAATGGCCATCTGGACGAACTCCGTAATTTATTTTTACGGTTTCGTACCAATCGTTGAAATCCGGTTTCGCTAAACGCGAGCCATTACCTGTCCACTTTGCCGGATTTTCAGAAAACCGATGGTCTACCCCTTCATGATTCTCCCCTCCCAACGGCAAATAGCCATCACGCCATTCGGGCACTTGAAAAGGTGTATTAGGTATGTAATAGAAATTATTATCACGATGGTACTCTACCGATGTTTCATCAGAGGCTCCAAAAGGTTCTTTTCCGCTGGGAGTAGATGAGCCCTCATATTTGCGCGCTACATGATTGGGAACAATATCAATTATAACTTTGAGTCCTTCTTTATGCGTGCGCCTAATTAAGTTTTGAAATTCTTTTAGCCTGTTTTCTGGATTCTTCGCCAAATCAGGATTTACATTATAATAGTCCTTTACAGCGTAGGGCGAACCTGCCCTACCCTTTACAACATCTGGATCGTCATTAGAAATACCGTATGCCGTGTAATCGTTTATTACAGCATGATGAGGCACGCCGGTATACCATATATGAGTAACACCCAAGTTTTTTATTTCCTTCAAAGCTTTAGTAGAAAAATCCGCAAATTTGCCCACTCCGTTTTCCTCTATAGTACCCCATGGTTTATTAGTTGTGTTGGTATTCCCGAACAACCGTGTAAACACATGGTATACTACTTTTTTATTTTGTCCCATGTTTTAGATGACTTTTGTTTTGTTGGGTTCCAAAACAATTCGCTCCCCTTTTAAACGAATAGACATATCTTCTTGACCGTTCAACAAAAATTCCGTGGAATCCTTCTTAACGGTTACCTTTAGAATACGTTCCCTAAAATTAATTTTAAACGAATAAGCTTCCCACTGCTCCGGTATTTTTGGTTCAAAAGAAAGTTTATCATCTACAACTCTCATTCCGCCAAAACCTTCAACAATACTCATCCAAGTACCTGCCATAGAGGTTATGTGCAAACCTTCTTCAACTTCCCTATTATAATCATCTAAATCCAATCTTGAAGTTCTAAGGTAGAATGTATATGCCTGTTGCATACGATTAAGTTTTGCCGCTTGTATACTATGCACACAAGGAGACAAGGAGGATTCATGCACCGTAAAAGGCTCATAAAAATCAAAGTGTTTCTCTAATTCTTCTACGGAGAAGTGATCTTCAAAGAAATAAAATCCTTGAAGTACATCTGCCTGTTTTATATATGGGGAACGTAAAATACGGTCCCAGCTCCATTTTTGATTGATAGGTCTTTGTGTTTTTGGAAGTTCGCTAACGGTAACCAACTGCTTATCTAAAAAGCCATCTTGTTGCAAAAAGACTCCTTTTTCTTCTGAAAAAGGAAAATACAGGTTACCAGCTACCTTTCCCCATTGAGAAATTTCGGCATCCGTTAGTTTTGTTTTTCCGATGATGCGGCGATAATCCTCATTGTAGCCATCTTGTACTTTCTGCAACTGTTCTATGGTAAAATCTATACACCATTTGGCCAAATAGTTTGTATACCAGTTATTATTAACATTGTTCTCATACTCATTAGGCCCGGTTACACCTAAGATAACATACTTGTCCTTTAGGGTCGAAAAGTTAGCCCTTTGATGCCAGAAACGTGCAATACCAATAAGCACTTCAAGTCCCATTTCTGGTATATAGGAATAGTCGCCCGTAAAACGGTAGTAGTTGTAAATGGCAAAAGCTATTGCTCCATTACGGTGTATCTCTTCAAAAGTAATTTCCCATTCGTTATGACATTCCTCTCCGTTCATGGTCACCATAGGATACAGTGCCGCTCCATTGGAGAAACCTAATTTCTGCGCATTCTCGATTGCTTTCTCAAGATGATTGTATCTATATTTTAATAAACTACGCGCTACGTTCTGATCTTTGGTAGCCATATAAAAGGGAATACAATAGGCTTCCGTGTCCCAGTAGGTGCTTCCGCCGTATTTTTCTCCTGTAAAACCTTTAGGACCGATGTTTAAATGGGAATCTCTTCCTAAATAGGTCTGATTCAATTGAAATATATTAAACCGAATACCCTGCTGCGCTTTCACATCACCCTGAATAGTGATATCGCTCATCTCCCAAATTTTGGCCCATGCCTGTCTCTGCTTATCCAACAGTGCTTCAAACCCTAAATCAAAAGCTTTATCCAAAGCTTTTCTAGAGGCTTCAATTAGCGCCAGTGCTTTATGATCGCGTGAAACTACATATCCCCCGAACTTATGAAGCGCAACGGTCTCTCCTTTCTGAACCTTCTGAACATATTCATGCGACACACGAAATTCTTCAACCTGTTCTGTTGGTTTCTGATTTATATGTTTGCCATTAAGAAACAATCTGCTTTCCATAAAAGTGCAGGTTTCAAAATTGGTTTTCATCGTATGTGCCTCAATGAAAGCCTGGTTACTTTGTGAAGAAAGAGAGGTTGTGTTCCAGAATTTGTCATCCCAGTTAGAATCTTCATTTGTAATACCACTATCCAGATATGGAATGAACTTAATTTCAACATCTCCACTTTTAGGTGTAATTTCATAATTTATGGCACCTACTTCATCTAAATCAAGCGATAAAAAACGAGTGGCTTTTACCGAAACCTTTGCTTCATTAGGAAGAACAGCAGTAAAACTACGTCTGTACCAGCCTTCTTTCATGTTTAATTCACGCCTATAATCCTCTACTTTTTTACAGGTGTTCAAATCTAGGGCCTCCCCGTCAATATACACCTCAATACCAATCCAATTAGGTGCGTTCAATACCTTTGCAAAATACTCGGGATATCCATTTTTCCACCAACCTACACGAGTTTTATCTGGATAATAGACTCCGGCAATATAACTTCCTTGAAAAGTGTCTCCGGTATAGTTCTCCTCAAAATTGGCCCGTTGCCCCATGGCACCATTACCAATACTAAAAATACTTTCGGAGGACTTAACTAGTTCTCTATCAAAACCCTCTTCTAATATTGACCAAGGGTCTGCTTTTATATATTCTTGCATTTCATTTAAAATTTAGGGTAAAAAAAATTTTCAAAACCAACTTACTCAGAAATTAAGTCATTTAGAAAATCTATACTTATTTCGGTAAAATCGTTAAAGTTGTATTTGGCTTCTGAAAGAATATCTGGATGTCCTATTCCTATACTCAACATTTTAGCATTGTTCGCTGCTTGTATTCCCGCTACAGCATCTTCAAAAACAAGACACTTCTCCGGCGCTGTTGCAAGTTTTCCTGCAGCAATCAAAAACACCTCTGGGTCTGGCTTTGCTTTGGTCACGTCATTACCGTCTACAATGGCATCAAAATAAGTCAAAAGGTTAACTTTTTTTAGAATAGGTCTAGCGTTCTTACTAGCTGAGCCCAGTGCTATTGGTATATTTCTTTCCTTTAAAAAATCTAGAACCTTATGTACATCAGGAAGAATTTCGGAGGCGTCCATCTTTTCTATATATTCCAAATAGTCCTCATTCTTTTCGATCATCCATTTGTCAAACTGTTCTTGGGTTGCCGTAACACCTCCTATATCAAGAAGAATTTCCAAACATCTTTTACGACTTACCCCTTTAAATAGCTCGTTCTGGTCTTTTGTAAACTCAAAACCAAGCTCATTAGCCAGTTTTTTCCAAGCTAGGTAATGATACTTTGCGGTGTCTACTATTACACCATCTAAATCAAATATAAATGCTGATATACTCATGGGATTTGAACTTGTTATTTATAAATTGGTTACTTATTACGGGTTGAATCTATCAACATCACCAAAACGGTATTCATACGATCTATTTGTTAATGGTAGAACCTCTTTCTATTAAAGTTGCTTCAACAATTTGTGTTCTATAAACTTCCTCTTCATGAAAACCAATTTCATTTTCCAGTTTTTCAATCAACATTTCGGCTGCAATTTCGCCCATACTCTCACCATGTTGTGCAACCGTAGTTAATGAAGGTGTAGAATAGCGAGACAAAAGTCCGTCCGTAAAGCCAATGACTGAAACATCCTCAGGAATCCTCAAGCCCTTCTTCTGCACTATTGCCATTAACAAAACCGCAAAAATTTCATTGACACATAATGCAGCATCAAACACTTCATTTTCAACAAAAGCTTCAATATACGATTCTTCTACACCCTTAAATGGTAGAACCAGAGTTAGGTTTTCATCAACCTCAATACCAAAATCCTTAAGCGCTCTTCTGTAACCATCCGCTCTTTTCTCACTTACATTAAAATAGCTTTCAGTCGTTACTAGCGCTATTTTTTTCTTTCCCTCTGCCAGCATTTTAGCAGTTGCTTCGTACGCAATCTGCTCGTCATTCATTATAACTTTATCACATTCGATCTCATCGATAACACGATCAAAAAGAACCAATGGAAAGCCTTGTTCTACCACTTCTTTTAGATGGCTAAAGTCATTCTTTTGCTGTGTTTGGGCAGATACCGACATGATAAAACCGTCAATACTACCATTTGCCAGAAGTTCCATATTAAACACTTCCTTTTCATAGGATTCGTCAGAGACACATACCACTACATTATAACCACGCTCATTTGCATATTTTTCAATTCCTCTAAAGACAGTGGTGAAAAAATGATGTACTATATCCGGAATAACAACGCCAATATTCTTGGTTTTCCTATTCTTAAGGCTAAGGGCAATATTATTAGGCCTGTAATTGTACAATTTTGCAAAGGCCTGTACTTTCTTTTTGGTGTCTGCACTAATCTCATCACTATCTTTTAACGATTTTGAAACCGTTGAGATAGACACTTCTAATTCTCTTGCAATTTGTTTTAGAGTAATCTTTCGCTTCAAATCTTATAACTTTTGGGTAGTGAAATTAAACTTTAATTTGGGCAAACGATAACGTTCCACATTTTTTAACAATCTTAACAAATCATCTCGTAAATTCAATCATTTTTGAATTAAAATGAAATCTGTATATTTGGGATTACATACCGTTTCCCCATTTTCAACCCTTCTTATTACTAATTTGCTATTTATTCGACGTTATTATTATTAGTATCGAATTTTAGGAAAGTTATCAACACGAAACCGTTTTCGTAGATATGGCCCATGCCATTTTCATCTGATTAACTGTGTTTTTCCATACATTTAACTTTATTTTATAATTAAACTCAACTTAAAACAATTCATTTATGAAGATTATGCTACTCAGAAACCTGGTTATGGTTGCGGCTTTTTTAGGCTTTGGCATAGCACAGGCACAAGATGTTTCGGGAACTGTTTCCGATGCAAGTGGCCCTTTACCGGGAGCTAGTGTTGTAATTAAAGGCTCGACCACAGGAGCACAAACAGATTTTGATGGGAACTATGCGTTAAGCGACGTACCTGAAGGCTCAACCCTGGTATTTAGCTACATAGGATTTGCTTCTCAAGAAGTACCCGTTAACGGCCAATCAACAATTAACGTAACTTTGCAAGAAGATGCCCAAGCTTTGGACGAGGTTGTAATAATAGGTTATGGAACAACTACGGTAAAAGATGCTACTGGATCGGTAACGGCCGTAAAAGCTGAAGATTTTAACGGAGGTGTTATCGCTTCTCCCGAACAGCTTATACAGGGTAAAAGTGCCGGTGTACAAATATCACAATCCAGTGGTGAACCTGGAGCTGGTGTTAATATTCGAATCAGAGGGGCGAATTCAATACGCTCTAATAACAATCCACTTTTCGTAGTTGATGGTGTTCCCCTTTCTGGAGAATCCACCACACCAAACGGAGGCGATATTGTAAACGGAGGTAACGCTACCAAAAACCCTTTAAGCTTTATCAATCCAAGTGATATTGAAAGTATTTCAATATTAAAAGATGCATCTGCAACAGCCATATACGGGTCAAGAGGTGCAAATGGTGTAGTAATTGTAACTACTAAAAGCGGTAAAGCGGGTTCTGGTGGAAACTGGGAATTCAATTCAACATTTAGTGTTTCATCCCCAGCGGACGAATATGACTTATTTGATGGGCCAACATTTATATCTCAATCAGCAAACTTAAGATCTCAAGAAATTGCAGATGGATTAGATTTTGGACAAAATACAGACTGGCAGGATTATATTACAAGAAACACTGCTTCTCAAAATCAAAACTTAGCATATAGCAATAACTACGGTAGTGGAAATGTACGAGCAACTTTTTCTTATGGGAAACAGTTTGGTATTATTCAAAAATCGTCTCAAGAAAGAATTACTGGTAGAGTAAATGTTGCTCAAAGATTCTTAGACGATAAACTAAGAATCAATTTTCAATCTACTCTTTCCAGAGTTAATGATGAAGCCCCTCCTATTAGTGGTGCTTCAGGATCAAGCGGAAACTTAATTGGTGCAGCTTATGCAGCTAACCCAACTTGGCCCTCTAGCAGTACTTTTAGTATAGATGGAAACCTAGTGAACCCAGCAAACTATTTAGCAAACTGGCAATCTGAAACACACACCGATAGGTTTTTGGCCAATCTTTCTGCAGAATACGATATTACTGAAAACTTGACCGGTAAAATATCTGTTGGTTATGACCGATCAGATGCGCAAGCAATATCAGTAATATCTCCAAGGATAAGAAATTTTGATAGAGTTGTTGATAATGGACAGGCAGCATTTAATACTTTAGAAGCAACCAGCAAGTTGTTAGAAGCTACGTTAAATTACAAAAAAGAGTTTTCAAACTCTACATTAGATGCAATTGCAGGATTCACTTTTCAAGATTTTCAAAGACAAGGTATCGACTCTCAGGGTTGGGGAACCTCTATAAACAACTTAGACAAAATAGGTCAAAATCTCAAGCAATCTATTTATGATTTACGCTACTCTATAAAAAGCCCATACCAACAGTTCGGATATGATGCTTCTAATAGTTTTGTAAATTCCCTAAACCCTTTTAACGATGCAGGCACATTAGCTGGGCGGTCTAGTTCTTTTAGATCAGCTTGGGGTAATGCCTTTGACAACACAGATGAGTTACAATCGTTTTTTGGTAGAATCAATTACTCCTTGAACAGCAAATATTTGTTTACCGTAACACTTAGAGCTGATGGTTCTTCAAGATTTGGTACAAATAACAAATATGGTTATTTCCCTTCTGGAGCATTTGCTTGGCAGTTAGCTGAAGAAGATTTTATAGGAGATGCTTTTTCTACTTTAAAACTTAGAGTTAGTGCTGGTTCAACCGGTAACCAAGAAGGTTTGGGATATGCCAACTACTTAAAAAGAGTTCGTTTTAGCACACCTAGCATAGATAATGATGGTAGTATAAACAGACCCGGTACAGAAACTGTTGCTGTACAAAATTCAGATTTAAAATGGGAATCTACTACAGATTACAACTTAGGTATAGATTTTGGATTTGCAGATGACCGTTTCAATGGATCAATAGATTTATATAGGAGAGAGACTAAGGATTTATTATTTAGACAGCCTGCGGCGGCACCAGCTTTTGACCCTTTTAAATTTACCAATTTAGAAGATGGTACTTTAATAAACCAAGGTGTTGAACTTGGTCTAAATTACGATTTCATCCAGTCTGAAGATGTTAACTTTTCCACATCTTTCAATATAGCCTACAATGACAACACTGTAGAAGGGTTAAAAGGAGCTACTGCAGATTTTGGTGTATTGAACGGTCCTGGGCTTACAGGTGCATTTGCACAACGTCTTGGTGAAGGAAGATCGCTTTTTTCATACTACATGGCAACTTATTCTGAAGATGCGGATGGTAATCCAAATTTCAATGCAGATGACAAGGATTTTGTAGATGAAGATGCTGTACCGGATATTACTACAGGTTTAGCACTAAATTTGACAGTCAAAAACTGGGATGTATCGGCATTTTTTACAGGGCAATTTGGATTCTCTGTATATAATAACACTGCAAATGCGTTCTTAAACGCTGCAGCTTTCAATACTTCCAGAAATGTAACTCCTGAAGCTCTTGAACTTCAATCATCGGAGGTTTCTACTCTTTATTTAGAAAAAGGAGACTTCGTACGTATGCAAAATGCAAGCATAGGGTACAATGTACCATTAAGTGGAAAGGGAGCGCTAAATAGTCTTAGATTATCGCTTACAGGTCAAAATCTATTTTTAATTACCGATTACAGCGGTTTAGACCCAGAAGTTTCATCATCCACGTCTTCAGACGGAGATTTTACAGGAGGAATTCCGAGCCAAGGTATAGACTATACTTCTTTCCCTAGACCTCGAACATTCACTTTAGGAATAAATGCTAGATTCTAATTATAAAAAAAGAGCAATGATAAAATATATTAAAAATACATCGAAGATTCTAATACTACCGGCCATAGGCCTGTCCGTATTATTCTCATGTAGCGACCTTGAGGTTGAAGAAACAGACTCTCTATTGGTTGAAAATTTTGAGGGAATTGAAACCGCAGAAGAAGCAGCCAGTTCAGTTACCGCAATGTACAACCAGATTAATGGATATATAGGTGACCAAACAAACTTATTTGCATTAAGTGAAGTAACCACAGACGAACTATTAGTACCCACTAGAGGTTCTGACTGGGGAGATAACGGAATTTGGAGGCAATTACACCAACATACCTGGACACCTGACCATTCCTATATTACAAACGTATGGAACCAATGGAACGAGCTACAACTTACTGCTAGTGAAGTGCTAGATTCTAGATCAGCATCCTCTGAAGCATCAAGAGCTGATGCCGCATTCCTTAGAGCTTTGGGTATGTATGTGATTTTAGATAATTACGGTCAAGTTCCTTATAGAGATACAACTGCGGACCCATTAGACGATCCTGCTGTTTTAACAGGTAACGAAGCTGTTGATTTTATAGTAGCAGACTTAGAGACAGCTATTTCAACACTACCTGCTACAACACCAGATGGCGAAACCGTTATGGCTTCAAAATCTGCCGCTAGATATTTATTGGCAAAAGTGTTACTAAACAAACATATATTTAATGGCTCAGGAGCAGCTGATTCTGCGGACATGAATAGAGTGGTTTCTTTAGTAGACGAAATAACAGGTGATGGATTTGGTTTGGTTCCTGGGTATTTTGACATATTTAAATCAGACACTGATGAGGAAACTATTTTTTGGGTAAAAACATCTGTTGGAAACAGAATATGGAACGGTCTTCACTACAACTTAACAACTCCAGATCAAGCTGGTGGTTGGAACGGTTTTAGTACTTTAGCTGAATTTTACGACCTATTTGAAGGAGACCCAAACACAAATGAAGAAGGTGGTGACCAAGAAGAAAGAAGAGGCTATGTTCCTTCTGCTGGAAAACCTGCTGGAATACCAGGCACCACTGATAAAGATTCAGATGGTATTGCGGACGGATCAAATATAGGATTTGGATTCTTATTAGGACAACAATATGCACCTGACGGCACCCCTCTTAACGATAGAGGTACAAGTCCGTTGAACTTTACCCGAGATTTTACTGACGCTACTAATGGCGAGAAAAGTTTAGTTGAAAATAGTGAAGTAACCGGTATACGAGTAATTAAGTATCACCCACAATACGGTGAATTTGCCGAGCATGAAATATTCTTTAGATATTCTGACGCGCATCTAATGAAAGCAGAAGCAATCATGCGTAGCGGAGGAGACCCAACTACTCTAGTTAACGAACTTAGAGTTTTGAGAGGAGCTGAGCCATTGGCTGCAGTTACCGAACAAGACTTATTAGACGAAAGGGGTAGAGAATTATATGCTGAATTTTGGAGGAGAAATGATATGATCAGATTTGGCCAATACACCAAAGACTGGGAATTTAAAGACCCTTCGGCTATTGGAGACGCTAACAAGCAATTATTTCCAATACCTGCATCACAAATTATCTTGAACCCTAACCTTGTTCAGAACCCAGGTTACTAAAAATTAAATTTAAGTGTTTAAAAGAGCCCTTGCAGTTTTGTTAGGGCTCTTTTTTTTATCTTAAGACGAGGGTATAGACAACTTCGTTTAACTATTTGAATGAGAGAATGTACATGGATTCAACCATACTATAATAATCTACAACATATATTATTCTTTGTACTATAGTATATCAAAAACTTTGGTGTCATTTTCATTCTACAAATAAAAAAGCCCCGTTTTAATGGAATAATCAAATTAGTCTCTTTCTACTAAATAAGACATTTACTTTGCAAAGTAGATATATAGAGCAACCACTATAAGACAAATAGCGATACCTACTTGCTTTACATATTTGTAAGGCTCAATAGAAACTTGGTTGGTATATTCCAGCTCAAATGGTTTTTCATTCGGCCTTATTTTTCCAATGACAAGCATGATAGCCGCATTCAGCACGAACAATATGGCCATGACATGTATAAAATGAGGATAAGCTTCCGCCTTTATCAAGGCCAATGTATCAGGATCGGTTATACCTGAAGCAGCCGCTTCCTCCAAAGCACCATCAACAAACATAGGCTGTAAATAAAACTGACTAAAACAGTATAGCACTACGCCTGCGATAATTCCTATTTTGGCCGCAATGGCCGGAACTCGTTTGGTAAGGTACCCTACCACGATTATTGTAAAAATAGGAATGGTATAAATACCGTTCAACTCCTGCAGATAAGCAAAGAGGCTACCTGCGTTAGAGATTAACGGCGCAATAAGCATAGCACCTACCGCCAAAACAATCCCAAAAATCTTTCCATATTTTACAACCGTTTGTTCATTGGCTTCAGGGTTAATGTGCTGTTTATAAACATCAAGTCCAAATAGTGTTACCGAACTATTTAACACACTATTGAACGAACTCAAAATAGCTCCAAAAAGAACCGCTACAAAAAAGCCCACTAAGTATTTAGGTAGGACGGCGTTTACCAGAGCAGGATATGCTTGATCGGGCATATCTAGACCACCTTGGAAATAATGAAAAGCAATAATACCGGGAAGTACTACAATTAACGGACCTAGTATTTTTATAAAAGAAGCTAATAACAAGCCTTTTTGACCTTCGGCCAAATTCTTTGCTCCCAAGGCCCTTTGAATAATTTGCTGGTTGGTTCCCCAATAAAATAAGTTGATAAGCATCATACCGGTAAATAATGTAGAAAATGGTACACTATTGGTAATTTCGCCTGTTGAATCAAATTTATCCGGATTCGCCTGATAAAGAACATCCAAACCGTCAAAAACACTTCCGTCACCAATAGCCATTAGTCCAAAAACAGGAATCAACAGACCTCCTATTAATAATCCTACCGCATTTATTGTATCGGAAACCGCTACAGCTTTTAATCCGCCAAATACCGCATAGATAGAACCAATGATACCAATACCCCAAATACTAAGATTCAAAGCCGTACCGTCAGAAACTCCTAACATGGTTGGCAGATCGAACATGGTACTGATTGCCAGCGCCCCAGAATAAAGTATAGTAGGTAACAATACCACCACATAACCTGTCAAAAACAAGACGGATGTTAAGGTTTTAGTAGTAACATCGTATCTATCTTTTAGAAATTGGGGCACGGTAGTAATACCTCCCTTTAAATATCTCGGCAATAAAAAAATCGCGGTTATAACCATTGCTATGGCCGCTAAGGTCTCCCAGGCCATAACCACAATACCTTCTGTATAAGATTGCCCGTTCAGGCCAACTATTTGTTCGGTTGAGAGATTGGTTAACAACAAAGACCCTGCAATAACGCCGGCAGTAAGACTTCTTCCCCCTAAAAAATAACCATCTGAAGAGCTCTCATCTGTAGTACGTGTTGCAAAGTATGATATGATGGCCACCAACGCAGTGAAACCCACAAAAGACAAAATTCCTATCATTATGTATTGGTTTGATATTTTCGCTAAATATATTGGATTATTTATGAAAAAGTTAATGATTAACTGACAATATATAGGATATCACATTTGATGGTGAAATAAGATGAAATTTCACAGCCCTGTAATTTCCTAGACCTGCGAGCTTTGATTATCTTGCAAATGATTTTGACCATGAAAAAAGTATTGGGTTTTATTTGGTTTTGGGCACTGTCCTTTTTAATAATTTCCTGCTCAGAAGAAAAGCAAGAAACCCCTACCCTGTTTAAAATAACTGACGCCTCACATACAGGCATATCCTTTACTAATTCACTCAAAAACACACCGGAACTTAACATCCTCAATTACCTTTATTATTACAATGGAGCTGGAGTAGCTGCAGCAGATTTTAATAATGACGGACTTACAGACCTCTATTTTACGGCAAACGAAAGTGCAGACCATTTTTACCTAAATAAAGGCGACTTCAAATTCAGTGAAATAAGCCAAAAAGCGGGTATTGACAATTCCAACGGGTGGACCACAGGAGTAACCCACGCAGATATCAATAATGACGGGCTTTTAGATATTTACATTAGCAAGGTTAGTAATTACAAGCATTTAAAAGGTTCTAATTTACTCTACATAAATCAAGGTAATAACGCTAATGGGACTCCTATTTTTAAAGAGGAAGCAAAAAAGTATGGTCTTGATTTTTCAGGCTTTTCTACCCAAGCTTCTTTCTTTGATTATGATTTGGACGGCGACCTTGATATGTTTTTGCTCAACCACTCCGTTCACCCAAATCGCACCTATGGCAAAGGAAGCAAAAGAAAAAAAGTAGACTCCCTATCCGGAGACCGTTTGTACAAAAATGAAAACGGAAAATTTACTGATGTATCCGCAGAAGCTAATATTTTTCAAGGTGAAATTGGCTATGGTCTAGGTCTTGGTGTAAGCGATGTTAACAATGACGGTTATCCTGATATTTACGTAGGAAATGATTTCTTTGAAAATGACTATCTCTACATCAATCAGAAAGACGGTAGGTTTGAAGAAATTATTTCAAAAAACGATAAAAAACTAGGTCACACCACCCACTTCTCCATGGGCAACGATTTGGCTGATATTAATAATGACGCACTTACGGATATTGTTTCCCTAGACATGTTGCCCGAAAATCTAGAGACCTACAAAACTTCTGGTTTGGAATTTGCTTACCCAACTTACCAAAACTATCTGCGAAACGGTTATGCCCCGCAATACATGCAAAATACGCTTCACTTAAATCTTGGAAATAATAACTTCAGCGAAATTGCACACCTTGCAGGTATTTCAGCAACAGAATGGTCTTGGGGCTCACTTTTAGCGGACTATGACAACGATGGATTAAAGGACCTTTTTGTTTCTAACGGAATTAAAGGTGCCACCAATGATATGGATTTCATAAACTTCATTGCCAATGAAAATATCCAAAAACGCATTGAAGCCGGAATGACGAAGGAAGATTTGGCATTTATTGAGGAAATGCCAAAGAAAAAGGTCCCCAACTATTTTTTTAAAAATCAGGGAGATTTAACCTTCAAGAACGTATCCGATGAATGGTCCGATCAACAGGCCAGTTATAGCAACGGCAGTATTTATGCAGACCTGGACAATGACGGTGATTTGGATATTGTGGTTAACAATGTTGACCAAGAAGCATATGTTTTAGAAAACACAAGCGATTCGAACTTGAAAAATCACTTTCTGAAAATCGATTTTAAAGGGAGTAAAAACAATCTTTTCGGAATTGGCGCAAAGGTTATCGCTTATGGAAAAACAGCTTCAATAAGTGCTGAAAATTTTGTGACCAGAGGGTACCTATCGGCTGTACCTCCCCAAATACATTTGGGTATTGGCAAAGATTCTCTTTTGGACTCTGTTAAGGTCATATGGCCTAACGGAAAACATCAAACGCTACAGAACGTTTTAACCAATCAAAAAATCACTTTCAGTTTTTCTGATGCAAATGAAAGCTTTGATCGGAAGTTAAAGCAATCTACACCTCTCCTACTTAACAACGCTCCTGATTTCCTTGGGTTTTACCATAAAGACAGTCCAACTCTTGAGTTCAACCGTAGTCCGTTGGTTCCTTTCGCGAACACTAATGAAGGTCCTGAAATTTCGGTGGCCGATGTCAACCTAGACGGTTTAGATGATGTTCTCATTAGTGGGGCAAAGGGGCAAGCCTCCACCTTGTTCGTTCAACAATCACAAGGTAACTTCATACAAGAACAGACTACCCTATTTGAAGAAGATCGTATTAACGAAGATATTTCTCAGGTCTTTTTTGATGCCGATGGTGATGGTGACCAAGATTTAATAATCGTAAGTGGAGGAAATGAATTCCAATCGGGCAAACCGTTGCAACCGCGTTTTTACCGAAATGAGAATGGCCAATTCAAAAAAGAAGAAAACCAGTTCAACGAGCTTTATGTAAATGCCTCAAATGTAAGTTCTGTAGATTTTGATAATGATGGAGATACAGATATTACAATCACTTCCGACCAGATTCCACATCAATTTGGTTCCACTCCGTCACAATATATTTTTGAAAATGATGGTACCGGAAATTTTGCCGATGTATCAGAAACCTTTGGCAAAGCTTTTCAAAATATTGGCGCAGTAAAGGACCTTATCTGGAAGGATTTGAACGGCAACGGATTCAAAGACCTCATAGCAGTTGGCCATTGGATGCCAATTTCTATTTTCTATAATGACGGAAAACTACTGCACCTCCAAAATCATCAAAACTTAAAAGAAAGCAATGGTTGGTGGAATACTATAGTTGCAGATGATTTTGATAATGATGGCGATATTGATTTTGTTACGGGAAATTGGGGACTAAACAGTAAGTTTAGCGCATCTAAATCCGAACCCATAACCCTGTATAGCGCAGATTTTGACCAAAACGGAACCATAGACCCAATCGTAACCCATTATCAACAACAAACAGAAACTACTTTTGCATCTAAAGATGAACTCGTTAAACAACTACCTTATTTGAACAAACAATTCTTATCCTATAAAGATTTTGCCAAAGCCTCAGTCTCTGATTTATTTTCAGAAGAAAAGTTGGTAAAATCAGAACAAAAACAAGTCTATGAATTACAAAGTTTATTTTACGAAAACGATGGAGTTGGTAATTTTATATTAAAAGCACTTCCAACTATTGCACAAGCTTCTACAATTCATGATATTGCAATAGACGACTTTGATAATGATGGTTTTAAAGACCTACTTATTATTGGTAACACAACTGAAATAAGCACACAACTAGGTAGAATGGATGCCTTACACGGCATCATTTTACGAAACAACCAAAAAGGAGGTTTTGAGTGGCTTGATAATCAGAATTTTAATATTGAAGGGGCTGCAAGAAAAGCTGCTAAAATCAAAGTAAAAAACAAGGAGTTCTATATCATTGGCAGAAACAATGATATTCCGGTTTTCCTATCAAAAAAAAGCTATAAATAGTATGCAATCAATAGCCAAAACGGTTTATAATACTCCACTTTGGACAATTATTTTACTAATGGTTCTTTTACTTTCGTGTAATTCCGAAACCAAAGAAGACAGCACTGTAGAACAAAAAAAAGAAACACTCTTTAGTATGCTTCCTGCAGAAGAAACAGGCATAGATTTTATCAACGTTGTTCAGAACCAAAAGAATTTCAACATCTTCAAATACCGTAATTTCTATAATGGTGGCGGGGTTGCCATTGGTGATATCAATAATGACGGACTTGCAGATATCTACCTTTCTGCAAATATGGGTCCGAACAAACTCTACCTAAACAAAGGCGATTTTAAGTTTGAGGATATTTCCGAGAAGGCAGGAGTTGTAGGGAATAAACCGTGGTCTACAGGTGTTGTAATGGCAGATATCAATGCAGACGGTTTTCTAGATATTTACGTAAGTAATGCAGGTAATATGGAAGGCAACAACCATGATAACGACCTCTATATAAATAACGGAGACCTTACTTTTTCTGAAAAAGCAAAAGACTATAACCTTGCCGAAACCGGTTTTTCAACTCATGCTTCATTCTTTGATTATGATAAAGATGGTGACCTTGATGCCTACATCTTAAATAATAGTAATATTCCCGTTAGCAGTTTGGGCTATGCGGAACAACGTAGCGTTAGGGCTCAGGACTGGGAGGGTGTACCACATATTTTTAGAGGTGTGGGCGATATGCTTTTGCGCAATGATAATGGTACATTTAAAGATGTTAGTGAAGACGCCGGCATTTACGGAAGCCTTATTGGCTTTGGTCTTGGAATAATGGTAAGCGATGTTAATGGAGACCTATGGCCCGACATCTATGTTTCCAATGATTTTTACGAAAGGGATTATCTTTACATCAACCAAAAAAATGGCACTTTTAAAGAAGAAATAAAAGAGTGGACTTCCCACCTGTCACTTTCCGCAATGGGTATTGATATGGCCGATATTAATAATGACGGCAATGCCGATATTTTTATTACGGACATGCTTCCGGAAGGAGACGAACGTGTAAAATCTGTCATGGAATTTGAAGGCTACAATGTTTTCAGATTAAAACAGAGTAAAGATTTTTATCAGCAGTACATTCAAAATACTTTACAACTCAACAATGGCAATGGTTCTTTTTCTGAAATTGCCTACCACAGTGGCGTAGCAAAAACGGACTGGAGTTGGGCCGGACTTTTATTTGATATGGATAATGACGGTCTTCGGGATATTTTCATCACCAATGGAGTAAACCATGACCTTACGGACCTTGATTTTGTAGATTTCTTTGCCAATGAAATCATTCAAAAAATGGCACTAACGGGTAAAAAAGAATCCATAGATTCCATTATCAATAAAATGCCCATTAAGCCGCAACCCAATTATGCATACCGAAACAATGGCGATATAACTTTTGACAACGCCGCAGTTGATTGGGGCTTTGAAATCCCCAGTTTATCGAACGGAGCGGCATACGGAGACCTTGATAATGATGGAGACTTAGACCTTGTTGTGAACAATGTAAACATGCAGTCGTTCATATACAAGAACAAAACCAATGAACTAACGAATAATCACTATATCAAATTAAAGTTCATAGGTCAAGGTCAGAATCCGTTTGCTGTAGGCACAAGCATTAAAATGTATTATGATGACCAGGTGGTTTTTCAAGAATTGATTCCCTCACGTGGTTTTCAATCTTCGGTAGATTATGTAATGGATATTGGTCTAGGTGCAACCACAACCGTAGATTCCCTTCGGGTTATTTGGCCAGATGATTACACCCAGAAACTAGAGAATGTTTCTGCAGACCAGCTTTTAACGCTAAAAAGGTCTGAGGCAACCGAGAAATATAGCCTGCCCAAACCATCCAAAATAAAAACACTGCTCACCGAACTGAAAAACGATAAGTTAGCCCCACACAAAGAAGATGTTTATCAAGACTTTGATTATGAGGGATTAATTTCCAAATCGGTATCACAAGAAGGCCCTGCATTGGCTGTTGGAGATGCAAATGGCGACGGCAACGAAGATATTTTCTTAGGAGGGGCCGATGGGCAGCCCGGAGTAGTATATATCCATTCCGGTAATGGCAAGCTTTCTAAAAAGCCATTAAGCTTTGATATTGATTTTGAGGATACCGCTGCCGCATTTTTTGATGCCGATGGCGATGGCGACCAAGATTTGATAGTAGGCTCAGGCGGAAATCGTATTAATCAAGAAAACACATATAAACCCAGATTATATCTAAATGACGGAAGAGGTAATTTCAGTAAAGCTAAAGATGACCTCCCCTCTGTTTTTAAGAATATTTCTGTTATTTCCCCTTTTGATTTTGACCAAGATGGCGATGTGGACCTGTTTGTAGGTTCAAGAAGTGTTGTTGGTACCTACGGTATTGACCCTGACCACCTCTTTTTAGAAAATCAAGGCGATGGAAAATTCGTTGATGCCACGGAACGATTAGCATATGACCTTAAAGATGCAGGCATGGTAACGGATGCTATTTGGGCCGATATTGATGGGGATGGTAAACAGGACCTCGTTACCACATCTGAATGGGGCAGACCCAATATTTACAAAAATTCAGGTAGGCGCTTAAGCCGACTTTCAACAAGCCTTGACAGTCTATATGGTTGGTGGAATACTGCGGAAGCGGTTGATCTTGATAATGATGGCGATATGGATTTGGTGTTAGGAAATCAAGGTACAAACGTACCCTACGAGGCCTCTAAAGAACATCCCATGAAATTGTGGATCAATGACTATGATAATAACGGAACGTTGGAGCAGATTACAACCCGAGGGTTTGATGGAAAGGATTATCCTATTCACCAGAAAAAAGAGCTGACCGGACAAATTGTTTCCCTAAAAAAACAAAGTTTAAAAGCTTCGGAATACGCAAAAAAAACAATTGACGAGCTTTTCCCAAAAGAAATATTTGAGCGCAGTATTGTTAAAGAAGCCAACACCATGTCTTCCGTAATTGCCATTAATGAAGGTGGTGGTAAATTCACTATTAAAAAATTGCCCTCACGTGTTCAACTTTCATGCGTTTGCGGTATTACTTGTGCCGATGTTAATAAAGATGGCAACCTAGATCTAATCATGGCCGGAAATAATTTTGAGTTCAAGCCACAATACTCTCGTTTAGATGCCAGCTATGGTAATGTGCTTTTGGGCGATGGAAACCTAAATTTTAAATGGCAAGATTATGGCACTAGTGGTTTTTTCATTAAAAACGAGGTAAAACACTTGAAGCAATTCAAGGATAAAAACGGCAAGAGCTATCTGATTGCAGCTATAAATAATAGCACTCCAAAAATTTATGCGCTAGATTAATGTTGTTACCAAAAGAATCTCAAAGAAAAAACCTACCGTTCGTGCTTTTCAAACACACACATATTTGCTTCTGCCTAGCCCTTTTTATTTTTTCCGCTTGCGGTGAAAAACAGGGTTCACTTTTTACCAATCAACCTGCCACAGAAACAGGCATTACTTTTGAAAACACCCTTACAGAAACTGATGACCTTAATATTCTAGACTATCTCTATTTCTATAATGGAGGTGGTGTAGCCATTGGAGATATTGACAATGATGGTCTTCCTGATATCTTTTTTTCGGGCAATCAAGTGAAGAACAAACTCTATAGAAACAAAGGTAATCTACAGTTTGAGGATATTAGTAAAACTGCCGGTATTGAAGGGAACAGCACTTGGAACACAGGTTCGGTAATGGGCGATATAAACGGAGACGGTCTCTTGGATATTTATGTATGCGCCGTGGTGGGCATTAATGGCTTCAACGGTTATAACGAACTGTTTCTAAACAATGGGGATGGCACTTTTACGGAAAGTGCCGCTACATACGGACTTGATTTTGATTCGTACAGTTCCAATGCCGCTTTTCTTGATTTTGATTTAGATGGTGACTTAGACATCTACCTGTTGAACCATGCCGTACACACCCAAGAGTCTTTTGGAAAAGCAGATTTACGCCTAAAACGTAATTTTCAAACAGGAGACAAACTACTGCGTAATGACGGCAATACATTTACAGATGTAAGTGAAAATGCGGGAATCTATGGCGGTGTAAACGGATACGGCTTAGGACTAGCAGTTTCAGATTTTAA
>ENA-ORXM01001055-ORXM01001055.1-marine-metagenome-genome-assembly--contig:-NODE-1055-length-41110-cov-4.255307_pt1 | contig 41110 bp, 39 predicted proteins | sample MGYA00237867_ERZ511480 | MGnify/ENA primary metagenome ERZ511480 (study PRJEB26309, sample SAMN06266103) | marine metagenome | isolation source: Algal blade | place: United Kingdom:Sidmouth, United...
TTTTTTTTTTAATGATACGGCGACCACCGAGATCTACACTCTTTCCCTACACGACGCTCTTCCGATCTCGTGCGCAGGGCGACGATATCGCGCGCGATATCCCCCGCCTGCCCGTCCACCGCCCCGACGATCCCCTCGCCCGTCCGCGCGAGGTGCCAGCGCAACCGGCGCAGCAATTCCCGCTCGCTCAGCCCCCGGCGCAGCACGTTCGGATCGCGCCCGAAATCATCTCCGTAGCCGAAGGGCAGCAGCGCCAGCGCCTCGCGCCCGGCATGGCGCACCTGCTCCACGCGCGAGGGCGAATCCCCGAAATCGGCGGCGATGGCGAAACTCAGCGGCACGTCCCAGTCGAGCGCCCGCATCGCGGCATGGGATTCCTCGCCGTCATCCATCACCACGATGGCCATCAGCGGCGTGGCGGCAGAGGCCGTGGACGGCTCCGCATGAAGCAGCCACGCGGGCGCGCCCGCGCGTGGCGGCAGCACCGCGATCTCCGCCTCCGGGGCTTCGAAGGATACGTTCTCCACATCGGAGGTCGCCGCCGCCCCCGTGAACGCCCCGCCGAGCTGGTTCATCAGCGCCATGAACACCACGGCCAGCACGAAGGCCCCCGCGCCCAGCGCGGCAACGGCCCCGGCCCCGAGATCGTCGAGCCAGTCACGCTGCGACACGTACTCCGTGCCGTCGCTTTCGTCGTCCTCTTCCACCGGCGGTCCCTTCGCCAACCTTGACGCCATCCCCCCGTCGCTTCAAGAAAGGCGCGAGGTCCGGGGGCTGGAGCGCCGACATGCTGTTACTGATCGATAACTATGACAGTTTCACTTACAATCTGGTTCATGCCTTCGGGATGCTGAACGCGGAGGTCGAGGTCGTGCGCAACGATGCGCTCACGGTCGACGAGGCGATGGGCCGGGGCGCGAAGGCCATCGTCCTCTCGCCGGGGCCGTGCGATCCCTCGCAGGCCGGTATCTGCGTCGATCTGGCCAGGCGCGCGGCAGTCGAGGACATGCCTTTGTTCGGCGTCTGTCTCGGTCATCAGGCCATCGGCGAAGCCTTCGGCGGCAAGGTCGTGCGCGCCGATTCGATCATGCACGGCAAGCTCTCCCCCGTTCGCCACCGCAATGGCAGCGTCTTCGAGGGTCTGCCCGAGGGCTTTGCGGCGACCCGCTATCACAGCCTGACCGTCGAGCGCGAAAGCCTGCCCGATTGTCTGGAAATCGATGCCGAGACCGAGGACGGCACCATCATGGGCCTGTCGCACAAGCGACACCCCATCCATGGCGTCCAGTTCCACCCCGAAAGCATCGCCTCGGAACACGGCATGGCTCTGATGGAGAACTTCCTGAAGATCGCGGAGGTAAAGGGATGACAATGTATGATCGCTTCCCCGGATGCTCCGCAGCACGAAGTGATGCGGTGCTGGTCCGGGGCCACTATATTCTCAGCGAGACCCCGGCCACTGCGCGTAGTGACCAGCAGCGCAGGACTGCGTCCCGCGCAGCATCCGGGGATGCAGGTAATCAGACGAGGCCCCGCTCATGACCGGACGCCTCGGCCCCCTCATCCAGCGCGCCATCGACGGCCCGCTCTCGCAAGCTGACGCGCGCGAGGCCTTCGACGCGATCATGTCGGGCGACGCCACGCCCTCCCAGATCGGCGGCTTCCTCGTTGCGCTCAGGATGCGCGGCGAGACGGTCGAGGAGATCGCCGCCGCCGCCGCCGTCATGCGCGAGAAGGCGACGCCGGTGAAGGCCCCCGCCGGAGCCATGGACATCGTCGGCACGGGCGGCGACGGCAAGAAGACCCTCAACATCTCCACCGCCGCCGCGCTGGTGGTCGCCGGAGCGGGCGTGCCCGTCGCCAAACACGGCAACCGCGCGCTGTCCTCGGCGTCGGGCGCGACCGACGTGCTGACGGCCCTCGGCGTGGACCTCTCCCCCGGTGTCGAGAAGATCGAGACCTGCCTGCGCGAGGCGGGCATGGGCTACATGGCCGCGCCCAACCACCATTCCGCCATGCGCCACGTCATGCCGACCCGCACCGAGATGGGTGTGCGCACGATCTTCAACATCCTCGGCCCGCTCACCAACCCCGCCGGGGTCAAACGCCAGTTGAGCGGCGCGTTTTCCCCGGACTGGATCGTCCCCATGGCCGAGACGCTGGGTCGCCTCGGCAGCGAGCGCGCCTGGATCGTCCATGGCGGCGACGGCACGGACGAACTCTCCATCGTCGCCCCCTCGCAGGTGGCCGCGCTGGAGAACGGCACCGTCACGACCATGCAGGTCTCGGCGGAAGATGCGGGCCTGCGCGAATACCCCTTCGAGGCGATCCTCGGCGGCGACGCGCAGGAGAACGCCGTGCGCCTGCTGGCCCTGCTCGACGGCGCGAAGAACGGCTATCGCGACGCCGCCCTCCTCAACGCCGCCGCCGCCCTGCTGGTGGCCGGAAAGGCGTCCGACCTGCGGACCGGCGCCGAACTCGCCGCCGAGAGCATCGACAGCGGTGCAGCCCGCCGCGTGCTGGAAGGCATGGTTCGGATCACGAGTGGGGCATGAGGGAACAGAGGCGAAACCTGCACGGTCGGTACAATGGTATCCCCTCCCCGTTTGCGTGGGGCGCCGCGCAGCGGAGAGTTAGGGTGGGGGCGTCCCGCAGGGGCGCTTCGGAAATCGCTCACAGGCGCAACGCATGACCCGCCCCTACGCCGACGCTCTGCGCGAGGCCGCAACGCGCCTGCAAGGCTGGCCCGATCTCCCTTTCTTCACCGACGGCTCCTTCGAGACGGTGCTGACCACCCTCGCCGTCGAGCCGGGACCGGTCTTCCCGCCGCCAACCCAGGTCTTCGCCGCCCTCGACCGCACGCCCCCCGACGCCGTGCGCGCCGTCATCCTCGGGCAAGACCCCTACCCGACCGCCGGTCACGCCAACGGCCTCGCCTTCTCCGCCGCCCCCGACGTGACCCCGCTGCCCCGCTCGCTGGGCAATATCTACAAGGAACTCGATTCCGATCTCGGCACCCGCCCCGCCACTGCCGATCTCGGCGGCTGGGCCGACCGGGGCGTCCTCCTGCTGAACCGCACCCTTACCGTCCGCGAGGGCGAGGCGGGCAGTCACGCCAGGATCGGCTGGTCCGCCCTCATCGACCAGATCGTCGCCCGCATCGCCGAACGGGACCGCATCGTCTGGATTCTCTGGGGCAAACACGCCCAGGGCATCCGCCCCCTGATCGAGGCAGGGCAGGGAACCGACCCCCTCGTTCTGGAGAGCGCCCACCCCTCTCCCCTCTCCGCAAGACGCGGCTTCTTCGGCTCCCGCCCCTTCGGCGCGGCAGAGGCCCATGCGGGGGCGGCGTTGTTTCGGGAGTGATCCACACGAATTTTTGCAATGCCGTAGTCTCGACGGACGACCCTGGCCGCCCTAATCTCGACGCCATGAAACGCCTTGTCCTCGTCCTCGCTCTCCTTTGCGGCCCCACATTCGCCGCCGACCCGACCCCGCAGCAGGAGGAGCGCGATGCCCTCTTCGCGGCCCTGCAATCCGCCGAAGACCCCAAGGTCGCAGCCGCCGCTCAGAAGGCGATCTGGCAATCCTGGATGGAGGCCCCCGATGCCGATGCGCAGGCCCTGCTCGATCTGGGGATGCAGCGCATGGCAGGATTCGACAATGCCGGGGCCATCGAGGTCTTCGACGAGCTGGTCCTCTACGCCCCCGATTTCGCCGAGGGCTGGAACCAGCGCGCTTTCGCCTATTTCCGCATGGAGAAATACGAGAAATCGCTCGCCGATATCGCCTCGACCCTGCAACGCGAACCCCGCCATTTCGGCGCGCTCTCGGGCCGTTTCCGCATCCTGATGGTTCAGGGGAGGGTGGCACTGGCCCAGAAGACCCTGCGCGATGCCGTCGAGGCCAATCCGTGGCTGATGGAACGCTCGCTGCTCGTGACGCCCGACGAATGACCGCCGGATACACCGTCACATGGCTGGAGATGACCGCCCGCCCCGCGATCCCGCGCCGGGAAATGCCGCGCGACGGCCTCTCGCTCGTTCGCGCCCGGAATCCACCCGTGCATTACTTCCGCTATCTCTACGACGCCGTCGGCTCGCCCTACGAATGGACCGATCTCCACGCATGGAGCGATGCGGATATCGCCACCTACGTCCGGCATGAGGCGATGCACCTGAACGTCGCCCATCTGGACGGATGCCCCGCCGGATTCATCCTGCTCGATTTCCGCGAGGCTCCGGTCGCCGATATCGCCTATTTCGGCCTCGTTCCCGAAGCCGTGGGACGCGGCCTCGGGTCATGGCTGCTGCTGGAGGGCATCCACGATGCGTGGGACGCAGGCATCGAAAAACTGACCGTCAACACCTGCACCCTCGACCACCCCGACGCCCTGCCGCTCTATCGGCGCATGGGCTTCGCTCCGGTGCGCAGCGAGCAGCGGGAACGCGAAGTCAGCGCGTAATCACGGCAATGGCCTGCGCGATCTCGTCTTCGGTATTGTAGACGTGCGGCGACAGGCGCAGCAGCGCGCCGTCCTCCAGCGTCAGGCCCGAGGCCGGTTCGTCCAGTGCCGGGTCGGGCCATTTTCCGATGATCCCCGCCTCGTGCATCGCCCTGCGCAGCGAAGAGACCTTTCCGTGCGATACCCGGATCGTCACTGCCCCGGTCGATCCCGGCAAGGCCACGATGCCCCGGTCCTTCAGCCCGTCGCGCAGCAGTGCCGGGAGAGTGCCGCGATCCCCCGCCATCGACAGCGCGACGCCCTGTGCCACCAGCAGCGCCGGGTTCGTCTGCATCTCGGCGGCGCGCAGTCCCGTCACGGCCCCGGCCCGCTCGCCGACCCAGTACAGCCCCGTGCCATGCGGTCCGCGCATCCATTTGCGCGTGGTGGCGCAGAGCGCATCGCACCCGATGGCCCCCACATCGACCGGTTCCTGCCCCAGCGCCTGCGCCGCGTCCACGATGAAAAGACAGTCTTCGGGCCGCTCCAGCGCCCCGATGGCCTCCACCGGATAGCGCAGCCCCGTGACGCTCGTGACCATCGGTACGCAGATCGCCGCGACGTCCCCGTCGATCCGGGCCTGCCATGCGCCGGGGTCCGGGGCTTCGACGTCCAGCGGCGGCAACACCTCGACCCGTCCTCCCGCATTGGCGGCGAGGGCGCTCAGGAAATGCACGTTGCTGCTCCATTCATGGGGCGCGATCAGCACCCGCTTTCCCGCGAGGGGGATACGCGCCATCAGCGCCTCCCACGGGTCGCTCGTCGTGGCGCACAGGCCCGTCCGATCCGCCGTTGCCCCGATCGACCGCGCTGCCGCCTCCCGTACGCCGGCCCGCTCCGCCGCGATCTCCCCGGCGGCCCCGACCTCCCCGATCTCCAGCTCCCGCACCAGATGCGCCGCCATCCGTCGCAGCACCGCCGGATCGCTCGGACCATGACCGCAGGCATTGAGATAGACGACCATCGCGAAATCTCCTTCAATCGGGCCATGGACAAGCCCCCCGTCAGGCGCTAAACGAGCCGTCGCGGCGACGTGGCGGAGTGGTTACGCAGCGGATTGCAAATCCGTGTACCCCGGTTCGATTCCGGGCGTCGCCTCCATTATTCAGCAGACATGAGAATACGCGATTTACAGGAGCGTTCTTGATTTGCTTCGGGTTAGCGAAACCGGCTCCTGATCGCTACTATAAATTCTTGCGATTGCATATGCCGGATTGATGAGAACGCATATGGAACATTCTATGTGCTTTCCGGTGACAATTTCGCTGAACTGCGATATCATCCGCATATGAGTAGGATCGGGACATTCACTGAAGACGCCGTGTCTCGCCTGTCCGGGGTTAGCGAGGGGCAGTTGCGCGCGTGGCGCAAGAATGGGTTCCTGATACCGAGCGTTCTCAGCACAAAAGGCGTACCATACGGTCATCTCTACTCTTTTCAGGACGTAGCGGCTCTGCGCGTACTAAACGGCTTGAGAAACGAGTCGAAATGTCAAATGGCGCATCTCCGCGATGTGCGGGAAAAATTATCGGGCCTTGGCAACGATAAGTGGATCCGCACCCGGCTATACGTCGTCAATCGCGAGGTTGTGTTCGTTCCCGAGGGAGTGGCGCGTCCGGAAAGCGTTCTCAAAGGCCAAGGTGTACTTACCGTCGTGTTGGCCGACGTAATCGAAGACCTTGAGACTGCGGTCAGGAAGATGAATGCCCGAGACCCTCTAACCTTCGGCAAGGTATCTCGCTCGCGCCACGTCATGCGAAACAAACCCGTCATCGCAGGGACACGCATTGAGGTATCGACCATCATGGAATGGCTCGACGCAGGGTATTCCAAGGATCGTATTATTCGAGAATACCCGGACCTGACTTATGAGGACATCGACGCTGCGGCAGTTTACGATACGCCGCAAGCGGCGTAGTGGTTGCGCGGGCGCGTCTGCTGTTCTTTCTCGACCAAAACGTTCCGGATTCCGTTGGAAGCATTCTTGCCGATGCGGGGCACGATGTTGAGTACCTTCGCAAGCATCTTGCAATCAACGCCAAGGACAGCGTAGTCGCGGCAACGGCGATTGAGCGTGATGCCATTTTGATAAGTGCCGATGGAGACTTCAGGGGATTAGCGAGGGCCGCAGGCGTTACGCGCAAGCAGGTTCACCATTTGCATCGCGCACTCATCAAGTGCCGGGATTTCGAAGCTGCCGAGAGGTTTTCAGGCGCGCTCGACATTATTGAACATGAATGGTTGCGCCTGTCGGATGGCGAAGTCCTGCATATCGAGATCGGTGCGAAGTTCATACGGACGCATAGATAGCGGTCGACTCACCGGCTCACCCCGAGCCGACGAGCACTCCGACCAGCAGCACCAGTGCCCCGCCGACCACGACCTGCATCGCCGCGCGCAGGAAGGGTGTCTTCATGTACCGGTTCTGAATCCACGCGATCGCCCACAGCTCGACGAAGACGACGGCGAAGGCGATGATCGTGGCCGTCCAGAAATCGGTGATCAGGTAGGGCAGGGCATGGCCGAGGCCCCCCACCGTGGTCATCACGCCCGAGGCGATTCCCCGCTTGACCGGGCTGCCCCGTCCCGAGATCACCCCGTCGTCGCTCGCCGCCTCGGTGAACCCCATCGAGATTCCCGCCCCGAGGCTGGCGGCCAGCCCGACCAGAAAGGTCGTCCAGGTATCCTGCGTGGCGAAGGCGACGGCGAAGATCGGCGCGAGGGTCGAGACCGACCCGTCCATCAGGCCCGCCAGACCCGGCTGCACCCATGTCAGGACGAAGCGGCGATGGCTCTCCGCTGCCTCGCCCTCCCTGGCATCCTCGGTCAGGTGATCGTTTTCCAGCGACCGGGCATGGTCGTGATGGCCCATCTCGGCGGCGGCGAGATCGCCGAGCAGCCTGCGCGTGGCCGGATCGCTGCTCTGCTGGGCGGCGCGGACATAGAAGTCATGCGCATCGCGCTCCATTCGCGCCGCTTCCTCGCGGATGCGCTCGATCCCCAGATTCTCGATCAGCCAGATCGGTGTCCGGGCGTAGAAGCCTGCCACGTGCTCGCGCCGGATCAGCGGGATCGTGCCGCCGAATCGATCGTCGAACAGATCGATGAGGCGACGGCGATGCTCGTTCTCCTCCTTCGCCATCTCGCGGAAGACCGTCGCGGAGGCCGGATAGCTCCCGGCGAGGGAATCGGCATAGGTCGCATAGATGCGCGCGTCGTCCTCCTCCGCAAAGATCGCCAGCGCCAGCACCTCGCGTTCGGAGAGGTCGCGGAACCGCCTTCTGTTGGGAAAGCCGGGAATCATCTCAGCCTGCCGCTTTCTCGCGCTCGATGGCCTCGGTAACGAGCCTGCGGGCCACATCGGCCCCTTCCCATCCCACGATCTTCACCCATTTGCCGGGTTCGAGATCCTTGTACCGCTCGAAGAAGTGCTGGATCTGGTGCCGGGTGATCTCCGGCAGGTCCATGACGTCCTTCACGTCCTCGTAGCGGCGGGTCAGGCGCGTGGAGGGCACGGCGATGATCTTCTCGTCGCCGCCCGCCTCGTCCTCCATCATCAGCACGCCGATGGGGCGACAGTTCATCACCGCGCCGGGCACGATGGGTCGCTGGTTCGGCACCAACACGTCGATGGGATCGCCGTCATCCGACAGGGTATGCGGCACGAAGCCGTAATTCCCCGGATAGCGCATGGGCGTATAGAGAAAGCGGTCGACCACCATGGTCCCGGCTTTCTTGTCCATCTCGTATTTCACCGGCTCGCCGCCGACCGGCACCTCGACGATGACGTTGACGTCGTCGGGCGGATTGTCGCCGACGCTGATGGCTTCGATGCGCATGGGGGGTCCTTTCGCTGTGCCGTCACGGGATATCTAGATCGTGACGGCGGGGAGTGCCATGGCCTTTTTCGTCCTGCCCGTGCCGCAGTGCAAGATAAGCGGCCCTTCATCGCGTATCGTGCCTTGACGCTGAACCGTAAATGATTTGTAAAGCCGCCGCTTGACATCACGCCTCGTCGATCCAGGAAGCGTTGCCCCGCGCAGGCGGTCGTGGCGGCCAACGGGTTAAAAACCGGGGTCATACTTTTTGAGGAGGGATGAGATGCTCATTCTCGTTATCTTGTGCGGATTGCTATCCGTCGTCTACGGCTGGTGGGCCACCAAAGAGGTGCTTGCCGCCGATGCGGGCAATGCCCGGATGCAGGAAATCGCCGAGGCCATTCAGGAAGGCGCGCAAGCGTACCTGACGCGCCAGTACACGACCATCGCCGTCGCGGGGGCCGTCATCTTCGCCCTCGTCGCGATCTTCCTGTCGTTCCCTGCCGCCATCGGCTTCCTGATCGGTGCGGTCCTGTCCGGGGCCGCCGGTTTCATCGGGATGCTGATCTCGGTCCGCGCCAACGTGCGCACGGCACAGGCCTCGAGCGTCAGCCTCGGGGCCGGCCTCGACATCGCCTTCAAGTCGGGTGCCGTGACGGGGATGCTCGTCGCCGGTCTCGCCCTGCTCGGCGTGGCGGTCTATTACGGCATCCTCACGGGTCTGGCCGGATATGACCCTGCCGACCGCACGGTGATCGACGCGCTCGTCGCGCTCGGCTTCGGTGCCTCGCTCATCTCGATCTTCGCCCGTCTCGGCGGCGGTATCTTCACCAAGGGTGCGGATGTCGGCGGCGATCTCGTCGGCAAGGTCGAGGCCGGTATCCCCGAGGACGATCCCCGCAACCCCGCCACCATCGCCGATAACGTCGGCGACAACGTGGGCGACTGCGCGGGCATGGCCGCCGATCTCTTCGAGACCTATGCGGTCACGCTGGTCGCGACGATGGTTCTCGGCTCGATCTACTTCGCGGGCAGCGACATGCTCGGTTCCGTGATGCTCTATCCGATGGTCATCGGTGCGCTCTGCGTGCTGACCTCCATCGCGGGCACGTTCTTCGTCAAGCTTCCGGCGAACAACTCGATCATGGGCGCGCTCTATCGCGGCTTCGGTGCCTGTGCGGCGATGTCCGTCGTCGCGATCTTCCTCGCGACCATCCTGACCGTCGGCCTCGGCACCGAGATGACCACGAGTACCGGCGTGACCTTCACGGGCTGGAACCTCTTCTTCTGCGGCATCATCGGCATCGTCATCACCGGCATCATCATCTGGGTGACGGAATACTACACGGGCGTCGATTACCGTCCCGTCCGCTCGATCGCCCAGGCCTCGGTCACGGGCCACGGCACGAACGTCATCCAGGGTCTGGCCGTTTCGCTCGAAGCGACCGCGCTGCCCGCCCTGACGATCATCGTGGGCATCATCGCGACCTACTCGCTCGCGGGTCTGTTCGGTATCGCCATCGCCGTCACGGCAATGCTGGCTCTGGCCGGTTTCGTCGTCGCGCTCGACGCCTTCGGTCCGGTGACGGACAACGCGGGCGGTATCGCCGAGATGGCCGGTCTGCCCGATGACGTGCGCAGCACGACCGATGCGCTCGACGCCGTGGGCAACACGACCAAGGCCGTCACCAAGGGCTATGCCATCGGCTCCGCCGGTCTGGGTGCCCTCGTCCTCTTCGCCGCCTATACGGAGGATCTCAAGTTCTTCTCGGCCAAGGCGCTGGCGGATAACGACGTCGACTCGGTCTTCTTCGGCATCGATGCCGACGTGCTGTTCAACCTGTCGAACCCCTACGTCGTCGCCGGTCTGCTGTTCGGGGGCCTCTTGCCCTACATCTTCGGGGGTCTGTCGATGACCGCCGTGGGCCGTGCCGCCGGTTCGGTGGTCGAGGAAGTCCGTCGCCAGTTCAAGGCCGATCCGGGCATCATGGCCGGCACGTCCAAGCCCGACTATGCACGGGCCGTGGACATGCTGACCAAGGCGGCGATCAAGGAGATGATGATCCCGTCGCTCCTGCCGGTCCTGTCGCCGATCTTCGTGTTCTTCGCCGTCAGTGCCGTTTCCAGCTATGCCAACGGCTTCGCGGCGCTGGGCGCGATGCTGATGGGCGTGATCGTCACGGGCTTCTTCGTCGCCGTTTCCATGACTGCCGGTGGCGGTGCATGGGATAACGCGAAGAAGAGCTTCGAGGACGGCTTCACCGACAAGGACGGCGTCCTGCACGAGAAGGGCGGCGAGGCGCACAAGGCGTCCGTCACCGGCGACACCGTCGGCGATCCCTACAAGGACACCGCCGGCCCCGCCGTGAACCCGATGATCAAGATCACGAACATCGTGGCGCTGCTGCTGCTGGCGGTGATGGCGCACTGAGCGTAATATCGATACGCCGTATTCGTATCGAATTTTAGTGAAAGCCCCGATGGCCCAGCCATCGGGGCTTTTTCGTGCGTTGAACAGGAGTATCGAATAATAGTCATCGTAAGTAATACGCCGAACAGAACGCTAAGAACTGGCATTCTTGACATGATTGAATAAAATTTGGTGCTTTATACAGCGTCTCTTTACACGGATTAACTGTGTCATACAGGGTTATATTTACCCCCGACGGGCATTGTGTGTTGAAGGCCGGGGGGCCACAGACAGACAATCCTTTGGGGGATCACACCATGACACGCACCGTATTCGCATCCGGACTGACCGCCGTTCTCATGGCCGCCCTTTCCGGTCAGGCCCTCGCAGGCGGCCTCGGCGACATCAACGCCGTTTCCTGCGGTACGGACCCGGCCAAGGCAAGCCGCATCGCCAAGCCGACCGGCGCGGTCTACGAAATCGGCAACCCGGCGATCCTGGCGGCGGGGGCCGACAGCCAGTTTCCGGCGATGGTCAAGCTGAAGATGATCTACCAGCACGACGGCTATGCCGAGATCGAGCATTGCGGCGGTACGGTGATCGACAGCCGCCACGTCATCACCGCCGCCCATTGCGTCAAGGCCAAGGACGGTCTGCAATGGGACCGGATCGAGCTCGTCACGGGCGACCATGAGGTCGACAGCTCCAGGGTCATCCGCCGTACGGCCCATCAGGCCGTCTGCCATGCCGGGGCGGACACCTACCTCTCGAACGACATCGCCATCGTCAAGCTGGACCAGCCGCTGCCGAAGGAGATCGTCCCTGCGCAGATCGACGATTTCCGCCGTCCGACCGTGAAACCGGGGGGGATCGCGCTCGCGGCGGGCTGGCCGGTGACGGGTCCGAAGGCCGGCCAGACATCGCTCCAGAAAGTGCCGCTTTCCGTGACCGACGTGGAATGGCCCGGCTTCATCACCGTGACCAGCCCGTTCGGTCGCATGGAAGGCGTCTGTCAGGGCGAGAGCGGCGGCCCGCTGCTCAGCACGACGAATGGCTACCAGAGCGTCGCAGGTGTCCTGTCGGGCATCGAGCCGGGCACGAACGACCACACCGGCGAGCCATGCATGAAGGCCGGTTACGACATGTACTACACGCCCATCGCCGCCTATCGCGACTGGATCGAGAACGTGATCGATATGTGTTCGAACCACCCCGACGAATGTCGCGGCAAGGACGAGTCCAGCTTCTTCATGTCCTCCGGCCCCGCCGGTCAGGGCGTCGGCCGGATGGCATCGGTCAGCCGCTACGGTAACTGATCGGGATAAGGGACGCGCTCGGGGTTCGGGGGGACCACGACAAGAACAAGAAACGATCCGAGCGCGTTTGTCCTGTCCAGTCGGGGGGCTGATGGGACGAGGCAGAGTGAACCATCACTCAGGGGCGGCACTTCCGGGGGGAAGGTGCCGCCCTTTCCCGTTCAGAGGCCGAGGGCCAGCCGCCGCGCATCGTAGATCGCCGCATGGATGTTCCGGCTCGCCACCGCATCGCCGATACGATGCAGCGCGAACCCGTCTTCGGGCATCGGCTGCGCCCGCCCCGCGACCAGCGCGGCCATATCCGTCACCCCTGCATTCGACGCCCGCCCGACCAGAGCGTCGTAGGCCTCGGTCAGCGGCACGGTCCCGTGTTCGATGACGACGTGATCGGCGCGTATCTCCATGTCCGGCCCGCCATAGTCGCTTCGGAACAGGGCGCGCAGGGCATTGCCGTCCCGCTCGACCCGCACGAGGCGGTGATCGGGCGTCACCCGCACCCCGCCCCGGTGAAAGCGTTCGAGGTATTTCGGATAGTTCGATGCCCCCATCTCGATACAGGCCGCTCGGTCGGGGGTGACGAAGGCGACGGTCACGTCCTCCCGCTCCGCCAGATCGCAGACGAGGGACGGGGCCTGATGCTGCCCGTTGTCGTCATAGACCAGCACCGTGCCGTCCACCTTCGCTCCGCCCAGCACGTCCCAGACGCTCAGGCACAACGCGCCCCCGGCCACATGCTCCACATCCGGCAAGCCCCCTGTCGCGACGATCACGGCATCGGGCGCTTCGGCGAGGATATCATCCGCATCCGCATAGGTATCGAACCGGATATCGACCTCCAGGGCCTCGATCTCCCCGGCCAGCCAGTCCGCGATCCCGATGATGTCGCGCCGCACCCCGGCCTGTGCCGCGATGCGCACCTGTCCGCCCAGCTTCGCCCCCGCCTCGAACAGCACGACCGAATGGCCGCGCTCCGCCGAGACGCGCGCGGCCTCCATCCCCGCCGGTCCCCCGCCCACCACCACGATCCGGCGCGCGGGGCCGTCCGGGGGCGGCGTGATATGCGAAATCCTTGCCTCGCGCCCCGTGGCGACGTTGTGCAGGCACAAAGCCTCCCCCTCGCCATAGATGCGGTCGATGCAATAGCCCGCCCCGACGCAAGGGCGGATGCGATGCTCGTTTCCGTCGATCATCTTGCGCACCAGATGCGGGTCCGCGATATGCGCGCGGGTCATGCCGATCAGGTCGACGATCCCCTCGCTTACCGCATGGCGCGCCGTGGGCAGGTCGGGAACGCGCATGGCATGGATGACCGGCAGAGCGACCTCGCGCCGGAACGCGGCCACATTGGTCAGGAAGGGGGCGAGTTTCTGGAACATCGACGGGACGCCGTAATGCGACAGTTCGTAATTGTGATCGGGCCGCCCGACATTGAGGTTCAGGTAATCGACCGCCCCTGCCTCGCGCAGCATGTTCGCATAACGGATCGATTCCTCGTAGCCCGTCGCCCCTTCGATCTCGCCGCCGATTTCCATGCGGATACCGACCACGAAGTCGCTGCCGACCTCCCCGCGCACCGCCTCGAAGACTTCCAGCGCGAAGCGGGCACGGTTCTCCAGCGATCCGCCGTAACCGTCCGTCCGCAGATTCATGTCGGGCGAGAGGAACTGCCCCGGCAGATGCCCGTTCTGGAGCACCTCCACCCCGTCCAGCCCGCCTTCCTTGCAGCGCCTCGCCGCCGCCGCGTAGTCGCCGACGATCCGCCGGATATCGGCAGCATCCATTTCCTTCGGAAAGCCGCGATGGGAATGCTCGCGCACCCGCGAGGGCGCGACCACCGGCAGCCAGTCGCCATCGTTCCACGTCGTCCGCCGCCCCAGATGCGAAATCTGGCACAGCAACGCGGCTCCATGCCCGTGGATGCGCTCGGCGAATTGCTGGAAATAGGGGATTACCCGGTCCCCCGACACATCGAGTTGCCCGAAGACCGACGGGCTGTCGGGCGAAACGCAGCTCGATCCCCCGAACATCGTCATCCCGATGCCGCCCCTGGCCTTCTCCTCATGGTAAAGCCGGTACCGCTCGGCGGGCATCCCGTCCTCGGCATAGGCCGGAGCGTGGGGTGTGCTGACGATGCGGTTGCGGATCGTCAGGCCGTTCAGCGTGAACGGGGAGAGCAGCGGATCGGTCTTCGCCATGGGAGCCTCGCCTCGACGGTTGAGTGGCGAGTATCAGCCCGCCGGCACCGGATCGGCAAGGATCGCTTTCGTCGCCGCCGCCACATCCGCCTGCCGCATCAGGCTTTCCCCGATCAGGAACCGCCGCGCGCCCACCGCCGCCAGCCGCGCGAGGTCGGCGGGGGCGAACAATCCCGATTCCGCCACCAGTACCCGGTCCTCGGGCAGCATCGGCGCCAGCCGCTCGGTCGTCTCCAGCGATGTCTCGAAGGTGTGCAGATTGCGGTTGTTCACCCCGATCAGCGGCGAGGTCAGCCGCAGCGCCCGCTCCATCTCCGTCTCGTCATGCACCTCGACCAGAACGTCCATGCCCCAGCCCTGCGCAGCGTCTTCCAATTCGGCGGCCAGCGCATCCTCCACGCTCGCCATGATGACGAGGATGCAATCGGCCCCGAGCGCGCGGGCCTCGGCCACCTGATAGGTGTCATGGAGGAAATCCTTGCGCAGCGCGGGCAGCGCCGTGGCCTCCCGCGCGGCCACGAGATAGGCGTCGTCCCCCTGGAAAGAGGGCGCATCGGTCAGCACCGACAGGCACGCGGCCCCCCCGTCCTCATAGGCGCGCGCCAGCACGGGCGGATCGAAATCCTCCCGGATCAACCCCTTGGACGGGCTGGCCTTCTTGACCTCCGCGATCAGGGCATAGCCGCCATCGGCGACCCTGCGATCCATCGCGGCGGCAAAGCCCCGCACGGGCGAGGCCCCGCGCGCCGCCGCCTCCACATCGGCCAGCGGGCGCGCCGCCTTGCGCGCCGCGATCTCCTCCAGCTTGTAGTCGCGGATGCGTTCGAGGATCGTGGCGGTCATGGTGCCTCTCCGGTCCCGCCGAACGAAAAATCGGGCAGCGACGAGAACGCGACCTTCAGGGCATTGCCCCATCCGTTCGAGATGACGTTGAAATACTCGTCTTCCTGCGTGATCCGAAACGTCTGCGTCACGCGCAGGCTGTCCTTCTCGTAGACGGTCACGTCGAGGGGCAGGCCGACGGAAAGGTTCGCCTTGATGGTCGAATCGAACGAGACCAGCAGCAGCTTGATCGCCTCCTCGAAACTCATCGCCGGATCGTAGGCGCGCACGATGATGGGCCGCCCGTATTTCGTCTCCCCCGTCTGGAAGAACGGCGTATCGGTCCCCGCTTCGATGAAGTTGCCTTCGGGATAGATCTTGAACAGGCGCGGCGGAGACCCGGCGATCTGGCCCCCGAGGATCAGGGTCGCGCGAAAACTGTCATCCTCGCCGGGCTTGTTCGTCCGGCGGATGATCTCGCGCAGCGTCTTGCCGATCAACGTGGCGACCTGAAACATCGACGGCGCGTCGAGCAGGGTCGATTTACGCTCGCCGGGGGCCTTCGTCCGCTCGTCCAGAACGCTGACGAGGGCCTGCGTCGTGGCCAGATTCCCGGCGGTCATCAGCGTGATGACGCGCTCGCCCGGCACTTCCCAGTTCACCATCTTCTTGAAGACGGAGATATTGTCCACGCCCGCATTGGTGCGCGTGTCGGACATCATCACGATGCCCCGGTCCAGACTGAGTCCGACGCAGTAGGTCATCGTCGTATTCCCGGAAAATCAGAAGGTCTATTGCTGAACCTGTATCGCCACGTCGAGCGATTCGCCAGCGGTCCCGAAGCGCAGGCCCGAGACCGGAGCGGCCTCGCGGTAATCGAGACCCGTGGCCACGCGCAGATAGCGGTCGTCGGGTGAAATCCCGTTCGAGACATCGAACCCGACCCAGCCCAGCCCGTCCACATGCGCCTCCGCCCAGGCATGGCCCGCTTCCTGATCGATCCGGTCGTTCATCATCAGGTATCCGCTGACATAGCGTGCAGGATAGCCGAGACGGCGGGCGGCGCTCAGGAAGACGTGGGTCTGGTCCTGACAGACCCCCGACCCGTTCGACAGGGCCTCTTCGGCGGTCGTCTTGGCATCGGATGTGCCGGTCCTGTAGGCCACGGTCTCCATGATCCGTGCGCTCAGGGCGTGCAGTCGCCCCAGCGCATCGCGATCCTGCGCCCGCAGATCCTCCGCCAATCCGCAGACCCCCGAACCGGGCAGCGTCAGGTCGGTCTGTCGCTGGAACAGCCAGAGCGGCAGGGTGTTGGGATGCGGGCCGACGATGCCGTTGGTATCGAGCGTCTCCACGATCCCCTCGACATCGATCTCCAGCTTCTCCGCCCCCGGCTCGATGTTCAGCAGCATCACGCGATTGCCGAAATGATCGTCGTACCGCGCCTCCACGCTCGCCCCCGTCGTCGATACGTTCCACGACGCGATCTTCTGCGATCGGCCATCGCGCGGGGTCAGCCGAAGGCGCTGCAGACCGTAATCGACCGGCGCGTCATAGCGATAGCGGGTGGTATGCGCGATCCTCAGATGCATGGCGCTGGCGTGGCGGGCAGGGGTCCGGCGATCTTATCCATTGAACCGATAATCCTCTTCGATCTTTGCGCCCAGGACATTGTTGTCGCGGATGAAATCCTGCAGGAACTCGTGCAGGCCATGGTCGAACACACCGTCGATCCGCAGGCCGTCCATGCGCGTGTTCAGCTCCTTGGTAAATGCGTAGCTGTCGGAATCGGTCCGGTAATCGGCGGCCAGATACGCCAGATTGCCCGCGATCCGCGCGCGGCAGAATGCCAGCGAGCGCGGCAGGCGCTGGTCGAAGATCAGGAAATCGGCGATGGTCCGGGCGCGCGGATCGCTGCCATGCACCTGCCGGTAGGCCGTCGCGGCGGAGACCGAGCGCAGGATCGTCTCCCACTGCACGTTGTCGAGGGACGACCCGACATGGGACACGGATGGCAGCAGGACGTAGTATTTGACGTCCAGGATACGCGCCGTGCTTTCCGCCCGTTCGATGAAGGTGCCGATGCGGGCGAAGTTGAAGATATCGTTCCGCAGCATCGTGCCATGCAGCGCCCCGCGCACCAGCGCACTCTGCTGGCGGATCGTCTGGAGCGCGCCCGGCAGGTCGCGGTCGGCGATCTGACCGGCCAGTGCCGTGCGCAACGTCATGCAGCATTCGTTCGTCGCCTCCCAGACCTCGCGGGTCAGGGCCGTCCGCACGAGCCGCGCATTCATGCGCGCCGCTTCGATCATCGAGATGACGCTGTAGGGATGCGAGGTATCGCAGAGCAGGAAATCCACCACGTTTTCCGACGTGTAGCTTCCATGGCGCTCCTGGAAAGCGGCATTTTCCCCCGTGGTCGAGACGATGGATTTCCATTCGTCCGCCGCCACTCTCGAATGGGTCAGGGCGATGCGAAAGCCCGCATCGACCAGACGCGCGGTATTCTCCGTGCGCTCCAGATAGCGGAACATCCAGTAGAGGCCCCCGGCGGTCTTTCCCAGCATCCGCCTAGTCCTCCAATACCCAGGTATCCTTGGTCCCGCCGCCCTGACTCGAATTGACGACGAGCGAGCCGGGTTTCAGCGCCACGCGCGTCAGTCCCCCCGGCGTCACGTCGATCCCCTGAGGCGAGACGATGACATAGGGACGCAGGTCCACATGCCGGGGCGAGAGGCCCTGTTCCGCGAGGATCGGCACGGTCGAGAGCGCGAGGGTCGGCTGGGCGATGTAATTGCCCGGTCTGGCCCGCAGCTTCGCCTCGAAGGCCTCCAGTTCCGCCGTGCTGGCGGCGGGACCGACGAGCATCCCGTACCCGCCCGATCCGTGCACTTCCTTGACCACCAGCTCGGACAGGTTGTCGAGCACGTAGGCCAGCGAGTCCGGCTCGCCGCATCGAAAGGTCTCGACGTTCTTCAGCTTGGCCGGTTCGCCCGTGTAGAACTCCACGATCTCCGGCATGTAGGAATAGATCGCCTTGTCGTCCGCGATCCCGGTACCGGGCGCGTTCGCGATGGTGATCCCGCCCGAGCGGTAGATATCCATGATGCCGGGAATGCCGAGCGTCGATTGCGGGTTGAAGGTCAGCGGATCGAGGAAGGCATCGTCCACCCGACGATACAGCACGTCGATGGGCGTATACCCTTGGGTCGTCCGCATCGCGACCCGGCCATCGACCACGCGCAGGTCATGCCCCTCGACCAGTTCGACGCCCATCTGGTCCGCGAGGAAGGAATGTTCGTAATAGGCCGAGTTGTGGATACCCGGCGTCAGGATCGCCACCACCGGATCGCCGGAGGCACTGGCGGGCGCACTGGCGGCGAGACCCCGGTGCAGCATGGCCGGGTATTTCTGCACCCGTCGCACGGGGATGCGCGTGAACAGCTCCGGGAAGAGCTGCAGCATCGTCTCGCGGTTTTCCAGCATGTAGGACACGCCCGAAGGCGTGCGCGCATTGTCTTCCAGCACGAAGAACTCGTTCGGTCCCGTACGCACCAGATCGACGCCGACGATATGGGTGTAGATGCCGCCGGGCGGCGAAAAACCGGCCATTTCGGGCAGATACGCCTCGTTCTCGGCGATCAGGCGGGCCGGGATGCGCCCCGCGCGGATGATCTCCTGCCGGTGATAGATATCGTGGAGAAAGGCGTTGATCGCGCGGACCCGCTGCTCGATGCCCTTGACCAGCGTGTCCCATTCCCGCGCGGCGATGATGCGCGGCACCACGTCGAAGGGGATCAGCCGCTCGGTCGCCCCCGGTTCGCCATAGACGTTGAAGGTGATGCCGGTGCGCCGGAAGAACGTTTCCGCTTCCTTCGAGACGCGATGCAGACGCTGCACGTCCTCGCCATCCAGCCAGGTGCCGTAATCGGTATAGGGCGCGCGGCGTCCCGATCCGTCGCCATTCATTTCGTCGAAGAATCGGATGTCATCGCTCATGGTCGGAGCGTGTCATTCTTGAGCAACCGAAACAAGGGTGCATTGCACAATGGCCCCGCCCGCTCATGGCCGCGCGAAGGTCAGGGACGCCCAGTCGCTCTCCCAATCGGCGTCGTCATCCTCCGACCGCTCCAGCACGACCGCGTTCAGCAGGTACAGCACCCCGTCCTCCAGGGCGATCTCGGCATGGCCGCCCGAATCCGTGCGCAGCTTCTCGACCTGGGTTTCACCCCCGGTCTTGCGGAAGATCGCGATCTGCACGTCCGGGGCAGGCTCGCCGAAGCGCAGCAGTCGCACGCGCAGGGTCTCGGCCTCCGGGTCGAAGGGATTGCCCAGCGCCACGAGTTCGAGGTCGAGGCGCTGGGCCGTCTCGCGCGCCGCCGGATCGACGGGGCCGACCTGGATCAGGGCCTTCGCATGACGCTGATAATCCTCGCTGAAGCCCGTTTCCGGCAGACCGGCGGCCCGATGCGCCTCGACGGCCCCGATCAGCCCCTCGTTCGTCGTGTAGTTGAGAAAGGTATCCCATTTGCGATACACCAGCGTGCTCGGTGTCGAGACGTAGGTGAGGACGGTCAGCCCCGGCTCCGTCGCCTCGGTCTCGATGGCGGGCTGGTCGCCTTCATGGCCGCGATAGCCGCGCGTCCCCGACGCATCGGTAACGATGAACCGCTCGAACCGGGACGAGAGATAGGGAAACGTTTCGCCGTCATAGTTCTGGCCGACCCGCAGGCTTGCCACTATCTCGTCTCCCGGCTCTACGCTATGCGATACCGGCTCGATCCAGAATTCATGGGCGGCCAGCGGCGTCGTCGCCACGAGAGCGATCAACGGGAACGCACGGGAAAGGCATGACAGGAATGAAGGCAATGACACGGATGGTCCCCCGGTTTCTGGTCGTCTCGACTCTGGTCGTCGTCATGGCGATATCGATGGCGGTGCCAAGGGCGCTGGCCCATGAAATGCGCCCCACCATCGTCGATGTGGTGCTGGAGGAGGGCGGGGCAATGGCCGTCTCCCTTTCCGCCAATGCCGAAGCGTTGCTCGCGGGCATCGGACCGGAGCATGACGACACCGACGATGCCCCCGAAGCGGCCCGTTACGAGGCCCTTCGCGCCGCACGGCCCGAGGCGCTGGAGGCCGATTTGCGGGCCTTCGCCCCCCGCCTGATCGACGGCATTGCCCTCAGCGTGGACGGTCGGCCGGTCCCCCTCGGCCTCGACGGCATCGAGGTTCCCCCCGTCGGTGACACCGCCCTTGCCCGCAAGACCACGATCCGGCTGACGGGGTCGCTGCCACCGGGCGTGACGCTCGACTGGCGCTTCGACCGGGCCTTCGGGGCCAGCGTCCTGCGCCTGACGCAGGCGGGCGGGGCAGAGCCGTTCGATTCCGCCTATGCCGTCGCCGGCGATGCCGTCTCCATGCCGCTGGGCGAGTCGGCGCGCCCCCGTGGAGCGTGGCAGACCTTCCGCGACTACATCCCCATCGGGTTCGCCCATATCGTCCCCAAGGGTCTGGACCACATCCTCTTCGTCATCGGGTTGTTCCTGCTCGCGACCCGTCTGTCACCGCTGCTCTGGCAGGTGACGACCTTCACGCTGGCCCATTCGGTGACTCTGGCGCTGGCCGCGCTGGGGCTGGTGACGGTCTCTCCGGCCATCGTCGAGCCGCTCATCGCCGCCTCCATCGTCTTCATCGCCGTCGAGAACATGCTGACGGACAGGCTGGGCCGGTTCAGGCTTCTGACGGTCTTCGTCTTCGGCCTGCTCCACGGTCTCGGCTTTGCCGGCGTGCTGGCCGAGATCGGGTTGCCGACGGGACGGTTCGTCAGCGGGTTGATCGGTTTCAACGTCGGAGTCGAACTCGGCCAGCTTGCCGTCATCGCCGCCTGTTTCCTTGCGGTCGGATGGTTCATGAACCGCCCGTGGTATCGCCGGTTCATCGTCTTCCCGGTCTCGGCGGTCATCGCCCTGATCGCCGGATACTGGTTTCTGGAGCGGATCGGGATGCTCGGATGATGCGCCGGTTCCCGCCGCGATATCGGAGGAGCGCGCCATGCCGCCCCGGACCCTGACGCCCCCGGCTGCTTCGCTGACGCGCGATACGGACTACACCGCGCGCCATGGCGATCACGCCCTGTTCGGTCTCTATTTTCGCGGCAGCCATGGCGTGAACACGTGGGGCAGCTTCTGGTCGCACTGGGGCGGTTCCCTGACCGCGCACCACGTCATCGAGGAAATGGGCGAATGGAGCCCGCAGCATCCCGACGCACGGCGGAGCGGGCGGTTCGAGTGCTGTCCCGAACTCAAAGGCCCGGACGGCCCGATCTATGTCGATGCGGCCTATGCCGATCTTCACCTGCCGGACGAGCCGCCGCAAAGGCCGGAAAAGGGAATGCGCGTCGAGGTCTGGGGCTTTCCCGCCGGATGCACGCAGGCCCCGGAAATCCGGCGCGGCTCCGTGTACCTGCCCACCCTCAGCGAGGGGCGGCAATCCTATATCGTCGTCCTGGACAACGATCAGGTGCCGGTGTCGGGCGGCATGTCCGGCGGGATCGTCTACTGGGCCAGAGACGACGACACGCTGGAGCCTCTGGGCATCACCATCGCCATGAGCAGCGCCTTCAATGCCGATGACGATCCCCTGCTCGAAGACAATCTCAGCATGACCAGTCTCTATCACCTCTGGGCGGCGCTGCGGGGCGAGCCGATGCGCTACGTCACGATGCTCGCCCCATATGAGCTTGAAATCGGCGAGGCGCAGGATGCCGACGCCCTGCCCGAAGGCGTTCAGATGGACGATAAAGGCAATCTCTATGTCGACCTCGGCGAGATCGATATCTTCAACGATCCCGACGTGGTCGTGACGGAGTTCGCGGCCTCGCCCGACAGGAAGGTCTAATCCTTGCCGAAGAACGGCACGGGCGTCAGGATCTTGTTGTTCTGCGACACGAGGAAATTGGCATCCGCACTGATCTTCAGGTAGTCGAGCCACCCCTGATCCGCCATCATCGCCGCGCGCTTCTTCGCCCGGTCGGCGGCGTCTTCATACACCCAGATATGGACGTAGGAATTGACGTCCCCCGTCTCGGTCGCGGCATAGAGGACCGGCTCGCCCAGATGCCTGCGCTGCACCGGCCAGCCGTATTCACCATACAGCGCGAGCTGCTTCCTGATGGTGCCGGGGCGGCAGGTATAGGTGCGGTGGTCGTAGATCATCGGGCGCTCCTTCAGGCGTTCTGCATCGCCTTGGCGTTCTTGGGCAGTTTCACGAACATCCAGACCGCCCAGAGACCCATGATCCCCGCCAGCACCGGGCGCACCGTCCCGCCCATCATCACCAGCGGGATCGTCAGGGCCAGCATCAGCAGCGGCGCATACCACAGCGTCCAGACCTTCTTGCCCCGGTCCCGCTGATAGAGGCTGAATCCGATGGAAAAGAGGCTGGCGATGATGAAGAACAGCGACCAGGGGTGGGTGAAGAACTCCGAGATATCGGTCGAGAGCGCCAGCGAACGCGACAGCCAACGCTCCGCGATCGGCCCCAGCACGACCCCGAGGATCATGGGTGCCAGCGGAAATCTCAGGTTCCGCATGATATAGCCGATGACCCCGAAGATCGCGAGGGTCCACATGTCGTTCGTGATGTTGTTCAGCGAGAACACCCCGATCCCGCAATAGACGAGGATGATCGAGGCCAGCACGTACATCCGCACCCGCGTCACCAGCACGAACCCGCGCAATGCACCGGTCTGGAGCCCCAGCACGAGGAAATTGGCGAAGAAGAACGCGATGAAGATCGCATAGGCGATGGTCGGCTGCTCCGCGATGAAGGCGGGGCTGGGGATCACGTCATGGATCAACAGCGCGCCGAGCATGACGGCGGTGACGATATCGCCGGGAATCCCCAGCGCCATCATCGTGATGAGCGCCCCCCCCGCCGTGGCGTTGTTCGCCGCTTCCGGCGCGATGATGCCGCCCGAATGGCCGGTGCCGAACTTTTCGGGTGTCGGCGAGGCTTTCTTGGCCTGATCGTAGGCGAGGATGTTCGAGATCGCCGATCCGGCGGCGGGCAGGACGCCCGTGAAGACGCCGATGAGCGACGAGCGGACGAGGTTGATCCAGTCCCTGAAGATCGTCGCGATGGCACGGCGGTGCTCGATCCGCACGCTCACGTCGCCCATATCGGTCAGCGCCTTGCGCGCCTGCGCCGTGTCGCGCACGTCGGACATGAGCTGCGAGAACGCGAAGAGGCCGATCAGCACGGGCAGGAACGCGAAGCCCTCCCCGAGGAAATCGTTGCCGAAGGCGAACCGCTGCACCCCGTTGATATCGTCCTCGCCCACGCAGGCCACGATCAGGCCCAGCGCGCCCGAGATCAGCCCCTTTATCATGTTCTCGCCCGCCAGACTCGCGGTCACGGTCAGGGCGAAGAAGATCAGCGCGAAATAGTCCCAGGGCTGGAATTCCAGCCCCACCTTGGCCAGTTGCGGCGCGATGGTGACGAGCAGGATCGTCGCGATGATCCCCCCGAAGAAGGACGACCAGACCCCGAGGCCGAGCGCGAAGCCCGGATCGCCGTTGCGGGCCATCGGAAAGCCGTCGAAGGTGGTGGCGACGGAGGAGGGCGTGCCCGGAATCCCGATCAGGATGCCCGACATCAGCCCCCCGGAGAGGCCCCCGACATAGACCCCGATCATCGTGGCCACGCCCTGCGACGCTTCCATCCCGAAGGTGAAGGGCAGGGTCAGCACGATGGCCATGGCGATGGTGAAGCCGGGGATCGCCCCGGCCAGAAGCCCCGCCATCGCGCCCACGGTCATCAGAAGCAGCGTCTTGAAATTGGCGAGTTCGAGGATCGCGGTGAGGACGTTGTCGAGGATCATGGGAATGGTTCCTCAAATGCCGGGAAAGAGATCGCCGCGCGGCAGCAGCACGCGCAATCCGTAGGTGAACAGCAGCCACATCGCCCCCACCGAGATCACCGCGATGATGGCGTGGTTGACCATCAGGCGCGGGGTCACGCCGCCCAGAAAGCTGAGCAGGGCGAAGACCAGCAGGGTGCCGCCGATCAGCGTGCCGAAATACGGCAGGGTCGCGAGAAAGACGAAGTAGAAGGCGAGGCAGACGATGGGATTGAAATACCACCGGAACCAGCCGATCAGACCCGGTTCGCGATAGGCCGCGATCGGGTCCGGTTCCCTCCCGGCCCGATCCGCGAGCAGGGATTGCAGGAAATAGACGACGCAGAACGCCGTCAGCACCCACGTCACCGCCTTCGGCCATGCGGCAGGGGGCAGTTCCCCGAATTGCGGATCGCGGATCTGATATCCTGCCCAGATCAGAAAGCCGCAGAACCCCAGTAGAATGATCGAGACGATGGTATCGCGGCTCATGGTGGTCATACGCTGATGCCTCTCACGCAATGAGAACTGAAAGGTCGAGCTCGAACGGTCTTCGAAAAGCGAGCAGCCCCGGATGCGCTGCAGCACGAAGTGTTGCTGTGCCGGTCCGGGGTCTCTCGAAACGGAGAAAGACCCCGGACAGCAGCGCGTCATTTCATGTCGTACATGCAATGACGCGCAGCATCCGGGGCTGCGAGGGATGGAGAGCGACTATTTCTTGAACATGCCGATCTTCACGGCGACCTTCTCATGGGCCTCGTACTCGTCCGCGAACCATTCGGCGTAGTCCTCGGCGTTCCGATAGACGACCGGCGTACCCTTCTTCTTCAGGGCCTCGACCAGTTCCTCGTTCTCGGCGGCGGCCTTGAATACTCCGGCCCACATGTCGATCACGTCTTTCGGCGTACCCTTGGGCACCACGATGCCCCGGTCGAGCGAGTAGGTCATGTCGGTGCCGAGTTCCTTGAGCGTCGGGACGTCCGGGAACTGGGGCAGGCGCTCCTCCGCCGCGATGGCATAGGCTTTCAGCTTGCCCTGCTTCACGTTCTTCTCGGCGGTCGGGATATTGACCGTGCCGAGCTTGATCGTTCCGGCCAGCAGGGCGGTGACGCGCTGTTTCGTGCCGTCGAAGGGGATGTACTTGAACTTCGCGCCTTCGTTCTCGTCCTCGATCAGCAGCCACATGAACTGACTGGTCGAGCCGAGCGTCGCGCCGAGCGGGATCGTGTCGGGCTTCTCTTTCGCCTCCGCGAGCACTTCCTTGAAATCCTTCCACGGCGCATCGCCGGAGCCACCGATGACTTCGGGGGTCGACGTGACCTGTGCCACCATGTCGAAGGCATCCCAGGTGAAGTCCACCCGGCCCGCCAGATAGCTTACGATCGCGCTCTGGTGGATCGCGAAGAGGGTGCAGCCGTCGGCCTTGGCCTTCTTGGCTTCCTTCGCGCCCTTGTTGCCGCCCTGACCGCTGATGGTCACGACCTGGATGTTCGGACCGTCCATCTTGTTGATGGTTTCCTCGAACAGCGAAAAGATGATGTGCGTCCCGCCGCCCGCGCCCCATGGCACGATCAGCTTGGCGGTCTTGCATGGAATATCGGCGGCAGCGGCGCTGCCCATCGCGGCGATGCTCATCGCGCTGGCGGCGAGGGTTGTCTTGACGAAAGTGGATAGTGCCATTGTCGATCTCTCCCTGTGTCGGCAATTCGAGATTGCTCTGCCCCCGACGTTATAGGCTTGTGTCGCGTGGTCAACCTTTGCCACTGTCGGGCGAGTCGCAGTCGAAAGGACCGTCCCCCGTGGAAAAGATCGATATCCAGTTCACCCTCTTCTCGGCATTCTACGCACCCCTGATCGCCACCATGTCGGGCGGCTTCCTGAAGGAAGAGGGGCTGGACCATGACTGGTCCGTCTCCAAACCGGGCGTCTCGGCCCTTGCCGCGCTGGAGGATGGCAGCGCCCATGTCGTGCAATCGACCCTGAGCCAGAATCTCATGGCGCTGGACCGGGGCGAGACCCCGCGCGCCGTGCATTTCGCGCAGGTGAACGAGATGGACGGCTTCTTCCTGACCGGCCGCGAACCGGACGCCGCCTTCGACTGGAAGAAGCTGGAAGGTGCCGAGGTCGTGCTGTTCGGCGGCGGTCAGCCGCTCGTGATGTTCGAATGGGCCTGCCACCGCGCCGGGATCGACTTCGACAGGATCGTGGCGATCAATCCGGGCGGGGCCGCCGACATGGACAAGGCTTTCCGCGAAGGACAGGGCGCGTATGTCCAGCAGCAGGGACCGTTCCCGCAGCAGTTGGAGGCCGATGGGGCCGGGCATGTGGTGGCGCAGGTCGGGCCGATGGTCGGGCCGTGCGGGTTCTCGTCGCTGGCCGCGATGCCCGACTGGCTGGAGACCGACATGGCCGCCGCCTTCACCCGCGCCTATGCCAAGGCCCGCCGCTACATGAACGACGAAAGCGCGGGCGAGATCGCCAAATCCATGAAGCCGTTCTTCCCCAGGATCGACGAGGCCGTGCTGGCCGATTGCATCGGCACCTACCAGAAACTCGGCAACTGGACCCCCCATGTCGAGATCACCGAACCGGCCTATGAGGCGATGCTGGATATCTATCAATACGCGGGCGGGTTGAAGACCCGCTATGCCTACGGACAGGTCTGCGCCCAGCCGCCGACCGCCTAGCTGTCATTCCCTCGCACGAGGGAATCTCACTCCGCTCGACGAGAGTCCCGCTTTCGCGGGAATGACAACGTGGCCTAACTCCCTGCCACCATCGCCGCCGTCATCCGCCGCAGCGTCGCGATCACGCTGTTGGCGACGATTCGCCCCGTGCGCGGGTTCTCGTCGGAGGGGATGTTGCGCATCGTCATCGTCGCCTCGCCCGAATCGGAACGTATCGTCACGGACTGGATATTGCGGTCGATGGTCGGATCGGCCCAGACTTCCACCTGAGTCCGCTCCGGTCCGATCCCGGCCAGCGCCAGCGCAGCGGCGACGTTCACGTTGGCCGGAAACCCCCGCGCCGCATCGCGGGCCGAGCCGCGCAACACGCAGAGCGGTTCGGACAGGTCGGAGATATCGATCCCGTTCTCCACCAGATGCGGCGCTCCGGCCAGCCCGCCGGGGGGCTTGCGGGTCGTCAGCGTGACCTCGTGGATCGTCCCTTCGGCCATGGCCCGCACGGTATCGAGACCGATGAGCGCCCCCGTCGGCACGATGATCTTGGCACCCGTCACCGATGCCCTCTCGATCAGCGTAGGATGGTTCAGCAATGCCCCGACCGACAGCGGCATGAGGCACCGCCCCCGCTCGATGGTAGCCGTCGCCAACTCCCCGAATACCGCCGCCGGGGCACATTCCACGACGATATCGGCGACCTCCGCCAAGTCGCCCAGCGGCAACACCTGCGGCGGCGTCGCGAAATCGGCAACCCGCCGCGCCGCCCGCTCCCGGTCGTTCGCCGAGACGGCGACCAGCCGCATCCTCCCGATCGCACCCGCATCGACCGCCTGCGCCACGCGCATCCCGATGGCCCCGAGTCCGGCAACCGCAACTCTCATGTCTTCGCCCATGCCCTGCTCCCCATTCCCCCCGATCCTCGCATCGTCGCGATGATTGGACAATGGCCCGGAATGGTGAATGGTGAGGCGCACATCGAACGGAGGGGACGAGACCATGACGACCGAGACCATCGCGATCCTGATGCCCGGCGATATGGGCCATGCCGTCGGCAGGGCGCTGCGCGAGCATGGCCATGACGCGATCTGTGCGCTGGAGGGGCGGGGCGGGGCTACCCGCGCGCTCGCCGCCGACGCGGGGCTGCGCGATGTGGGCGGTATCGCCGGGGCCGTGGACGAGGCCGACATGATCCTCTCGATCCTGCCCCCTTCCGCCGCCCTCTCGCAGGCGCGGGCCGTGGCCGAAGCGATGCGGGCAAGCGGCAGAAAGCCGATCTACGTCGATTGCAATGCCATCTCTCCCGATACGGCGAAGCAGGTCGGCGCGGTCATCGCGGAGGCGGGCGCGCCCTTCATCGATGCGGGCATCATCGGGCTGGCCCCCGGCAAGGGCGGCGGTACGCGCTTCTACGTCTCCGGCCCCGATGTCGCGCCGATGCTGGCCCTCGACGGAAAGGGCTTCAGCGTGACCGGAACGGGCGAGGGCATCGGCGAGGCCTCGGCCCTCAAGATGGTCTATGCCGGGCTGACCAAGGGGACGTGGACCCTGCAGACCGCCGTCCTGATGGCCGCCCGTCGCCTCGGCGTCATCGACCCCCTGCTGGAGGAATTCGGCATCAGCCAGCAAGGCCCCCTCGATGCCATGCGCGCCCGTGTGCCGTTCCTGCCCGCCGATTCCGGGCGCTGGATCGGCGAGATGGAGGAAATCGCCGCGACCTTCGCCTCGGCGGGCGTCACCTCCGGCTTCCATGACGGGGCCGCCGATATCTTCCGCCTGCTGGCGCAGACCCCCTATGCCGCAGAGACCCGCGCCACCCTCGACAAGACGCGCACGCTGGAGCAGGCGCTCGATACCTACGATAAATACGTGCCTTCCGGGGCATGAGGCTTACCTGAACCCAATGAACGCATTGCGCTGCCCCGGATGCGCCACGCGGTGGGCGCTGCAACATGCAATGTTGCCGCGCTGGTCCGGGGTCACTCGAAGCGGAGGACGGCCCCGGACCGGCAGCGCGTCATTCCATGGTGAGCATGTCATGCCGCGCAGCATCCGGGGCAGCAACTAAAGGATGGGGCGCTTGTGCGAACCGAGGAATTGAATATCAGGAGATTTCCATGATCGACTTCTACACATGGACCACGCCGAACGGGCGCAAGGTCTCGATCCTTCTCGAAGAGCTGGGTGTCGAGTACACGGCGCATTCGATCGATATCGGCAAGGGCGAGCAGAAGACGCCCGAGTTCCTCGCCATCAGCCCGAACAACAAGATCCCGGCCATCGTGGATCGCGACACGGGCCTGAAGCTGTTCGAGTCCGGCGCGATCCTGCTCTATCTGGCGGAAAAATACGGGAAATTCATGCCGACCGACCCGATGCAGAAGGCACGGGCGATGGAATGGCTGATGTGGCAGATGGGCGGTTTCGGCCCGATGCTCGGCCAGACCCATGCGTTCCACCATTTCAACAAGGGCGCGTCGGAATGGGGCGAGAACCGCTTCCTGACCGAGACGCAGCGTCTCTATGGCGTGCTCGACACCCGCCTCGAAGGCCGCGACTACATCGTGGACGAATATTCCATCGTGGACATGGCCTGCTGGCCCTGGGCCTCGCGTTACGAATGGCAGGATGTCGATCTGGCCGACTTCCCGAACGTGCGCGCGTGGTATCGGCGCATCGCCGAGCGTCCGGCGGTTCGGGCGGGGTATCACGTTCCGAAGAAGATGGGCGAGATCCCTGCGGGCTGAAGCACATTTCTCCTGCCCGGCCTTGCGCCGGGGCAGGCGTTTCTCTCGACAATAGCCCGCACGGCCCGTGAGTATTGCATGTATTCCCCCGAAATCCTTCTCCTGATCGCCGTCACGTTCTTCGTCGCGGGGATCGTGAAGGGGACCGTGGGCCTCGGCCTGCCCGTCGTGGTGCTGGTCTTCCTCGCCGTGCCGCTGGGCGTGACGACGGCGATCTCGCTCATGCTGGTCCCGGCGATGGCGACCAATCTGGTGCAGGCGCTGGCGGGGCCGTCTCTATTCGTGCTGTTGCGACGGCTCTGGACCTTCTTCCTCGCCGCCGCCATCGGCATCGTGCTGGGCGTGCACCTGCTCGATTACGTGGATGCGGATACGTCCCTGATGGTGCTGGGCGCGCTGCTGGTCGTCTATTCCATCATCAGCCTGCGCAGCGCGCAGATCGCGCCGCCGGGACGATACGAGCCGGTGCTGTCGCCCGTCGCGGGGGGGCTGGGGGGCGTCGCCTTCGGTATCACCGGCATCTTCATCGTGCCGGGTATCCTCTATCTCCAGGCGCTGGGCCTGAAGAAGGACGAACTGGTACAGGCGCTCGGCATGACCTTCATGACCCTGAGCGTGACCCTCTTCGGCGCGTTTCTGGAGAACGGGGTTCTCGACACTCCGTCCGTCCTGCTTTCCGCCGCCGCCTTCGTGCCGACGATCACCGGATTGTGGCTGGGTCAGCGATTGCGGCACCGGGTTTCCGAAAGCCTGTTCCGCACCCTGTTCTTCTGGGCGCTGCTGGCGACGGGCCTGCGCTTCATCTATGTCGGCCTCTCCTGAGCGGTCAGGACAACCTGTCCAGCCGGGGCAGGGGCCGCGCCGTCGCCGGGTCGCCCGCCATGGCCTGCTCCAGCGCCAGCGCGACCGCCAGCACCCGCGCATCCGAACCCTTCGGCCCGACGACCTGTATCCCGAAGGGCATCCCGTGCCGGTCCACGCCGCAGGGCAGGGCGGCGGAGGCGGGCAGGGCCATGGTCAGCGCATAGCTCAGCGCCAGCCAGCGCATGTAGGTCGGCATGGCCACGCCATCGATCTCCTCCACGAAAAGCTGCGAATGGGGGAAGGGCGTGACCGAGGCGGCAGGACAGATGAGGATGTCGATCTCGTCGAACAGGTCGATGAAATCCGTGTAAATCCGCGTCTGGATCGTATGCGCCCGCGCCATGTCTTCGAGGCTGTAGGCGAGGCCCCGCTCCGTATTGTCGATGACGTTCCGGCCCAGCCTGTCGCGGTGCTTTTCCAGCCGCTCGCGATGGGCCGCGACGAAGTTCATCCCGCGCGTGACCTCGAAGGCGTCATGGACGCCCTCCATCTTCGGATCGCGGTCCTGTGCCTCGCGGAAGAGATGCCGGAACGCGCCCGTGCGCTCGCGGAAGGTGGCGGCAATCCCCGCATCCACCGGCGCACAGCCCAGATCGGTCGAGATCGCGACGCGCAGCGACGACAGGTCCGCCGGGTGCAGGGTGTCGGGGATGTCCGACACGGCCTGCGAGAACGGATCGCGCGGATCGTGCCCGACCTGCGCGCGCAGCAGCAGATGGGCATCCGCCACGGTCCGCCCCATGGGTCCGAGGACGGAAAAGGGATTGAGGCTCACCGCCCCGCCCGGTGCCGGAACCACGCCGGGCGACGGTCGAAACCCGGTAATGCCGCAGAAGGCGGCAGGGGTGCGCAGGCTGCCCCCGTAATCCGAGCCGGTGGCCAGCGGCATCATCCCCACGGCCAGCGCCGCCGCCGATCCGCCGGACGATCCGGCGCTGGTCTTCGATGGATCGAAGGGGTTTCCGGTCGGGCCATAGACCCGGTTGGTCGTGTTCGCGCCTGCGCCGAATTCGGGCGTATTGGTCTTGGCGAAGACGGTCGCTCCGGCGGCGCGCACCCGCGCGACCATCGGATCGTCGGCCTCGGGAACGTGATCCTCGTGCAGCAGCGATCCGCAGGTCGTGCGCAATCCGGCGGTGGCGTCCAGATCCTTGACCCCGACCGGCAGGCCGTGAAGGATCCCCAGATCGTCCCCGCGCATCACTGCCGCCTCGGCCTCTCCCGCATCGGCGCGGGCCTTGGCCTCGTCCATCGCGACCACCGCATTGAGCGCCCCGTTCGTCGCCCCGATCCGGGCAAGGCAGGACTCGAGCAGTTCCACGGGCGACAGGGCCCTGGAGCCGATCAGGCGTCGCGCCTCGACGGCGGAGAGCTCGCAGGGCTGGGTCATGGTACCGTTTCCTTCCGTTTTCATACCCCATCCATAGCGTTCACCGCAGCGGGAAGGAACGGGCATAGCGTTTGACTCGCCTTTGCCGCGATGGTGTAGTCGCGCAAGCCCAAAAGAAAACACGTGACAGGGAGAGATTTCATGAAGTCCATCAAGGCCATGATGCTCGGGGCGGTATTCGCCGCCGGGACCGCAACGACCGCCTTCGCCGCCGACCCGATCAGGATCGCCATCAACGAATGGACCGGCCAGCATATCAGCGCGCATATCGCCGGATCGATGCTCGAGGAAATGGGTCACGACGTCGAATACGTCACCGCCGGGGCCGTGCCGCAATTCGCCGCCATCGCCTCGGGCGACCTGCATCTCCAGCCCGAAGTCTGGAGCAACAATGTCGGCGACATCTATCCCAAGGCCGTGGAGTCGGGCGATATCAAGGTCATCGGCGATCTCGGGCTGAAGCCGAGCGAGGGCTGGTTCTATCCTCCCTACATGGCCGAGAAATGCCCCGGTCTCCCGTCTTACGAAGCCCTCTATGACTGTGCGCAGGCCTTCGCCGCCGCCGACACCTTTCCGAAGGGTCGTCTCATCACCTATCCGGCGGATTGGGGCACGCGCTCCAAAGACCTGGTGGAAGCCCTCGACATCCCGTTCCAGCCCGTCGCGGGCGGCAGCGAGGGCGCGATGGTCGCGGAAATGAAATCCGCCATCGCCGCCGAACAGCCCATGATCATGATGTTCTGGCAGCCGCACTGGATCTTCGCGGATATCGATCTGGATCTCGTCGAGTGGGACGAGTCCACCGCCGATTGTGAATCCGGTCCCGGCCAGAAGCGCGGCGATGCCTGCGGCTTTGCCCAGGCCACGATCAAAAAGATCGTCAGTGGCAATTTCGAGGCTGACTTCCCGGATGCCTATGCCGCACTCGATAACATGCGGCTTTCCAACGACGTCCAGAACGCGCTCATCAAGAAGATCGACGATGAGGGGATGCCGGTCGAGGAAGCCGTCGCCGAATGGATGGGAGCGAACGAGAGTACCTGGAAAGGCTGGATAAGCGGCGACTCGATGGGATCGACGTCGATCATGGATCAGATCGAAGACCTCAAGGCGTCGATCGAAAAGCTGGAGAAGATGCTCGCGGAGTGAGTGTCCCGATGGCCGGATAACGCCTCCAGAACACCTGTCATTCCCGCCTTCGCGGGGGTGGCATCTCTCTTTCACAGGCCCAAGCCGGAGACGCATCTTGTCCGACAGCGACGCCCGATCCGACGATGTGAAGCTGTCCTGTCGCAACGTCTGGAAAGTCTATGGCGAGAACCCTCGGCGGTTCTTCGACGGGCGACGCGGGGATGTGGGGAGCGTGGAGGATGCCCGCGCCCTCGCGGATCGCCTGCGCGAGAACGACCTGATCGTTGCCGCCGCGAACGTCTCCTTCGACGTGAAGATCGGCGAGATTTTCGTCATCATGGGGCTGTCGGGATCCGGTAAATCCACCATGGTCCGCTGTCTGTCGCGCATCGTCGAGCCGACGGCGGGGGAAATCCTGCTCGATGGCGAGAACCTGCTCGCGGCGAGCAAGCGCGAGCTGATCGAATACCGCCGCAGCAAGATGGGCATGGTCTTCCAGAATTTCGGCCTGATGCCGCATCTGAACGTCCTCGACAATGTCGCCTTTCCGCTCGAAGTGCAGGGCATGGGCCTCAAGGAACGCCGCGCCAAGGCCATGGACATGATCGAGCGCGTCGGACTTTCGGGCCGCGAGGCCAGCTTTCCGACGCAACTGTCGGGGGGCCAGCAACAGCGCGTGGGCATCGCCCGCTCGCTCGCCGTCGAGCCGGAGCTGTGGTTTCTGGACGAGCCGTTCAGCGCCCTCGATCCGCTGATCCGCCGGCAGATGCAGGACGAATTCCTGCGCCTGCAACGTGAATTGCACAAATCCATCGTCTTCATCACGCATGATTTTCTGGAGGCCCTGCGCATCGCGGATCGTATGGCGATCATGCGCGACGGGATGGTCGTGCAGATCGGACGCCCGGCGGACCTGATCCTGACTCCCGCCGACGATTACGTGCGCGAGTTCACCAATGACGTGCCGTGGGAGATGGTGCTGACGGCAGGCGATATCGCCGATCCGGAGCGCGCGGTGGTGCCGGGAATGGGGCAGGTCTCCGCCGCCACGACCGTCGATCTATTGCTGCCGTATCTGGCCAACCACGAGGCGGGGGTGAAGGTCAACGATGCGAGCGGCCGGTATCTCGGCGCGATGAATGCGATGGATGTGGTGCGGGCGCTGGCCAGCGGTGTTCCCGAACCTGCGGAGGTGCAGGAGTGATGGGGATTCTTCTGATGGTACAGTCGATTATCAACCTCTGCCTTGCGCCCACTACGCTTGTACATCTCAAGCGTGATTGCTCGACAATAACAGTGTCATTCCCGCGAAGGCGGGAATCCATGTTTCCACACGCCCTTGCGGTGGGATCGGACACCGATGGCACCACAGGGAATGCGGTTGGATGGATACCCGCCTGCGCGGGTATGACATCGAAAAATACGCGACGTCTTCAGCAAGAACCTGAATCTGGAAGATCTGTGAAGCCTGTAGGACTTGAACTGGGGCCTGTCTCCGTTGCGGACATGCCCCGCAGTTGCGCGGAGCGATGCAAGTCGGGGGCAGGAGTACTAAAATCAGCGATTTCTGATATTTTCCGACCACAGGCACTCGCATGACTGCGCAGGCCATTCGCCAACCCGTCATCTGGACGGGCCTCGCGATCCTCGCACTGGTGCTGTGGCTCGCGTCGGGCAGCGTGGATGCCCTCGCAACGTTTCCGTCGGAGTGGGTGATCTCGCCGACCGCCGCGATGAACGCCTTCATGGAGTGGTTCACCGAAATCTTCGGCCCCGCCTTCAGGGCCATCGGCTGGACATTGGAATGGCCGGTGCGCTGGGCGCAGGGGCTTCTCCATGCCCTGCCATGGAGCGTGATCGCGGCGTTCTTCGTATTGCTCGGATGGTTCGGGGCAGGGTGGAAGCTGGCGCTCTTTGCGGGGGTTTCCCTGCTCTACATGGCCCTGATCGGCTATTGGGACGAGAGCATGAACACATTGGCCATCGTCCTGATCTCGGTGCCGATGGCGGTCATCATCGGCTTCGTCTTCGGCGTCCTGGGCTTCTATTCCGAGCGGGCGAAGCGGGTCATCATGCCGATCCTCGATCTGCTCCAGACGATCCCGGCCTTTGCCTATCTGCTGCCCATCCTGATCCTCTTCGGCTTTGGCACCACGGTCGGGCTGGTCGCCTCGATCCTCTACGCCTTTCCGCCCATGGTGCGGAACACGATCCTCGGCCTGCGCGCGGTACCGGGCGAGATCGTCGAGGCGGGGATGATGGCGGGCACGACCCCGTGGCAGCTGTTCTGGAAAGTGCGGCTTCCTGCGGCGCGCAAGCAGGTGCTGCTCGGCGTGAACCAGTCGACCATGGCGTCGCTGTCCATGGTCATCATCGCGTCGATCATCGGCGGCACGAACGATATCGGCTGGGAAGTGCTTTCCACCATGCGCAAGGCCGATTTCGGGGCGAGCCTGCTGGCCGGGTTCGTGATCGCGCTGATCGCCATGGCGCTCGACCGCATAACCTATGCCTATGCGATGAAGCCCAGGGAAATCGACGGACCGGCGCGCAGCCCGTGGGTCCTGGGCGGGGCCGTGCTGCTCGGGTTCGCCGCGCTATCCTTCGTGATCCCGGCCCTGAACGAATGGCCGGGAGCGTTCGTCTGGGATCCGGCGGATGCGATGAACGACGCATTGGAGAAGGCGGTCGTGGACTGGCGGCTGTGGATCGAGGCGATCAAGAACTCGGCGTTCTTCTACGTGATGCTGCCCATCAAGATCGGGCTGGGGCAGGCGGTCAGCCCCTTCACCTGGGGCTTTTCGCCCACGCCACTGCTGAAGGCCGCCTACGCCGCCCTCGTGCTGGCGGGCGCGGCATGGGCGTTCCTGAGAGAGCGGACCACGCTCGCCTCGCTGATCCTGCTCTGGGGGGTGGTGTCCTTCATCGGGCTGACCAACACGCCATGGCCCGCGCTGTTCGCGATCATCGTCTATGCGGCCTACGTGACCTCCGGGCGCGATCTGGCCATCGGGACGGCACTGGCGATGGCCTTCCTGATTCTCGCGGGCGTGTGGCCGCAATCGGTGCTGTCGCTGTATCTGTGCGGGATCGCGGTGCTGATCTCCTTCGTCCTGGGCACGCTCATCGGGATATGGGCGTCCGAGAGCCGCATCGTCTCGGCCATCGTGCGGCCCATCATGGATACGCTCCAGACGATGCCGCTGTTCGTGATTCTCATCCCCTTCGTGATGGTGTTCAAGATCGGGGAATTCACGGCGCTTCTGGCCATCATCGCCTATGCCATCGTCCCCGCGATCCGCTATACCGAGCATGGCCTGCGCAATCTGCCGCGCGAGGTGATCGAGGCGGCGCAGACCATCGGATGCTCGCGCTGGCAGATGCTCCTGCGCGTGAAGCTGCCGCTGGCTCTGCCCGCGATCATGCTGGGGCTGAACCAGACGATCATCTACGGCATCGGGATGCTGGTGATTGCGGCACTGGTGGGGACGAACGGGCTGGGTCAGCAGATCTATATCGGCCTCGGCGACGGCGATTTCGGGGTCGGAATGACCGCCGGGATCGGCATGGCCGCCATCGCCATGATCGCCGACCGCATGACCCAGGCCGTCAGCCGCCGCAGGCAGGAGAAATACGGCCTCGCCGTGCAGCATGTCTGAGATCGAGACCCTCCGCGACGCCCTCGCGGAGGATTTCGAGCCGCGCGCTGAGCGTGCGCTGGCACGCTGGGCTGTAACGACGCGCGATGACACCGTGGCCGGTGTGGCCTGTCAGGTCGTGGAGCCTGCGGAAGGGGCGGTATCGGGGACGGTGCTGCATTTCTTCGGGGGTGGATACGTTTCGGGAAAGCCGGAATTCGATCTGCCGATCACGGCAGCGGTGGCGGCGCTTGCCAAGGTGCGGATGGTGGTGCCGCGCTATGGTTTGGCACCGGAACACAGGTTTCCGGTGGGGTTGAACCAGTGCATCGCGGTTTGCAGGGCCGTCGCGATGGAGGGGCCGTACAGCCTGAGCGGGGAATCCGCCGGGGGCGGGATGGCCTTGGCGGTCGCTCATGCGGGATTTGCCGATGGAATACGTTCGCCCGATGCGGTGGTGCTGTACTCGCCGTGGAGCGATCTGCGGGAGGCGGCGACCGTGCGCTGCGAGGCGATCGACGATCCGACCCTGACCGGCGACGATCTGCGCGTGGCGGCGCGATCCTATCTCGATACGGCATCGCCGGAGGATTTCCGCGCCTCGCCCGCCCTCGCGCCGGTACCGCAGGGCTGGCCCGATACGCTGCTCACGACCTGCACGTGCGACCTTCTCGGCCCGACCGTGCGCGCGCTGGCCGTGCGGGTCGAGGCGGCGGGAGCGGTTTGCGAGCTGATCGATCTCGATGGTCTGTGCCACGTCTTCGAGGTCTATGACGAGTATCCCGAAGGCATCGACACCCTGCGCCGCGCCGCCGCTTTCATCGCGGCGCGTCAACCTGTGACGTGACAACGCCCGGTACCCATGGCACCCTTCGGATACGGGGGGATGGGATGAAAACGAGGAAACGATGATCCGCTGGCCTCTCTTCTGCCTTGCCCTGATCGCGACCGCGACCACCGCTGCGACCGGGGGCGATGCAGAGCGCATCCTCGGCGAGAAGGAGATCATAGCCTTCACCGCCGGAAAGACCTTTCATTACACCCTGCTGGGAAGTTCACGCGGGGCGGAGCAGCATTTCGCCGACGGGCGCGTGACGTGGCGGCTGCCCGAAGGCACCTGTATGCACGGCGTCTGGGTCGCGAAGGACGAAACGCTCTGCTACTATTACGGCGCATTCCGCTATGGGTGCTGGAACGTCATCGAGAATGCGGAGGGGTATCGCCATTCTCCGCTCGAACCCGACGGAAAACCGGGGAATGGCCCTTCCGTCTATGTCGACAGAGTATCGGAGGAGCCGATCGGATGCGCACCGCAGCAGCTTGCCTATCACTTGCCCTGATCGCAGCGCCCGTCTGGGCAGATGATGAAGACGTGCAGCTCAGTACCGAAGAGTTCCTCGACCTGATGGACGGGCGCACGGCGTCCTTCACCTTGTACGGTGAGCCATATGGCACGGAAGCCTATCACCCGAACCATCGCGTCATCTGGCGCGATACGCGGGGGCAGTGTCAGGAGGGAACGTGGCGTTCCTTTGCCGACAACCTGTGCTTCCAGTATGAGAATGTCTCGTGCTGGCGCGTGTACCGCACGGAAGAGGGCGGGCATTATGCCGTCACCGAAAACGATTTCCGCGTCGATTTCGACGAGATTACCGACGGCGCGTTCGACTGTCAGGGTGCGCCGCTAAGTTAGGACTGTCGATGTACGTCCCGCCCGCTTTCTCCCTCATCGACCGCGCCGCGATGCTCGATATCGTGGCGGCGCATCCTCTGGCGGCGTTGACGACGAACGGGCCGGAGGGGCCGCTCGCGACGCAACTGCCCTTGATGATCGAGACGGACGGGGAGGGGCGCGATCACGTCATCGGCCATTTCGCGCGGGCGAACCCGCATTGGAAGAGTGCGGGCGGCGCGATGGGCCTCGCCGTCTTTCGGGGCGCGGACGGCTATGTCACGCCGGACTGGTACGCGACCAAGCGCGAGACGGGCAAGGTCGTGCCGACGTGGAACTACGTGACGGTGCAGGCGCGGGGGAGGATCGATCTGGTCGAGGATCGGGACGGCGCGAAGCAGATCGTGGAGCGCCTGACGGATGCCATGGAGCAGCGGCGCGCCCAGCCTTGGGCAGTGGATGATGCCCCGGCACCCTATATCGAAACCATGCTGCGCGGGATCGTCGCCTTCCGCATGGAAATCGACACGCTGACCGGGGCGGCGAAGCTGAGCCAGAACAAGGCGGAGGCGGACCTTGAAGGTGTTCGGGCGGGGGTCGGTAAAGGGGAGCTGCTTCATGCGATGGATCGGTTGAGGGGATCGCCCTAACGGCGCTAAAGTTTCGTCAGTCACTTTCTAAACAGATGCCGAACGCGCCTGCGGCGCGCCCCACCCTCGTTCCCTCCCCGCAAGCGAGGAGGGATGCGAAATCGGCGAAGTCAGAACGATGGAACTCCCTCCCCGCCTGCGGGGAGGGTCGGGGTGGGGGCGCCCGCAGGGCGCAAGTGGTGTCAGTTTAGCGTGACACCATTGCGCTCGAAAATCGCACGGACCTTTTCAGGGTCAGCCGCCTCGAAAGGCGTATTGGCCTCAGCGCGCAACTCGGCCAATCCGCTCTCGAAGAAGTGCTCGTTCGCGCGCCCTCTCTCCGTCGCGGTGAAGGCTTGGACGAACAGAGCCAGTCGATCCCGAGCGTCATCGCTCAGGACATCTTCGGCGGTTTCGAGGCTGTCTTTCAGACGTGCGTTCATATCGGATATCCTAGCCGATGCGCGCCAGACGGCAAATGATGTTGTCCCGCGCCGGGGCTTGCCCCCGCTGAGACAGGCTCCGCATCGAGTGTGGGGCAGGGCATACTTTTGGGAATCCGAAATCGTCTTTCGCTTCGCCCGCCGCCCCGTTAGAAGTCCCCCGACGCCGCCACCGGGGAACGCGCATGTCCGAGCCAGCCATTACTGACGATCTGATCGCCGAACACGGCCTGAAGCCCGATGAATACCAGCGCATCCTCGATCTGCTGGGGCGCACGCCGTCCTACACGGAACTGGGCATCTTTTCGGCGATGTGGAACGAGCATTGTTCCTACAAGTCCTCGAAGCGGTGGCTGCGGACCCTGCCGACGACCGGGCCGCAGGTGATCTGTGGCCCCGGCGAGAATGCGGGGGTGATCGATATCGGGGATGGACAGGCCTGTATCTTCAAGATGGAGAGCCACAACCATCCCAGCTTCATAGAGCCGTATCAGGGCGCGGCGACGGGGGTGGGGGGTATCCTGCGCGATGTCTTCACCATGGGCGCGCGGCCCGTGGCGGCGCTGAACGCGCTGCGCTTCGGCGATCCGGAGCACCCCAGGACCCGCAGCATCGTGCGGGGTGTCGTTGCGGGGATCGGCGGCTATGGCAATTGTTTCGGTGTGCCGACCGTCGGGGGCGAGGTGGAGTTTCACGCCGCCTATAACGGCAACCCGCTGGTCAATGCGATGGCGGTGGGCCTCGCGGATGCGGACAAGATTTTCTACTCGGCGGCCTCGGGCGTGGGGATGCCCATCGTCTATCTGGGCGCGAAGACGGGGCGGGACGGGGTCGGCGGGGCGACGATGGCCTCGGATGAATTCGGCGCGGATGCGGAGGAGAAGCGCCCCACGGTGCAGGTCGGTGATCCGTTCACGGAGAAACGGTTGCTGGAGGCGACACTCGAATTGATGGCGTCGGGCGCGGTGATCTCCATTCAGGATATGGGGGCGGCGGGGCTGACCTGCTCGGCCGTCGAGATGGGCGACAAGGGCAACCTGGGCGTCATCCTCGATCTGGAGAAGGTGCCGACCCGCGAAGCGAAGATGAGCGCCTACGAGATGATGCTGTCCGAATCGCAGGAGCGGATGCTCATGGTCCTGCGCCCCGAGAAAGAAGACGAAGCGCGCGGCATCTTCGACAAGTGGGATCTGGACTTTGCCGTGGTGGGCGAGACGATTGCCGAGGATCGTTTCCTGGTGCGGCTGAACGGCGAGACGAAGGCCGATCTGCCGCTCAAGGCGCTGTCGGGAGAAGCGCCGGAATACGACCGTCCGTGGGTGCCGACGGCTGCCCCCGCGCCGCTGAACGACGTGCCGGAGATTCCCGTGGACGAGGCGTTGCTGCGCCTGATGGGATCGCCCGATCTGGCCTCGCGGCGCTGGGTGTGGGAGCAATACGACCACATGGTCATGGCCGATACGATCCAGCGTCCCGGCGGGGATGCGGCGGTCGTGCGGGTGCACGGCACGCAGAAGGCGCTGGCCCTGACGGCGGATGTCACGCCGCGCTATTGCGTTGCCGATCCGGTCGAGGGAGGCAAACAGGCAGTCGCCGAAGCCTTCCGCAACATTTGTGCTGTGGGTGCGAGGCCCTTGGCGGCAACGGATAATCTCAACTTCGGCAATCCTGAAAAACCCGAAATCATGGGGCAGCTCGTCGGCTGCATCCAGGGCATCGGGGCGGCCTGCGCGGCATTGGACATGCCCATCGTCAGCGGCAATGTCAGCCTCTACAACGAAACCGAAGGCACCGCGATCCTGCCGACGCCGACCATCGGCGGGGTCGGGCTGCTCGACGATGTGGACACCATGCTGACCATGGGGTTCAAATCGGGCGGCGAGGCCATTCTGATGCTGGGCCGCATGGAGGGATGGCTGGGCCGCTCGCTCTATCTGCGCGAAATCCA
>ENA-ORXM01001056-ORXM01001056.1-marine-metagenome-genome-assembly--contig:-NODE-1056-length-41099-cov-4.037590_pt1 | contig 41099 bp, 33 predicted proteins | sample MGYA00237867_ERZ511480 | MGnify/ENA primary metagenome ERZ511480 (study PRJEB26309, sample SAMN06266103) | marine metagenome | isolation source: Algal blade | place: United Kingdom:Sidmouth, United...
AAAGTGGCACGCGAGCTGGGTTCAGAACGTCGCAAGACAGTTCGGTCTCTATCTGTTGTGGGCGTAGGAATATTGAGAAGATTTGACTCTAGTACGAGAGGACCGAGTTGAACAAACCTCTAGTGTATCTGTTGTACAGCCGTGTGCATTGCAGAGTAGCTACGTTTGGCATGGATAAGCGCTGAAAGCATCTAAGCGCGAAGCCAACTTCGAGATGAGTATTCCATGAAGGGACGTTAAAGATGATGACGTAGATAGGTTGTAGGTGGAAGCATAGTGATATGTTAGGGAGCCGAGCAATACTAATGACCCGAAAGCTTTCTATTTTTTCTTTTATCGAACTAAAGAAGTAAGATATAAGAAGGAAAAGAAGATAGAATGAAAATTTATCGAAATGCTTTAAGTTTTTTCTCCACTGTATGTTTATTATCGACAATCAAAATTGTTGATAAATAAGAAATAAAGTTCAAAAAGAACAGAAGAAACGTCTAGAAATAGACAAAGAATAGTAGGCGGCAATAGCGAAGGGGAGACACCTTTCACCATTCCGAACAAAGAAGTAAAGTCCTTCAGCGCCGATGGTACTGCCTTAGGGTGGGAGAGTAGGTCACCGCCTTCTTTTATTCTTTTAAAAAAGTCTTCTGATTAAATGTGAACGATATGCCAAAGCGGCGATAAGATCTATATGATTTTATCGCCGCTTTTTTTGTTGATAATCTATACTCTTCTTTTTTGTTGTGTTTTTATGGTAAATTACTAGGTGCTTTTTTTGAATTACTACTAAATTCCACTATTTTTCATATTGTAAGAACTTTTCATGCTTTTTAGGCATTGAAAGAGTTGATAATAATGCAAAATTATAAATTAGAAGGTGTCGAATAACTTGTTTATTACACCATAAAAATACCCAATAAATGTTTGATAAACTTACCGAGAAAGCTCGTCAGTCCATATTAAAAGCACAAGAGTATGTTCGCTCAAAAGAGCAACAAGATGTACAAATTTCACATCTATTGAAGGGGATGATGGATATAGAGGATAGTGTTGTTTTATTTTTGTTGAAAAAGATATCTATTGATATTGGAGATTTGACAAATAGACTATCTTTAATTATGGAAACTTATCCGAAGGTTTATGGAGGAAAGAGTCATGGTAGTCATTTATCTACTAATGCTAGTAAAGCAATTCAAGCTGCCCAAAGTTTAGCGAAAGATATGGGAGATGAATATGTTGCTCTAGACATGATTTTGGCAGGTATTTTCACAGTGAAAACAGATAAAACCGTAAAGTTGCTTGCGTCCATGGGGACGAATGAGAAAGATTTAGGCGCAGCAATCAAAGAATTACGAAAAGGAAAAAGTGTTAATACTCCAAGTGGAGATAATGAGTTTGATGCTTTAAACAAATATGCGGTCAACTTGAATGATCGCGCAAGAACAGGAAAGTTAGATCGTATTATTGGTCGAGATGAAGAAATTCGTCGCATCTTGCATATTTTATCTAGAAGAAAAAAGAACAACCCAATTATTATAGGAGAAGCAGGAGTTGGTAAAACAGCTATTGTTGAAGGCTTAGCTTGGCGTATTGTAGATAATGATATTCCTGATAATTTACAAGGGAAAACATTATTTTCTCTAGATATGGCTGCTTTAGTTGCAGGGGCTAAATACAAAGGTGAATTTGAGGAACGGTTGAAAGCGGTTATAAAAGAAGTAACAACGTCTGATGATGTTATTCTATTTATTGATGAGATTCACACTTTAGTTGGCGCTGGTGGCGGCGGCGGCGGAATGGACGCAGCAAATATTTTGAAGCCTGCTCTGGCTCGTGGAGAATTGAGAACAATTGGAGCAACAACTTTAGATGAATATAGACGATATATAGAGAAAGATAAGGCATTAGAACGCCGCTTTCAGAAAGTAAAAGTAGAAGAACCTTCTATTGCAGAAACGATTGCTATTTTAAGAGGCTTGAGAGATCGTTATGAAACACATCATAAGGTAAGAATATTGGATAGTGCTCTAATTGCAGCTGCTGAAATGTCTAAGCGTTATGTTAGTGATCGTGCATTGCCAGATAAAGCAATTGATTTGATTGATGAGGCGGCGGCTAAGTTACGATTAGAATTGAATTCTGTTCCCGAGGAATTGGATGCTTTAGATCGTAAGAAAAGACAGTTGGAAATTGAAAGAGAAGTAGTGAAACGAGATGGAACGAAAAGTAAAATTAGTGTTATTAGCAAACAAATTGCTGATATTTCTGAGGACTTGATCGAAATGAAGAGTGCTTGGGAGTCAGAAAAAGAGTTAATAAACATTATTCAAAGCTGTAAAGCCGTTATGGAAACCTTTCGAATAGAGGCTGAAGAAGCACGTCGAAATGGTGATTATGCGAAAGTAGCAGAATTGGAATATGGTAAAATAAAGGAACAGGACGATATTCTCAAAAATGCTGAAGCTGATTTGGATAAATTGGCTCCAGAAAAACGAATGACCGATGGAGAAGTAGATGAGGGAGATGTGGCAGATGTAGTCTCTCGTTGGACTGGTATTCCTGTGAGTAAAATGATGGAAAGCGAGCGGGAGAAGTTATTGAAAATGGAAGAAAAAATTGGAGAGCGCTTGATTGGTCAAGTTGCAGCTGTACAAGCAGTTTCTGATGCTGTTCGACGTAGCCGTTCGGGGCTTCAAGATACCAAGAAACCTATTGGTTCTTTTATTTTTATGGGAACAACAGGAGTTGGTAAGACGGAGTTGGCAAAGGCCTTAGCGGAGTATTTGTTTAATGATGAAAATGCGATCACTCGATTGGATATGAGTGAATATATGGAGAAACATGCCGTTGCTCGATTGGTTGGTCCTCCTCCTGGTTATGTTGGTTATGAAGAAGGAGGGCAGTTGACGAATGCTGTTCGCGAAAAGCCATATTCTATTGTCTTGTTGGACGAAATTGAGAAGGCTCATCCAGATACTTTTAATATATTGTTACAAGTATTGGATGATGGTCGATTGACAGACAATAAGGGACGTGTAGCGGATTTTAAGAATACCATTATTATTATGACTACTAATATGGGGTCTAATATAATTTATGAAAACTTTGATGGCTTAGATGATGTGAATGCTAAGAAACGTCAAGAGATTATTGATCAAACTCAACTAGATGTTGTAGAGGCACTAAAAGATCATATGCGGCCAGAATTCTTGAATCGTATTGATGAGCAAGTTATGTTTACGCCATTAAATCGAGAAGAAATTAAAAAAATTATGTTGTTGATGTTTAAGTCTACTCGCAAGAGGGTACAACGTCAAGGGTTTGATATAGAGTTGTCTGAAAAAGCAGTCGAGCTGTTGGCAGAAAAAGGCTATGAACCACAATATGGTGCTCGACCAATGAAACGTGTGTTGCAACGAGATGTAGATAATGAATTGTCTAAACATTTACTCTCTGGAAAATTCGATTTAGGAGATGTTATTTATGTAAATGTTAATCGAAAAAAAGAACTTACTTTTACTAAAAAGAAGGCAACTAAAAAAACAGTTAAAAAGACTAAAGAATAAGTATTTGACATTAAAAGAATAAAAAATGGGTCTTTATGAAAACATATTGACCTATTTTTTGTTTTAACTGCACATAGATTTTTAGACAGTAATATTTTAAATTTATTATTTCATACTTTATCCCCTGTTTTTTAGATTTTGAAAGATCTAAATTAGTAAATCTCTTATAAAAAAATATAAATTTGTTCTGCACCTGAGGCAAACAATCAATAAGTAATTTATTGCGATGCATACCTAATTAACGAGCAGTTAGGTTGATTTTGAGACGAAAGGATGACAAAGTTTATGAAGTAATGCAAAAAGAGGACCCTTGGCAAACTACTCTATTCGTGATTTAGCAAAACTTTCGGGCATTAAAGCCCACACCATACGAATATGGGAGCAACGTTATAGTATTATAGAACCTAAGAGAACAGCTTCGAATATTCGTTATTATACAGATCAAGATCTGAAGTTCTTAATGAATATTGCTTTCCTAAACCGTAAGGGAATTCGTATTTCCAAAATTGCTAAACTTAGTAAAGAAGAAATTAAGGCAGAGGTAGATCAATTGTCAAAAACAAAAGCAGAGCATACGGATAATTTTCAAGGCTTGGCGATGGCAATGATGGAGTTAGATGAACTTAAAATTGGAAAAATACTAACAAAATGTTTCTCTCAAAATGGAGTAGAAGATACCATTCTAAATGTATTAGTTCCTTTTCTGGAAAAAGCTAGTTTGCTTTGGTTAACTGGTTCGATTAGCTCTATGCACGAACAGTTTGCGAGTTGTGTTATTCGTCGAAGAATTCTAACAGAAATTACAAAATTAAAAATTAAGAAAGGACAAGACGCACCCAAAGTTTTGCTCTATTTGCCAGAAGGTGACCAACAAGAGTTGTATTTAATGTTCGTTCAATACCTGTTAAAAAAACGCAATATCAATGTTGTTTATTTAGGAACCAAGGTTGTTATTGAAGATTTACAATTGGCTTCCTCTGTTCACCAACCTAATTTTATTTATACGATTATTTCAGAGCGTCATAAGTGTTATGTGCCAGAATGTTATGTAGGTCGTCTAAGTGATGGAATGGAAGCTCCTCATTTATTAGTTTCTGGTTTTCAACACACTCCCAAGCAGGCAGATTCTCCAGATAATGTAACTGTTTTAGAAGATTTAAATGAACTCGTTGAATTCTTTTCTAACTAAATCTCCTTTTCTTTTTAAAAGCGTTATTTTTGTAACTACTTTAATATGACGAGAAAAACTCTTGTACAGTACGTGATCAAAGACTATGGAATTAACCGCTTTTTTAAATTATTTGGAGTACGAACGCCGTTATTCCAAGCATACGATTATCGCTTACAAGCGCGATTTAACGCAATTCATAAGCTATCTTCAAGAGCAATATGAGCTAGAGGAATGGTCTAAACTCAAATCACTTCATCTACGTTCGTGGGTCGTGTCTCTAATGCAACAAGAATTAAGCGCTACGTCTATTCATCGAAAAATTTCTTCTCTCAAAACTTATCATAAATTTCTCCTAATTACTCAAGGCATTTCTAAAATGTCTTTTCCTCAAGTATTACTACCTAAAAAATCAGAACGTCTACCCGCTTTTGTAGAGAAGAGTCAACTTAATAAATTACAAACTAAAGTTGTTTTTCCTGAAGGTTTTTCAGGATTAAGAGATTATCTAATTTTAGAAATTCTTTACATCACAGGAATGCGTAGAAGTGAAATAATTGGGCTAACATGGGCAGATGTGAATGTTGAAAATTATCATTTTAGAGTAAAAGGAAAAGGAAACAAAGTACGTTTAGTCCCTTTTGGGAAATATTTGGAAGAAACCTTATCGAACTATCAAACCCTTTTGGAAGAGACTTTTCCAGAAAACAAAGAAGAAGTTGTTCTGTTGACTGACAAGGGACAGAAAATGTATCCCAAATTTGTTTATAACAAAGTGAAGCATTATTTATCTTTAATTACAACTTCCAATAAAAAAAGCCCACACGTTTTGCGACATTCTTTTGCTACACATTTGGCAAATAATGGAGCTGATTTGAATGCGATAAAAGAGTTGTTGGGACATGCTAGTTTAGCAGCAACACAAGTATATACACATAATTCAATAGAACAACTAAAAAAGGTGTACCAGCAGGCACATCCTAAGGCAAAAAAATAGTGGTTTTATCTCTTTATAATATTACAAAAGAAAGAACATAGAAATGGATAATTTGGGAAAACAGAGGACTGGAAAATTTTTAATGGAATTAATCTGGTGGATGTTGACAGCAATTGTAGCTTGGTTGGTTGCTCGACCATTGTGGAGTGAATTTGTACGCTATGAATTTATTTATGACTTAATTTTATTTATTGTTATTTTTATAACCTACACACGGTATCTTTTTTTACTAAAATATACCTTTCTGTCTCATTTCCAAGTCGGGAAATTTATCTTAATTTTTGCAAGTATCCCTTTGGCTTTTTATTTAATTGGCTTATTTTTTAATTACCAAGATTTTTTAGAAAGACAGAGTGAAGGAATGGAAGAGTATCAAATTTATTTTAGAGCAGACATGACTTTTGATGAGCATGGAGAAGTTTTGAAATACTTGTCTAAAGTGTATAGCTTTTTTGCACTAAGTGCAATTATTGTAGTAATAATTGCTCCATTTCGTCTGTTACTTTCGTTTTGGAGAGTTTATAATAAAGTCGGAACAGTGTAATATTATGCTTGTCCAAAGAACAATTTCATACATTTAGGCATACTATGTGCATTGTTCTTGTTATAATAAAGATCAACCATAAAGCTATTAAAAGTAAAATCTTAATACCATAAATCATGAGACAACGCATCTTATTTTTGTTACTTATTTTAATGCCAATATTAGCAAGTGCACAACAAACTTTGGATCCTAAATTTGAGAAAAAAATAGAAGGATTAATTGAGCACAGTATTCCGGTAATATCTTGCGAACGCTTAGAGCAAAAAATGAATACGCCCAATCTATATTTGTTGGATGCAAGAGAGGAAAAAGAATATGAAACCTCACATTTAGAAGATGCGGTATGGGTAGGTTACAACACTTTTTCAGCAGAGAGCTTAGCGACTATCCCTAAGGATGGGATTGTGGTTGTATATTGTTCTGTCGGATATAGAAGTGAAAAAATTGGAGAACAACTTAAAAAAATGGGTTACTCTAAAGTTTATAATCTTTATGGTGGTATCTTTGAGTGGATGAATCGAACTTATCCTATTGTTGATCAGAAAAATGAAAAAACAGCGAAAGTCCATGCCTATGATCAAGATTGGGGGCGCTGGTTGAATAAAGGGGAAAAGGTGTATAGATAGACTTTTAATCATCCTCATTTTTATTTGTTAAAAAAACATAATTTTATAAAACAATTAGAATATGAAATTCCCAAAGGTAGAGGAGTATAGTAATTATTTTAAAACTTATGTAAGCCATTTGCCAGAAGCAGATCCTATTGAGTTATTAGAAAAAACGCAGGCTTATTCTTTAAGAATTCTTCGACAAGTTCCACTTGATTTGACCAATTACAAATATGAGGTAGGTAAATGGAGCATCAAAGAATTGGTCTTGCATATGATTGACTGCGAGCAAATTTTAAGCTATCGTGCTTTGCGTTTTGCAAGAGGTGATTTCCAAAGTGCCTTGCCTTTTGATGAGAACAAATATGCTACAACTGCTGATTTGGAAAACGTAGATTGGGGTTATTTATTGACTCCAACAGAGTTATTAAGGCAATTTACCCTACACTCATTCAAGGGGTTTTCGAAAGCAGAACATGAATTAGGTGGAAGTAAAGCCTTTCCAAATACGGTTCGAGCGGTTGCTGCAATTATTGCTGGACATCAGTTACATCATACGTTTGTTTTGCAAGAGCGTTATCTAAAACAACCTGTAGAGGTGTTTAAATTATAAAGTGATTTATTGGAACGATATAAGAAACTTTGCTTCTAAAATGACGCTAAAGCGTCTGTGGAATGCAACAAAAGTATATAGCTCTTTTTATTTGACAAAATGGTTGAAGCGCCCTATACAATGGGGCTTGCCTTTTTCCATTTCTATAGAACCTACTACGGCTTGTAACTTACGTTGCCCAGAGTGTCCTAGTGGATTGAGAGCCTTTACGAGAGATACAGGAAATTTGAAAGAAGATTTTTTTCGAAAAATTATCGACGAAATTGGCGAGCAGCTTTTTTATCTGACCTTTTATTTTCAAGGAGAACCATATATAAATCCCAAATTTCTGGAAATGGTAAAATATGCCAACAGTAAGGGAATCTACACTTCTACGTCTACCAATGCACATTTTTTGAATGATAAAAATGCAAAAGCAACGATTGAATCAGGATTAGATCGCTTGATTATATCTATAGATGGAACAACTCAAGAAGTATATGAAGCTTATCGAAAAGAAGGACAATTAGAAAAAGTATTGGAAGGTGCTCGAAACATTGTAAAATGGAAAGAACAGCTTCAGTCCAAAACCCCTCATATTATTTTTCAATTTTTAGTGGTTCGCCCCAACGAGCACCAAATTGAAGCAGTTTACGAATTGGCAAAAGAAATTGGAGCAGATGAAGTTAAACTCAAGACCGCTCAAATTTACGATTATAAAAATGGTAATCCATTAATCCCCACGATTGATAAATATGCCCGTTATGCAAAACAAAAAGATGGGACGTATGTTATAAAAAATGAATTGTTGAACCACTGTTGGAAACTCTGGCATTCTTGTGTGATTACTTGGGATGGTTGGGTAGTACCTTGTTGTTTTGATAAAGATGCTACCTATCGTTTGGGAAGTTTAAAACATGATTCTTTTCGAAATTTGTGGTTGGATAAACCGTATCAAAATTTTAGAAAAACGCTTTTGAAAGGTCGAGATCAAATTGATATCTGCACGAATTGTACAGAAGGCTGTAAGGTTTGGCATTAGAAACTATGTTGGGTTTGGCTTCCTCTTTTAGCTCGCTGAGTTCATTACAAGCCTACTTATTGGTCTTGTACGCAGACAAATAGGACTAATTGCTAAGTAATTTGTAATTTACAATAAATTTTAATTTTACAGAAGGGAATATTTATGGACAGAGTAAACAAGCTTTATTTTATAATTATTATATTTATGTTTTTAGCTAGCTGTGAGAATGTAGATAAAACTGCTAGCAATTCATCCGAAGCTATAAACATATCTAGTATTCTGAGAGTGCCAGATGAAACAATGGAAGAAGATGGATTGAAAGTGGGATTACATACTTATGATAGATTTAAGAGCTATTTGGAGGCGGAAAATGATACCACTTATGTGGTTAATTTTTGGGCTACATGGTGCAAGCCTTGTGTAGAAGAATTACCTTATTTTGAAGCATTGTATGAAAAATATAAAGATAAAAAGGTGCGCTTAATTTTGGTTAGTTTAGATTTTGAGGACAAAATTAAATCAAAATTAATTCCTTTCATTATTCAAAATAAATTAAAAGGAGAAGTGATTGTTTTGAGGCAAAAAGGGATGAATAATTGGATTGATAAAATTGATCCTTCTTGGTCTGGTGCTTTGCCCGCTACTATTATTTATAAAAAAGATAAAAGGGCTTTCTTTGAGCAAAGTTTTGAATATAAAGAGTTGGAAGAAAAGCTTCAAGAATTCTTGTAAAACAATTTTATTCTAATCTAAAAAACAAATTATGACAATTTTAAAGCAAGGCATTTTAATGCTTTTATTGATTGTTTTGGCTACTTCATGCTCTAATGAGGCTCCAAAAACAGAAGAAACGGTGAAGGAAGAAGTAGCTGCGACTCCTGCTCCTGAAAAGAAGGAGGAAGTAAAAGTAGAGCTAGTAGGTTACCAAGTAGGTGATGTAGTAGAAGATTTCCAATTAAAAAATGTAGATGGAAAGATGCTTTCAATGGCAGACTATCCAGATGCAAAGGGATACGTAATCGTATTTACTTGTAATCACTGTCCTTATTCTATTGCGTATGAAGATCGTTTGATTGAAATGGACAAAAAATACAAAGCTTTAGGTTATCCTATTATTGCGATCAATCCAAACGACCCTGTTGTTGTACCAGAAGATGGTTATGATCAAATGGTGATTCGTGCAAAAGACAAAGGGTTTACATTCCCTTATCTGATGGATGATGGTCAAAAAGTGTACCCTAAATACGGAGCAACTAAAACACCTCATGTTTATGTAGTTAACAAAACAGAAAAAGGAAACACAGTAGCTTATATTGGTGCTATCGATGATAGCAAAGACGCTGAGAGTGTGAAAGAGCATTATTTAGCAAATGCTTTGGATGCTTTGATTAAAGGAGAGGCTCCAAGTCCTAATTTTACAAAGGCTTTTGGCTGTTCTGTTAAATGCAAGAAAGACGATAAAAAAATCTAATTGAAAGAATGTTTAAAAATAACAGGCTTTTTTCCTATTTGGAGAAAAGCCTGTTATTTTTAGAAATATTGCAGAATGGTTTATTCAGTAGCCTGATCAACTACACATTTTTGAGCAAAGGCACAATATTCTATTTCTGTTTCACAAGGATCGGTACTATAGGTCACATAAGTTGTTTTGAAGGCCATTCCATTAGGGTGGTTGTAATCAATTATAATATAAGGATGCCCATCGTAGAAGTATTCTACAATACCATCCACATAGTATTCACAGGTAGGGTCTTCAATTAGTGGGAAGACAACGATTTTCGTAATAGGAATATCGCTTGGAGGGTTGTCTAAATCCGCAATCATTTGTTTTACATCTGATGTAGGGCATCTTTTCATGGTTTCAATAGGTTCCTCATCAAAAGAAATACTAAAGCAACAAGGATTTTCTTTCTCACAAGAAAATAAGGTAATTATGACTAAAAAGCTGAAAATTATTTTTTGCATTAAGCTAAAATTTTGAAGTAACTTGGTTAATAGATTGTATATTGATAAACCGAGAGAAGACTCTAGCTCCCTACTTTTTAGACAAAAAAAACTCTTTCCATAAATGAAAAGAGTCTTTAATATAATTTTACACTTCAAAAAGTGTTTGTTATTATTATTATTAATAAGCACGCGCAAACAAAATACGTTGTTTAGAAGGCTCCCCCGTAAGAATACATTTACCTTCTCCTTCTTCACCAAACAAAGGTTCTAAAGGGATACAACGAGAAGTTGCTTTGGTCAGCTCCTTAATTTTAAGTTCTGTTTCTGTGGTGCCATCCCAGTGTGCATAAGCAAAACCACCTTTTTTGACAACGGCTTCAAATTCTTCCCAAGTATCTACCTTAGTTGTATTGTTGTCACGGAATGTTTTTGCACGATTGAACAAGTTGTTCTGAATATCTTCTAATAACTGTTCTACATGTGCTGCAATTCCATCTAAAGCAACAGATTCTTTCGTTTTTTCATCACGACGAGCAACTTCTACAACACCATTTGCCAAGTCACGTTTTCCGATAGCCAAACGAACAGGAACACCTTCCATTTCGTATTGAGCAAACTTGAAACCAGGACGTTTTTTCTTATCCATGTCGTATTTTACAGAAATACCTTTTGCTTTTAGAGCCGTCATGATTTCTTCTACAACAGCATTAATTTCGTCATTTGGCTTAGGTACAGGTATAATCATTACTTGTACAGGTGCTAATTTGGGAGGTAAAACGAGACCTTCATCATCTGAGTGCATCATAATCAAAGCACCCATCAAACGAGTAGAAACTCCCCAAGAGGTAGCCCAAACATGTTCTGATTTGTTGTTTTCATTTAAAAACTTCACATCAAAAGCCTTTGCAAAGTTCTGTCCCAAGAAATGCGAGGTACCAGATTGCAATGCTTTTCCATCTTGCATTAAAGCTTCTATTGTATAGGTATTGTCAGCACCTGCAAAACGCTCATGTGCTGTTTTTTCTCCTTTGTATAATGGAATTGCCATAACAGATTCTACAAAATCAGCATATAAATCCAAAATCATACGTGATTCTTCTTGTGCTTCTTCTTTTGTAGCATGAGCCGTGTGCCCCTCTTGCCACAAAAATTCTGCGGTACGCAAAAATGGGCGAGTACGCATTTCCCAACGCACAACATTTGCCCATTGATTAATTAACAAAGGCAAATCACGATAAGAATGAATCCAATCTTTATAAGTATCCCAAATAATGGTTTCAGAAGTTGGACGAATAATCAACTCTTCTTCCAACTTAGCTTCAGGATCAACTACCACGCCATTACCATTTGGGTCGTTCATTAGCCTGTGATGCGTTACAACAGCACATTCTTTGGCAAAACCTTCTACATGGTCTGCTTCACGACTCAAAAAGCTTTTGGGGATAAGCAGCGGGAAATAAGCATTTACATGACCTGTTTCCTTGAAACGTCGATCTAAATCAGCTTTAATTTTTTCCCAGATGGCAAAACCGTAAGGTTTGATGACCATACAGCCACGAACCTTTGAATTGCTTGCCAAGCCTGCTTTGTTCACAATATCAAGGTACCATTGAGAGTAATCCTCGGACTGTGATGTAATTTCCTTAGCCATTTTTTGTGGTATATTTTTTGTAGTTAAATAAATAAAAAAGAGACTATTTTTAGCGTCTATATAAACTTTAACCTGTGTTAAAGTGGGTTGTAAATCATAATTTTAACAACTTATTGACTCAAAAAAATGTATCTTTATAAGAAAGAAGACACAAATTTATAATTTTTAATCAATTATCTAAGAACAAACTTACTGTTTAATAATTATAATTCGTTTAGCATGCATAACTACATGCATATTGAATAAGTTCATCTATAAACTTAAAAGTTGTAAAGGAGTCTAATCTATTCTAAATTTTCCACTATTCACACTTTTAGCAAAAGTTGTTTTGAATCAAAACTCAATAATATGAAATCAAAATATCTATCCGTTCTCTTTAGTACCGCATTTTGCTTCGCATTACAATCCAGTTTTGCACAAAATGATAACATCCAATATGATGACATCTATTTTGATGGTGTAGAAGAGACTGTCGTTTACAAAGAAAACAAAGAAAATAAAAATCAAACCACACCAAATCCTAGCCCTGAAACAGAGGTCTATGATGATGAAATTGTAGAAACGGAAACCGTAAAAGGTGGGGCTTATGAAGATTATCCAATTGATGAGAATTATGAGCCTTATGATTATCAGTATGCCTCTAGAGTGCGTCGGTTTCATGCACCAGCACAAGGTTTTTCATATTATAGCGATTATTATGTAGATAACTATTGGTATAATTCTTACGATCCTTATGCTTACGGTTCTAGTATATACATTACCAATGGCTACGCTTATGGCGGAGGCTGGGGAAATGTATACAGCTATGGCTATGGAGGCTGGGGAGGACGTCGTTACTACGGCAACACTTGGGGATGGTATAACCGAGGTTGGAACCATCATCATCATGGAGGTTTTTGGGGATATAATAGTTGGAACGGAGGTTATTATAATGGATATAATAATGGTTGGTGTGATGGCTATAGAGCAGGCTCTTGGGCTTCTAACTATGGTTACAACTATGCTGCTTCTACTCCAAATGCCACTAGTTACGTTCCCGTAAGAGGTCGTAGAGGTTCTGATGTAGTAAGAGGTGGTGGTGGACATACTAGTCGTGGTCCTGGTGGACGTATGGTTAGTTCTGGATCAAATAATGTAGGGACTTCAGCAGTTACAGATCGTAGTACTTCTAGTGGCAGATCTGGAGATGTAAGAAGTGGTAGAGTTTCTAATACTGGGACTCGTACTAGTACAATTGCTCCTGTGTCAACAACAAGAGTACCAAGTGGTACTAGAGGTACTAGTGGAACACGTACAATAACTACGACAGATAGTAGAGGTGAAACGGTACGTACAACTTCAACACCAACTCGTACAACTATTGTTAGAACTAGAGGCGGAGAGACTACACCAACAAGAGTGAGTCCTTCTAGAACAAGCCCAACTAGAAATACATATACTCCATCTAATAACAATAACCCATACACAAGTCCAAGATCTAATACTTATACACCATCAAGAAGTACTACACCAAGTCGTGCAACAACACCATCAAGAAGCACTACACCAAGCCGTGCAACAACACCTTCGAGAAGTACAACTCCAAGTCGTGCAACAACGCCGTCAAGGTCGTACACTCCAAGTCGTAGTACAACACCTTCTAGAAGTAGCTCTTCTTCGTCAAGAAGTAGTTCTAGCTCTTCATCAAAAAGTAGGACTCCTTCAAGAAGTACTGGAGGTTCTAGTAGAGGTGGTAGAAGATAAAGAATTAAGGTTATAACATAAATTTAAAAAAGTAGAATGGGAAACTGTTCTACTTTTTTTATTTTAGAATATAAGGGAATAGCTCTATTGGTAGTTGTTTTGATAACCTAATAAGATTTTTTTTGTTAAACTTTTAAACTACTTGTTAATAAAGGAATCTAAGAGATTAAATGGAACAATTTTTTCTTGTTAATAAACATATAAATAGATGCGATTTAAGTTTAAAAGTACGTTTGCAAATTCTCCTTTGTAAATGTTTGAATAACCAAATGCACACACCACTAAATAAAAAAATATGAAATCCATTTTTATCCTTCTTACGTTGTTTTTTATTTATTCCCAAAGCCAAGCACAAATAACTTCAGATGCTTTGTTGTTTAGCGAAAATCATCCAACTGTTACAGCACGATCAATGGCTTTAGGTAATGCCTTAGGAGCCTTGGGGGGAGATATGTCTACGGCAAATCTTAATCCTGCAGGGATTGCAATTTATCGTAGAATGGAGCTAGGACTTTCTTTGGGGGCTTTATTTGATAATACAGAGACTAATTTTCTAGGTAATCAAACTAGAGATCGTCTATCCCAAGTTTCATTTGGTAATATAGGCTTGGTGATTGCTGCTCCGATGAGACGTAGTAGAACAGATTGGAAGTCTGTTAATATAGGATTAACGTTTAATCGTATTGCAAATTATGCGCGTAATTTTACCTATCGAGGAGCCTCAACAGGATCAAGAATACAGTCCTTTGCAGAAAACTCTGCTGGAGTATCTCCTGCAAATTTAGATCCTTACGAAAGTTTGCTAGTTTACAATGCCTATTTGATGGATAGTGTTCTAGGAGGATATGTTCCAAATGGAGGCGTTTCGGACTCTACTTATACCTATAAATATCAGAATGTTAGAAGAACAGGAGGCGTTAATGAGTTAGGATTTACTATTGGAGGAAACTATAACAATAAGCTTTATTTAGCAGCGACAATTGGGGTTGATTTTATGGAAATGAATGAAGATCGCCTGTATCAGGAAAGTAGTGATAGCCTCGATTTTAGAGCTATGGATTTTACTGAAACTAGAAATGTAAAAGGTACAGGAATTAATCTGAAAATTGGAATGATTTATAGGGTTAATAAATTAGTGAGAATAGGACTAGCTGTACACACTCCAACAGCATATCGTTTGGTAGATTCTTATAATACAGCACTTTATGGAGAAATTGTATATGATAGTATCTTACAACAAACCAATTACACTATGGAAGGGGTAGATCCTTATGTCTTACAACATGACTTAGTCACTCCTTGGGTGTTTATGGGAAGTGTGGGAATTGTCATCCCTAAACGAGGATTTATTGGTTTAGACTTAGAATATAGAGATTATGGCTGGGCTTCTTTTTCTTTATTGGCAAATGAGCGTACAGCAGCGAATAATCAATTCATCAATGATTTGAATAATCGTGTTGAAGCAGGTTATAAAGGGGTTTTGAAAGCTAGATTAGGTGCAGAGATTGCTTTAGGTTTGGCGCGTATTCGCTTGGGCTATCAATTTCAAACTTCTCCTTATGAGGAATCTATTGCTGGAGTAACAGACTTACGTCATGACATTAGTGCAGGGTTTGGTTTGAGATGGAAACATTTTTACTTAGATTTTGGCTATTCTCATACACTTAAAGATTTTGAATATAGCCCTTACACTTCTTCAACAACCTTTCAACGTATTACTGGAGCCTCTCAAACAGGACATGCTATGTTGACGGTAGGTGCTTCGATTTTTAGAGATAAAGAATCGTAAAGAAATTTAGTGTTAGTTCTATGGATAAAACCTCAAATACGTTTAACGTATTTGAGGTTTTATTTGTCTTATGTTATAGAGAAAGAAATTATCCCACCACCTGAATCTTGGCGAATTTCAACATAATTCGCTTTTCTCCAACACCATCTTCAAAAAAGATGGTCGCTACCTTGCTACTTCCATTACCATCAATAGCTACAATTTTACCACTCCCAAAACGCTCGTGCAAAATTTTAGCACCTGCTACAATTTGAGACATAGGACTGGCTTTGAAGTTGGCCATTTTTTGTGCTTGCTTATTGGAATTTTTGCCCATTGGACTAAAGCGATTCATATTCTTTTTAGGAAACTGAGACACTTTTGCTCTAGCGGTTGTACTAGACAAGTCTAAATACTTAGGAGAAATCTCTTCCAAAAAGCGGCTTGAATTATTATAGACCATATTTCCAAAACGATAACGGCTTGAAGCATAGGAAAGTGTCAGTAATTGCTCTGCTCTAGTCACTGCTACATAGAACAAACGACGCTCTTCATCAACAGCAGCACGAAGGTTCTTAGAACGCAAAGCCATCATAGAAGGAAATAAGTTTTCTTCTAAGCCTACAATAAAAATAGATTTGTACTCCAAACCCTTAGAAGAGTGCACGGACATTAATTTTACTCGTTTAACCTCTTCTTCGTCTTTGTCTATATCGGTTAACAAAACAACATTTTGGAGGTAACTAGCCAAACTTTTGTCTTCAATATTGGTATTAAATTCATCAATTTCATCATCTTCTACGAATCCTTTAATACCATCCAAGAGTTCCGTTACGTTTTCAACTCTATTCTGCGCCTCTATTGTTTTTTCTTTTTGAATGTCTTTGATAATACCAGACATTTTGACCACATATTTAGTTAATTCATAAGCAGAAACTTCTTCCATGCGTTGTTGGAACATCTCAATTAGGCCTACAAATTGCTTGATAGAGTTTTCAGTTCTTTTGGGTAATCCTGCATGTTGTACATTTTTTAAAATCTTCCAGAGAGACAAGTTTTCGTTTTCCGCAATACTTGTCAATTTAGCAAGTGAGGTAGCTCCAACCCCTCTAGTTGGATAGTTGATAACACGCTTTAATCCTTCTTCATCTTTGGGATTGACAATGACCCTAAGGTAACCTAAAACATCTTTTACTTCTTTTCGGTCATAGAAAGAGGTGCCACCATAAATTTTGTAAGAAATACGATGACTTTTTAAGGCTTCCTCAAATACACGAGATTGTGCATTAGTACGATACAGGATTGCAATATCATCATTGGTAATGTGATAACGATTTTTTTGCTCTACAATCATATCAACCACTTTACGAGCTTCTTCTGTATCTGTCATCGCCCGGATAACTCGGATGGGCTGTCCACCATCTTTAGCGGTGAAAATGGTCTTTTTGATTTGCTTGCTATTCCTAGAGATAATATCGTTCGCAGCTTGTACAATAAAGTTGGTAGAGCGGTAATTTTGCTCTAGTTTAAAAATTGTAATGTCTGGAAATTCTTTTTCAAAGTCTAGAATGTTTTGGATGGTTGCGCCACGGAAGGCATAGATACTTTGGGCATCATCTCCTACTACACAAATATTCTTAGTACTACCAGGATAAGTAATTAACTTCTGAATAATAGAGTACTGTAATTGATTGGTGTCTTGAAACTCATCTACCAAAATATACTTGAACCGTTTTTGGTATTTTTCCAAGACATTTTCTGGGTTCTCATCTAGTAGACGATACATTTGATATAACAAATCATCAAAGTCCATAGCCCCAGAGCGCATACATTTCTTTACATACAGCTCGTAAATTTTATAAATGTAGGGCATCTTCCGCTGTTTGTCCTCTTTGATGCGTTCTATATCTAGGGCGTAATCTTCGGGCGAAATTAAATTATTTTTAGCCAAAGAGATTCTACTATAAACAGCAGAAGCGTTGTAAACTTTACTATCTAGTCCACGTTTTTTGACAATTTCTGTGATGGCACTTTTTGCATCTTGACTATCATAAATTGAAAAATCGGAAGGAAATCCAATTTTAGAAGCTTCGCTACGTAAGATTCTAGCAAAAATAGAGTGAAAGGTTCCTGCCCAAATATTGTTAGCATTTGCTCCAGCAACTTTGGTAATCCGTTCTTTCATTTCTTTGGCAGCCTTGTTCGTAAATGTCAAAGTTAGAATTTCCCAAGGAGGAATACCCGATTCTATTAAATGAGCAATTCGAAAAGTTAATACGCGTGTTTTTCCTGATCCTGGACCTGCTATAATCAATGCTGGACCTGTGATGTGGGTAACCGCTTGTCGTTGAGTTTCATTAAGTTCGTCCAGATAGCTCATAGTGTGAATAAGTATTTCAGTAATGTTAAAATATGCGTTTTAAAAAGTTTTTTCACAGAAATTGAGAACAAAAATACGAATTAATCTGTCTTTAATAGTAGAGAGTGTCAAACAAACTCGAAAAAAATTAAAAAAATAAAAAGTGGTTAATAGCTTTGAAAGCTTGGCATTAATTTTATATTACAAGTAATAGAGATTTTAAATTAAGCCTAAAATTTTTACTTTGTAAAATAACGTGAAGTGGAGAAACTCAAAAAAAATAAACTTGTGTTTCTGTGGTCTTAGTAAATAGAAGGTTTAAAGTATTGAAGTAAACCTCTTATAAGTACATATCCAGTGAAAAGTATTAGTTAAAGATTAGCTCCTTGATTACGGCGGTCAGTGTTTTGATGAGTGATAACTTTTGTTTGAGTTATTCATGAAAAAGAAAACGAGTGCTCTAACTTTTAACAAAAAAAAATGAAATTATTAAATTATTTAAATAGTTCAGATGATTTTAATGATGAAGGTAAAATCATCAGTAAAGTATCTATACAACGATCAGATGATTTTAATATCCAATATACAAAATGGCTAGAACTCAATAGTCATCAATCTATGTTGCAAGATATATATAGCGCATCTTTAAGCCAAAGAGATACTTTAGATCCTGCGATTAATTTTTTAATGATTTCTAAAATTAACGGATTTACATTGCAGTATGATTCTAAACGATGGAAGGAGGCAGATTTTAGATATTTATTTGAATACCTTTCAATTACTCTGATGCAAGAGCATGGATTTGATAAATTTTCTTCGATGAAAGAAGTTACTCGATACTTCGATAGAGTCGAAACAGTTGAGCGTTATAAACTTAAGAATATTGATGGAGAGGTGGATTATAGCGATATCTTAATCCGTTTGTGCTTTATTAACAAAAAGGTAAGTAGTCTCAAGTTTTGTGCAACTTGTACCAAAAAACGGATTACCAATTTCTCTGGACTTCTTAAGAAAATAGCTGAGGCATGAATGCCTTAGGAAAGAGGTTAAGACATGAAAATTAAAAAAAATGACATTAGCTTCGCTGAGCACTTACGTGCGTCTCTACGTTCGTGGAGAGAGTTTGGCATCCAAGACCTTTTTTACTCACTTTGTTCGTGAGGTCGCAGGCTCAGTTCGGGTTCTTATCTTGTTTATTTTGCTTCTAAGCTCTGCCTTTATGCCTTACATAAGCAAGCGCAGGTCCTTAGAGGAATGTTAAAAATACGCATCATAGTGAGGGTATGTCTGTGTTTTTTACCTCATTAGAAATAAAGTAAAGATGGTCAACTCTATCACTTTATTTTATTTTCGTTTCTAAGATAAGTAAATCTCAATTGTCAGAGAATCTTTAATTTTATCTTTTCCTGTGTAATTATTGTAACTAAAGTAATATTTTTGCATTTTGCAGTAGAAGAATATATTTTAGGCAGACAAAAAAACAACGAATATGCGTTTATTTATTTTGATAACAGGAGTAGCTTTATTTTTGGGTAGTTGTACCACAAATTATGAAGTAAAAGACTTATATGGTAAGTGGATGGGAGAGAGCATGGGCTTTACGTTTAATGAAGACGGTTCTTGCGAAATTTTCATGAATGGAGAAAAAGACCCTAGAGAAACGTATTGGAGAGATGCCATGGGTAATACTTTAGAGTTTACTTCTAACGGTAAAGTAATTTTATCAAATGTTACTGTCAAAAGCCTCAAAGATGATGTGCTGACTATTGAAATGCGTCCTTTGTTGACCAAACGAGATATTGCTACCGTTATTCATGTTATGAAACGAGTAGAATAGTTAGGATAATAAATGAATAAAAAGACATTTTTTACCGAAAAACTATTGGAGTGGTATCATCCAGATGAACGCCCTCTGCCATGGAAAGCGATTAAGAATCCTTATTTTATATGGCTTTCTGAAATTATTCTACAGCAAACACGCGTCCAACAAGGGCTGCCTTATTATCATAAATTTACAGAAAAATATCCTACCATAGTAGATTTAGCAAATGCTCCCGAAGATGAGGTATTCAAACTTTGGGAAGGTTTGGGCTATTACTCTCGTGCAAGGAACTTGCATTTTGCTGCCAAAACAGTAGCAACTAATCATCAAGGAATCTTTCCAACAACTTATGCGGATATTCATGCTCTTAAAGGAGTCGGAGATTATACAGCAGCAGCCATTGCCTCTTTTGCATATGGTTTGCCCCATGCGGTTGTGGATGGAAATGTATATCGAGTACTTGCTCGATTTTTTGGAATTAAAACTCCTATAGATACAACTGCTGGGAAGAAAGAATTTAGTACATTGGCAGATGAACTATTAGCTAGAAAACAGCCTGCGCTCTATAATCAGGCAATTATGGATTTTGGAGCAACACATTGTACGCCTAAAACACCTAATTGTACCAACTGTCTACATCAAGAACATTGTGTCGCCTTTCAGACGAAACAAGTGGCAAATCTGCCTGTGAAATCAAAGAAAATAAAAAAACGAGACCGTTACTTCTACTACCTAATATTGAATAATGGAAGTGAGGTTTTTTTGCACAAACGAACCGAGAAAGATATCTGGGCAAGTTTGTATGAATTTCCATTAATAGAGTTGAACAAACAAGTAGAAGGCTTGTTTTTAATGGAAGCTTTAGAGGAGTCTTCAGAATGGAAGATGTTATTTGATAATCAGTCTGCTGTAGTAAAATCAATTTCGACAAAGTACAAACAGACCTTGTCTCACCAAAGAATAAGTGCTCTCTTCCTAGAAATAGAAATAAAACCTCCTTTTTTTTATGAAAAGAATAAATTGATAGCAATAGAACGGAAAAAAATTAAGAACTTTGCCTTCCCAAAGATTATTAGTAATTATTTGGAAGACAAAAAGAACTGATTTTTACAATTTGAAACTGTTAAATAAAAAAAAGCAAAAAAAAATAATTTTTCTATTAGATATATCTAATACAATTAAAAAAGCAATTGAAGTGCATTTTTTTTCGTCTAAAAAGGCAACAAAAAAAAAATAGATCCCGTTGAATATGGACAGCATTGAGATCGAAAATTGCTAAAAACTTTGACGTTCTGATAGTCAAAACCTTAATTTTTTTTTGTATATTTAAACAAGTTCATTAATCTATTAACATTTTTATTACATGGTAAATAAAGTTACCTTAATCGGTCGATTGGGGAAAGATCCAGAAGTTCGCACCTTGGAGAGTGGTACTAATATTGCTAAATTAGCTTTGGCAACAGATGAGTCTTACAAAGATAAAAGTGGCGAGTGGCAAACTATTACGGAGTGGCATAATATTATTATGTGGAGAGACATGGCCGAACGTGCTGAGAAAATGCTGAAAAAAGGCTACTTGGTGTACATTGAAGGAAAGTTGACAAACCGTTCCTGGGAAGATGAAAACGGGAATAAAAAATACGTCACAGAAGTTCGTGCCAACACCTTTAGGTTGTTGCGTGGCGAAATAAATGGCAACAAAAATAATGGACAGGCATCAAAGCCTAATACAGCAGCAACTACAACTGCTGATGCTTCAGACGATTTACCGTTCTAAGCAATAGAAATATATCAGAAACCAAAGCATCAAACCTTGCTTTGGTTTTTGGTTTTTTATTTAACTAATCACTTAACTTTTGGAAACCGAGCCTAGTCATATATTTGATTGGTATCAATTCACTCCGATTCTTCTTACTGGTTCTTACTCAGTAATGATTCTGAATGCCATATCTATATGCTTTTTATTAGTGTGTTCTGGACTTTTGTCTGGTTCTGAGGTTGCCTTTTTCTCTTTGGGGCATCAAGACAAAGCTCAATTAATAGAGGAACAAAGTAATATTGCGATCCGTATTCTCAATTTATTAGATAAGCCAAGGTACTTGCTGTCTACTATTTTGATTGCCAATAATATTATTAACATTGCCATCATTTTAGTCTCTAGCTCTTTGTTAAATCAATTGCTACCTCCTAATCTAAGTGAATTTTTGTATTTGCCGATCTGGATGAACGAGCCGCTAAACTTCTTGATTAGTGTGGTGGTGGTAACCTTTCTATTGGTGCTTTTTGGAGAAGTTGCTCCTAAGGTTTATGCAAATCAGAACAGTATGAAGATTGCTCGTTTTATGAGTGGTCCTTTAACGGTGATGAATCGGTTGTTTAAGATGATAAGTTGGGTCTTGGTTAACAGTACTCAGTTTGTAGAGCAACGTTTGCGTGACAATATGAATCAAAAGGCAATTACACAAGAAGATATTGCAAGCGCTATTGAGTTGACAGTAAAAGATAACAAATATGCCAAGCAAGATGTTGATATTCTAAAAGGTATTATTCGTTTTGGAAACACATCCGCAGCAGAAATTATGAAGCCAAGAATGAAGGTAGTTGCAATGCCTTTGGAATCTACCTTTGAGGAGTTGATTGCTGTTTTTAGAGAAGAGCCTTATTCTAGGATCCCTATATATGAAGAAGATCTAGACAAAGTGCAAGGGATTATTCATGCAAAAGATTTACTAGAGTATTTAGGAAGAGAGGATGAAATAGACTGGCATGAATTAATTCGTCCACCTTTGATTACACCAGAAAAAAAGAAAATAGATCACCTGTTTAACGATTTTCAAGAGAAACGTACGCACATGGCAATTGTGGTCGATGAATATGGTGGAACTAGAGGAATTGTGACAATGGAAGATGTTTTGGAAGAGATTGTTGGTGAAATTTTGGACGAGTTTGATGATGTAGAAGAAAAAATCTATAAAAAAATTGACGACTATACCTACGATTTTGATGGGAGTACTCCCATTCTTGAAATCTGTCGAGTCTTAGATTTACATCCTGATTTTTTTGATGACCTAAGAGAAGGGGCAGAAACTATTGCAGGTTTGGTCTTGGTCTTAAACGGAACAATGCCCAAAGTAAATACAACAATCATGTGTAAAGATTGTCAATTAAAAACGTTGGCTGCTAGTGCACGTAGAATCGAAAAAATTCGAATTGTTTTGCCCGAAACAGATAATATTGACCTACTTTCCTCCGTTTCTGAAAAGTAAATTCAGTTGAACATCCATTTTAGATTTGAAAAATAAGGTTGACTAGACAACCACTAATTCAGCTAAAATATAATCCCAAAAGAACATGCGTTTATTGCTTTTTTTAGTGGTACTAATTTTAACTATTGCTTGTACTGAAGATCGTATTCCAATTCCAAAACCAAGAATTTATCCTAAAGTAAATTACCCTGCTCGCAACTACGTGCAATTTGATAAGAATTATTGTGCTTTTTCTTTCCAATATCCAGATTATATGAAATTTGAGAGAGATAGTATGTTGGTCAATCAAGCCGCTAAGCATCCTTGTTGGTTTACGATGAAACTGCCGAGCTTGGATGGAAGTATACATTTTACGTACACAGATATTGGAGGCGATGCAGTCAACCAAAAATTGTACGATGTGTTGTCTGATTCTTATACGTTGTCAGAAAAACACAATATAAAAGCAACAGGAAGAACTACAGACAATTTTGTAGATAGAGAAAGAGCTTTATTTGCCATTACATTTAACGTTGATGGGGATGTTGCTTCTCCTTACCATTTTAGATTGACGGATAGTTTGAATCATGCTGTGTGGGCTTCTTTGTATTTTAATACAAGACCAGATGCAGATTCTATGGCACCAGTGATTGCTTTTGTAAAAGAGGATTTAGAAAAAATGATTCAGTCCTTTGAGTGGAATGACCATTCAAGGTTAGTACCAATAGAAAAAGATTAGTTTGTTGAATAAAAATTTTATAGAGTCAACAGACTATTGAAAAATAACAACATGCATTATAACAAAACAAAGAAACCTAATATAGACAAGGATAAATTAATTTATGGACGTCATCCAATCATGGATGCCATTCAGAATGGTATGTCTATAGATAAGATTATGCTTTCTCAAGCAGTTAAAGGGGATTATGAGAAAGAACTGCGTAACCTATGTAAAGAACGTAATATCCCTTTGCATATCGTCCCAAAGGATAGAATTTCGAATGTAACGCAAAAAAATCATCAAGGCGTTTTAGGCTTTTTATCTTTTTTAGAATATCAGTTAATTGAAGATGTTTTTCCGATTATTTATGATAAAGGAGAAGTTCCTTTGGTCATGGTTTTGGACAGCATTACAGATGTTCGAAATATGGGAGCGATTGCTCGTTCAGCAGAAGCTATGGGCGTACACGCTATGATTATTCCATTCAAGAAAACAGCTCAAATTAATGCAGAAGCTTTGAAAACTTCGGCAGGTGCTTTGACTAAAATCCCTGTTTGTAGAACCGCAAGTTTAGGAAATGCCATTGATTATTTATTAATGAATGGTTTGCAAGTGGTCGCTGCAGATTTGAGAGGGAAGGATATGTTAGAAGAATTGGATCTAACCTTGCCAACTGCTATTGTGATGGGAGCGGAAGATGAAGGTATTCGACCACACATTCTGAGAAAAGCAACTAGTTGGTTTAAAATTCCAATGATGGGAACCACAGACTCTTTTAATGTTTCTGTTGCTGCTGGAATTGTCTTGTATGAAACGGTACGCCAAAGAATAAAGGTGTAGGCTTGTGTTTTGTTTCAAATGAGTAAATGAAAAAATCAAATAAAAAGGATGCCCAAGCTCTAATGAGAACTTGGGCATTTTTACTCATCTCATAACAAATGAATAACTAAATTCTAACAAATAACCTAACTTAACTAGGATCTTGAACATGACCAATAAATAGAATAGAATTGGTTTCTGTATCTTTTATGATGAAAACGAAAGGACGATTAGCCGTAATGGTTCTTGCTACAGGCGGTACACTTGTAACACCAATTCCAACGGCTGTAGAACCTGCTGCTTCCACACCACCTTCGTCTGTACTAATCACTGTTTTGTGTTTGATTTTATCTACAAACAAAGGCGCATCTGCCATTTTACTTAGGTTTGCTAGGGATGAAAAGGCATCTTTAATTCCTAAATTTTCTAAAGTACCTACCAAATCAAAGTCATTGTCAAAGCCCCATTTAGGTAGCTGAACGCTAAAATTAGAGTTGTTTGGACTAGGATAATCCAAGTCGTTTAGCCATTGATCTACTTTTGTTTTAGATAGTTTTTGTTGTACAAAGTTATTAAGACCTATATTTTGATCTTTAGGTAATATAACAAGCATAGAACTTTGTTTGTCCTTGAAAAATAACTCCAAAACTTCTGCATCTGCATCTTCTGTAAACCTCAACATATTGGTTGGAATTAAATCAGACATCATGTCTGCTGTAACCATGTTCGATGAAGTTTTAAATTGTTGTGGTTGTGTCATGCCTGGTGTAAACTGATGCTCCCAATCAGCTTTGAAGTAAACGGCATTGACTAAGACGCTAGCTGTTCGGTCTGTAATAAATCCACTAGGCAATAACTCTGGAATCAATTGATGTGTTTCTTGATCTACCCAGTTGTTTATTTGTTGTCTTGCGGCAGCACTTTGCGAAAAATCAGTTGCGACTACTGGAGCCAGATATTCATTGTTCATGATTGCCTCAAAAGTAGGCAAAAAACTAAACCCAGTATTTCTCCAAATTTTATTGACCACATTCACTTCGCTATTAGCAGGACTACTAACATTTCGCTCTATGCTATTGGTTAACTGATTAAAAGTTTGGTGAAAACTAGTGGTATTAGCGCCGTAACCCATTACATTTTGCAATTCTGTTGCTGTATTGCCATCTGTTCCTGTATAAACCATTGCTAATGCAGTAGAAATACTATAAGGTGAAAGCATTTGGTTCTCATTTTCATCTACCAGTTCTTGATAAATGTCCAATGCAAATTGACTATTTCCACTAATGATTTGACTTTGAGTAGTTGTAGGTGGATTCTGAGTTGGATTATTGGTAGGTTCTACGGCTGTTTTATCACAAGCAACTACACCTAATAGTAGTGCTAAGGAGTAAAAGCTAATTTTGTAGCGATTCATAATTTGATTTTTTTAATTTAAAATTAGGATATTTTATAAGTTCTTTCAAGAGGCATTAAATAAAATACCTTTGATTACAAATGTCTTACAAAAAAGAAAAATAATCAACTACAAAAAGCTAAAAATGTTTATAGTATTTAGTTGTTTGTTTGAATTAATTTCTTGTAAATTAATGAGTTACTGTATTTTTTTGTTTTTTTAAATTATATTATTAGCAATAAAAAAAGCTACTTGATTTATACCAAGTAGCTCAGAACATCCTATAAAGGAGTATTTTTAAATTGAATCAGAAAGGTCATTATCCTCTATTTCTATCTCTATAATTTCTTTTTTAGGTTTCAAGTCAATGACTTCTTTTTTGATAAGCCCCATTTCTTCCTTGAGCGCCTGCAAAGCATCAATACCTTGATGCCCTTCCAAGGCAGCATTTATTTCTTCGTCTATACTTTTGGTATTTACAGCCATTTCTCCATAAGCCTCAGATAAAGCCTCGTCATTTTCAACACGTTCTTTTAGCTTGTTGAGCATTTCTAGTGTTTTACCAGAATCTAAACCAGCCATAGCTTTGTTGATTTTCATTCCAGCAGCAGCAGCTTTTTGACGTGCTTCCAAACTTTTAAGTTCGCCTTTCCATTTAGAGATTTCACGCTTAAGTCGTTTAATTTTTGCATTCATTCCAGCAACCATTTTCTCATATTTTTGCTGAGTAGCTAAGTGCGTTTGATACAACTGAAGTTTTTGTTCTCTTTGTGCCATTGCTTCTGCTGCCAAACGTTCAGCATCACTAGAGTTAGCCGTTTTTTGAGCTTTGTGCAATAAAGCCATTGCTTTTTTCTTATAATCTTCAGCATCTTGAGCTGCTTTAGTGACTTCGTTTTTACTACGAATAGCAGTTGCACGAACCTGTGCAAAAGATTCTAAACTTTCTTTTAATTGTGTTTCTAAGTCACGGATACCTTGTTTGGTCATCGTAATTGGTTGCTCAAATTTATCTGCTACTTCGTGCAAGTTTCCAACCAATATATTCCATAGACGTTTTACAAAAGACCACATAGTTTTATTTTTTATTTTGAATGCTCTAAGAATCTTACTTATTAACTCATGTTATGTATTAATACTCCGTTGATTTTTTAGTTTTTTATTATTTTGATTAATAAAAATACATTGTGCTGATAATTAAATCCATACGATTTTTCAACAGAGTAATGATGTATATGAGGCTAATAAAAATCTTGTGTAACATTAGTTATTAAGCAATTTTTTCAGTTTGTCCAGAGATAATTAATAAATCATCCATGTTTTCAACCAAAGCAAAAGTCAAAGCATTTAGAGAAGCCTCCAATTCATTTTGATCTAAATTTTCTAGTTGCAAAGTATCTCTAAAAGCAATAATATTAAAATCTTCAGAACTAGTTAGAACAAAAGCACCATGCACTAAGAAGCGATTCATTTGTAGTAACTGTTTATAATGTTCTGGGTTGTCCTTTTTGACAGGAAAAATAATTTGTTCCATGACCAAGACATCGTCTTCACAATCTAAAATCATTTCGCAAATACCTCTGCTTTCTTTATTAATAATTAAAATACCTGTTTCGACCTCTTCATGAACAATATCATACTCTAGTGCTAAAACCAGTTCTTTTACATTTTCAAAATAACTCATGTAGTTCAAATTTAAGTGTTTGGATAAGTATATTAGGAGGTCTCTTCTGGTAAACGAATGACACGAACCTTTTCAATTTTTGTATTACTAACCTCCTCAGCAACAAATTCATAATTCTTTAAAATCACCTTCTCACCTTGTTCTGGAATATCTTCTTTTGCAAAGACAATTAGACCAGATAAGGTATGGTATTCGTCGCTTTCTGGAATATCTAATTCATATTCTTCATTAACCGTGTCAATCTCACTTCTTCCAGAGAAGACGAACTCGTGGTCACTAATTTGCAAATCAGGATCATCAAAATCATGCTCGTCTGCAATTTCACCAAAAATCTCTTCTAAAATATCTTCTAAAGCAACAATCCCAGCAGTTCCTCCTCGTTCATCTACCACCCAAGCTAAATTGAGTTTTTCTTTGATTAAACGATTCATCACTTCTTGGACAGGAGTGAATTCATGAACCATCGGAATTTTCCATAGTATTTCTTGAATAGATTTGGGATTGTCAAACAATCGCTGATGATGTACATAACCTTCTATATAGTCAATACTCTCGTTATAAACCAAAAGTCTAGAAAGTCTAGAACTAACAAAGAGTTCTTGTAAGCTTCCAATACTTTCATTGATTTCAATACCCTGTATTTCATTTCTAGGGATCATACAATCTCGTACCTTTACAGTATGGATATATAAAGCATTTTGAAAAAGAGTCGTATCAATTTCCTCATCTTCTGAATTAATACTACTAATAAAATGATCTAAATCTAATCTAGTAAAGACTTGTTCTGTAGATTCTGTAGGCATCCGAAAAATCTTTTCTATCAAAGCATTCGAAGTTTTAATCATGACCCAAACCAAAGGCTTTAGTAGCCACTGAATCATGACCAATGGGTATGTAAAAAAGAAGAGAATACCTGTTGGATTAATTTGAAATGAGACTTTGGGTAGAAATTCTCCAAAAATAAGGACAATAACAGTGGTGATTAAAGTAGCTTGAATCGTCCCAACAAAAGTAACACTATCGATCCCAAAGTGGGTCAATAGAAAGTTACCGGCCAAGATACTCAGTACAACCAAGACAATATTATTGCCGACTAAAGTTGTTCCTAGAAACTCAGAAGGGTTGTCCAAAAAATCAGCTAAATAGCGCCCACGCTTATTGCCTTTTTTTCGTTCTACTTCTACTCTCAGCCGATCAGCAGAAATAAAAGCAATTTCTATCCCCGAAAAGAATCCTGAGGAAAAGAGAAAAATAAGAATGATGAAAAATTCTAATAACATAGTATGTTATATCTAGTTAATAGGGTATGTTTTTTTTGTTAGAGAGATAGCTAAAGTAAACCTAAAACAAAAAAGATAAACTATTAATCTACTTATTAAATGTAAATTGTTAATGGATTAAACTCTAAAATTACCAAGCAATATAGTAATAAAAATGATTAGTTAAATAACATTAACGACTCTGATTTTGTTTCCTATAAAGAAATAAAAAACTATTCAAAGATTTTATACCTTTGAGAACGAAAAATTTAAGATGACTTTTCCTTAAATGTTAGCTTTCTTATACTCAAAATCAAACTGCTTAATTTGTGAAATTGCCACTAACTGTAATTATTCCAACCTATAATGAAGAAGAGCATATTGCGAGCCTATTAGAGCAAGTGACTTGGGCAGATGAAATATTAGTAGTAGATTCTTTTAGCACAGATGCGACTGTTGAGTTAGTAGAAGAAACTTCTGCAAGACTTTTACAGCGAAAGTACATCGGACCTGCCGATCAAAAAAACTGGGGAATTCGTCAAGCAAAACATAACTGGGTGTTAATATTGGATGCTGATGAACGTTTGAGTCCTAGTTTAATGAAAGAAATTAAGATGGTCATTCAACAGCCGAAGGGAGATTGTGCAGGGTATTGGATGTATCGGCAAAATTACTTTATGGGCAAAAAAATAAATTATAGTGGCTTGCAAAGAGATAAAGTCATTCGCTTGATTCAACGCGATTTATGTGCTTATAATAATAAGCAAGTTCATGAAGAAATTGAAAGCACTGGAAAAATTGGCTTTCTCCAACATAAATTAGAACATTATACTTATAAAAATTTAGCTCATTTTTTAGCCAAAAACGAACGGTATGCACTTTGGTCAGCAGAAGATCATTTAGCTAAAACCAAGCGAGTCACTTGGTGGCACCTTTTTGTAAAACCTCTTGGACGTTTCTTCAGTCAATATATTTTGAAACGAGGTTTTTTAGATGGGCAAGCAGGGTTTATTTTTTGTGTAATAATGGCTTGGGGAGTGTTCTTAAGATATGCTCGAATCAAAGAATTATTAAGAGAAAAGAAGGCGAAAGACTAATGGATTATTGGTTTAGTGGGATTTTTTTGACAAAAAGTGTACTTTAGTGTAATGTTTACTGAAAAACAAGCGCTAAACTTTCCATTTTAGGCACAAAATGGTTGAAGAAGCACTATCACTAAGTATTTCATAATAAACATTGATCCCAATAAAATTTAGTCCCAATTTTAAAAATTACACAACATGTATTACTTATCATTCCCAATAACTGCCTTAATAGGAGTATGCCTCCTTTTTCAAGGAAATTTTTCCCTTGCACAATCCAACACAGAAATTTTAAAAACGGAAACCTGTTGGTCGTATACGATTGAAAATAATACTCCTACTACAAGCGGAAGTGTTTCAAGACAAGTAGAGTACGATGATCAAGGTAAAAAAACAAAAATAACTACGTACAAAGAAGATGGCTTAATAGCTTACGAATACTTTTTTGATTACAGTATGAATATTCGAGAAACTTATTGGAAATTATCAGATGGAACGAAAGTGAAAAGCGAAATAGAAGTCTATAATGATGATGGAAAACTATTGGAGCGTATTCGATATAGTACAGACGGAAAACTACAAGATAAAATTAAAGTAGCCTACGAAAAAGGTCAAAAAAGTCAAGAAATTTATTTTAATAAGTCGAACGAAATTATCTTTGCGATTGACTATAGTTATAACAAAGAGCAAAAAACAATTCGTGAACTGTATACTGATTATGTAGATGATGAAAATACAATTGGAGCAATTGACTTAGATGCCAATGCATTACCTAAAGCCTATACCGAGTACAAAACCTCTGGTCCATTAGTGCGTAGTATTGTATATGAAAGAGATGAAGGTGGGCGTGTTTTAGTTAAGGAGACTTACGCTGCTGATAATAGCCTACAACTGAAAGAGGTTTATGAGTATACCGAAAATGAAAAGCATTATTCTGTTTATGTAAATGGTGGAACTGAATTAACAGAACACGTGATCTATAAATATAATTATTACCAAAATAAATAACCTATTTAAATTAGGAAAGTGTTTGAATACAAACATTTTCAACCAAAAACAATCAATCATGAAAATCCACAATTTTAGTGCAGGACCTGCGATTTTGCCTCAAGTTGTATTAGATGAAGCTGCTCAAGCTGTTGAAAATTTCGAAAATTTAGGATTATCAATCCTAGAAGTATCTCACCGAAGCAAGGAAATTGTATCGGTTATGGATGAAGCACAAAAACTAGTAAAAGAGTTGTTACATTTAGGAGATGACTATGCTGTTTTATTTTTGACAGGAGGAGCTAGTACACAATTTTTTATGACTGCGATGAACTTGCTGAATGAAGGAGAGACAGCTTGTTATGTGGATACAGGAGTTTGGTCAACTAAGGCGATCAAAGAGGTTAGCCATTTTGGAACTGTAAATGTATTGTCATCTTCTGAAGACAGTAATTACAATTACATACCTAAAGATTGGTCTGTGCCAACAGATACCAAGTATGTACACATTACGAGTAACAATACCATTTATGGAACGCAATACCAGACTTTTCCAAAGGTAGATAATGCTATTTTGGTAGCAGATATGTCTTCAGATATATTTAGTCATACCTTTGATGCGACACAATTTGGGTTGATTTATGCAGGTGCACAAAAGAATTTAGGACCAGCTGGAACAACACTAGTGATTGTGAAAAAAGATATTTTAGGTCAGGTGAATCGTGCAATTCCAACGATGTTGGATTATCGGACGCACATCAAAAAGGATTCTTCGTTTAATACACCTCCTGTATATCCGATTTATGTTTGTTTGTTGACTTTGAGGTGGTTACAGGGACAAGGTGGAATTAAGGCAGTCGAAGCTATAAATAAGAAAAAAGCAGATTTATTATACAGCGAAATTGATCGTAATCCATTCTTCAAAGGGGTAGCGGCAATTGAAGACCGTTCTAGTATGAATGTAACTTTTGTGGCAAATAACTCCGCTCATGAAGCTGCTTTTTTAGAGTATTGTGCTGCAAATGGCATTTCTGGAGTCAAAGGACATCGTTCAGTTGGTGGCTTTCGTGCTTCTATTTATAATGCCATGCCAATAGAAAGTGTAGAGTATCTAGTAGGTTTAATGAAAAATTTTAAGCCAGAATAAATTGAGTTTTTTTAATTGAGTTGTTCGTCTTACACGTTTAGTAGGACGAACAACTCACTTCTTTTGTAAAGATTAGAACATGTTATATTCTACCAAGCAGCTTGTGTTTTTTGTTGGTATTTTTCTTTTTTTTGTGGCTTGTAAGTCTGATAAGCAATCTTCAGCCGCAAAAAAGGACGTAAAAGTATATTATAATGGCTTTCCTATTCCTGATAATTATAAAACGGGTTGGGAAAAATTTGCCCATATTTTTCAAAAAGACACTAGTTATGTCAATGAATATGGAGTGACTTTAGTTTCTCCAGAAGCCTACAAACATTTTACTCCTGCATCAACTTTGCCCAATCGCTCAACGATGTTAATTCGAGAAGACTTGGAGGCGCATTTCTATCCATTAGATTTAGATACGGCAAAACAATATCAATACTCACATAAGTATAATTGTGAGTATGAACCACATATTTTTAAATATGCGGATGTTGCTTATCCAAGTCCTTGCGAATATGGTCCAAATGCAAAGACAAAAGCGAGAGCTGTTCTAATCAACAAAAGCCAAGAAGAAAAAACGGTTCGTTGTCGAATGTTTTTTCAAAATACTTCTTATTGGTTTCCAACAACTGCGGATGGTAATTTTACACATGGAGGACATTTGCAAAATTATTATGGAGGTACAAATCTTCAAACTGTTACTTTAGCTCCAGGAGAAGAAAAAGAAGTTTATTTGGAATACATTATTGGACAAGATCCAAAGGGAACAGAAAAGGTTAACAAACGATTTTATGGTCCTGCTCGACCAGGTGCCTACGAATTTATGTTGTGGGTTTCAGAAGCAGCAGATGACCCTTTGGTACAAGAGAACGTAAATTACGCAACTATCAATCCTTTTGCGTACTTTCAGACTAAACGCCTAAAAGGAGATGTTTCTGTACTTGATAAAATGGCGCATATTGGTGCTACACATTTCAAGTTTGTAACTTTAATGGAGACCTTTGATGGGGATAATATTTATAAGCCAGGATCTATTTATTTGTTGAGTGATCGAGATCAAAAACCTCTTTGTGATACCTGTACGGGTTATTTTAAAGACATCATTGCTAATGAATGGGAGCCAGATGACTATTTTAAGGGTGATATTAATAAAGCCCCTTGGATTAAAGCAGCCTATGGAAATCGCAAAGAGAATGTGCGTATTGATGAGAATGGTATTTATTTAAGATGTCCAGGATCGAATGCTGAGCACAAACATAAAACTTGGGGAGAGGTTAAATTTGGACCTAGTTTTATGTATGGTACAGTGAAAGTAGTTGCTAAATTCTCACAACTAAGAAATAAAGAAACGCATACACCAACAGGAATTGTACACAACTTGTGGTTGTATCAATTTAGACACCCTTCTGCCAATCCCATTCCAGGACATCCTTACGAATATATGGTTAACGACAAGGGCAAACAACCTTATGAAATTGATATTGAAATTTGGTCTAAGATTTACGATGAAAATTGGGGTGGTGGATCTGCCATCAATTATTCTATTGTAGATTATATGCGAGACGCTAATGTTTTGGTTAAACCTGGGGAGGAAAAAGTGTTGGATGGCGTATTTAAAGTTGATAGAATCAACAATCGACAATTAAATTATCCTGGGGAAGAATTGTTGCGGCAAGATTTTTTTGAGCAATATCATTTATATGAAATGATTTGGACGCCACATGACGTGAGTTATCGAGTGGATGGAAAGGAAGTTGCTAAGATAGATTGGAGAATGGCAAAAATACCAGATGAATATTGCTTTTTGTGGATTGGAAGCCCCATTTACCAAGATGGAACCTATTATGCACAAAATGGAATACCTTTTCTACCAGATAATAGATATACACATATACGTTATATCTCTATCGAGTAAAAGTGTTGAATCAGACTTTCTTATCGGGAGTTAGTTAAAGTACCTCAACGTTTGTTTTGTCGATTTGAGCCTGTTTTAGAATTTGTCTAACAGGAGCAATTACATATTTGTAATATCCAACAGCTGTAGAAAATAATCCTACCATTGCTACTAATAATAAGCTATAAGGAACTATAATAGCTTGAGCAGGAAGTACCATATAAAAAGACGAAAAAATAATGGTTACAATAGCTCCCATGACTGTTGATACTGCACTCATTGTCAAAGTTGGACGAATCCAAGATGGTCGTTTTTCTAAGAAGCATTGACGCAATAAAATAGGGTAAAAATAGTGATTGTGATCTAGGCGAACGAGTTGAGTAGCTAAGTTTTGAGCTGTTTCAATTTCTCCTAGTTTAAGGTGTGCATATGTTTTTTTGTATAATACAGTCATGTACACATCTTCTCCATCTATATAGCGAACATTATTAATAATAGACTGCTCTAAAATATAGTTGGCTGTTTCTATATGTGTGTCGTATTCTTGAGTCTCAAATAGCGCATTGGCATAATAATAAGACATAATGAGCCCCTCATCAAATGGAAGATGATCAATGTCTTGATAATATTGCTCGTAAAAACGAATAAGATAGTAGTAGTCAGAGTAAGGAATAGATCTAAAATCCCTAAAAATTCTCGACTGTTCTGAATATTTTATGCTCATTTGTCAAAGAAAACGAAAAGGGTCTGTCAATAAATTATGTCTTTGTTAAATATGGAGTTTGATGCCAAAAACCATCAAAAATTCTATGATGAAATTACTAAATAAAACGCAATTTTGTATGCTTTGGTTGGTTCTTTCTAAGTATTAATCCATAAATTTTGACAAAAAAACTATTTTTAGAAGAAAAAAAGCCTTTTTCTTGTTTATTTCCAAGTTGTTTTGTGTTTTCTAAAGTAGGTCCAGAGTTGTACAAAACGCTCAGAAGAACGTTGTATAGGAACTAAATCAACTCCTTCTTTTTCTAGTAATCGCCACTGTGATGCTAATAATCCAGGATGTACCAAGCCTTCCAATTCAATGGGTTCATAGGTTTTCGTTGAATCTATAGGATAACAACCTTTTTTGCCAACTCTTGGGCGACTATGATTCAACCAACCATTAAAATCACTTTGGAAACCAATGGCATAGTTTACTTTTTCTGCTTCACTTAAATCAGCAAATGAAATAGAACTATCTCCTACAATAACCCCAATATTAGATTCAATATATTGTTGTAATTCTTGATACATGAACTTATAGGAGTCAATAGATCCTGCACAATGGCAACCTGCTTGGCTTAGGCTATCTTCTTTATTTTGATAATAATTAGTTGCTTTGATTAATTGCATCTCCATTCCACTAATAGGTAATGCCATGAATCCTTTTAATTTATAAATGGCTAAAATTTCTTCTCCACTAATTGAACGAGTTGTGTTTTGAATGGCTTTGAAACAGTCGTGAGTTGAAATAGGAGGGATGTTCTCTTGTTTCATGAATTCCAAGGCATCTTTTCTTGTCTGATGTTCCATGTGTGTCAAGTCCGTCATAATTCCAGCTTGAGCGAGCCATTTGATGGCTTGTTTGCCTTTTTCTTTTAAACCACGTTTCTTTTTTGGTTTTACAGCACCTTTTAGGTTGAGCAAAGTGGTGAAGAGTCCAGGGCGTACAGCAGCACTCCCATATTCTGAGTCAACTAGATGCATCAAAGTAATAAAGGCAACCCCTTGTTCTGCCCAAAATTGAGCATCCTCCAAATTATTGATTAGGCGCTTGGCACCTTCTATGGAGTGTATAATGATGGTCTTGTTGGTATTTTGATAATAAGCTCGAACTTCTTCAGGTGTTTTGGCTACAACAAATTGATCAGAATTATCTTTTGCAAATTGATTAACATAATTAAGTTGTTTGAGAATAACTTTGCGAGCTCTTTTGCGACTTTTGACCCATTCAGAGGTTAAAGAACCTGCCACAATAATTCGTGCGCCTTTATTTTTTTGCCAGTAATTTGCATAATTCACATTTTTAAATTGATGCATATATTTTAAATGCGGTGGGCTGTTATCATCAAAAAACTGGAAACCATCTCCAAAAAAACTATAAGGAACGTGCATGGTCGGATGCATTTGCATATCCATATAAGCACGTATTTCATTATTTAAGCTGTCTTGAGAAAAGCTACAATGCCAATTCATTAGTAAAAGTAGAATACTTAATAACCTCATGTTTGTTTCTATTTGATGATAAAATCTAAGATACAATAAAATTAGGTGCTAGATTTAGGGATTCTATTAACAAATGATAATTAGAGCTTTTAAAGCTAACTTTTATCAAACAACTTCTTTGTTCCAAAACTTTTTAAAATTATCTTTAATAAGCAGAGTATCAATTTTTCTAATGACGACAGAAAATGAATACAAGGCGATTATTTAGAGTGATTAGTAATGAAAAACACTTTAGAAGTATCTGAAATTATACCTTTTCGTAGTAAAGAAATCTTGATGATTTTTATTATTTAACTTAAGACGACTATGACGTATTTAGAAGAATTAATTTTACCATTATTTATAATAATACTTATAACAACTGCCATATTAGGAACATGGATATTTGGAGTTCGTCAAGCATTAAAATTACCTAATGGTCGCAAAATCTTAAAATCTTTTATGTCAAACACATTAATGATTGGAGGAGTGTTGGGGCTGTTATTGGGAAGTTATATGTCTAGTACAAGCATAGGAGCTTTTGCGTCATTGGGAATTGTATTGGGATTGGTTGTAGGAGTAATAACGACGTTTGTACTTGCAGGATTCGTTCTGGCTTTTAAGATGAAGAAAGCGCTTAGCTTATATCAACAAAACAATGAAAATGCCCCTAGTTTTACAAACTCAGATATCTTAGACAATTAAAGAGTCTAATAAATTAATAAAAAAGCTACCTCAAAAAGATAGCTTTTTTATTAATTCTATAAGTGGGTGGACAAAATTAGTAGTTTAAACTTAATTTTTAGCTAATTCCAAACTCAAATGTTTTTCTAGGAAAGTTTCCATTTTGCTATAAAATTCAAAACGATTTTCTTGATTGTGAAAACCATGCCCTTCATTTTCCTTTAAGATATACTCTACTGCAACCCCTTTTTCTTGCAAGGCTGCGACCATTTGGTCAGACTCATCTTGGTTCACCCTAGGATCTTTAGCTCCTTGTGCAATTAACAAAGGAGCTTTGATTTTGTCTACATGAAAAACAGGAGAAGTAGCTCTAAGACGAGCACTATCTACAGGATTAGATGGATCGCCCACCATTTCATGCAACATTTTTAAGTACAGCTCCCAATAAGGAGGAATAGTTTCCATAAAAGTAAACAAATTAGAAACCCCTACATAGTCGATGGCACAAGCATACAAATCTGGTGTGAAGGTAATTCCAGCCAATGTACAATAGCCACCATAACTACCACCATAAATAGCTATTCTAGAAGAATCCGCAATTCCTTGTTCTACCAACCACTGAACGCCATCTGTTACGTCATCTTGCATTGTTAAGCCCCATTGCTGAAAAGATGCTTCCCAAAAGGCACGACCATAACCTGTACTGCCTCTAAAATTCATTTGCAAAACAGCATAACCTCTATTGGCTAAAAATTGAACTTCAGGATTGAAAGTCCAAGCATCTCTAGCCCAAGGCCCACCATGAGGATTTACTATAACAGGTAAGTTTTTAGCAGGCAAGTCTTTAGGTAAGGTTAGGTAACCATGAATGGTTAAGCCATCTCTAGATTGGTATTGAATTGGCTTCATTTCCGCCAAATCTTCTTCTTTGAGCCAACTACTTACATCAATAATTTTTTCCAGCTTATCGGCTGTTTTATCATAAAAATAATAAGCGCCCAAGGAACGGTCGCTGTAAGTACGAATGACAAATTTATCTTCTGTTTTGTTGGTACTTGTAATGACTACTTCGTACTTTCCTAGATCTCGCTCCAAACGCTTGTACAAATCTTCTACTTGTTGATCTACAAATTTATGTTGACGCTTCCAAGTAACGTAAGAAATTGTTGTTGGAACCTGTCGCTCCCGAGAGTAAGACATATAAGAAACATCCACTTCAGGATGTTCAAAAATTAGTTCTAATTCCTCGCCTGTCGCAATATTCATTTTGACAACGGCTGTTTTGTCTCTTCCTCTATTAGACAAGGCATAAACCGTTTCACTATTATCAAAATCAAAGTACATTGGATAGATTGTTTCTTTGAAATTTGTCGTAATGATTGTCTTGAAGGGATCCACTTCTGTTTTTCTATATAAGACAGATGTATTTACACCATCGGTTGCAATAGCAATCCGCAATTGTCCCTCATGGTCAGTAATCCAACTAGAAATATTGCCAGGATTTTCAGCCAAAGGAGTTAATTCTCCAGTACTAATATTAATTCTATAAGGATCAAAAACCTGTGGAATGCGCTTGTTCATTCCTACAATCATGTGCTCTGTGTCATTTTCTAGCGCATCAATAATATCTACTTTTACATCTTTAAATGGCGTTAAATCTTTTTCTTCTTCTCCATCTTTGGTAACAGAAAATAGATGAAAGTTTTCATCACCATCAAAATCTCGAACGTAAATTAGACGATCGTCATTCGCCCAAAAAAAGCCTGATAAATCACGATCAGTTACTTTCGTAATTTGTTTGATGTTGTCGGCACCAATTTTTTGAACAAAGATATTTTTTCGATCTTTGTAAGGTGCTAAAAATGCAAAGTATTCTCCATTAGGAGAGAGCGTATAAGCTGTTTTTTCTGGATTTTTAAAAAAATCTTCCAGAGGTATGTTGGGTGTCATATCACTATTATTATTAGTTGGTTCAGATAGAATGCAAGCATTTAAACAGCATAGCATTCCTATAAGTAATATAAATTTACAAAAATAATTTATGGCATTCCAATTCATAGCAAGCTGAATTTTTCTTTAGGAAAGTGGGACAGGATCAAAGCCTTGCAAGTTACTTTATCGTGGCACTTGATGGTTGCTTATTAAATCTATCTAATCTTTAAGTTAAATAATGAAAATCTTAAGAATTAAGGGCTACCCAAAGTAAGGAGACAAAAATTAAATGAAGACTCTTTTAGACTAAATAGATACTCGTTTCGATAAACAAACCAAGTATTTGATTTGGAGTTTTATAAAAGATAGAAAAGAACTTGACTTAAACATAAATGCTTTTAGTTCGTTTTAGAGCGTGTCTAAATTTTCTTTTCGATGAAAATCAAAATATTATGAACCTGACTTCAACTTAATTTCGGCGTTTAGCCCGCTAAACTTCTCAATTAACTTTTCGCCAGAACCTCAATCTATTGATTTTCAGGATCAATAAAATTTAGACACGCTCTTAGAAGTAATGTTTTTGATCTTTGAAAAAGAACGAGTGCTTGTATTTAGAAGTTTGTCACAATTTTATGAATTAATTCTTGGAATTTTGAACTATCTTTGCACCTTGTTCTGTTTAATACAAAACAAATAAGAATTTTTATTTATTTATATAACGAGTTTCTTTGTTGACTCAGTGTTTTATAAAAACGAAATGAGTCAAGGAAGAATCCATAACACAACTGTTTTTAAAATGGCATTTAGTGAAACAGAAATGACAGCAATGCACCAAAAAATTGATGGTATTATTGCTGCTGGAACACTTGGAGATCGTAAATTGAACGACCAAGATGTTGCACGACTAGAAAATTTGAGAGGATTATTAGACTTAAAAATCAATCCTTATCCAGCAGAAAAATTTGATGTAACCCACTATGCCAAGGATATAAAACAGAATTTTGAGGACGAAAATGAAACAGCATTTGCAGAAGTAGCTCTAGCAGGTCGTATTATGGCTAAAAGAGGGAAAGGCGCCGTGTTGTTTGCAGAAATACAAGATTCTACAGAGCGTATTCAATTGTTCATCAAAAGAGATGCACTTTGCCCAGATGACGACAAAGATTTTTATAACCTTGCGGTGAAAAAATTATTGGATTTGGGTGATTATGTAGGAGTCAAAGGATCTATTTTTAGAACAAAAATGGGAGAAATTTCTGTTCGTGTAGATGAATTTGTTTTCTTAAGCAAATCTTTACGTACACTACCTGTTGTAAAAAGAGATGAGGATGGAAATGTATTTGACGGATTTACCAATCCTGAACTGCGTTATCGTCAACGTTATGTGGATTTGACCGTTAATCCAGAGGTAAGAGATGTTTTTGTAAAGCGCTCCTTGCTGTTAAAAACCATGCGTAATTTCTTTGACAACAAAGGTTGGATGGAAGTAGAAACACCCATTTTGCAACCCATTCATGGTGGTGCCGCAGCTCGACCTTTTGAGACGCATCACAATACTTTGGATATGCCTTTGTATATGCGTATCGCCAATGAGTTGTATCTAAAAAGATTAATTGTTGGTGGCTTTGAAGGGGTTTACGAGATTGGGAAAATGTTTCGTAACGAAGGAATGGATAGTACACACAATCCAGAATTTACTTGTATGGAAATTTATGTTTCGTACAAAGATTATATTTGGATGATGAAAATGGTCGAAGACTTATTGGAAGAAATTACGATGAAATTACATGGTCAAACGACTGTTACAGTTGGTGAACATACCGTAGACTTCAAAGGTCCTTATCAGAAATTGACGATGTTTGAGTCAATTGAAAAATATACTGGAATTGATGTTTCGCAAATGGATGAAGTTGGTTTGCGCCAAGTTTGCCAAGATTTGCACATTGAGGTAGATCCAAGTATGGGCAAAGGAAAATTGATTGATGAAATCTTTGGTGAAAAAGTAGAAGCAAATTTAATTCAACCTACTTACATCACCGATTATCCAATCGAAATGACGCCTTTGGCTAAAAAGCATCGTAGCAAAGAAGGTTTGGTTGAACGCTTTGAGTTGTTTATCAACGGAAAAGAAGTTGCCAATGCGTATTCTGAGCTAAATGATCCTATTGATCAACGAGGACGTTTTACCGACCAATTGGCTTTGGCTGCTCGTGGAGACGATGAGGCAATGGTGATTG